>Ga0187779_10000521_pt1 | contig 25669 bp, 21 predicted proteins | sample 1015_Q2_SP10_10__FD_132435 | JGI IMG/M metagenome (GOLD analysis project Ga0187779, IMG submission 132435) | Tropical peat soil microbial communities from peatlands in Department of Meta, Colombia - 1015_Q2_SP10_10_MG | ecosystem: Environmental > Terrestrial > Soil > Wetlands > Peat | place... | reverse complement strand
TTAAGGGATTTCTGTTCATGGAGATAAAGGGATAGCCACCCTGAGATTCCGGTCATTCCGGCGTGACTCGAACGCAAGACACTCGGGTAAAGGACCTGATCCTGTTTTCGCGGGAATGGCGATAACGTAGTCGGCGCTGAACACGGAATTGTTTTTTGACGATGGGGGTCTGCAAAAAAAGCCTGGGAATCGCGGGATCCTCAGGCTTTTACGGTTTTGTCCGCTCACGGCGGGACGTTTAAACGCCTCAACCGCCTCCCCAGGAATGGCCTCCCGTGGTGCTGCAGACCGAGCCTTCACCGTATGACGAAAACTTGGACAGGAGCTTCTTTGCTTTTTTTTCGCTGCAATAGGGACAAACGGTGTCTTCAGCCTTAGAGTTCAGGGATTGCAGGAGCACGAATTCCTTGCAGCATGCTTCACAGCGATATTCGTAAAACGGCATGATAGAGTTCCTCCAGAAAAGGCATTGCACGGGGCCTGCACCCGGGTAACGCTCGCAGGCGCCCAAAACGTAAAAATATAATACTAAGGGGGTAAAAGACTGTCAAGCCAAAAATCTTGAGCATGCACCCCTGAAGCGCGTGGTAAAGCCATTCCGGAAACCCTGGGCGTATCTACCGGCACGAAGATGGCGGGAACCCTGCGTTACGAAGGTGCAGCGTATCGTTGCATTCCGGAACCGTTGCCCCCTGCCTACATGCCCCAATTTGGAGAACGCAGCGGGAAACCCGCCTGCTTGTAAGGTGGATTTCCCGCGATCATTTACACATGAATGGCGCCTTCCGGTCCTTCGACTCGAATCGTGCATAGTGAGGGGATGTGAAAATGTCCATCAACATGTGCCTGCTTATCACTCCCACGTACTTATTGTCCTTCATGACCGTAACGACAGAGCAGCAACTTTTTAAGAGAAGGCTGATGAGTTCCTTCGTCGGCGTCTCGGCATCGGCGACGAGAGGCGCAGGCACCATGATCGCCGACGCGGGGATGCTATCCAGGTTCCGTTCCTCACGGATCGCATCCAGAACAGCATTCTCCGATACCACACCCAGGATCTCCCGGGAGTCACTTATAACGGGCATCGCGGCAAGGCCCGATGAAATGATCTTCATCGCCACCTCCCGGGCCGTTGTCTCGGGTGCGACACTGATTTTTTCACGCATGATATGCCATGCACTGATTCCCATGTTCCCTCTCTTCCTTTTTTAACGTTCCAGATTAACGCCCTCTGCATGAACCGCGAGGGAGTGGTGAGGAAATGTGAGCTTGAATGTGCGGATCATCTCTCTGCCAGTCTTTTAAGATGGAGAAAGAATACCTGTTGTCCCGTATTTCAAACCCTGCACTCCCTGGTGCGGGTAGTGCTTATTTTGCTCACGAGGAGCAGGTAGTTTTCCACGGTTCCGGAGTCTGTCTACATTATTATCCATGAGCCGGAAGTTATTCGTTCAATGGCCTCTGATGCACGGGCTTGCCTCGTGCTCTTTGATCGCTGGGTGATCATCGGGCGACGTACAGGCGGCCCGCTCAAGGGTTAACGCAAAGCAGCGTAGCTGTAAGCGGTCACCACCAAGATCCAGAGCAGGACGAGCATGAGAAAAAAAGGAACGTTCGCAGTCCCGCATTTCAATGTTCTTGTTCTCACGCTCGTTACGCTTTCGCCAGGGAAGCACTGCCAGCCATGTTCCATGACATGATACCGCCTTCGAGATTATTGACTTTGTACCCTAAACGCGAGAGGTAGGAACAGGCATAAGCGCTCCGGTTTCCAACTCTGCAGTAAACGACGATCTCCTTGTTCCTGGGGAGTTCATCCAGACGATGCCCGAGTTCCTGGAGTGGGAGCAGGTATGACCCGTCGATCGATTGGGCTCGATGCTCCATCGGCGTTCTAACGTCGAGCAGGAGAAAGTCCTTTCCGGAATGCATTTTTGCGTTTAACTCTTCAGGGCCGATGTTCTGACACCCATTGCTGTTGAAAAACATATGTCCTCCCCGGCAGGTACCATTGCCGTTCTCCCTGCGCCTTGCAATATCCAGCATCGGTGCAGGTAAGAAAGCTCGAACAATGGACACTGTCAGGGGGTTTCCTTCTGGGTAGGAAGGAAAGGGGATTGACAGTGCCCATTGTTCATGCTTTGAAGGAATCTATTACAATGTTCATGCCAAATTGAATCTCTAGAATTTGCGGGACCTTATAGCCAATACGACTGGGTGAGATTTTTTATGCGGACAATATTGTCGAACGATAAAAGTGAGATCGTGAGTAACCATCTGATTTGCTGTGCTTTATAGCATTCGACATTTTTGTCGCGCAAGCCTGGTTTTTCGACGAATCGTCTCAAAAAAGCAATATTCAGCCTTGAGCAGACAATGATTACTTAGGTAAGAAAAGATTTTATTCTTGAACCAGCCGGTGCTTTGTGCTAAATTTGACACAGTCTTCTTCGGAGACCTGGATGAGAAAAACTCTACTGCCAGCTGTCATGATCTTTCTGTTCTGTTGCCTATCGAACGCGAAGGCAGATCAAACCGTCGATGGCGAGCTCGCGAAAGCGGGCACCTTATATTCTGAAGCCAGATATACCGAAGCACTCTCTCTCTATGAGCGCTTGCTCAATGCGCGAAGCGGCAAGGTCTCGTCGGGCTTCGTCCTGATGCGGATCGGAGACTGTCAATTCCATCTCGCGGATTATCAGGGCGCCGTACGAGCTTATCGAGTCGCTCTGGAATACCAGCAGGGTCCTGAACGTCCTGCAACGCAGTTCTGGATAGGATTCAGCACCTTTCTGCTCCACAAGGATGCTGATGCGGTCGCTGAATTTCTGAAAATACCGGAACGCTATCCGGCATCCGGCATGTGGGTGAGTACGGCTTACTATTGGGCTGGTAAAGTATCCGAGCACATGGGGAAAAGGGAACAGGCCGCGGCATATTACCACAAGGCCGGCGGAACGGGAGCATCGACCCAGGAACGCTTTGCGCTCAAGAAGGCAGAGACGATGACTAAAGAGGCGAGGGTCCGGTAGCCAAGGTCGGGCAAAGTACCGTTTTCCCCTTGACCCGAAGGGAAGGACCTTGGACCGTGTTGCCGCACCATGCTCAAAGAACTGAACATTAAAAACTTCGCCATCATCGACCAGTTGCGCGTTGACTTCACCCCTGGGCTTAACGTTTTTACCGGCGAGACCGGCGCGGGCAAGTCCATTGTAGTCGACGCGCTCAACCTTGCGCTGGGAGAGCGGGCGAGCGCGGACCTCATCCGTACAGGCTGCAGCGAGGCCGTAGTCGAGGCGGCATTCGAATTGAACCATGCCGGCATGAAGGGTATTGTTACCCTGCTCGAGGAGCAGGGCATCGAAGCACATTCCGGCGAAGACCTGATCGTGCGCCGCGTGCTCTCTTCGTCGGGCAAGAACAAGATCTATATCAACGGGAGTCTCGCAAATCTCGCAACGTTATCTGCGCTCGGCACAAGCCTTGCGGACATCCACGGGCAGCATGAACACCAGTCACTCCTGGCTCTCGACCGCCAGATGGACATGCTCGATGCCTTCGGCGGGCTCGAAAGCCACCGCGAAGACTTTGCCAACGCGTTTCACCGCCTGCAAGGCGTGAGAAAGGAGCTGGCGGCGCTCGAAACAGGGGAGCGCGACAGGGCGCAGCGGGAGGACATGCTCCGGTTCCAGAAAAACGAGATCGAATCGGCAATGCTGAGGCCCGGCGAAGACACTGAACTTGCGAGCGAACAGAACGTCCTGGCAAATTCGGAGAAGCTGGCCGGGCTCACGGCCATGGTAGATGAGACGTTGTATGCGGCCGATGATTCGGTGCTTTCCAACTTAAAAAAGGCTCTCGACGGACTCAAAGAGATCGCAGAAATAGACACCAGGCTTGCGGGTGCCGCCCAGCTGTGCGAGTCGGGACGCGCACAGCTGGAAGAGGCAGCCCGAGAAATATCTTCCTACCGGGAGGGCATCGAGTTCGATCCGAAACGTCTTGAGCAGATCGGTGACAGGATAGACAGTATCCAGAAACTGAAGAAAAAATATGGCAGCACGATGGAAGAGATCCTGGAATTCGGAGCTAAGGCCGCCTCTGACCTTGAGCGCGTGGAACGGAGCACCGAGGAGATCGAGCGCCTCAAGTCGGAAATTCAGGCGGTCAAGTTCGGCTTGACCGATAAGGCGGCGGAACTCACCAGGAAGCGCGGCGTAGCGGCGAAGGAACTCGAAAAGAAGGTCGAGATGGAGCTTGGCCATCTCGGGATGAAAAAGACGACCTTCTCCGTGAAGATCGAACAGGAGGCCGGTGGTGATACGCTCGACGGCCACAAGCTGGGGCCGCGCGGCGCGGACCGCGTGGAATTCCTCATCTCTCCGAACCCCGGCGAAGAACCGAAGCCGCTCGCGAAGATCGCATCGGGAGGAGAGCTTTCCCGCATTATGCTGGCGCTCAAGACGATTCTCGTAGAGGGTGACGATATCCCTACGCTCGTGTTCGATGAAGTCGATGCCGGCATCGGGGGAGCAGTCGCAGCGGAAGTCGGGAAGAAGCTCAGGCGAATCGCGGCAAAACATCAGGTCTTCTGCATCACTCATTTGGCGCAGATCGCGAGCGTGGCCACGAGCCACTACGGGGTGTCCAAAGCGGTCAAGCATGACCGGACAAGCACGGAAGTGCATCTTCTCCAGGCCCGGGAACGCGTAGATGAGATCGCCCGCATGCTGGGAGGCAAGACGATCACGGACGCGACGATCAGGCATGCCGAGGAAATGATCGAACGGGGAGCATCCTAGGAAAAAGCAAGGCTCGAATGCGGGGAGTGAACCTTGGAAGTTGCACGCATCAATGGATTCCCGGGTCAGGGCATCGCGAAACAGGTGGAGTAAGGACATGGGCAAGGTCATCATCAACGTCGACTATTGCAAAGGCTGCGAGCTTTGCACGGCGGCGTGTGCAAAAAAGCTCTTGAAGATCGGCACGCAGTTCAATAAGAACGGGTACTATGTCATAGAGTATTGCGGTGAAGAAGGCGCCTGTACGGGCTGTGCACTGTGTGCCGAGATGTGCCCTGATATCGCGATCGAAGTGTGGAAGTAGACGAGAGAAGGCGCACCGCAAAGCAACGGAAGCGGGGGGAACATGCCTGCCCCGAGCCTGTTTCTGACTTTAATCGTCGAGGATCGAATATGCCGAAAGTACTCATCACCGGGAACGAGGCGCTTGCCGAAGCTGCAGTGAGGGCCGGCTGCAAGCGCTATTTCGGATATCCCATCACTCCCCAGAACGAGATTCCGGAGTTCATGGCGAAACGTCTGCCGGAAATCGGCGGCACATTCATCCAGGCTGAGAGCGAGATCGCGGCGATCAATATGGTGTACGGCGCCGCCGCCGTAGGCGATCGAGCCATGACCTCGTCATCGAGCCCTGGCATAAGCCTCATGCAGGAAGCGCTTTCCTTTATGGCGGCGTCGGAGCTGCCGGCGGTGATCGTCAACATGCAGCGTGGAGGACCGGGGCTCGGGAACATTTCCCCATCCCAGGCAGATTATTTCCAGGCGGTCAAAGGAGGCGGCCACGGCGACTACAAGTTGCTCGTGTATGCACCCTCAACGATCCAGGAGATCGTGGACCTGACGATCCGGGCCTTCAGCAAGGCAGACGAGTACCGTAATCCCGTCATGATCCTGGGGGACGGCGTGCTCGGCCAGATGATGGAACCCGTTGAATTGCCCGACATCAAACCCGTGCAGATCGAGAAGCCCTGGGCATTGACCGGGGCAAAGGGCGGTCCGGGAAAGGTCATCCGCTCGCTCTTCATGCTGCCCGGCGAGGACGGGATGCTGGAACGCCATAACTATACGTTGAAGGCCAAGTACGACCGGATGGCTGTACAGGAAGTGATGTACGAGAAGGTGCTGACCGATGATGCCGACATTGTGCTCGTGGCCTTTGGTACCTCCGCGCGCATTGCCAAAACCGCCGTTCACCTGGCCAGGGCTGAAGGAATCAAGGCTGGCCTCATACGGCCCATAACGCTCTTCCCGTTCCCCGAAAAGATCATTGCGCAGATCGCCGGGCAAGCGGAGCGCTTCCTCGTTGTCGAGATGAACCTGGGGCAGATGGTCGAAGACGTGCGTTTGGCGGTGAACGGCAGGGCGCCTGTAGCCTTCTACGGCAGACCGGGCGGGGGGCTGGTCGCGGTTGAAGACATTCTGATGGAAATGCAGAACTTGGCTGCCGGCAAGGAACAGGAGAAAATGCACGTTATTTCCGAATGACGGGCAACGCATGCAAGCAAAGCCTCGCTATCCGTTAGGGAGCCGTTCGGACAGGTCTGGCAGGAGCTGGGGCTTTGAGGTTCAGAGCGCTCACCAGGGCCCGGCGGGTAAATTGGCTTTTCGCGAGTTCACGATGGTTTTTCCAAGAAAGGATCTTTGATGGCGAGGATAGAGACCGTACTGGATCTGATCGGTAACACGCCGCTCTTGAAACTCAACAAGCTGCCGGCCGGAGACGGCGCTGAAATCTGGGCAAAGCTGGAGGGTTTCAATCCAGGAGGGAGCGTGAAGGACCGGCCGGCACTCGCCATGATCGAGGACGCGGAGAAAGACGGCAAGCTCAAAAAAGGCATGACGATCGTTGAACCCACGAGCGGCAACACGGGCATCGGCCTTGCCATGGTCGCAGCGGTAAAAGGTTACCGTATCATCTTGACGATGCCTGAATCGATGTCCCTCGAGCGCCGAAAACTGCTGCAGGCCTACGGGGCTCAGTTGGTGCTGACGCCTGCGGCACAAGGAATGAAAGGGGCCACCGCAAAAGCGGATGAGATTCTTGCATCCGGCAAGGAGTATTTCAAACCGGACCAGTTTGGGAATCCCGCGAACCCCCGCGTGCACGCGAGGACCACCGCACAGGAAATCCTTGCGCAAATGGGCCCGAACGAGATCGACGCCTTCGTGGCAGGTGTCGGCACCGGAGGCACGATCACCGGCGTGGGAGAGGTGTTCCGAAAGAAATTCAAGGAGATCATGATCGTTGCCGTCGAGCCAGCCGCCTCGCCGCTACTCTCTGGCGGGCAGGCCGGTCCCCATACCATTCAGGGCATCGGCCCGAATTTCGTGCCTGCGATTTTGAACACCAAGATTTACGACGAGGTCATCACGGTTTCGAACGAAGATGCAGCGGACACCTCGCGGCGGCTTGCCCGGGAAGAGGGGCTGCTCGTCGGCGTCTCGTCAGGCGCCGCATGCTGGGCAACGCTCCGGGTTGCAGCGCGGCTAGGCCGCGGCAAGCGGGTCGTTACGGTTTTTCCCGATGTCGGTGAGCGGTATCTGACCACCGGGCTGTTTGAACCGAAGACCGGAGCATGAGGGCCTGAGCGGGCCGAGGCCGGGATATCCTCACCCTCCCATGCCTGAGCGGAGGCGCTCGCGGACGGCGGGATTTGCCGTTCCCTCATGTCTTGCCGCTCCCGCCATCGTCAGCGTCATGCACCTCATAGCCTCCGTGCTCGAGACGTACGTGAAGTCCAGAATGTTCCTCTAATCTAAACAGATGACTCCCATCTATCTCGACTATAATGCAAGCACTCCCGTGGCACCCCAGGTGCTGGAGGAGATGCTGCCCTACTTGAGGGGCAAATTCGGCAATCCCTCGAGCAGCCACAGTTTCGGCGTAGCCTGCAAAGCAGGTATCGAACAGGCCCGGGAACGGTTGGCGTTGCTTCTCGGGTGTGAAGCGACGGAGATTATATTTACCAGCGGCGCCACCGAATCGAACAATATGGTTCTCAAAGGGGTTGCAGCGGCTTCACCCAAAGGGAGCCACATCATTACGACGAAGATCGAACATCCTGCCGTGCTCGCACCCTGCCGCCATCTTGAGAAGCAAGGCTACCCGGTGACCTATCTTGCCGTGGACCAATACGGCATGGTTGACCCCGCCGATCTCGAAAAAGCCATGACACCGAAGACGGCACTCGTCTCGATCATGCACTCGAACAATGAAGTCGGCACCATTCAGGACATCAAAGAGCTTGCCCGGATCGCATCATCTCGCCATATTTTATTCCACACCGACGCAGCGCAGAGCGTCGGCAAGGTTCCCCTCTCGGTCGAGGGCCTTGGTGTGGATTTTCTGACCGTGGCGGGCCACAAGTTCTACGCGCCAAAGGGGATAGGCGCCCTCTACCTCAAAAGCGGACGAAAGATCGAGCCGCTCCTGCACGGTGCAGGCCATGAACGGGGTTTGCGTCCGGGAACCGAAAATGCAGCCTTCATCGTAGGTCTCGGCGCCGCTGCCATGGTTGCAGCGCCGATCATGGAGCGCGAAGGGCTCCGCCAGGCGAAGCTTGGCAGGAGATTGTTCGATGGAGTAAAACAGTCAGGCTTACCAGTACAGCTGAACGGCCACGACGAGAAGAAGCTACCGAATACCTGGAACATCAGTTTCGGCGGATTTGATGCGGTGTCCGTGATGGAGGCCCTCTCCGGGGTAGCCGTATCACCGGGGGCAGCGTGCCACGGCGACCTCATCGAACCGTCCCATGTGCTCGCGGCAATGGGCACGGCCCTGTCGCAGGCCCGGGGTGCAATACGGTTCAGCCTTGGCAGGGAGACGGTGGAAACAGAGATCGACAGCGTGATCGAGAAGCTCGTACAAGGGCTGAAGCGGTAACATGGCGTACCGGCTGCGGAAGCAAGGGGAGCGACGTGTCCAATGAACTCATCCTCATAATCGATGACGAAGAAAGCGTGCGCAAAAGCCTTGCCGATGTGATGCGCGACGAAGGTTATGAAGTCATGACAGCCTCTTCCGGCAAAGAGGGCATCGATACCCTGACGGAAACACAACCGTCGCTCGCGCTGCTCGATATCGCCATGCCCGACATGGACGGGATCGAGACGCTTCGCCGGTTCAAGGAGATCAGGCCGGACATGCCGGTCATCATGGTCACCGGCCACGGGACCATCGAGACCGCGGTCAAGACGACGAAGATGGGAGCTTACGACTTCCTCGTAAAACCTCCGGAACTGCAGCACCTGACACTCGTCGTGAAGCACGGAATCGAAGAATCCCGGCTGCGCGAGGAGAACGCCTCCCTGAAGCAGAGCATCGAGCGGCGGTACGAAATTGTGGGAGCAAGCGCTGCGATCACGACGCTCAGACAGCAGATTGCGCTTGCGGGCCCGACGCACGGCTGGGTGCTCATCCATGGCGAGAGCGGAACGGGCAAGGAATTGGTTGCCCGCGCCATCCACCGGGCAAGCAAACGCGCAGATGGTCCCTTCGTCGAGGTGAATTGCGCTGCCATTCCGCAGGAGCTTATCGAGAGCGAGCTGTTCGGACACGAGAAGGGGTCCTTCACCGGGGCAACGGCTATGAAGCGGGGGAAGTTCGAGCTGGCCCATGGCGGGACCATTTTTCTCGACGAGATCGCCGATATGAGCATGGCCACGCAGGCCAAAGTGCTGAGGGTGCTTGAAGGCCAGGAGTTCCAGCGTGTGGGCGGCGTCAAAACGCTCAGGGCAGATGTGCGCGTGATCGCGGCGTCGAACAAGAAGCTTGCAGAGGAAATGAAGCGAGGTTCCTTCCGGGAGGACCTCTATTATCGCCTGAATGTTATCCCGCTCGAGGTACCGCCTCTCCGCGAACGGCAGGATGATATTCCGCTCCTGGTACGCCATTTTCTGCGGGAGTTTTCCGTCGAATACGGCCAGAAGACCAAAACCATTGATGACGGCGCTCTTGCGCTTTTTGTCCGATATCCCTGGCCGGGAAATGTACGCGAACTGAGGAACAGTATCGAGCGCCTGATGATCATGGTCCCCAGACCGGTGCTCACGGCCCGTGATGTTCCACCGCCTATCAGCGGGTCGTTCGCGGAACCGAACTCCCCGGAGGGCCCGGGCAGCCTGCCGGCGCGGCACTACAGTTCCACGCTCAGGGACGCCCGCGCCGAGTTTGAGCGCGAGTTCATAGCGCAGAAGCTCAAAGAGCACGGGGGGAACGTGAGCAAGACCGCCGATGCCATCGGCGTGGAGCGCAGCAACCTGCACCGAAAGATCAAGTCGCTGGGGATTGAAGCCGGAGATTGAGGAGCATGCGCCAGTGACGTACGCGGATATTCACGGGTAAAAAACGTGAAGCGTTGTCCGCCCGGCTCGCGGCAGAGGGCCTCTGCCCGCGATCCTGCAAGCCGGCTTTTACCGCAAATGCAGGCGCGCAATTGCCTGGCAGGCTTGATGCAGGGGATTGTTCCTTGGCGGCATGCGTCGATGCTCCGCGACGGAGAGTATGATAGAAACTCATAACCTTACGAAGCACTTCGGCGCTCTCGTCGCCGTGCAGTCTGTCAACGTCAGTGTCGGCAAAGGCGAGGTCTTCGGCCTGCTCGGCCCGAACGGCGCGGGCAAGACCACGACGATCAGGATGCTGACGACGCTCCTTGCCCCTTCATCGGGTTCCGCGGTGGTGGCGGGTCACGATGTGGTGTCCGCGCCGCTGGATGTCAGACGTGCGATCGGCGTAGTACCGCAGATGCTGAACCTCGATATCGAGCTCACCTGCAACGAAAATCTGGAGTATCACGGCAGGCTCCACAGGATGGCTTCTGCGGACCGGACATCCAGGATCTCGGAACTTCTCCACTTTGTCGGTCTCTGGGACAAGCGGGATACTCCCGTTGAACACCTTTCGGGCGGCATGCGCAGGAGGCTGTTGATCGCCCGGGGGCTCATGCACCGCCCCGGCGTGGTGTTCATGGACGAACCCACTGTGGGTTTGGATCCCCAGGCGAGGCGGATGATCTGGGGGCTCATACACGACCTTAAGAAGAGCGGCATCACGATCCTGTTGACGACGCACTATATTGAGGAAGCGGATTTTCTCTGTGACCGGGTCGCGATCATGCGTGCAGGAAAGATCATGGCACTTGGCGCACCCGCGGACCTCAAGGCAGTTGTGGGACGGTATGTCCTCGAATGTCTCGGCAGGCATGATGTGCCACGACGTTTCTTGTGGAGCCGGGAAGAGGCGCTCGAAGCCGGCAAGGGCATGGGCTGTGACGTCGTAGCCCGCGATGTTACGCTGGAAGACGTATTCATCAGCCTGACCGGAGAGCGAATCGAAGGTTAGGGTAACAGGAGGCAGGAGACCCGGGAGCGCCACGGGTCATGGAATGCCGGAGAAGCCACTGCGGCAGGCTTCTCCCGTCCCGGCATCGACCTGCTGGCCATTGGAGCGTTCATGAATTTTTACCCGATCTTCTGGAAAGAAATGATGCTTATCCGCAAGAAACCCTGGCGGTTCCTTGCGTCGAGCATGGTCATGCCGGTCCTCTACCTTGTTACATTCGGCTGGGGCCTCGGCAGGGGCATGAACGTGGGAGGCGGTCAATACCTCGACTTCGTGCTGCCCGGGATTCTGGCACTGTCGGCCATGAACAACAGCTTTGGTCCGGTATCGACGTCGCTCAATATCAGCAAGCTCTACACCAAAACGATCGAGGAAGTGCTCGTTTCCCCGGTAAGTCACTGGGATATCGCTCTCGGGAGGACGCTTACCGGGCTCGTGCGCGGCGCGTTCTCCGCGCTCACGCTCCTTCTTGTCGGATTTGCATCAGGGGTGCACCTGAACCTGTCGGTCTCTTTTTTTGCTATCCTCGCGCTGACGGCGTTCTGCTTCGGCGCTGCAGGCGTGGCCGCGGCCATGATAGCCCGTTCCCACGAGGATATGGCCAATTTCAACAGTTTTTTCATTGTCCCGATGTCATTCCTGGCAGGAACGTTCTTTTCTCCCGACAGGATGCCTGAACCTTTTCGTAGTTTTATTCTGGTTTACCCGCTCACACATGCAAGCCTCCTGCTTCGCGCTCTCGCCTCGGGAAATAATTCATCCCTTGTCTCGGCGCTCGTTCTTGGAGCCTATTCCCTGTTTTTTTTCTATCTCGCAGGCATGATGGTCAAGAAAACTCCTTGAGCAGAAGTTCACCAGGTGAAGAAACCGTCCTGCCGCTCCGTTCATCCCGTCCCCAACGTTAAAAAGCAGACGGTGTAAGCTGTGATCTTCCCCCCGGGGACAGCAAATCATGCCCGTAGGAACTTTCTCGCTCCGGACAGCCCGTTGGCCGTGTCTGAACAGCCCGAGGGGGAGACTCAATCCCTGTTTTTCATTGACTTTTCGGGACTATAAGGCTAATATCTAAATCTGTCTGTATTATCAGCGAAAAGTCGGGGAAACAGGTTCATCTTGATGCCGAAAGTACAGTTTATTTTTGCAATCCATAATCACCAGCCGGTGGGGAATTTCGAGTTCGTTGCAGAGGACGCGTACCAGAAGTCGTACTTGCCGTTTCTTAAGACGTTCGAACGCCACCATTCGATCAAGATCACCCTGCATTATACCGGCATACTCTATCACTTCTTTGAACGGAAACATCCGGAATTCCTTGATCTGCTGAAGCAGCTGGTGCAAGACGGGAGGGTGGAAATTCTGTCAGGCGGATTTTACGAGCCTGTCCTGGCCGTTCTTCCTGACGAGGACAAGGTAGGACAGATCCGGTCACTCTCGGATCATATCCGCCGCACACTCGGTTACAAGGCGCACGGCATGTGGCTCGCGGAGCGGGTGTGGGAGCCGCACCTGCCGAAATCCCTGGCCGCTGCGGGCATCAACCATGTTGTGGTTGACGATTTCCATTTCAAGATGGCAGGCCTCCGCGACGACGAGCTGGACGGCTATTACCTGACAGAAGAGCAGGACAGCCTGATCCGTATCTTTCCGGGAAGCGAGAAGCTCAGGTACCTGATGCCCTTTCAGCGGCCCGAAAAGGCAATTGAACTTCTTTCCTGCCTCTGTTCAACGGAACGGAACAGGCTTGCGGTCATGGCGGACGACGGAGAAAAGTTCGGTGTCTGGCCAGAAACCTACCGTACGGTGTACGAGGAAGGTTGGCTCGAGCGGTTCTTCACGCTGCTCGAGCAGAGCGGCGAGTGGCTGGAGACAACGACTTTTTCGGAGTATCTCGGGAAAGAGCAGCCGCGCGGGAAGACCTCCCTGCCGACCGCATCCTATATGGAAATGGGCGAGTGGGCGCTCCCCGCGCGCGCGATGAAAGAGTATGCCGATGCCCTGGAAAAAGTCAAACATTCACCGGATTTTGCGGACCTGAGGCCCTTCATCAAGGGCGGGATATGGAGAAATTTTCTCACCAAGTACTCCGAGAGCAACCACATGCACAAGCGCATGATGATGGCGAGCAGGAAGGTGCATACCGCCCTCGCTGCGTTGAGCGGCCCGGGCGACAGGAAGAATGCCGAGGCAGCGAAGATGCACGACCATCTCTACCAGTCGCAGTGCAACGACGCGTACTGGCATGGCGTCTTCGGCGGGCTCTATCTGCCGCACCTGAGATCGGCGGTCTATGAGCAGGTCATCCAGGCGGAGTTTCTTGCGGACAAGGTTTTGAAGGGGTCGCAGGACAAGGGTCAGGGAAAACAGAGGAAAGCTGCCGCACCGTCGTGGCTGGAGATCGAGCAAGGGGATTTCGACCAGGATGGGCGCGAAGAGGTCATGCTGAATTCCGAACTGCTGAACCTTTTCATCGATCCGCAAGAAGGCGGAAGGATTTCGGAGTTCGACTGGAAACCCCGTTCCTTCAACCTGATGAATACGCTTACGCGCAGGCGTGAGGGCTACCACGAAAAAATTCTGCACGCTGCAGGGCAGACGGAGGCAGAACCACGGGATGGCGGCGCAAGGACCATCCACGATCGGGTGGCCGTGAAGGAGGAGGGGCTCCAGTATCATCTGCTCTACGATTGGTACTCCCGCGGTTCCCTGCTTGACCATTTTCTGGGATCCGGCGTCGACCTCGTCAACTTCATGCGGTCCGAATACTACGAAGCAGGGGATTTCGTCCTCGGCGCGTATTGCGTCAAGCACAGAAAGCGGGGGAAGGCCGCCGTCATCCTCGAACGCACAGGGCAGGTGGAAGGACTGGGCGTGCGGCTCCGGAAGGAGATATCTCTGGCGAAGGCCAGACCGGAGTTTACCGTGAGGTACGAGATCACGAATCTGAGTACGGAGGAGTTGAATGCCTCGTTCGGCAGCGAATTCAATTTTTCCCTCCTCGCGGGGAATGCCCACGACCGGTATTACGATATCCCCGGCCACACCCTGGACAAGCGGAACCTGGCATCGATCGGGGAGATCAACAACGTGAGCACGGTGAGCATGATCGATGAATGGCTCCGCCTCAAGCTCTCGCTGGCGTTCCTGCGGCCGGCAATACTCTGGCGAGCCCCGGTCGAGACGGTATCGCAGTCGGAAGGCGGTTTCGAACGAGTGTACCAGAGCTCGATGGTCATGCCGATCTGGCGTATTTCGCTTCAACCGCGCTCTTCGTGGGAAACGGAGATCCGCGTGAAGGTTGACTGACTGGCGGAAACGCTGGCTGCACGTGCCGGGAGACGCGAAGCGCCCAGGATTCACGGAAACCGGCATTTCACGTTCCGGACACGGGTGGAGGGCGAAGGCCGGTTGCGGCCCGATGAGGATCAGAATGTTGAGAATGGTTCCAGAAAAGAGGTTTCCTGACGCATGAAAAAGATCGTTACGGGTTTCTTATTGCTCCTCTCCCTGGGTGCGGCCGTGAATGCCGCGGAAAAGCCCCTCGGGGTGGAAGAATATACGTCTATTGACCAGCTCGCTGCGGAGATCGTATCGTACTTCCCCAAGGTCCAGGGCGAGGTCAAGGCGGTGAACGGCGACCGGCTCACGATCGACCTCGGCACGAAAGACGGATTGATGCCGGGTGTAGAGCTCACGCTTTGGCGGGACGGCAAGGAAATCCTGCACCCCGTTACCGGCGCGGTGATCGGACGTGCCGAAGTCCTGGTCGGCAGTGCCGTGGTGCTGAGCCTGGCGGAGTCCTCTGCAACAGCCGTGGAGAAGGACAGAGTGCTGGAGCCGAAGCCCGGAGACAAGGCGAGGATCACACCGAAAAAGATCAATCTTGCGATCCTTCCGATCAGGGCAGACCGGCCGGAGATCATTCGTGGCCTGACCGATCGACTGAACGAACTGGGCAGATTTAACCTGCTCGATAGCGCAAAGGCCTCTGACTTTCTCAGCGGGAAAAAGCAGCGGGACGATTCGCTGATCCGTGAAATGAGCAAGGCCTTCAACCTGGACGTTATTGCGGCAGTGGGCATCTACCCCGCGGAGGGCGGAAAGGTCCTCGTGACCACGAGATTGTATTACGCTGACGAGGCACGATCGCTTGACACCATTGTGGCCATGATAGATTTGAAGACAAAGAAAGATGCGTTCGGCGAAATGAAGCCTTACTTTTTGCCGATGAAGGTGGAAAAGAGCGGCATTACCGAGTTGCCCTTCGATGCGCAGTTTTTCGCGATCGCGGATCTCGAGGGTAACGGGGAGACGGATTATGTTTTTTCCGACGGTTCCAGACTCCACGTCTACCGTCACAGCCCGACGGGATGGCACGAAGAATGGCAGGAGCCGAAGGCCCCCGCGAACGATGAGATTCAGCACATCAACCTCGATGTTGCGGACATCAATGGTGACGGCAGGCCGCAGATCTTCGTGACGGAGATGAAAAACGGGAAGATCGCTTCCTATGTGATCGAATTGCGCGAGGGCACGTACCAGCGGATTGCCGACGTGCCCGGCTTTCTCCGCGTCCTCACGTACCCCGGCATGGGGAGGATCCTGATCGGCCAGGATTACGATCCGAAGACGTTTTATGCCGGGTCGCCGAGGCAGTATGACTGGTCCAATGGGAAATATGTTCTCGGCCGGGAAATTTCTTTGCCGAGCGGGATAGGCCTCTACGGATTCGTCTTCGCCGATGTCGGAGAATCCAGTCCGCTGCTCTTTGCGCTTAACGAGAAAGACCATCTGACCGTCTACTCGAAGGATACCCGTATCTGGAGCAGCGAGGAAGCCTATCCCACCGTGGGGGTATCCGTGATCAAGCCGGTAACGGACGTCGTCGGCGTTATTTCCCAGCACGATGTCATCGATCCCGCCGCAAAGATCCAGAAGATAAGGATTCCCGGCAGGGTGCTTGCGCTCGACGTGAACGGGGACGGCAAGGACGAGATCATTCTGGCAAAAAATATCGGCAACGTCCTCTTCGGGGGTTATACGAGTGCCGACATCGTCAGCCTGGGCTGGACGGGATCGCGGCTCGAACAGCGTTGGATCGTCAAAGATGTGCAGGGCGCCATTCCCGACCTCCAGGTTGGGCGGCAGGAGAGTCCGGGCGCGAACGTTCTGGCGCTGGTGAAATCCTCGGGCGGACCCTTTGCCAAGGACAAGTACAGCGTTCAATTTTTCACGGCAAAGTAATGAGGAATGCTTCTCTTGTACGGGAATATACGGCACGAGACATGAACGAAAAACAGAGCAAGAAAAAAAAGGACATGCAGACGATCGAAGAGCTGCGGGCACAGCTTGACCCATCCGGCCTTCCGCGGCACGTCGCCATCATCATGGACGGGAACGGCAGATGGGCGCTCAGGAGGGGCCTTCCGAGGGTCGCGGGCCATAAACGGGGAGCCGAGACGGTGCGCCGTATTACGGAAGTTTGCCGTCAGCTGGGTGTTTCGGTCCTGACGCTCTATGCTTTTTCCGATGAAAACTGGGGGAGGCCCAAACAGGAAATAGGCTTCCTCATGGACATGCTCGGGTCGTTCCTGAAGGCCGAAATCGCGACCATGAAGGCGAATGGCATCAAGTTCCGCACCATCGGGAGGATTGAACGGCTCCCGTCCTCAGTGCAATCCTGGGTCGAAAAAGCCATGGGAGAGACGGCAGCCAACACGGGGCTGGTCCTGAACCTTGCATTGTCCTACGGAGGCCGCGGCGAAATTCTGGAAGCGGTCAGGCGGAGCGCGGCTGCGGGTGGCGCCGCGGAACCATTGACCGAAGAAGTGTTTGCGTCGTACCTCGATACCGCGGGACTGCCGGATCCGGACCTCATTATCCGTACCAGCGGCGAAAAGCGGATCAGCAATTTCCTGCTCTGGCAGGCCGCCTATGCCGAGCTGTATTTTACCGATACCCTGTGGCCTGATTTCGGAGAGGCAAACCTGCTTGAGGCGCTCATCGACTACCAGGGCCGGCAGCGCAGGTTCGGGCTTACCCAGGAGCAGCTCGTGCAAAAGTAAAGGATTCGCAAGGACCCGCTTGCGCTGAAGAGGGCAGTCTACGCCGGCGGAGAGAACATGTTCTCCTGGCCCGTTGATGCCTCCTGGTCGCCACGATGTTCTCTCGGCCGCAGCGGTGTAAAAAAACTCCGTGGAGACGATGCATGCTGCATACCAGAGTGATCTCTGCTCTTCTTTTTCTTCCCATCTTTTATCTGGTCGCCTGGCAACTCCCGCCGGTGTACTTCACGGCGCTGGTCCTTGCTGCCGTATTGGTGGGGCAGTACGAGTTTTACCGCATGGCGAGGGCGCGCGGATATGAACCTCTGCCGCTTACGGGGATGGCGCTCGGGGTTCTCGTCCTGCTGTCTTGTTACGGTCCGCTGATTCCCCGCATGGGAATGCTTTTCCCCGTGGCGGTAAGCATGCTCGTCATCATGATCGCCAGACTGTTTTCGGCCCGCCCGGTTGATGGCGCGCTGGAAGACATCGCGTCGACGTTCCTCGGTGTGTTTTATGTGGCTATGCTGTTCGCCTTTCAGGTGGCCATCCGGACCGGTCCCGACGGGAAGCAGTGGCTGGTATTCCTGTACTTTATCATTTGGGCAACGGACATCGGCGCCTATGCTGTCGGCAGACCCTTCGGCAAGCACCGGCTCTATGAAAAAGTGAGCCCCAAGAAAAGCATGGAAGGTTTTGCCGGCGCCCTCGCCGCATCAGCGGGCATGGCCCTCCTGTGCCGGGTCTGGTTCATGCCGCCGATCAGCGTGCCGGAATCAGTCATTATTGCGCTGGCGCTGGCGGTGACCGGGACCATCGGCGATCTCGTGGAGTCCCTGCTCAAGCGTTCGGCCGGCGTCAAGGATTCGGGCGGCTTAATTCCCGGCCACGGCGGTGTCCTGGATCGCATGGACAGCATGCTCTTTGCCGCGCCGGTGCTGTACTACTATCTGAGGATGCGGTAGACGAAAGCGGAGAGTACGAGCTTGAAGAAAATTTCCATACTGGGATCCACGGGCTCGATCGGGCAGTCTACGCTCTCTGTTGTTTCGCAGTATCCGGACCGTTTCAGGGTCGTTGCCCTTGCTGCGGGCAATAACATAGCGCTCCTGGAGAAGCAGGTACGCCACTTTAAACCGGCTGTCGTCGCCGTCGCAGGAGAGCATGCCGCCTTGAGCCTGAAGGCGAAGTGTCACGACCTGAAGGTACGCATCTTCTCCGGCGTCGAAGGCATGATCCGGGTCGCTGCCCACGATGATGCCGATGTCACCGTATCGGCCATCGTAGGGACTGCTGGCCTCGTGCCGACCATGGCAGCGATCCGCTCAGGCAAGACGATCGCGCTGGCGAACAAAGAAGTCCTCGTCACGGCGGGAGAGCTCGTCATGGCAGAGTCCCGTTCCCGCGGGACCGGTATCTTCCCGGTGGACAGCGAACACAGCGCGATCTTCCAGTGCCTGCAGGCGGGTGCGGACAAGGATATCCGGAAATTGATCATCACTGCGTCGGGCGGGCCCTTCCGGGCTTTTTCCAAAAAAGACCTTAAGCAGGCGACGGTGACCCAGGCTCTCAAGCACCCGAACTGGAGTATGGGCAGAAAGATCACCATCGATTCTGCGACGCTGATGAACAAGGGGCTCGAGGTGATTGAAGCACGGTGGCTCTTCAATATCCACCAGGACAAGATCAAAGTGCTGGTCCATCCGCAGAGCATTATTCATTCTATGGTGGAGTATCGGGACGGCGCGGTCGTCGCGCAGCTTGGCATGCCGGACATGAAGGGGCCGATCGCCTACGCATTGTCGTACCCCGAGCGGCTGGCGGACGTTTCGCCGGCTCTCGACCTGGCAAGGATCGGGACCCTCACCTTTGAAGAACCGGACATGGACCGTTTCCCCTGTCTTGCCTATGCCTTCGACGCGCTGAAAGCGGGAGGCACCATGCCGGCTGTCGTATCTGCAGCGAACGAGGTCGCGGTAAAATACTTTCTCGACGAGCAGATCGGATACGGCGCTATTGCGGACGTCATCAATGCCACGATGGAGGCACATACCCCGTCAGCCATCAAGACCATTGAAGACGCGCTCACCGCGGACAGGTGGGCGCGGCAGGAAGCGGAAAGAATAATCGGGTCCGCCGTCAGACATCATTAAGGAGCAGCCATGACATTGATTTACTTTCTCATCGTGATCGGAATTCTCGTGTTCGTGCACGAGTTCGGTCATTTTATCATGGCCAAGCGAGCAGGGGTCAGGGTCGAAAAATTCTCGCTCGGCATGGGTCCCAAGATCCTTGGTTACAAGAAAGGCGACACGGAGTATATCCTGTCCGCGCTGCCGCTCGGCGGGTACGTGAAGATGGCCGGCGAGAATCCCGACGAGGTCCCTACGGGCGCTGCGGACGAATTCCAGTCTAAGACCGTGTGGCAGCGCATCAAGATCGCGGCAACGGGCCCGATCACGAACATCATCCTTGCATTTCTCATCATGCCCCTGGTGTTCATGGTCGGCACCTATGCGGAAGGACCGGCCAAGGTCGGCTACGTCGAGCCGGGGTCTCCCGCGGAGCGAGCCGGGTTCGCGGCAGGCGACGTCATCGAGAAGATCAACGGCAGAAACATCACCGACTGGACCAAGGCCCTGTCTTTGATCGCGGTGAATCCGGATACGGACGTGAACATTACCGTCGACCGGCACGGTGAAAAAAAGATGTTGACGCTCCGGCCCGTAACGGCCACGGAGCTCAAGATTGGCATGTCGGGGCTTTTGCCGGACATGCCCGCGGAGATCGGCAAGCTGAAACCGGGATTCCCGGCTGAAAAAGCAGGGATCGCCGTGAACGACAAGATCCTGGCAGTCGATGGCAAAACGATCTATCATTGGAACCAGTTCTCGGCCCTCGTGCGAGACAGCAAGGGGAAGAAGCTGACAATCTTGCTCGAACGAGGCGGTAAACGCGAGGAGATGAATGTTATGCCGATTGAGGACGGCGGCCGCTATGTGATCGGCGTAGAACCCGTCTTCCAGCTCGTGTTTAAAAAGTACGGGTTCCTGGAATCCATTCAGCTCGGGTTTGACAGGACCCTCGAGTCGATCGACCTCACGTTCATTACCCTGAAGAAGCTGGTGACCTTCGGCCTGTCGATCAAGACCCTCGGCGGTCCCGTGATGATCGCCCAAATGTCCGGCCAGGCCGCCGCGGCAGGACTATCGTCGTTCCTCTCGCTCCTCGCGATGATCAGCATTTCACTCGGGATCCTGAACCTTATGCCGATCCCGGTTCTGGACGGCGGGCTGATCCTGTTCCTCGTGATCGAGGCCATCCGCAAGAAGCCTGTGAGCAGGAAAGTGATGGAGGTGTCGCAGAGCATCGGCGCCGGCCTTCTGATTACGCTGATCGCCGTGGTTTCATACAATGACATCATGAGGATGTTCTTCAATAAATAGATGCCTGTTGCCACGCGGGAACCAGACGCGATGCAGTTCCCCGTGCCATTACGTCTGAGTTATTGAAGCCATTCCCCGACTATGAACTCTGAAATCATCCGAAGAAAAACGAAACAGATAACCCTCGGCAAGGTCATGATCGGCGGCGGCGCGCCCGTCGCGGTCCAGTCCATGTGCAACACCGACACGCGCGATCACGAGGCGACGCTTGCCCAGATCGATCAGCTCGGACAGGCAGGATGCGAGCTTATCCGCCTGGCGGTCCCTGATGAGGCAGCAGCGAAGGCCATCGGCATGATCAAAAGAGGGACTAACCTTCCGCTGATTGCCGATATTCATTTCGACTACCGCTTGGCGATCGAGGCAGTGAAGCAGGGGATCGACGGGCTCAGGATCAACCCCGGAAACATCGGCGGCAAGGATAAGGTCTCCGAGGTGGTCAGGGCCTGCAGGGACCGAGGTGTCCCGATCCGCATCGGGGTAAATGCGGGCTCGCTCGAGAAGCACCTTCTGGAAAAATACGGCCACCCGACGCCTGAGGCCATCGTCGAGAGCGCCTTCGGCCACATCCGTATCCTCGAGGACCTGCATTTTGGTGACATCAAGGTCTCGCTGAAGGCGTCGGACGTCATGACCACCGTCGCTGCCTACCGGATGTTTTCGCAGAAGTCCGATTACCCCCTCCACATCGGAATTTCCGAGGCGGGCACGCTCTTCTCCGGGACGATCAAGTCGAGCGTCGGTCTCGGCATGCTCCTTGCCGAAGGCATCGGCGATACGATGCGGGTGTCTTTGACTGCGGATCCCGTCGAGGAAGTGCGGGTTGCCTACGAAATATTGAAATCACTGAAAATCAGGCAGCGAGGGGTGAACATCATTTCCTGCCCTACCTGTGGCAGGACCGAGATCGATATCATCGGCCTTGCCCAGGAGGTGGAGAAGCGTCTCGCTCATATCAAAGAGCCGATCACGGTTGCGGTCATGGGGTGCGTCGTGAATGGTCCGGGGGAGGCGCGCGAGGCCGACGTCGGCATCGCGGGCGGCAAGGGCGTCGGGCTGTTATTCAAGCACGGCGAGATCGTGAAAAAATTTGATGAGGGGGAACTGGCCGACGTTTTGGTTAAAGAAGTGGAAGCATTGGTGAAAGAAACAGGCAGCGTAAAGTAGGCAGCAGGTCGGGCGGGGCAGGCCCCTGCATGCCCGCTGCCGTTTCCTGGAGGTTCCATGCGCTTTTCCCGTTTATTTATCCCGACCTTGAAGGAAGCGCCGGCCGAGGCGGAGGCCGTGTCTCACAAGCTTATGGTGCGTGCCGGCTTCGTCCGGCAGCTGGCTGCGGGACTCTACATGTACCTGCCGCTGGGCATCCGGGTGATGGAGAAGATCAACCGGATCATCCGTGAGGAGATGAACGCCATCGGCGGCCAGGAAGTGTCCATGCCGGTGTTGAATCCTGCCGAGGTTTGGCAGCAAACGGGCAGGTGGGACGCCATCGGCGACGAGATGTTTCGTTTGAAGGACCGCGGCGGCCGCGACATGTGCCTCGCCATGACCCATGAGGAGACCATGACCTGGCTTGCCGCTCACGATATCCGCTCCTACCGTGACCTGCCGCAGATATGGTACCAGGTCCAGACGAAACTGAGGGACGAAGCACGACCCAAGAGCGGTATCCTGCGCACGCGCGAGTTCACCATGAAGGATTCCTACAGTTTTGATCGAGACGACGAGGGGCTTGACAGATCGTACCAGCTCCATCTCGAGGCGTATAAAAAGATCTACGCCCGGTGCGGCATCAGGTTCTACGTGGTCGAGAGCGATACAGGCATGATGGGCGGCTCCATGGCCCACGAGTATATGGCACCATCCCCGGCCGGCGAAGACGATGTGGCGCTCTGCGACGGCTGCGGATATGCGGCGAATACCGAACTGGCGTTGTCCGCGCCGAAAGCAACCCAGTCGCCGGATTGGGGTTTTGAAGAGGTGGCCACGCCGGAGCGGCGGACCGTCGATGAGGTGACCCGCTTCCTGAAGGTGACGCCCGAGCACCTGCTCAAATCAATTCTCGTCATAAGCGAAAGCGGCCCCGTCCTCGCGCTGGTGCGCGGCGACCAGACGCTGCATGAAAAGAAACTGGCAAAGCTCATCGGCCCGCACCGTCCTGCACAGAAGGACGAGGTAAGGTCGGTCCTCGGTGTGCCCGCAGGCTTCATTGGCCCCATGGGGCACAAAGTAAGAAAAATCGCAGATCCGGTGCTCAGGCAGGGGCTCTACGTCGCCGGGGCGAACAGGGAAGGATACCACATGAAGGGAGTACGCGCGGACAGACACTTTGCCGATGCTGAGGTCGCCGACATTCATACGGCGGCAGCGGGCGACGGGTGCGTCCGGTGCGGCAAGCCGCTCAGAGTCGAACGGGTTATCGAGGTGGGAAATATTTTTAAGCTCGGGACCAAATATTCGCTCCCGCTCAAAGCGAACTATCTTGATGAGCAAGGCAATGAGAAACCGATTATCATGGGCAGCTACGGCATAGGTCCTGCGCGCATCGCGGCAGCCGCCGTTGAACAGGGGAATGACGAGAACGGGATCATCTGGCCGCTCGCAATCGCGCCATTCCAGATACTCGTCGTGCCGGTCAATGTAAAAGACGAAAGATCCATGGATGTCGCCGAAGAGATGTACACCGCCCTGGAGGAGAACGGATTCGAGGTGTTAATGGACGACCGGGACGAACGGGCCGGCGTTAAGTTCAAAGACGCCGATCTCACCGGCATCCCCTGGCGCATCGTTATCGGTGAAAAAAATCTCAAGGAGAATATGGTGGAGGTCAAGGAACGCAGGACCGGAGCCGTGGAAAAATTGAAGGTTGACGAAGCGGCAGCAACAATGGCGAAGAAGCTGACTCTGGAGATATAACCGCAAAAAAGTTCCGGATGCGGAGTCCCTTGCTGGTGATTATTTTTCTCACGTCATGTCGCGGCACTTTGGACCGGAGGTCCCTCTGTGGAATCGGACATCGAACACATCAAGATGATCGTTTCTGAGATGAGCAAGCGGTATCAGACGAAAGATGGCGAAGTGACCTTTGCAGGAGTCGATGGAGGTACGGTCAAGATCGCCCCTGCAGGTTTCTGCTGGCGTTGACATATGACGCGCATGGCCCTGGTTCGGGGCTTGCAAGACAGGCTCAAGGCGGAATTCCCCTGGGTAGAGCAGGTCATCGTCGTGAAGCCGCAATGCTGAGCACAGGCAACCCAAAATAAACTTGAAATCTGCCGCCGTTGAGCCTATAATTAAAGCTTATATTGGTTTCCGGGAGGGATCGTTCTGTGGACGAAATCGTAAAGCTTGAGCTGACACCGCATCAAATGGCGGAAATAAAACAACAGATCGGTTTTGAGCTTCGCGAAATATACCTGACGAAGCGCTCATTGAACAAACTGCGTGTTTTTCGTCTCCGCCTGAGCGAGGAGCAGCAGACGGTTCTTGAGAAGAAGCTCGGGCAAAAAGTCCGGGAACTTACCGTAACACGCTCGGTCGCAACCAGGATATTGTAATGGCGTGTCTCCTCAAAAATGCTTCGAGCACCCGGCAGGGAACGGAGGTTTTTTCCTCCCGGGGTGTGTCCCTGTCTTTGATGAACTGACCTCAACGGGAAAGGAGGTGAGCGTTCTTGAAAAAATTCCTCGCAATCATATTGGCTCTCGCATTCGTCGTGACCGTCGCCCTGGTTGGTTGCAAGAAGGAACAGCAGCCTGCGCCGCAGGCCGTTCAACCTGTCGTAGTTCCGCCGCCTGCTCCTCCTGCTCCGGCGCCAGCACCGGCACCTGCACCTGCTCCAGAACCGGCAAAACCGGCGAAAAAGTAGTTTCGAAGGTCATGATCTCTGATAATGTGTGAACGGCCCCCCACCTGAGGGGGCCTTTTATATTTTCCGGCCAGACAGAAGAGGATGGCCTTCAGAATTTTTTTCCGTGTATAATAAGGAAGGACCGATTTTCTCTGCGATACCCTGAGCAAGGCGGGAAACCTGAACCACGAAAAGGCCTAGAGCTTAGGGACGAGAGGCCAACGAGATGTACGGTGAGGGATGGACGGGATGCCATAGCCGCACCCGCGTCCTTGCCGTTCTGGAAGTGCACGAAAAGAGCAGGTCCGCGATCCGTCTTACCGTGAAGGTCGGCCTCCTCAGAAAGCGGCGGTCGCCCGCGGCACGGTCGCGATCCGCATTCGAACTATGTCTTCGATCATCGCCTTTATAGCCGGTTTCTGGGCGCCAGTGCTGGCAGTCTGTGTCAGCATTCTGGCTGCCGCAGTATGTGCGGGGGCTGAAACAGCCATCGTGTTCTCGAACAAGGGACATTTGCACGAGTTGGCCGAAAAAGGGAACAAACAGGCGAAAACGGTCCTCCTGCTGGTGCAGGAACGTGACCGTCTGCATTCCGCGCTGCTCGTGGCTGAAAATTTCCTTATCGTTTTTGCTGCCGTCGTCGCCATGGTCATTGCCGCAGGCCTGATTACGGAGGTCCACCTTGCGGCTGCAATAACGGTGCTTCTTATGACCGTTCTGGTCGTTTGCCTGGCGAAGCTGGTGCCGAAGGGGATCGCCTGCAAAAATCCAGACCGCTTCGCCATGTCCATCGCTTCTCCTCTCTACGTGATCATGGAAGCCCTGACGCCTGTCACCCGTCTGCTGACGGCCACCGCCGATCTTGTCGCCGCGGGGCCAGAAGGCGCGTCCTGCGCTACCGTGGTCACCGAGGAAGACATCAAGGCCATGATCAACCTGGGCGAAGAGCGCGGCTCGCTTAAAGAGGAAGAAAAGGAACTGCTCCACAAGGTGTTCGAGTTCGGCGATACCGTGGCATCGGAAGCAATGAGGCCGCGGACCGAGATCATCAGCGTCCCTTCGCATGCGGCTCTCCGGGATGTGTTCGCCCTCGTATCGGAGTTCGGGTATTCACGCTATCCCGTTATCGAGGATACGGTGGACACGGTCATCGGCACCCTCTATATCAAGGACATTCTCGTTGC
>Ga0187779_10000517_pt1 | contig 25822 bp, 18 predicted proteins | sample 1015_Q2_SP10_10__FD_132435 | JGI IMG/M metagenome (GOLD analysis project Ga0187779, IMG submission 132435) | Tropical peat soil microbial communities from peatlands in Department of Meta, Colombia - 1015_Q2_SP10_10_MG | ecosystem: Environmental > Terrestrial > Soil > Wetlands > Peat | place... | reverse complement strand
CACGGGGCCGAGGAGGCCGGATTCCATCAGCGGCGTGCTGGCCGCCTCCAGCCGTCAGCTCAGGGCGACGCTGGGCGCGGCCGACACCGCCTTCCACGCCGTCTCCGCCGTGGCCGGCAGCGTGCAGCGAGGTCAGGGCACCCTCGGCCAGCTGGTGAAGGACACCTCGCTGTACAACCAGCTCGTCGGTACCAACATCGAGCTGCAGGCGCTGATCCGCGAGAGCGGCCTCTCGGCGACCTTCGTTCGTCCATGGTACGTCCTCGGACCGGGGCACTGGTGGCCGGTGATGCTCCTTCCTGGCTACTGGCTCGCATCACTTTTCCCTGGATCGCGGGAGACCGCTCGACGCCTGGGCCTGGTGACGCTCGGCCAGATGGTCCGGACCCTGGTCCAGGTTATCGAACATCCGGCAGATGGCACTCGAGTCCTCGAAGTCCCTTACATCCGGCAGATGAAATCATGAACCGATTGGGTCTCGCTCTGACCTCTGCTTTCTCAGTCGTAACTTCAGTCCAGGCTCAGCAGTCACCCCACGATACCATCGCCTTGCAGCCGGCCTTGCGCCGGGTCGACGACTTCGTTCAGCTCTCCATGCAGGCATCGAACACCCCCGGACTGGCGCTGGCCCTAGTCGACCGTTCGGGACTGATCGTGGTGCGAACCTACGGGTACGCGGATCTCGACGGGCGTCTGCCCGTGACGCCCGCGACCCGATTCGAGATCGGGTCGATCTCGAAATCGTTCACGGCGATCGCCCTGTTGCAGCTGCAGGCTGAAGGTCATTTCGACCCTAATCGTGCGGTTCGCTCCTACCTGCCGTGGTTCACTCCGGCTTCCCGCTGGAGGCCAGTGACCGGGCATGACCTGATGACGCACACGGCGGGTTTGCCCCGCGACCGCGACGACGTGCCATCGGGGCCCGGCCAAGGGTACATGGTCCGGGAGCGTCCGTTGGGCTCGCCGCCCGGAAGCCACTGGGCGTACTCGAATATCGGGTGGCAGGTGCTGGGCCAACTGCTGGAATCGCTCGACGGTTCGGGACGCTATCCACAGATCATCCGCCGTCGGATCCTCGAGCCGCTCGACATGTCCTCCACCGACGCCGAAATCACCAACGCAACCCGGCTCGACCTGGCCCGCGGGTACGAATCGGTGTACGACGATCGTCCGACGCGCCCGACCGATCCGCTGGCTGTCGCCCCATGGACCGAGTACGCCTCGGGCGACGGCAGCATCGTATCCACTCCTGCCGATCTCGGTGCCTATCTCACGATGCTCCTCAACCGAGGGAAGGGACCAAACGGCGCGGTCCTCGGTGAGGCGGGGTTTGCCGCACTCTCCACTCCCCATGCCAAGACCACGCGTGGCGACGACAGTTATGGCTATGGGATGTTCCTGAGCCGCCTCGACGGTCGGGAGATCTTCTACCATGGTGGCGGGATGCTGGGATACTCCAGCCACCTGATCGGCATCCCGTCGCTGGGGATCGGCGCGGTGGTGTTCGTGAACGGGCCCGGCGAAGCCTCACGGGTCGCACGCTTTGCGCTCCGTGTCCTCGGGGCGGCGCTCAACGGGGACACGCTCCCGGATGCGTCGCCGCCAAAGCCTCCCTGGCACATCGAACACCCGGAGAACTACGCGGGCACCTACCACGATCCATCAGGGGACTCACTGGTGTTCGCCGCCAGCGGCGATTCGCTGCTGCTCCTGCAGGATGGAAAACACACGGCGCTCGAACGCTACGGCGAGGACAGCTTCCTCGGGCCAGCCCCCGAGTTCGCTCTCTTTCCGATTCGCTTCGGACGGGACTCCGGCGGAGTCACCGAGGTCTGGTATGGTGGGCACTGGTTCGCCGGACCGCGCTACCGCGGGCCGCGGACGTTCAGCCCGCCGAAGGAATGGCTGGCCTATACGGGACACTATCGGATCACCCAGCCGTGGGAGCCCAACTTCCGGATCGTGCTCCGCAAAGGGCGCCTCTGGTGGGTCGGCCCGGAGGGCGATGAGGAGGAACTGACTCCCATCGGCCCCGCCGAGTTCCGCGTCGGAGAACCACGGTCAGCGGAACGGCTGCGCTTCGAGACCATCCTCGATGGGAAGGCCGTCAAGGCCATCCTGTCCGGTATGACCTACTATCGATTCTTCACGCCATAACCCGTTCTACGGCGCCGGGGCGCGCGGCTCCGGCGCCATCCATTCACCCTCATCACGCGACCGAACATGCGCATCGCTCTCGCCGTTGCCCTCGTCGTCACCACTGGCTGCGGTGGCTCCCGCTACGATGTCATCATCCGCGGTGGCACCGTCTACGACGGGCGCGGCACACCCGGGAAGGTTGCCGATGTAGCGATCACTGGCGACACGATCGCGGCCATTGGGGACCTCTCCCACGCGCGCGCCACGACGGTAATCGATGCCCGCGGTCAGGCAGTCGCGCCGGGGTTCATCAACATGCTGAGCTGGGCGGGCGATGGGTTCATGGTCGATGGTCGCTCGCAGAGCGACATTCGCCAAGGCGTGACGCTCGAGATCTTCGGCGAAGGCGAATCCATGGGGCCCTTCACCGACGCAATGGCCCAGGAAGCAGCCGCCTCACAGGGCGACATCAAGTATCCGATCACCTGGCGCAGCCTCGGCGGCTATCTGGACACCCTGGTGGCGCGGGGGATTTCCCCCAACGTCGGGAGCTTCGTCGGAGCGGCGACAGTCCGGCAGTACGTGCTCGGCCATGATCCGCGAGCCGCCACGCCCGCGGAACTCGCCCGCATGCAGCAACTGGTCCGGGACGCGATGAAGGAGGGCGCGCTGGGCGTGGGCTCCTCCCTCATCTACGAGCCGGGAATGTTCGCCACCACGGATGAGCTGATTGCACTGGCGCAGGCAGCCGCGGCCGACAGCGGGATGTACATCTCCCACATCCGCAACGAGAACGACTCGCTGCTCGATGCGGTGGATGAGTTTCTCGCAATTGCGCGGCGCTCGGGGGCCCGGTCGGAGGTCTATCACCTCAAGGCGGCGGGCCGACCCAACTGGAGCAAGATCGACGAGGTGATCCGGCGCGTCGAAGCAGCCCGTGCCGGAGGGCTGCAAGTCACCGCGGACATGTATACCTACCCGGCCAGCGCCACCGGGTTGGACGGGGTGATGCCCGGGTGGGTGCGGGCCGGCGGCTTCGACGCGTGGCGCAAACGGCTGCAGGATCCCGCGGTCCGTCGGCGCCTCAAGGCGGAATGGCAGGCGCGCGGTGGCGCCTTCGTCGGGTCCGGAGGTCCCGCTGGCGTACTGCTGGTGGGATTCAAGACCGATTCCCTCAAGCCGCTCACCGGGAAGACTTTGGCGGAGGTCGCCGCCAGTCGGCGCACGAGCCCGGAAGATGTGGCGATGGACCTGATCGTGGCGGATGGCAGTCGCATCGAGTGCATCTACTTCACCATGTCTGAAGACAACCTCCGTAAGGAGATCGTCCTCCCCTGGGTGAGCTTCGGTTCGGATGCCGCCTCCCAATCTCCGGAGGGAGTATTTCTCAAGTCCCAACCGCACCCTCGCGCCTATGGCAACTTCGCGCGAGTGCTCGGCAAGTACGCCAGGGACGAACAGGTCCTCTCTCTACCCGAGGCCATCAGGAAGCTTTCCAGTCTGCCTGCGACCAACCTGCGCCTGCGCCGGCGCGGGGCGCTCCAGCCGGGGTATTTCGCGGATATCGTCGTCTTCGATGCGGCCCAGATTCAGGATCACGCCACGTTCGATCAACCCCAGCAGTTTGCGACCGGGGTGCGCCAGGTCTTCGTCAACGGCGTCCAAGTGATCCGGGACGGTGAGCACACCGGGCTCAAACCCGGGAGAGTGGTCCACGGGCCAGGCGCCGCCGGGAAGAATTAAGCGGGCGACCGCCCGCCGCTCCTCTTACGACCGGCTCAGGCGCGGGCTAGGTTGTTCGGACAGGACCGACGACATCACCCGCGGAGCCCGCCAGGAGGCGACGCCTGTTCTCTCTCGAGGGCTTCATCGCGGTAGTCACCGGAGCCGGCAGCCCGGCCGGGATCGGTTTCGCCACCGCCAAACTGCTGGGCCAGGCCGGCGCCTCCGTCGCGGTCACCGGGACCACCCCCCGAATTCGCGAGCGGGCCCGCGAACTCCGCCAGAGCGGAATCACCGCGACCGGCCACGTCGCCGACCTCACCGACCCGACCGCACTCCGCGCGGCGGTGGAAGAGATCCTCCGCCAGCACGGTCACGTGGACATTCTGGTCAACAACGCCGGGATGACCATGGTCGGAAGTCCGGAAATCACCGGGGACTTTCGCTCGCTGACCATGAAGGATTGGGCGGTCACTATCGACCGGAACCTCATCACGGCCGTGGGCATGACCCGCGCAATGCTGCCGGGGATGGCGCGCCGCGGGTACGGTCGAATCGTAAACGTCGCCTCGGTGACCGGGCCGCTGGTCGCCAATCCCCGCAGTGCGCCGTACGCGGCGGCCAAGGCGGCGCTGGTCGGACTCACCCGAGCGCTCGCGATCGAGACCGCCCGACAGGGCATCACGGTGAACGCGGTCGGCCCAGGCTGGATCGCCACCGGCTCCGCGACCGACCAGGAGATGGCGGCCGGCGTCAATACCCCCGCGGGGCGGCCCGGGACGCCCAACGAAGTCGCGGCGGTGATCGGCTTCCTCGCCTGCCGAGAGGCGAGCTACGTCACGGGACAGCTCTTCGTGGTGGATGGAGGGAACACGATTCAGGAGTACAAGGGACGACCGGAAGGATGGTACTGATTCATTCATGACAGCTGTCGCGGGCCGGCTGTCGCCCGCGATAGTCTCACCCCGCTACGACAGTCTAGCCTCCCCAAGCCGCCGCAGCTGACGCAGCACCCGCTGCTGAGCGGCACGGTCCTTCACCGCGAGAAAGATGGTATCGTCCCCGGCGATGGTACCGATCACGTCGGTCCAGGCCAGCCGGTCGATCGCGACTGCAACGCGGTTCGCTTCCCCCGCGGAGGTGTGCAGCACCAGGAGCGCCTCGCCAGCAGGGTCGGCTGTCAGCACCCCTTCCACGATCCGCCGCTCGTCGGGATGCTCGGGTGTCGGCGTGATCCTCGCGGGGCGCTGATAGGCGCCATCCACCTTCACCAGCTTGAGCGCGGTGATGTCCCGACTCACCGAGCTCTGGGTCACTTTCCAGCCCTCGGTGGCGAGCGCCTCGGCCAGCTCTTCCTGGGTGCGGATAGGGCGCGTGCTGATCAGCTCCAGGATCTTGAGATGCCGCTTGCGCCGGTCGCCGCTCATCGGCCGCGGGTGCCACCCCGACCCGCCAGCCGGTCGAGCACCGCGTCGAACCGCCGCTGCTCCCGGGCGGCCCACGCCCGACAGCCGCGGAGCCGCGCGCGCACCAGCGGCAGCCCCAGGTTGCCGAGTCCACCGGTGTTTCGCCGGCGCCCGATGATCTCTTCGGTGGCGGGCTCCCGCCACCAATCGCCTTCCTTGATAGCGGCGGCCACCTCGCGATAGGCCGAGCGGAAGGCGCTGCCACGCTCGACCCGGCGCATCACTTCATCGGTCGCCAGCGGTCCCCCGCTCAAGATGGTTCGCCCGACGGCCGCGTCGACCCCGATCCGCGGAACCGCGACCGCCAGCATGGACAGCATCCCCTCCAGCCGGTCCACGCCCCGCATGAGCGGCTCCTTGAGCAGCTGAAAGTCGCGATGGTAGCCGCTGCCCAGCTTGGCCTTGATCTGGAGCACCGCCACCAGATCTCCCTCGAGAGCGGCGGCACGGCTCCGAGTCAGCTCGAACAGGTCCGGGTTCCGCTTGTGCGGCATGATGCTGGAGCCGGTGGCGAGATCGGGCGGCAGGACCAGGAAGCCGTATTCGTCGGAGGAAAAGGCGATGACATCGATGCTGAGCTTGGCGAGCTCGTGGCCCAGTTGCACGCACCAGAAGAGCGTGAGCGCCTCGAGCTTGCCACGGCCGTTCTGCACTAACGCGACGTTGTGCTCCAGCTGGCTGAAGCCCAGGGCCCTCGCCGCGACCTCGCGCTTGAGGGGAAGTGGAACGCCATACCCGGCGGCGCTCCCCAGCGGCGAGCGATTCACCTTGGCCCACACCGCCGGCAGTCCTTCCACCGTATCGATCAGCCCTTCGGCGAATGCGGCGGCCCAGAGGCCAGCCGAGGATGGCATCGCGCGGCGGGTGTGGGTGTAGCCCGGCCACAGCACCCGCTGGTATTTCTGCGCGAAGACCAGGAGCGACTCGGCGAGATCCAGCGCCTCCCCAGACAACAGCAGCAGGCGGTCCTTGAGGTACAACCGGAGGTCGCAGGCAACCTGATCGTTGCGTGAGCGCCCAGTGTGGAGACGCTCGCCGACCGGTCCCACCTGCTTCACCAGCCAATCCTCCACCGCCGTATGCACGTCCTCGTGCTCGGGCGTGACCTGAAGGCGGCCCTCGTCGACCTCGCGGAGCGCCATCCGAAGCCCGGCGCGGAGCCGCTGGTACTCTGCCGTGGTGAGCAGGCCACTCGCGCGCAGCCCCTCGACATGTCCCAGACTACCGAGGATATCCCACGCGATGAGGCGTCCATCCCAGAGGCGGTCTTCGGCGGCGGTGTAGTCGAGCATCTGCCGATCGAGCGTGGTCCCCGGGACCCAAAGCGTCGTGGTGGGGGCGGCTTGGCCGCCGGAGCGGCGGGCCGCGGGACGAGACTTCGGCTTGGGGCTCATGCGAGGTAGGCCTGTGCCAGTTGGCGGTAGAAGTGTCGAGCCTCCTGGACCTCGGGGAGGTCGACATACTCATCCGGGGTGTGCGATCGCCGGCTGGTGCCGGGTCCACACTTGATGGCGTCTCGGTCGCGCAAAAATACCCAGTCGGAACAGGTGGGAGAACCGAAGGACCGTCCCTGGGGCCGCACCCCACGGGCCATTGCCAGAAGCCGGGAGTCCGTTGGCGTCTCGCAGGGCACCAGTCGATCCGAGGTCACCACGACCTCCACGTCCAGTGCTTCCCGCAGAGCCTCGGCCAGCTCGGCATGGGTCCAGCCGGGGGTACTGCGGACATCGAGCACCGCCCGTGCAACCGGCGGCGTCACATTCCGGCTGATACCACCTTCGATCATGGTTGGCGTGGCTGTGGCGATGCCCAGGATCGGATGGACCCGCTCACGGAGCAGCGACGGGAGCCGGGCGATGTTGCGACCCAGCTCGACGATGGCATTGCTGAAGTCCGGATTGTCGGCGGCGTAGCCGGCGTGGCGCTGGACCCCCCGTGCGACCAGGTCGACCATCATGAGGCCCCGCTGCGCGATGGCGAACTCCAGATTGGTCGGTTCTCCCACCACGGCGGCGTCGATCGCCCCCAGCCGCTCCACCGCTTGCCCCATCGTCGTGTGCTTGGTCTCCTCCTCATAGCCGAGCACCACCAGCAGCCGTCCCCGTGCTGGACCTCCGGCCTCGGCCAGGTCGCGAGCCGCGGAGAGCATGGAGGCCACCGAGGCCTTGGCATCGCCGGAGCCCCGGCCATACAGCCGGTCCCCTTCGATGGTGGGCTCGAAGGGCGGGCGGGTCCACCCTTCCCCCGCGGGGACGGTATCGAGATGCGAGACGAACGCGAGCGTCTCTCCCGGCCGGTGGCCAGGGACGGCGACGGTCACCGCCGCATCGTCCCGATGGACCTCCATCCCGGCCACGCGGGCCCACTCCTCCACCCAGCGCGCGATGACCACTTCGGTGCCGCTGACCGAATGGATCGCGACCAGGTCATGGAGGAGCGCGATCTCAGGTTGCGAGGTCCACGCCAATGTAGGTCGCCTTTTCCTTGCGGCCGACGATCATGGTGCCGCACCCCGCGCCGGTGAACGCTTCGAGGAGCAGTGAGTCGGGGAGCCGGCCGTCGATGATGTGGGTGCGCTCGACGCCGCCGGTCGCGGCGCGGATGCAGGCCTCCACCTTGGGACGCATACCGCCGGCGATGGCCCCGTCGGCCATGAGCGCCGCGAGATCATCGGGATCGGCGAAGGTCACGAGGCTCGAGGGATCGCTCCGGTCGCGAAGCACCCCGGGCGCCCCCGTGAGGAAGATCAGCTTCTGTGCCTTGAGGGCGACCGCCAGGGATTCGGCCACGGTGTCGGCATTCACGTTGTAGACATTGCCGTCCGCGTCGCCGGCGAGGCTCGCGACGACGGGGACAAAGCGGTTCTCGAGCAGCGTGACCAGCACTCTGGGGTCGACGCGATCCACGTCCCCTACGTGTCCGTAGTCCACTTTGCGGGTCGCGCCCGCATCGTCGACAACCTCCACCGGCGGGCGGCGCCGGGCGGTGATCAGATCGGCATCCACGCCGGACAGGCCGACCCCCTGCACCTGATGGGCCCGCAAGGAAGCCAAAAGGTTCACATTGAGCGTCCCGCTGTAGACCATCTTCGCCACGTCGAGAGCCATGTCGTCGGTCACCCGGCGTCCCGCGACGATCGTCGGCTCGTGGCCCAGCCGGCGGGAGAGCGCAGTGGCCTGGGGTCCGCCGCCGTGCACCACTACGATGCGGATGCCGAGGGAACTGAGCAGCCCGAGCTGCTGGGCCACGCGATCGAGGGCCTCGGCGTCGGCGAGCACGTCACCGCCGAGCTTCACGACAAACACGTTGTCGCGATAGGCGCGGACGTAGCGCAGCGCTCCCTTGAGTCCGCTGATGCCCTTGCTGGTGTCAATCGACATGCATCTCTCCCCTTGCGTGCCTCCGCATGATCAACGCCCCTTCAGCAGCTCCAGCAGCAGCGCCCGCTGGACGTGCAGCCGGTTTTCCGCTTCATCCACCACCACCGACGACGGGCCATCGAGCACTGCATCGTCGATCTCGACATTCCGCCGCACCGGCAGGCAGTGCATGACCATCCCCCGACCCTGGCGCGTGGACTTGAGCCGCTGCGCCGTGAGCCGCCAGTCCCGAAGCCCCGATCGGAACTCGGCCTCGGCGTCGGGATCGCCGAAATGCTTCACGGCACCCCAGGACTTCACGTAGACGACGTCGGCGCCGACCACCGCTTCATCGGGATCGTTCATGATGTGGACGAACTCTCCGCCCCTGGCCTGCGCGATCTTGCGGATGAGCGCCGTATCCTCGGGATCCAGCTCATACCCATCGGGGCGGGCGATGACGATTTCCATCCCCTGATGCGCCGCCGCCAGAGCAGCGCTGGCGGGGACCGCCGTCGGAAGGGCCTTGGGGTGCCAGGCCCACATCAGTACGAAACGCTTGCCCTGCGGGTCGCCCAGTTTCTCCCGCAACGTCAGGGCATCCGCCAGCTGCTGGCAGGGGTGACGGCGGGACGACTCCATGTTGACCACCGGCTTCTCACAGTACCGCGCGAAGTCCCGGACGATCCGGTCCTCCCGGACCCTGGCCCAGTCGCTACCGCGAGGAAAGGAGCGAATTCCCACCACATCGGCGTAGCGGCCCAGCACCCGGGCCGCGTCCTTGACGTGTTCGACCGCCGCCCCGTCCATCACCGCTCCCGGTTCGGTCTCGAGGCTCCAGCTCGACTTCCCCGGCTCCAGCACCACCGCGTGACCGCCGTGGAGGAACATCGCCGTCTCGAAACTGGTGCGGGTGCGGAGGCTCGGATCCATGAAGACCATGGCCATCACCCGGCGCTCCAGTCCTCCCTGCACCTCCCCGCGCTTCACTCGCCCCGCGAGGGTGAGCAGCGCATCGATCTCTTCGTCACCCCAATCCTCGACCGTGATGAAGTCGCGCTTGGTCACGCCAGCACCTCCCCGAGGGCGGCCAGCAGCAGGTCCGCCTCCCGATGCGAGAAACCGAGCGGGGGAATCAGGCGCAGAATCGCCGGATCGGTCGCGGTCCCGGTCAGCACTCGATGTCCGAACAGGGCCCGCTGCACGTCGGCGGCCGGCCGTCGCAGCCGAAGCCCGAGGAGCAGTCCGCGTCCCTCGACGCCGGCCACCTTCGCGTCTCCCATTGCGGTGACCGCGGAGCGGATGTAGTCACCGACGGCGCGGGCGTTCTCGATGAGTCCCTCGGACTCGATCACGTCAAGAGTCGCCAAGGCGGCAGCGCAAGGCACCGGCCCACCGCCGAAGGTGCTGCCGAGGTCGCCCACCTTGATCCCGGCCGCGATCTCCTCGGAAACCACCACCGCGCCGACCGGGAGTCCGGACGCGAGGCCCTTGGCCATCGCGATGATGTCCGGGGTGACGCCAAAGGCCTCCGCCGCGGTGAAGGCGCCCACCCGTCCCACCCCGCACTGCACCTCATCGTAGATCAAGACGACACCATGTTCGGTACACAGCTCGCGAATTCGTCGCAGGAAGTCCGAGTCCACCGCGCGCGCTCCCGCCATCCCCTGCACCGGCTCGAGGATCACCGCGGCCACGGTCGGATTGATGGCCCGCTCCAGGCCATCGAGCCGGTTGAAAGGGATCTTCCTCGAGAGCGGCATGCCGGCGCGGAGCGCCCCTTCTTCGTAGCGCGCGCCGTCGGTGACCGCGAGGCAAGCCACGGTGCGCCCGTGCCAGCCCCCTTCGAGAGACACGACCGCTTTCCGACCGGTCACCTTGCGGGCGAGGTTGAGCGCGTTCTCGTTGGCCTCCGCCCCCGAATTGCAGAAGAACACCCGCCGCAGGGGAGCCGGACACAGAGCGGCCAGTCGCTCGGCGAGCCGCTCGCGGTTGGGGTGGGGCACGGCAGTGGAATAGAACAGCAGTGCCTCCGCCTGCTCCGCGATGGCACGCACCACAGTTGGGTGCGAGTGGCCGGTCGAGGAAACGGCGTGGCCACCATAGGCATCGAGCCACTCGTTGCCGTCCGCGTCGATGAGCCAGCTCCCCCGCCCCGACACCGGACGAACCGGAAACTGGGCATAGACCGGCAACAGGGCCGGTTCGGTCTTCAGCACGGAAAGATCCCTCCGAAACGCAGGCCGCTCTCCTCCGCCAGCCCCAATGCGAGATTCATCGCCTGGATCGCCTGGCCACCCGCCCCCTTCACCAGGTTGTCCACCGCGATCATCACCTGGGCCTCGCGGCCATCTGCCGACTGCGCGACATGGATGAGGGCGTAGTTGGAGCCGACGGCATGGGTCAGTTCCGGCGGCTGGTCGAGCAGGCGGACGAACGGGCGTCCGTTATAGGCTTCGCGGAATCGCTCCGCCACCGGCACGGCGGCGCCCTGCGCGCCAAGGTCCACGTGCATCGTCAGGTGAATGCCGCGCACGAAGGGACCAGCATGGGCCATCAGGCGGGCCCGCGCGCCGGGCTCACCAGTCCATTCACGCCAGCGTTGCAGGATCTCCGCTTCATGCCGATGGGCAAGCACCGAGTAGGCGAACAGGTTGTGGGCTCGGGCCGGATGGTGAGTGGTCGGCCGAGGGTGTACTCCGGCGCCACTCGAGCCGGTCACCCCGAAAAGCGCCGGTAGCAGCTCGGCGCCGACGCTTGCGAGCGGGTAGAGGGCGAGTTGTGCCGCCGTCGCGAAGCAGCCCGGCGCGGCGAGGGCAGTCTTGCCGCTTAGGCCATCTCCCACGACATCGGCCAGGGCGTAGGTGAATCGGGGGACGATCGCCGGCGCCGGATGAGGCCCGTAGAAACGAGTGTAGAGATCGAGGTCGCTCACCCTGAAATCCGCCGCCAGATCGATAACCAAGCCTGGCTCTGCGGCGAAAACCTGGTCCATCACCTGGGCGGACTCCCCGTGCTCGAGCGCCAGGAAGACCACATCCGCCCCACGCGCGGCCTCGGCTGGCACCGCGCCGGAAAAGCGCACATCGGTGAGCGACGCGAGTCCTGGGTGCACCTCACCCACCGGCACGCCGGCCTTGCTCCGGCTAGTCGCGAGCAGGTCCCCGACGTCCGGGTGCTGCAGCAACAGCCGGAGCAACTCGCCGCCGACGTAGCCGGCGGCGCCGATCACCGCGATCCGAAGCGCCATCCGCGATCAGACCGCGTGTTCGACGAGCTGTGGGGCCACCGCAGGGCGGCGGCTTTCCAGCGCCTGCCGCACCACGTCGACCAGCCCCGCCGCGTCTCGCATGGCGTTGTGCGCGGGAAGCCGCAGTTCGGCTCGGATGTAGTCCCGCCCCACTTCGTTGTCCGTGGCCGGACCGGTGATCACGGTGACCGGGAGCCCGAACAGGTCCTGCATGAGGGTAACGGCCCCCCAACAGCCGACCGGGTCGGGTGCGGCCATCACGTATGCCGCCCCCACGCCGGTGAGCTCCGGGTCGCGGAGGATGTCCTGCACCCCGTATTCACCCAGAATCCCGTCCCCGAGTTCCGCCACGATCACGTCGGGCTTGGCCCCCGCCAGGCGATTGAAGATTCCCTTGGCGGCCGGCACGGTGAGACCCGCCCGGGTGGTCGCGATGCCGGTGTCGTTGAACGTGAGCGCCTGCACCGCGCCGGCGTCGAGCATCGAGAGCGAGTCGCGCATCAGGGAGACGCCGGTGAGCTTGGCCGCCCCAACCCGGAGCCCCGCGCGGGTCAGGCCGCGAACCAGTTCGGTGGCCGCGACGGTCTTCCCCGCATTCATGCAGGTCCCCGCGACGTAGACGACCGGCGCCTGATTCTCCAGCCGTTCGGCGGGCGGCACTGCATGATCGCGGATATGCGCCGGGATCCCGATACGGTCCCCTAAGGCCGGGAAGGCCAGAATAGCGCCGAGCACCTCGGCCTTGAACGGCGGGCCGGCCTCGGGGTTGGTGGAGGTGCACTTCCCGAGGATCCCGCCGAGGTTGAGCACCTCGATGGTGTCACCGACGGCGATATGGCTCGGCACCACCCCGGCATAACCGCGCAGCGCGCGCCGATGTCCAAGCGTCCCTGCGAGCACGTCGCCGGCGCGGAGCGAGATCATGCGCCCGGAGACGTCCTCTACAGTGTTGTAGTTCGACTTGTCGTGCAGGATCCGCACGGCCAGCACGTAGCCCTCGGTCGCGATGATCTCGTCTCCGACGATGACCTCCGGTCCCAGATGAGCATTCCGGGTCGAGGAGGAAATCCGGTCCAGACGGATCCGCGTGGTTTTGACCATGGGTGGTTCCCCCGATCGAGTGGGAGCGGGCTAGGCAGTTGGTGGACTCAGCGCGCGAGGGGCGCGCGGGTCTTGGCCACCAGCAACTCGGGAATCGCCGACACGCGGCTGAAGGCGCGGGCTTCCTCACCCGTCCACAGCCGGTTCTCTTCGCCGTAGGTCGCGACACTCCGGTCCATCATCGAGAACGGACTGCGGGTGCCCACCACCTGAAAGCGTCCCGGAGCGACCAGCACTCTGGTGTCTCCGGTCACCCGCTGCTGGCTGCTGGTGATGAAGGCCTCGATGTCGCGGAGCGAGGGATCGAAGTAGTGGCCTTCGTGGAGCCGGTCGCCGTAGAAGCGGCCCAGCTGGTCCTTCCAGTAACTCTGCCACTTGGTGAGCACCAGTTTCTCCAACTCCCGATGGCTCGCAATCAGGAGCAAGGCGGCACCAGCCTCGAAGCCGATGCGCCCCTTGATCCCGAGCGCCGTCTCCCCGACGTGAATGTTGCGCCCGAAGCCGTACGCCTCCCCCAGATCGCCGAGGCGCCGGATCAGCTCCGGCCCGTCGACCGCGCTGCCATCGAGCGAAACCGGGACCCCTTCGGACCAGCCGATGATGATTTCTCTCGCCGCCGGAGCGTTGGCCGGCGGCTCGAGCAGGTCCGCCGGCGGCCCGGCCCACGTGTCGTGGGTCCAACCACCGCCCCAGGTGGTGCCCCAGAGGCCACGATTGATAGAGTACGCTCCCGCCTTGGGAGGGACGGGGAGCTTTCGCGCTTCGAGGAACGCGATCGCCCGGTCGCGGGTGATTCCCTGGTCCCGGATCGGGGTGATGATCTCCAATTCGGGGGCCAGCACCCGGAACGCGATGTCGAAGCGCACCTGGTCGTTGCCTGCGCCGGTGGAACCGTGCGCCACCGCGGACGCCCCGATGCGGCGGGCGGTGTCGATAACCGAAATCGCCTGCTGGGTACGCTCCGCCGAGACCGAGAGCGGGTAGACCTCACCGCGCAGGACGTTTCCCTGAATCAGATAGCGAACGAAGCGGTCGAAGACCGCCTGTCGGGCGTCCACGGTGTGGTGCTCTACCGCCCCCACGGCCTTCGCCTGGCGGGCGATCGCCTCGAGCTCGGCGGCGGTGGCGCCGCCGGTGTCCACATAGACGGTATGGACCGCCCAGCCGAGGTCGCGGAGGTGGGGGACGCAGAACGAGGTATCGAGGCCGCCGGAGAAGGCGAGGGCCACAGTCTTCATGCGGATAAATATGCATTATGCAAATCATGGCGCAAGTGGGTGCCGGCCCATAGCCTTGGAACGTCGCCGGCGCGGCACCACGCCGCGCCGCGCCCACCCCTTCCCCCGGAGGGTCCCATGGCCCCCAACGACCCAGATTTCTCCGACGTGAGTGGCGGCAGCTCCTCGGCCGCGGACGCCAAGAGCGGACGCACCTACACCGTCGCCAAGGGCGACAGCCTCTCCAAGATCGCCAAGCAGTTCTACGGGGATGCCAAGCAGTGGAACCGGATCTACGAGGCGAACAAGGACACCATCAAGAACCCCGATCTCATCTTCCCTGGGCAGGTCCTCAAGATCCCCGGTGCCTGAACGAGAGGAACCCGAACATGAGCCGGAACACCCGCACCACCAGAGCCGTCGCCCTCGCCGCCCTGACCCTCATGGCGGGGGGCTGCGCCAAGAAGGAGGCCCCGAAGCCTGCGGAGGCGCCGGCCCAGCCTGCGCCTCCCCCGCCGCCCGCACCCCTCGCGGTCGCCGGCGTCACGCTCGGCAAGAGCGTCGACAGTGCGAAGATGGTCGGCACGCCGGTGACCGCCTTCGGCGTGAAGGACACCATCTACGCCTCGGTGGGGACCACCGGCGTCGGCAGCAACGCCAGCGTCGGGGCGAAGTGGAGCTATGTGAAGAAGGATGGTAGCCTGACGCCGGTGAACGAGACCTCCCAGACGATCACCACCACCGGGCCGGCCGCGATCGAGTTCCATATCGCCAAGGCGACCCCATGGCCCAAGGGCAAGTACCGGATCGAAGTGCAGCTGAACGGCGCGCCGGCCGGCAGTGCCGACTTTGATGTGCAGTAACGGGTGAGGGGCGGGTCGTCGGCCCGCCCCTGTTCACTGATTTGCCGGCCCTACCACCGCTCGGCGATCGTCCGGACCAGCTCCGCGAGATTCGCGAGGTCCCGGAGATCGATCACCTCCGCCGGTGAATGGGAATAGCGGAGCGGCCAGCCGATCGCGACATCCGGCACTCCCCAGGGAAGGAACGTCGAGCCATCGTTCCCACCGCTGGTGGTGCCGTACTGCAGCGGGATCCCCGCTCGCTGCACGAGTTGCCGTAGCGAGTCCACCAATGGTGGCGGCGTGGCGGAGCTGTTGTCGAGCGCACGGATCACCGGACCCTGACCGAGTGGGGCGTACCCGTACGCCTTGAGTTCGAGGGGCGCATCCGCCGAGACGAAGGTGTCGATAGCGTGCACGCGCGCCGGTGCCGCCCCGAGGGCATTCGCTACCGCTCGGGCACCCTCGAGCCCGATCTCCTCCCGCACACTCCAGACGAAGATCACCTGGTGCTTGAGCCGCGCCGGATCGAGGCGGCGGAGCGCCAGTAACAGCGCGGTGCAGCCAACCCGGTCATCGAATGCCCGTCCGGTCGCCCGGGTTCCCGCCAGCCGGACGTAGCGCTTCGGCATCGTCACCGTCGCGCCAGGGGAAATGCCGAGGGCAGCGGTCGCCTCCCGAGTCGTAGTACCGACATCTACCCGGAGGGCACCGGGAGCGCGCCGCGGCACCACCGAGTCCCGCGGCGGAAACACCCCCGGCACGATGCCGCGCGGGGTATGGACCAGCGCCGGTTCCGCCTCGTACAACGAGGGGAAGAAACCGCCTCGGGATTCGAGCAGTAGCTGCCCATCTTCACGGACTCCCGTCACCCGCCAGCCGATCTCGTCCAGGTGCGCCACAAAGACGACGACCGGATCGCCCGACCCCGCCCGCACCCAGAGGTTCCCCGCCGTATCGGTCTCCGCGTGCGCCCAGGGCGGCAGCTGTTTCAGGACGAGTTCCCGGACCGGCCCCTCCGATCCGGAAACACCATAGCTCTCCACCAGGCCCGCCACGACTCGCTCCCCTTCCGCGACCGTGGCAGGAGTCTGAGCCGCGGCAGGTACCCAGGCGCAGCACGCGAGGACGAACCCGACATCACGGAGAGTGATCATTCCCCACCTCCGAGCCGGGCCCGCAGTTTGAGCTCGAGGCGTTCAGCCTCCTGGAGCGATACCGTTTCTACCGGCGTCCCCGGATACCGGAGGCCCAGGCCCCACAGTTCCGGCTTCGACGGCAAATCAGGATCCGGGGCCGCATTGCCACCCGGAGATCCGGCCGCCGCGGAGGGATCAATCAGCAGCGTCTGGGCGAATGGGCCCTTGGTCCGTACGATCGACAGCAGCCCGCGTCGCGTGAAACTCTGCTCCACGACGAACGCGACCATGACCGTGCCTCGGGCGGCCCGTGTCGCGCGCGCAGCGAGAAGCAGAGCGGCCATGGCGGCACGGCGGCCCGCAACTGGTGCGGCGAGCAGGGTGTCCCCGTACCTCGTCGGCTCCTTGGCTCGGGCGACTGGCGAAAGCACCTCGATACCAAGGCGGGCCACTTGGGCTGCGCTGTCCGCCCCGACGTCCAGATAGGCATCATCGAACGTGAAGGGTGTATCGCCCATGCTGCGCCCGCGCGTCAGGTGAACCGAGCGAACCCCAACCACGCCCGGGATCGGTCCGCTCCGCCCGAACACGGTCACCCGCTGTCCCTCCAACTGCTGATCGGCGAGCGGGCCGGGACTGGGGCCGACTCGACGGAGGGTCAGATATCCGTCCGGGCGGATGCCGCCCACCACCAAGCCCGGCTCGTCGATCGGACATGCCACCAGAATCCGCGGCTCTCCGGCGCCCAGTGTCAGCACGATATTGCCCACGCGATCGCGAGTCGCGCCTGGGAGCAGCGTGAGCAGCGTGTCACCCATCGCGCGCTCGTATCCGGAGACCGCGGTCATCGCGGCCAGGCGGATGGCGAGTTGATCGAGAGGCGGTACGGCCTGCGCGACCAGCCATTGAGGAACTGCCGTGAGCAGGCCCAGGACTGCGATAGGACGAATCGCCATGAGGGTGTACCGTCCGGAGTGAGATCGCGGCTTCAGCGCCATGGCCGGGCCGGCCCGCTCCCCGCGCCGCTCTGGTCGATCACCTTGGCGATCTCATCGAGATCGGAGTCGGAGAGCGACAGCGAGGCACCGCCAATCCAACCATCCACCTGTGTGGCGCTCCGGGCCCCGACGATGGCAGCCGTTACTCCGGGCCACGTCAGCGTCCAGGCGATCGCCACGTCGGAGATCGTCGCACCATGCCGAGCCGCGACCGGCCGGAGCGCGTCCCGCAACACCAGGTTCTTCTCCAGTCTCGGCGAACGAAAGTCCTGGGCCCGGCGTCGCCAGTCGTCCGCCGCCATGCGGTCCACCCGCGCCCGGCTGAAATCATCGGTGAGGATCCCCGCCTGCATCGGGCTGTACACAATGACTCCAGTGCCGTGACGGGCGCACCAGGGAATTACGTCGGCCGCGGCCTGGCGCCGGATGAGCGAGAAAGGAGGCTGGAGCGAGGTGACGTGCCGCCGCACCTCGCACCGCTCGAGCAGATCCACGCCGAAGTTGGATACCCCGCCGAAGCGCACCTTTCCTGCCTCGATCAGTCTCCCCATCTCGGCCCAGGAATCCTCGACCGCGGCGCCGGTCTCGTCAGGCCAATGGAACTGGTAGAGATCGATACGCTCCACACCGAGCCGCCGAAGCGATGCCTCGCATTCGCGGCGGATCGAGGCCGGCTGGAGATTCTGGGCCACCTCGGCCATCGGGGTCTTGGGATCGCCAGGAAGGCCGCCCTTGGTGAACACCAGCGGCCGCTGGGCCGCCGCCGTTTCCTTGAGGAATCGGCCCACGATCGTCTCGGAATGCCCGAGGCCGTAGACTGCGGCGGTGTCGATCCAGTCGACTCCCAGCTCGAGCGCTCGTCGCATCGCGGCCACGGACTGGGCGTCGTCCTGCGGGCCCCATCCGTAGGACCACCCACCGCCACCAACCGCCCAGGCGCCGAACCCAACGGTGGTGATCTCCGGTCCGTCAGATCCCAGCCTGCGCTTCGGGAGGGTCATGGCTGCTCCACTATGATGGTGACATCCGCGCGCTCTCGGCCGGTTTCGGCACGGATCTGATGGCGGCCGGGCACCAGGATCCACCTCGGGCCGCCTACGTGTCGCCCGTCGACGTACCAGCGAATGTCTTCGGGCCTTGCCGCGCCCGCGGCACGGAGCGCAATGGATGCGTAGCGCGACTCCACACCAGGTGGGATCCGATAGAGGTCACCCTGCTCCGGAGAAATGATGGTCAGCCGCGTGACTGATCCACCACGGCTGCTGACCGGCTGCACCTCGGGCGCGAATGCCGCGTCCCGTTCCGTCGCGGCCCATTCGGCATATTCCAGCGGAAGATGAACTGTGCCTCCCCGATGCCAATCGCAGACGTGGTCCGGCGCGGTGCCAGGCATGAAATACTCGGTTGTGGTCGGGCACTCCGGCGATGCGAGCAGACCAGAGGTGCGGCATACCTTGACCGGGATCAGCCCGACGTCGCTGGCTCGTGGAAGGTCTCCCGCGGGGTACCGCGTCGCCGTCACCAGTACGGCCCGGTGCAGCAGCGGTCCGGCGCCGGACACCCCACTCACCCCCTCCATCGGCCGCCCGCTGAAATTCCCGACCCACACAGCGACGGTGAATCCCTGGGTCACTGCGGCAGCCCAGTTATCGGTAAAATGGCGGCTTGTGCCGGTCTTCGCCGCAACCCGGAAGGGCCAGTCGAATGGCGTCCGCAATCCGAACCCGGGAATCCGCGCGTCGGGATCGGCGAGAATGTCGAGTGCCAATGCCGCCGCCCGCTCGGAGACCACTCGGACACCGGGGCCACCCGCGGCAGCATCCGCATCGGCCCACCAGCGAGTGGGAGTCCACATCCCGCCGTTCGCGAGTGCCCGATATCCATTGGCAAGTTCGAGGAGCGTCACGTCACCGTTGCCGAGGGCGAGCCCCAGGCCATAGTACTCGGGATTCCGCCCGAGCGACGCGAAGCCCGCCGCCTGCAGTCCGTGCAGCAGCGTGGCGTAGCCGATGCGATCCGCCAACTCAACCGCGGGCACATTGTAGGAACTGGCCAGCGCCTCCCGCGCTCGTACCGGTCCATGGTATCTGCGATCGTAGTTGCGTGGGTGGTAGGGACCGGCAGAGGTCTGGTAGGTGGTGGCGATGTCGGCGAGCACCGTCGCGGCGGTCGCGCCCCGATCGAAGGCCAGCGCGTACAGGAATGGTTTGAGGGCCGAGCCGGGCTGCCGCGGGCTGACCACCATGTCGACCTGGCCCGCCGTATCGGCCCAGAAATCCGGGGACCCTACCCAGGCAAGGATCTGTCCGTTCCGATTGTCCAGAACCACCACGGCAGCCTGTCTGGCGCCCCGGTCGGCGAGCTGGTCGACCGTATGGCGCACTTCGTCTTCCAGTGCAGCTTGCAGCCCCAGATCCAGCGAGGTGCGCCAAGTTCCCGCGAGCTGGCGCCCGGCGTTCTCCGCCCACAAGAGCAGACGACTGGTGAAATGCGGCGCCAGAAAAGGCGTGGCTCGATCGGTCCCGAGCAGCGGCTCACGATCCGCCCGCTCAACCTCCTCGTGCGTGGCGTATCCCTGGGCCTGCAGCGCCTGGAGTCCGAGAGAGCGACGCGCGGCGGCTCGCGAGGGTGCGACCAGCGGATTCTGGCTGGACGGTGCCCTGGCCAAAGCGGCGAGCAGGGCCGCCTGGCCAAGACTCGCCTGCTCCGCCGAAGCGTTGAAGTACAGCCGCATGGCCGCGGGAACCCCGATGGCTCCCTGGCCCAGCGGCACGCGATTGAGGTACTGCTCCAGAATCTGGTTCTTGGTGAGGTGAGCCTCGAGCCGGAGTGCCCACGCGGCCTGCACCAGCTTGTCGATCGCGCCATGGCCCACCGGGTGCACCAGGCGGGCGAGCTGCATCGAAATCGTCGATGCGCCCGACACGACGCGCCGATGCGCGAGGTTGTCGCGAATCGCCCGCAGCACCGCCCGCGGATCGATTCCGTGATGGCGGAAGAAGCGCTGGTCCTCGACCGCTACGAACGCGCGCGGCAGGTCGGGGTCCATCCGCTCGAGGGAGACCCATGCCGACAGGCTTCCGTCCGCCGCCCGAGTCGTCCGCAGCACCAGCCCGTGCCGATCCTCGATGCTCAGGCTCTGGGTCAGCATCGGGGCGAGGAGCCCATCCGGCAGTCCTCGCTCGACCCATGCGCCGAAGGCTGCCAGACCGGAGAGGCCGGCGACGGCCAGACCGTGCAGGATCGGGCGCCTGGTCAGCCAAAGCGTCGCTCGCGGTATCGGATTCATCTCGCGTGTCGCCTTCGCCTACTTCTGGTTGACGGTGAACACCCCACCGTCGCTCCGGCCATAGACCGCCGGGTTGTACATCTCTTCGGCATGCGCGGGAGGTCGTACGAACGTACCCGGGGTCGTGGCCCTGGCGAGATAGGTCACGTTGTAGGTCCCGGCCCAGAGCACGGTGGCGGAGTACATCACCCGGTCGTCGCGGATCTCCTTATGATCGAACGGCGACCACCAGCCGCTGTCCCAGCTGCCGTAGTACCACCGGTCCTGGTTACCGCCTCCTTCGCCGGCCTCTTCGCCCTCGGCCTCCTCAGGCGCGAGGTAGCGAGTCTGCTGGTTCACGCCGGGACCGGGCGTGAGGCTGGCGGTGTGCAGGCTGAGATCAATCGCCTCCAAGCCAGCTGGGAGCGCGTCGTCGAGGATGACGAACTGGCGATCAGCTGGCACCGTCAGGCGCAAGCGGACCCGCACCAGTTCGCCCTCGGCGACGCTGATCACCGGGTCCGCTTTGTCGTAGCGCTCATACCAGCGCTCCACTTTGATCCCCTGGTCTTCCGGGTTCAGAGGCCGCGCCTTCGGCACTTCGCGCACGGTGAGATAGTAGAAGATCGGCGCGCCGGCGCCGTCGGATGAGAGTGACACCCGCACCGCGGACTTCCCCTGGCCGGCGTCCGAGATAAGTCCCGTCAGGGCGACGGCCGAGTCTCCGATGGCGGGGTGGCCCGCCGCGGAACTGCCGGCTGAGGTGAACAGTGTCCGGCCGCCGCCACGGACGGTGAACGGCCGCGCCTGCCCGGCCCGCATGGCGCGGTCGAAGGCGAAGAGAGCCGTGACGATGCTGGCATAGTCCTGGGTGTTCCACCATTCCAGGAGACCGGCCCTTCCCTGTTGCACGAGGGTCTCGACCAGCGGCCCGATCAGCGCATTGGTGGAATCCACCGCGAGTGTCGCGGTCAGCAGACGACCGATCGGCCGGACCCTGGATGAGAAGTAGTGATTGTAGCGCAGAGCCACTTCGGGCACCGTCGCCCGGCGGCCCTCGATCCTGGTAGCACTCCACGCTGGCTTGAGCAGCCCACGCGCCGCCTTGAACGCCTTCCGTCTCGCCAGCACCTCTGCCAGGCGTACCCTGTCCTCCCAGGCAAGCTGGGGCGCGTTCCGGAGCAGCTCGTTTTCCGCGGCGATGTGAGGTCGGCCCAACCGACTCAGGAAATCGGTCGCCGCGACCTGATCTCCCAGCCTGGCCTGCAGGTCATTGTACCAGTCGATCACCGGCGCCCGAATCGGTTGAGGATTGTCCAGCGTACCCCTGAGATAGCGTGCCAGGCGCGACAGCACCGAATCGTCGACCGCGGCGCCCGCGCTCCGGGCATCGAGCAGGGTGAGCCCCGCATAGGCGCTGAGCCATGGGGTAGACCAGTCGCTGCTGCTCCAGTACCCGATGGCTCCATCGCTCCGCTGCCGGCGGGAGAGGATCTGGACAGCCGCGTCGATCTCGCCCATCGGATTCCCCTGGAGCAGGGCGAGCCCCTTCCGCCCTTGCTGCGCCCGGTAGAGGGCGATCAGTGGCTGAGCGACACTCGACACCTGCTCCGAGCAGAAGTAGGGGTAGACCTTGAGCTCATAGCTCAGACCTTTGATCACCGCGAGCGGGGAGCTGCCCATGGTGAGCTGCAGCCGGGAACGCTCCGGGTCGAGGGAATCGGGGATCAGGAACTCGACGGTCGCCGTATCCACCAGCGTGCCGGAGACCGTCCAGGCGCGGGGCCGGAACGATGGCTTGACGGCCAAGCGCTGCTGCACAGCGTCGGCGTCTCCGGCGCCGCTCACCTTGAACCGGAAGGTCGCGCTGTCGGTCTCGCCCAGCGGACCGGCGCCTGGTTGGCGGAAGTCAAAGCGGACCTCGCGACCGCGCCCGGCTTCGAGCACCGCGGTCCGGGTGGCATCCCCTGCCAGGGCGGCGCCCGCAGCGTCGGCGGTGACGGTGACGGTCGGTGTGCCGCCGGCACGTTGGTTCACCACGACGCCGGCAGCATAGCGATCCCCTTCGCGGAGGAATCGTGGCAGCGCGGGCCGGGCAAGGAGCGGGCGGGTTACCAGCATGGGCGACTGACCGCTTCCGTAGCGGTCCCCTGCCGTGACGGCAACGGCCATCATCCGGAACGTGGTCAAATTGTCAGGCAACTTCGCCTTGGCGAGAGCCGTCCCCGCCGAGTCGGTGAGTACGCTCCCAAGAAAGAACGCAGTGGCCTTGAAGCGGGAGCGGAGGATGTCACTTTCTCCGGCGCCGCCACCGCCGCCGGGCGCCCGCCCTCCCTTCTCCCCTTCAGGCACCTGCGGCGCCACGGTCGTGACGTTGCTGGCGAGACGTAGCCCAAGGCCCCTCGGAGCGTAGAGCAGGTCGATAGGATCGGGCAGCTTGTAGCCGGTGAGGGACAGCACCCCTTCGTCCACCGCCCAGAGCGTCACTTCGGTTCGTTGCCCCCGGCCGCCACGGTCGGTCACCGCCAGCTTCACCCGGGCCGTATCCCCGGGGCGGTACTCCTGCTGCAGCGGAGTGACTTTCACCGCGAGCCGCTTCACCTCCGGCGTCGCCCGGAGCTCGGCGTACCCGACTCTGATCGTCGGCCGCCCCGGATCGTCCAGCGGGCCCGGCTTTGCGCTCCGCCCACGCGCGACGAGAATCGAGACGAAGGCGTTCGGCGCCCACGCCTCCGTGACCGGGAACTTGAGGGTTGTGGAGCCGGAGGTGACGCGGAGGCGCCGCTGCTCGATCAGCCCCTCCCGTTCCACCGTTACCCAGGCCTCGGCATCGGTGAAGGGAGCGGCGAAGAGCACGGTCGCCGTGTCGCCAACGCTGTAGCGGGTCCGATCGGGAACGACATCCATCTTGAACTGGCTCTCGTCGTTCCAGGGCACGAAGTCCTTGCCGGTCGCCCACCGGTAGAGGCTGGTGGAGACCGGCCGCCCCTTGGCATCCTGGGCGGCGAGACTGACGATGTAGGTGCCTCCCGCGGCGGGAGTGAAGCGACACTCGACGGGATCCTTCCCGGCCGTCACCAAGTCACAATGCCCGACCGTGTCGGAAACCCAATCGCCGTACACTTCGCTATACCCGCCGCGAGTGCGATGCACCCGGTGCCATTCGCGCCGAACAATGGTGCCTTTCACTTGCACCGCCGGCAGCCGCTTGCCATCCGGTTGCACCGCGATCACTCCGATCGCTTGCGGCTGGCCCGCCGTCCAGAAGTAGCTCTGCCCTAGCGGTTTGGCGCCTATATAAAAGGAAGCGGCGTGGACCAGTACCGACGCCTGGGTAGCGACGGATTGCCGGTTCACGTCCGTGACCGAGGCCTCGAGCACCGCCCTAGCCGGCCTGCCCTTGATCGTCTGGGCGAGGGGGAATCGGATCACCGCTCGCCCGTGGCCGTCGAGGGTGTCGCTCCCCTGCCCCAGCAACTGTATCGATCGGCTGTCTTCGGTCTCCTCCCACCACCATCCCGTGTCACCGAAGTAGAACCCCTCGGTTCCGGGGATTCCCAGCTCGCCGGGGTCGAACGCAATCTGCCTCGCCGACCAGGTCAGGGCCGCACGGGCCATCGGGGCGCCGAAGAGGTATCGCGCCTCGATGCTGGCGGCTGCGGAATCGCCGGGGAAACGCACCCCGCTATCGGCGACCGCGTCGACCTGAAACTCGGGGGGCCGGTACTCGGCGACCCGATAGGTGGCGCTCGCCAGATCGAGCCACACGCCGCTCCGCCGCTGCTCTACGCGCACACTGTAGGTTCCCAGCGCGAGATCCTGCGGCAGCGCGAACGTTTGGTCGCTGGTCCCGAACGGCGACAGCGCGACCGTCGCCTCCTTCAGTGAACCGCCGTCTCTGCTCTGAAAGACCCATCGGAGACTGTCGCCTCGGGACGGCACGGCGAGGCTACCCAGACTCCCCGACCGCACGATGGCCTTGGCGTACAGTGGCTCGCCTGGCCGGTAGATACCGCGTTCGGTGAAGACCGCAGCCGCCATTGGATAGCGCTCCGCTCCATAGCCGGAGCGGACATTGAATTGCCAGGGGCTCAGATCAGGATCGTAGCTGTTGATGGCAGTCACCGCCTGATCCGCGCCCAGACTGGCGATGACGTAGCCCTCGAAGCCCGACCCCCGGACCGCGCTGCTGTCACTCTGATAGTTGCCGAGGATCGCGGTTCCATCAGGCGCGGTTCGGGCTGTGGCCCGTGGCCTGCCCCGCGTGTCATACAAGGTGACGACCGCGCCGCCCCGCGGCTGGCCATCGCTTACTCCGGTGACCCAGACGACTCCACTCGCGAGGCCGATGCGGGCATGCACCGCGAGATCCGTCACCTGCACTACGGCGTACGGCTGGTTCTTCTGCCACTCGGCGGAGAGACTCGGGCTGGTCACCTTCACCAGCTGCAGCAGCGGCGACCCGGGACGGAGCATGTTGTAGGCGGGAAGCTTGGCGCCGAAGATCCTGACCCGGTCCCGCGGTCCGGGAACCGCCACCCGCTGGGTCACCGCGCCCTTGAGCACCCGGGCGAGGGTGGTATCGTCGCGATTCCAGCGATTGTACTGGAGGATGCCCGGGATCAAAGCCGAGGGCACCGGGGCAATCGTTACCAGCAGCGTATCGACGTTGACGTGCTTGACGGCCAGGGTCCGGAAGCCGACTCGCTCGATCGTCATCCGCCCATACTCGTGATCGACCAGAGGCGCGAACCCGCTGGTGCGGAAGCCCGCCGCGGGGTTTCCCACCAGTCGCTGGCCGAAGATGTCCCGGATCGCGGTATCCGCCACGACCGCATAGCCGGTACGGGGGGTCAACTGGGCCTCGAGATACCAGTCGCTCGATTCCTCGGAGGTATCAGAAATGGTGAAGGGCGCCGGTGGAAGGATTGTCAGGCGGCGTTCGACCTCTGCCCCCTTCACGGGCGTCGAGAAACGGACGCGGATACCGCCGGCGGGGCAGGTCTCCCCACTCGCGCAGGTCGCCGAATCCAGGCGGAACTCTCCATAGGTCGAGAAGTTCCATTTCGCGTACGGCTTGGTCCCCTCCGGGTCGACGGCCGTGGGGGTGGCCAGCCGTCCGGCACATCCCAGCGGCAGCTTGCGCTCCGGGGCCAGCGCGACGACTCGGCGGAGTGGATCGGTCGAGTGGTCGCGTTCCCACCCGCCCGCTTCGCGGTACTGCCAGGGATCCTTGTCGGTGATGGGACGTTGTCCCGTGACAGCGAGCTTGATGATGCCTGGAGCCTGGCAGGTGGGATCAAACTCAAGGTAGGCCAACT
>Ga0187779_10000516_pt1 | contig 25830 bp, 23 predicted proteins | sample 1015_Q2_SP10_10__FD_132435 | JGI IMG/M metagenome (GOLD analysis project Ga0187779, IMG submission 132435) | Tropical peat soil microbial communities from peatlands in Department of Meta, Colombia - 1015_Q2_SP10_10_MG | ecosystem: Environmental > Terrestrial > Soil > Wetlands > Peat | place... | reverse complement strand
GCCGCGGCGAACCCGCTCAGCTTCGAGAGGAACTCAGCGATGCGGAATTGCGGGTCGTTCGCTACCTGCCGAGCAATCTCAAAGCCCCCGAGATTGCCGCCGAGCTGTGGGTGTCGCCCAACACCGTTCGCACGCACATTCGTCACATCTACGCAAAGCTTGGCGCCCACGACCGCAACGATGCGGTGGCCCGCGCCCGCGAGCTGGGCCTACTCGCGCGCTGAGAGCGGCGCCGAGTCATCACGACCGCGCTCGTGGCGATCGAGCTCCGTGGGTCCGTCGACTGACTCGGCCGGACGGGGAACGACCATCATCGAGCAGCGCGCATTGTGCATCAACTCCTCGCCGGTGCTCCCGAGCAAAACCCGCACGGCGGCCCCCCACTGGCGCGATCCGATGACCAACAAATCGACCTCACCGGACAGCGCGATCAGCTCGTCGACCGGAGCACCCGGCACAGCTTCGACCGTGAAGACCGCGCCCGTCGCAGACGCCTCCCGCTGCGCGGCTGCGCGCAGCGACTCGATCTCAGGGGCGATGACGTCCTCCCACATCCCCTGGACGTAGGGGCGTACCGCAGTCGAACCGACATAAGGAAGCCGATCGTCGACGACCGCGCGCACGCGAAGTCGCGCGTGGGCCGCCCGCGCCAATGATCCCGCCTGTCGGATCGCCTGGTCGGCTTCGGGCGTGCCGTCGTATCCCACGCCGATGCTGGTCAGACGGTTCTGACCCTCCGGGGACAAGCCGCGTGGTGCGACTGCCAGGGAGCATTTCGCTTCGCCCAACAGCTGACGCGTGTGCATGCCGATCCGCACTCGGCCCTCGAGTGCGCGGCGACTGGAACCCAGGACAAGCAAGTCCGGGTGCTCACGGCTCACCATCCGAGCCAGCGCGTGCGCCACCGACCAGTCGGCCTCAACCACCGCACGTGCCTCTGGCGCCATGAACGCGTTCAGCTTCCGAAGCAACGCCTCGGCCGGCGCGCGATCCCGGCCAATCTTCCGTAGCACCGGCGCCGGCAGATCGGGATACACCGTCACCAGCACCACCTCGGCCGCGGTGACCCGAGCGATCGTCGTCGCCAGAACCATCGCATCGAAGGCCTCTGGGTTGTCGTCAACGCCTACCGCGATCAGCACGGCGGTGTTCCGCTCATCGCGCGGACGGCAGGACGAGCAGCTTCGAACATGTCCGCAGTCTGCTCGCCAGCGGGGTGAGCCGTCGTCATCCAGACTGCGTGATTCCGCCGTCGCCGCCGAATCACTCGAAGTATGTGACGACACGTCACCCAAGCGAGCCGCACGCTCTCCGTGTGATCCCCCGACCTGAGCCGACGCCATGATCCCGCTCTCTGACGGAATCTCCGCTGAGCGGTTTCCCCTCGTCAACACAGCGATCATCGTCGCGAACTTCCTCGTGTGGATTCTCTACGAGCTGCCCCACCTCGGTTCGTCCGTGTATCACGCGTCGTTCTATCCGTGCACGGTGAACGGAGCCTGCCACGGACCCGAGCCGTGGGAGATCAGCTGGTTCACCGCAATGTTCATGCACGGCAGCTGGGACCACATCCTCGGCAACATGGTGTTTCTGGCCGTGTTCGGGAAGAACGTCGAGGATGCGTTCGGGCGGTGGCGCTACCTCCTCTTCTACATTGCCGGGGGGTTTGTGGCCAACGCGACCCAGACCGCGGTGACGCTGATCTTCGGCTCCGCCAGCGCCTCGGCAGTGCCGGTGCTGGGGGCCAGCGGTGCGATCGCCGCCGTCCTGGGTGCCTACATCGTGCTCTATCCGAACTCCCGGGTATTGGGCCTGTTGGTGATCATTCCGATCAGGCTTCCCGCCTGGGTCTTCCTGGGCGTGTGGTTCCTTTACCAGCTCTATGAAGCGAACTACGGGCTGTTTTCGGCCAGCGCCAACGGGGGCGGCGTCGCATTCTCCGCCCACGTCGGAGGATTCTTGTTTGGAGTCATCGTCGCGGTCTGGCTCGTGCGAGCCGGGACGGCGCGCGCTCGAGCTGGGATGCGCCCCCGCTTCGGGTAGGGGTCCGCTCAGTCTGAGTCGAGAGTGGCGACCAGGATCGCCTTGATCGTGTGCAAGCGGTTCTCGCCCTGGTCGAACGCGATGCTGGCGGGCGACCCGAACACCTCGTCGGTCACCTCAAGGCTGTCGGTCATGCCTGTGTGCTGGATGATCTCGCGGCCGAGCGCGGTGCTCTGGTCGTGGAAGGCCGGCAGGCAGTGCATGAATCTAGCTCGCGAATCGCCGGTTTCCTCCAGTGCCAGACGGTTGACCTGGTAGGGCGCGAGCAGGCGGACGCGCTCGTCCCAGACCTCCTTGGGCTCGCCCAGCGACACCCACACATCGGTGTAGACGAAGTCCGCACCATTCAGGGTGGGCTTACGATCGTCGGCCAGCATCAACTGCGCTCCCGACCACAGAGCCGGCTCGCCGGACTGGTCGAGGCTCCCGATGGCCGCTTGGTTGGTCACGAAACGATCAGGCAGTAGCGCTCCCGCTCTCTTCGCCGCTCTCCGGTCGCCGCTCGTCGACTACGCGGGCGGACCACCAGTCTCGGAGGATGATCTGAATCGCGGCCGCGGTGGGGATCGCCAAGAGGACGCCGAGGATTCCGAACAGCGCAGCGCCGCACAGCAGGCTGACGATCGTCACCAGCGGATTGACCTTCACCGACCGCCCGTAGACGAACGGCTGGACCACGTAGTCCTCGAATCGCTGCCAGAGGATGATGAAGGCGACCCACACGATCGTGGCCGTGGGGAAGTTCACCGGCACAGTAGCTATCGCCACGACGATGGCCCCGAGGGTGGCGCCGACGAGCGGGATCAGGTCGAAGAAGCCGACCAGGAACCCCAAGGCGAGCGAGTAGGGGACGCCGAGGATAGACAGGACGATCCAGGTGGCCACCGTAGCCAGGACGCTGATGATGACGTTGCCCAGCGTGTAGCCGGCCACGGCGTCTTTGATCTCGACGACCACCTTGCGGTAGCGCTCCCGGCGCTCGCCGGTCAGGTCTAGACCCATGTTCACATACTCCCGGCCGTGCAAGATCAGCAGGAAAGTGACCGCGAGCACCGTGAGGAGCTGGCCGAGGAAGCTCGCTGCGCCGACCGTCACGTCTTTCAGCGGTCCGGCTGCCTTGGCGAGCAGCTCCGGCAGCCGGTGGGTGTCCCGCAACAGCTTCGCCGTTATGTGATAACGGTCGTCGTAGTGCCTGAATGTCGTGTTATGGCGAAGGACGGCCGCGTAGTGGGGGGCGTCACGCGAGAGCTGCTGCACCTCGCTGACGAGGCTCGGAATGACGACGTAGCCAATGAGCGTGACCAGCAGGGCCAGGACTAGGTAGACGCCGAGGATCACCAGGCTTCGGGGCGCCCGGGTTCTGACCGACACGGCGTCCACCACTGGGAACAGCGCGAACGCGAAGAACAGGCTGATCGCCAGCAGGCGAACAACGACGCGGACTCTCCAGAAGAGGTAGAGCGCGAGCCCGGTCGCAACGATGACGGCCACGATCCGCAGGACGTCGGCAAGCGGCGGGGGGGCGAGCCGAACGCGCAGCTGATCGGCGCCGTCTGGCGTGGCTCGGCTCGTGCTGCCGGGTCGTCTGGTGGTGGGCGGCTTGTTCGGGCTCATAGCCTCATGACCCAGAGGGTGCAGGCTGCCCGGATGACCGGTCGTCACCCATTTCGCGTGATCGCAAAGGCCAGGCCGGTCTGAACCTTCTTGAGCAGGGCGCACCGGGCGGCTCAGATTCGCGGCCGCGAGCTCTCGTGAGCGAATCACTCAGATCACGTGACGACGACTCACCCGGTTCGAGAAGAGGCTGCGCAGGCCAACCCTGACTTCATGTTCTCTGCGCAGGAGGAAGGAATGGCGGATGAGCCCGATCATGGACGGACTTTCCACCATCGATGAGTTAGATGTCGACGGCCGCCGGGTACTACTGCGGGCCGATTTCAACGTGCCGTTGACATCAGCGTCGGCTGGCGCATCCGTGACCGTGGCCGACGACGCCCGCATCCGCGCCGCACTTCCCACGATTGAGGAGCTGCTGCGGCGCGGCGCACGGCTCGTGCTCGTCTCGCATCTCGAGCCGCCGACACGGCACGATCCGGGCATGTCGATGCGACCGGTGGCTGAGCGCCTGGCCAAGCTGACGGGCGCGACGGTCCCCCTGGCGCCGGGCGTGACCGGACCCGAGGTGCGTGAGCTGACCGACCGGCTCGCGCCCGGCTCGATGCTCATGCTTGAGAACGTGGGGTTTGCCGCCGGGGAAACGGCCAACGATCCACGACTTGCCGCCGCGCTGGCCGAGCTCGCCGACTTGTACGTCGACGATGCGCTCGCGAGTGCGGATCGCGCTCACGCCAGCACCGAGGGCGTTGCCCACCTGCTGCCGTGCGCGGCCGGGCGCCTGATGGAGCGCGAGATCCTCGCGCTCAGCGCGATCGTCGATCGGCCCGCCCGGCCGCTGGTGGCAATTCTCGGCGGAGCCAGGCTAGGGGAACAGATCGGGCTGGTCGACCGCTTTCTCGGGCTCGCGGACATGGTCTGCATCGGCGGGGCCATGTGCTTTCCGTTCCTGTCCGTTCTGGGACATCGCATCGGTCATTCGCCCTGCCCGGCGGAGGATCTGAAGTCGGCGCGTTCGGCGCTCGCCACCGCCGCGCAGCCGGGTCGGCTCGCGCTTCCCTCCGATCTGCTTCTCAGCCGAGTTGGCGCGCAGACTGACGTTGAGTGGAGTGCGATGGAGCGGCTTGACGTGGTCGACGATCAGGTGGGCTTTGACATCGGACCCGAAACGGCCGACCGCTACGCGGACGAGATCGACGCAGCAGCCACCGTGTTCTGGAGCGGCTCGATGGGCCGGGTCGAGCTTCCTTCGTTCGCCGGAGGCACTCGTGCCATCGCGGAAGCTGTCGCGTCGACGTCGGCAACCACCGTAGTCGGGGACGGGAAGACGGCCCAGGCGTTGCGCGCTTACGGGCTGCAGGACCGCGTGAGCCACGTCTCGACTGGTGGAGGCGCCACACTCAAGTTCCTGGAGGGGCACGAACTCCCAGGTCTGCAGGCCTTGCGGGGCGTCAGGCGGAGGCGGAAGGACCCTTCTCCCGATGGTGCAGCTTCGCCTTGAGCTCGTCGACCTTCGCGCGCACCGCTTCCTTAATCCCGTTGACGCCGCCCGCGGAGCAAAGCCTTGCGCGCCTCACGCTTGGCCTTGCGCTCCGCCTCTTCGGCGGCGGCGATCTCGGCCTCCACGTCGTATATCGAGCGTCGCAGAACAGCGCCGCCCAGACCGCTCATGAGGACGATCATCCAAAGTGCGTGACGACGGCTCACTCGGTCGGTTGAAAGGGTCCATGGGCGCCGCGAGACGGCGCCCTGGAACTCCACCGGCACGCGGAGTGTGTCCCATGACGAACAGCAACATCATCGACGAGATTCGGGCCAAGCTCGAGGACAGCCACCACATCCCCCATCCGGCGGAGATCGCGATCTCCGAGCGCGAGGGTGACGTGACGCTGCGGGGAAGTGTCGGCAGCTGGCACCAGCGCCAGGCTGCGGTTCAACTGGCGAAGTCGGTTCGCGGGGTGCGGGGCGTGGAGGATCAGCTCACGGTTGACCTGCGGGACCATTGGGATGACGACGTGATCCGCGGCGCTGCGCTCCAGGCGCTGATGTCGTCCGACGATGTGCCCGCCGACCGGGTGGACGTCAAGGTCGATGCCGGTTGGCTCACGCTGAAGGGCGAAGTCACACATCAGTTCGACAGCGACGCCGCATTCGCCGCGGTGTCGGGGGTTCCCGGAGTCGGCGGAATTACGAACGAGATCAAGGTCATCACCGCCGGCATCGACGGCTGAGCCGAGGTCGGCGATGCCCTCGATACTCGACCAGCAGCAGAGCACCCGTGAGCGGCCGCGCCGCGCCGCGAGCGAATCGGCGCCGCTCACGTTGCGTTCCTCGGCAACGATGGAGGCCGACGCGGTGCTCGAGGCGCTGGGATCGACCCCCGAGGGCCTATCGAGCGAGGAGGCGACGCGGCGCCTCGAGCAGGTGGGACCCAATGCGTTGGTGAGTCACGGTGCGCGGCCGCTCAAGGTCCTCCTGAACCAGTTCCACAACCCGTTGCTGGTCCTGCTGATCAGCACCGCGGTGGTGTCGGCATTCGTCGGCGAGACGACGGACGCGATCATCATCCTGACGATCATCGCGATGAGCGTCGGATTGGGATTCGTCAATGAGTACCGCTCCGCGCGCGCCGTCGAGGAGCTGCACTCTCAACTGCGCCACAAGGCGCTGACCTTGCGTGACGCCAAGCCGGTAACCGTCGATGTCACCATGCTGGTGCCTGGCGACGTGGTGCAGCTGTCGGTCGGCGACGTCGTGCCGGCGGATCTCCGGCTGTTGCGCGCGGATTCTCTGGAGTGCGACGAGTCGGTGCTGACCGGGGAGTCGCTGCCAGTCGAGAAGCAAACCGAGCCCGTCACGGCACCCGAGTCCCCGCCGGCTCTCCCGTCGTGTGCGTTCATGGGCACGATCGTCCAGGAAGGCGGCGGCCAGGCGGTTGTCGTCGAGACCGGTGCGGACACTCAGTTCGGGGCGATCGCAGGACGGTTGGGCGAGGCCCAGCCGGAGACCGGCTTCCAAGCCGGGCTGCGCGACTTCTCGAAGATGCTGGTGACCGTCACCGTGATCATGGCCGTCGTGATCCTGGTCGTCAACCTGCTTCTCGGCCACCCAGCGATCGAATCGATCCTGTTTGCCCTGTCGATCGCGGTGGGCCTGACGCCGCAGCTGCTCCCGGCGATCGTGACCGTGAGCCTTTCCACGGGCGCTCGCCGGCTGGCCAAGCGCAAGGTCGTGGTCAAGCGGCTGGTGGCGATCGAGGACCTCGGGGACATCGATGTGTTCTTCACGGACAAGACGGGGACACTCACCCAGGGTCACATCACCTTCTCGTCGGCGCTGGATCCCGTCGGCCAGGCCTCGGGTGCCGTGCTGCGCGACGGGCTCGCATGTAACGAGGCGGTGATCAGCGACGGAAAAGCGGTGGGCGGAAATCCGCTCGATCGTGCGCTCTGGCAGGCGCCGGACGCCGCCCGGGTTGCCGCGGGCGCAGCCAAGCGTCTCGATGTGCGGCCGTTCGACTACGAGCGCCGCCTGACGTCGGTGCTCGTGCAGGAGGACGGCGGCGAGCGGCGGGTGATCGTCAAGGGGGCGCCCGAAGCCGTACTGGCCCGTAGCACGACGGTCGCGCCGCAGGCGCAGGCAGTGCTGCAGGGCCTGTTTGCCCAGGGCAGCCGCGTGGTGGCGGTGGCGACCCGCACGGCCGACGGGCAGGTCAAGCTGACGGCTGACGACGAGCGGGACCTTCAGCTGGAGGGTTTTCTGACCTTCCTCGACCCCCCGAAGGCCGACGCTGGCGCGGCCATCGCGGCGCTGCGCCGCCTGGGCGTCGAGGTGAAGGTCATCACCGGCGACAACGATGTCGTCGCGAGGAAGGTCTGCGCGGACATCGGGTTGGCGGTCCGGGGGACCATGACCGGATCCGAGCTCGACACGCTCGATGACGAGCAGCTCGCCGCTGTGCTCCCAAACACGACGATCTTCGCGCGGGCGACGCCCGATCAGAAATCGAGGCTGATCAGAGTCCAGCGGAAGCTCGGAGCCGACGTCGGGTTCATGGGCGACGGGGTCAACGACGCCGTCGCGCTCCACGACGCCGACTGCGGGATCTCGGTCCAGACCGCCACCGACGTGGCCAGGGACGCGGCCGACATCGTGCTGCTCGACAAGGACCTCGGAATCCTCGCCGACGGCATCGCCGAGGGCCGGCGGACGTTCTCCAACACGATGAAGTACGTGATGATGGGAACGTCCTCGAACTTCGGAAACATGTTCAGCGCCGGGGCGGCGTCGCTGTTCCTGAGCTTCCTGCCGATGCTCCCCACCCAGATCCTGCTCAACAACCTGCTCTACGACATCAGCGAGATGACGATCCCGACCGACAACGTCGACCACGAGCAACTCGAGAAGCCGGCGCACTGGGACGTCCGGATGATCCGGCGCTTCATGGTCTTCTTCGGCCCGATCAGCTCGATCTTCGACTTCGCTACGTTCGGGATCATGCTCGGGGTCTTCAACGCCCACGCTCCGCTGTTCCGTTCGGGCTGGTTCGTCGAGTCACTGGCGACCCAGAGCCTCATCATCTTCGCTATCCGCACCCGCCGGGTCCCGTTCTTCCGCAGCCGCGCGAGCAAGCCGCTCACGCTCACCACGTTCCTCTGTGTGGCGATCGGCGCCTATCTTCCGTACTCGCCCCTCAACCACGTACTGGGGTTCACGCCACTGCCCGTCGCCTTCTTCGGCTTCCTCGTCGGGATGATCATCCTCTATCTGGTGCTGGTCGAGATCGGCAAGGTCATCTTCTATCGCCACGTGCCGGAGGGGCAGCCAGTGGCGGCTCGGATTCCGCACAAGCGGGCGCATCATCGCGCCTCGCGCTGGAGCGTCCGGAGGCCCGTGTTGAAGGACCGGCGGCGCGAGAGCCCCCGCCACCCGAGCGCGGACGCTCCAGCCGCCTCGCCGGCTCGCTAGCTGAGAGATTCGCTCCATCGCCGCGTCCAGACACCCGGGTGTATGAGACTATGAGATAGCCGCGCGACCGCAGGTCGTGACAGTCCGCAGCAGGATCGCGGGTTTTCACCGACGGCAGCGGTTTTCGTCCTTGCGATGCTCCTGGGAACGTTGGTTAGCAACCTCGAGGCTTGGTGTGTCCGCGCTGACAGGTGAACGGGTTTTGCTGCGCGCCGGAGGCGGAGCGGAGCCGAGGCTCGCGCTGGTGAAGCGCACCATGCTGTTCGAGCGACTGTCGGCTGCAAGTGTGGGTGGCGTCGTGCTGGTGTCGGCTCCTGCCGGAAGCGGCAAGTCCGTATTGGTCCGCTCCTGGGCAGAGGCCGTCGGGCTGGAAGACCGGCTGGGCTGGGTTTCAATTGAGCCGGGCGAGCGGGATGAGCAGCGGTTTTGGCTCGCGGTGACCGACTCGCTCGCGCACGTGATCGGCTTGGACGAGCCGGTTGCTCCGGTGCCGAGCTTCCGCGCCGATCTGGTGGTCGAGCGGCTGCTCGCGGAGCTTGGCGCGCTCGACGAACGAGCCGTACTGGTGATCGATGAACTGCACGAGCTTCGCTCAGCGGAGGCGCTGGCGTGGCTCGAGCTGTTCCTGGCACGGCTGCCGGCGCAGCTTCTCGTGGTGCTGCTCACGCGCGAGGATCCACGACTTGGGCTGCATCGGCTTCGTTTGGCGGGCGAACTGACCGAGCTGCGCGGATCCGATCTCTCGTTCTCGGTCGACGAGACGCGCGAGCTGCTGGCCGCGAGCGGGATAACCCTGTCGGAGTCGGCCGTCAGGTTGTTGCACGAGCGAACCGAGGGGTGGGTGGCCGGTCTGCGCCTGGCCGTCATCTCGCTGGGCCACCATCCGAACGCCGAGCAGTTCGTGCGGGAGTTCTCCGGCAGCGAGCGAACGGTTGCCGGTTATCTGCTCGGGGAAGTGCTGGAGCGCCAGCCGTCGGAGGTGCGCGAGCTGCTGCTGCGGACCTCGGTGCTCGAGCGGGTCAGCGGCCCGCTGTCGGACTTCCTCACCGGCGGATCTGGTTCCGAGCGGGTCCTGCAGCAGCTGGAGGACGCCAACGCGTTCGTGTCCTCGCTCGACGTGGGACGGACCTGGTTTCGCTATCACCAGCTGTTCGCCGAGTTGTTGCAACTGGAGCTACGGCGCTCGTCCCCGGCGAGTGTCAGATCGCTGCACCGAGCAGCCGCGCAGTGGTACGGCGAGCACGGCTACGCGGTGGAGGCGGTCCGACATGCACAGGCGGCACGCGACTGGCCGGGTGCCGCCCGTCTGCTGGCCGACAGCTACCTTGGCCTGCTCCTCGACGGTCGCATCGCCCTCGTTCGCGGGCTGCTCGACGCGGTTCCGTCCGACGCCGCCGGGGACGCGGAGCTGGCGGTTGTGTTCGCGACCACGCGCGTCTGGGACGGTCTGCTCGAAGACGGCACCGCCTACATAGCGCTTGCCCACCGCCTGCGGGACACGGTTCCCGACGAGCGCAAGCGGCGCTTCGACCTGCGGTTGGCGTCCGTCACCCTGTGCTTGGCCAGTCGCCGTGGCGATCTGGCCGCCGTCCTGGCCGCGATGGAGTCCGTGGAGGCGGCCCTCGCGGCGCAGCCCGCGGGCGAGCACGCGCTCACCGAGGAGCTGAGGGCCGTGGTGCTGTTGAATCTCGGCACGGCCGAGGTGGTGGCGCTGCGGTTGAGTGACGCCCGCCGTGATCTTGAGCGGAGTCTGGAGCTGGCGCGCCGGATCGGACGGCCGTATCTCGAGGTCAGCTGTCTTGGTCAGCTCGCGGTGGCCGGTCCGGGGACCGGACGTTCAGTTTCGGGCGCGCTCGAGCTAAGCCGAGAGGCGGTGAGGCTCGCCGAGGCACATGGGTGGGACCAAGATCCGATCGCGGCACCGGCACTCGCCATGGGAGCCGGGGCGCTGGCCTGGCTGGGGCGCATCGACGAGGCGGACCGGTGGCTCGAACGGACGGCACGGGCGTTGCATCCGGATGGTGATCCCGGCACCGCGGTTACCGCGCATCACGCCCGAGGTCTCCTGCGCCTGGCGCAGGGGCGGCCCGAGGAGGCGCTCAGCTCGTTTCGCGCCGCGGAGCGGATGCAACGGCAGCTGGCCGGCGAGCACGCATTCTCGGATGCGGTCAGGGCGCGCCTGCTGCAGACGCAAGTGCGCATGGGCGAGCTGGCCGCGGCGCGCACCACGCTCGCCGCCACCAGTGAACACGTCCGCGGCCTCGCGCTGATGCGCATCGCTGCTGCGGGCATGGATCTGGCCGAGGATCGGGCCGACCACGCGATCGACGTCCTCGCGCCCGTGATCAATCGCTCCGCGCCCGCCTTCCACCAGACATCCGCCGTCATCGAGGCGCTGCTGCTCGACGCCGCGGCCCGCGACCAGCTCGGCGAGCGCCGCGCGGCGGAGGGGTCGCTCGAGCGCGCGCTCGACCTCGCCGAAGCCGAGGGGATCGTCCTGCCGTTCATCCTCGCACCGGTGCAGGATCTCCTCGAGCGAGTCCCCCGACACCGAACCGCCCACGCCACGCTGCTGAGGCGCATCCTCGACCTCATAGCCGGTGCCTCAGCACGCCCCGGCGACCGGCCCGAGCGCTTGCTCGAGGATCTGAGCGAAGCCGAGCTACGGGTCGTGCGGTACCTGCCCAGCAACCTGAAAGCACCCGAGATCGCGGCCGAGCTGTGCGTATCGGCCAACACGGTGCGAACGCACATCCGCCACATCTACGCCAAGCTCGACACCCACGACCGCAACCAAGCGGTGGGGCGAGCACGCCAGCTGGGACTGCTGACGCATCGGGTTGACGAGTGATCAATGCGTGACGACCGGCTCCGGCACAGAGTCGGGTTCCGGTATGCCGACCACCGCGTAGGCGTCGGCTTCGTCGAGCGTTTCCCGTTCGAGCAGCGTCTGCGCGAGATGGTCAAGCTGCTCGCGGTGCTCGGACAGCTGGCGCTTGGCCTCCTCCGCGCATTCCGAGATGATCCGCTTGACCTCCTCGTCGATCAGCTCGAGCGTGTGCTGAGATAGCTCGGCTGCGGGCAGGTAATTGTCACCACCCGAACGAGGATAGGCTGAGACCGCGCCGACCTCCTCGGACATGCCCCAGCGTCCGACCATCTGCCGCGCGATCGAAGTCGCCTGCTCCAGGTCGTTCTCCGGACCGGTGGTGGTCTCTCCGTAGACGAGGATCTCGGCCGCTCGTCCTCCCAGCATCCCGATCAAACGGCCGCGCAGATAACTCTCGCCGTAGCCGTAGCGGTCGGCGCTCGGGCTCTGGTAGGTGACGCCAAGGGCCTGTCCACGCGGGATGATCGAGATCTTCCGCACCGGGTCGGCCCCCGGCTGCAGCATCCCCAGCAGCGCGTGACCTGACTCGTGGTAGGCGGTGCGCCGTCGCTCCTCTTGCGAGAGGACGATCCGCCGCGCCGCGCCGATCGTGACCAGCTCCAGCGCATTACTGAAGTCCTCGCGGGACACCCTCTGCTCGCCTCGCCGCGCGGCATTCAGCGCCGCCTCGTTGACCAGGTTCTTCAGGTCGGCACCCGCCATTCCCGGCGTGCTCGCCGCCACCGCCTCAAGATCGGACGGATCCTTGAGCGGAACCTGGCGCGTGTGTACCTGAAGGATCTTCAGTCGTCCGTCCTGGTCAGGCGCCTGAACCGTGATCCGCCGGTCAAAGCGTCCGGGGCGCAGCAGCGCGGAGTCCAGGATCTCGGGACGGTTGGTGGCCCCGAGGACAATCACGCCCTCGTTGCCGGTGAACCCGTCCATCTCGGTGAGGATCTGGTTGAGCGTCTGCTCGCGCTCGTCATTGGAGCCGCTGGTCGCTCCGGAGCTGCGAGAACGACCGATCGCGTCGAGCTCGTCGATGAAGATGATCGACGGAGCGTCCGCCTTGGCCTGCTCGAACAGGTCGCGGACCCGGCTGGCGCCCACCCCGACAATCATCTCGACGAACTCCGAGGCAGATATCGAGTAGAAGGGGACGTCGGCCTCTCCGGCAACGGCGCGCGCCAAGAGCGTCTTGCCCGTACCCGGCCCTCCGCTGAGCAGCACGCCGTGGGGGATTTCGGCGCCCAGCCGCCGGTAGCGGTCTGGGTGCTTGAGGAAGTCGACCACCTCCTCGAGTTCATCCTTGGCCTCGTCGATGCCGGCGACGTCGGCAAACGTCGTCCGCTGCTGAGATGCCTCGTACTTGTGGACCTTCGATTGTCCAAGCCCGAACATCCCGCTCGCCCCACCACCCTGGCCCCAGTAGCGCTGGATGATCCACAGCCAGAACCCAACCAGCAGCAGGGTCGGCAGCACGCCGCCGAGCAGCGTCAACCACAAACCCGAACTGGAAGTCGCCGGCTTCGCGTTCACCACAGCGCCCTCGTTCAGCAGCGCAGTGAGGAGATGATCATCCGCGAACGCCGGGCGTTCGGTCTTGAAGTAGGGCGTGGTCGTCCCGTTCTGGGCCGGATAGGTGATCGAATGACGAAGCGTCCCCTGGATCGTCGACCCCTGCGCCGTCACCGACACGACGTTGCTGGCATCGACCTGCGAGACGAAATAGCTGTACGGAACCGTGACGCGGGTCACGGTTGACGGCTGGTAGGCCAGAACCAGGAACCAGTCAAGCAACAGCAGCAGCGCCAGCAGCCCCCACAAAGTCGGGCGCCTGTGCGGCGGCCGACACCCCGCACCGGTATCCGAGGGCCGTCGTGCCCCCTCCACCCGCCACGGCGGGCGGGAATCGCCGGACTGCTGCGGCTGCTGCCCGGATCGCTTCTCGGGCTTGTCCGGGCTCGTAGTCTCTGAACTCGGCATGGTCTGTCCTCACTGGTGCGCGCTGTGTCGTTACAGCGTCGAGGAGAGGCGGGTGAGCCGTCGTCACGCATTTCGAGTGATCGCGCGGGGCCACCGCCGAGGGCGCGCTCAGGAGGTGCCGAGATCACACAAAGCGGGTGATGCCCGCTCACCCGCCTGGCGAGCACCATCAAGCCGTGCCGGACCGCACCCCCGATCACGATCCACTCGGATGGATGCTCGTCCTCACCCTGGCGGCACTCGCCGGTCTCACGTTGGCGTGGTTCCTGGTCGGCGGGCTCGAATATGCCTACCAGCGGATAGGCATCCCGGAGGGAGCCATGTTCGGCGTGGTGTTCGGATCGCTGGCCGGCAGCGCGATCAACATTCCGATCGGACGCGTTCGTGGCAAGCCCCGACGCTCCGTGCAGCAGATCCAGATCTTCGGCCGGCGTTATCGCATTCCCGTCGAACACCCGGCGACGACCACGACCCTGGCGGTCAACCTCGGCGGTGCCGTCATCCCCACGGGAGTATCGGTGTTTCTGCTCATCCACGACTCAATCTGGTGGCAGCCGGCAACCGGCATCGCCTGCGTCACGCTGATCGCGCACCTGATCGCTCGTCCGGTGGAGGGCGTCGGCATCCAGGTGCCGGGCATCATTCCCCCGCTGCTCGCGGCGGGGATCTCGCTGCTGGTCGCGCCCCACATGGCGGCGCCCGTCGCCTACGTGTCCGGAAGCCTGGGAACCCTGATCGGCGCGGATCTACTCAACATCAACAAGCTGAGCTCGCTCGGCGGTGGCGTCGCATCCATCGGTGGTGCCGGCACGTTCGACGGCGTGTTCCTGAGCGGGATCGTCGCGGTGCTGCTCGTCGCCGTCGCCTGAGGTCGCCCAGCCAAATTGTTGTCCGCGCCGGCCGGAGGAGCGGATCCCCTGCCAGCCGGGCGGGGTGATCACGCGAAGAGCCCCGGCGACCGGTTCAAACTCTCCGGCAAGATCGCCGTCGAGCTCGCCGTCGAGGACCAGAGCAAGCGGACGTTGGCTCTCGACCGCGAGTCGGTCCACGTGCAGCGCATGAACGCCGGGCACCCGGCGCTTAATCCCAAGCAGCAGAAACAGGCCCGCGCGGAGCAGCCGCGGCGCAGGAACCTCTTCGATGGCCAGCACGTCGAGCCGATGATCGTTCGGGTAGGGGCCTCTGATGCTCAGCCCGAGCGAACCGCCGACGACCGGTGCGCTGATGACCGACAGCTGGAGCAGGGCCAACTCGTCGACGGCGTCGCCATGTCGCAGCACGCAGGTGAACGGCTCCGCCTCGCGCACGGAGTAAACGGCCGCCGCCAGGTAGGTGAGGCGGCCCAGGCGAGCGCGAACCGACGCGCGGGTAGCCAGCTTCGCGAAGTTGACGTTCAGCCCCACCGACGCGGCGTGCGCGAAGTACGCCGGTGGCTGACCCGGGCGTGCGAGGCGGCCGAGGTCGACGTGCGAGACGTCCCCGGTCGCGATCTGTTCGGCGGCGCGGCGCGGGTTGAGCGGGATATCGAGCGCGCGCGCGAAGTCGTTACCGGTGCCCAGCGGCAGGACGCCGAGGATGTTGTCTGCGCCCGCTAGATGCCCAGCCACGGCGCCGACAGTGCCGTCGCCGCCCGCAGCGATGACCAGACGGGGATCCCCGGTCGCGGACTGCAGCAACTCGGGCAGCCGGTCGACTGACCGTATGTCCAGCTCCTCGGCGACCACGACTCCGTACCGGTCGAGCGCGCGCCGGGCACGGGTCAGTCCCCGGCTGTGTCCCGAATGCGGGCTTACGACCAACACTGCCTCTGAGGGCAGCGTCGACGCGATCGGCTTCCGAGACTCGTGCCAGCGGACGCCCAGCTTCCTGAGGACCGGTCGCGCCACCACACCGACCGCTCCGCCGAAGGCAGCTCCGGCCACGACATCGCTCGGGTAGTGGACGCCCAGGTACACCCGCGAGTACGCGACTGTGCCCGCGAGTGGTAAGAGCAGCGGCCCTGCCTCGGGTAGCTCACGTGTCGCCGCGACCGCGAACGCGAAGCCAGACGCAGCGTGTCCAGATGGAAACGAGGAGGTCCGCGGCCTGTGGCGCAGTCGCCGCCTCGTGGCGGGTCGGCGGCGACCGATCACCAACTTGATCGGTCCATTCACGGCCGCCGAGGTGAACGCCAGCGCGGCCACCCCGTCGGCTGCCGCACGTCGGCCGCGGCCTCCTCCGAAGGCAGCTACAGCGGCGGCCAGCGCCAGCCACAGCACGGAATGATCGGCCGAGCGGCTGAGGCCCACCAACAGATCGTCGATGGGCGCGGACCGACGCTTCGTCCAGCGGCGCATCAACCGGCGGTCGAGCGCGCCGGGCCTTCTCGATTTCCTCTTGACTGTCGACACGCCGTGAAGATCACTCGCCCGCTGGATGAGCCGTCATCACGCGCTCTAGGTGATTCGCGCGCACGGGCGCGACCACGATTCTGCGCTGGACGCGGCGCGAGGGGTGCTGGGCTTCAGAACGCTCCGTATGAGACGTCAATCGGACCGTGCTCCTTCGGCGGCGCGATCACCGCCATGCGTTCGTAGGCATCGCCGTCCGAGCTGCCAATCGCTTCAAGCGTGCGCATCTGCTCGACAAACTCGTCGTCCTCGGTGGCCCGTTCCCAGTCTGCAGCCGATCGCATTCGCACGAACGACGCCACTCTGGTCTCATCCCAGTTCGCGAGCACGTCGCCCTCGATAAACCCGTCGATGAGCCGGAGCCGCTCCAGGCCAGCGCGCAGTGCGTCGGCCATCTCCTGCTGACGACCAGGCGCGACCGTCCAGATGTCAATGATCACTAGCTCTTGCGGATGGGCCGACATAATAGTCACTTCCTCTCTGCTCCGCATCGGGCGCCGGTCATTCCGGCACCCGGTGTTGGTCTCTCATCTCGTCCGCCTGGGAGCCATGATCATCCCGCGCGAGGGATCCTCGCGTCCGGGTACAGGACGGCCTCCAAGCCGCCGGAGATGTCGTCGCGGGCGCCGCTCGTGGGCAAATAGCGGCGCCTCGCGGCACCAGCCAGCTCACCGAAGGTTCGTTCGTCGAGCTTGGGGACGCGGCCGCGCACCGACAGATCGATGGCGACCAGATGGCGCGAGGCGAGAGGACCTTCGAACGAACATTCCGCGTCGACGACCAACTCGTCCGCCGGCGTGCCGTTTTCCACGAGGACCTCAGCGAGTACCGAGGCCATGAACATGGCATGCGAGATCGCGAGCAGCTCTCCCGGCGTCGCCTCCTCGGGGACCGGATCGCCTTCGGGCACCGAAACGGGAATGGCGTGAAAAGCATGACTCGCGGCTTCGATCCGAGCGACGCCCTTTGGCGGATGGGTTAGCCACGAAACGCGTCCGCGCCGCAACGTCCGCTCGCCCGCCTGATCTGGAACTTGGTCAATGTGCGCGGTCATGCCGACAGGACATCGGCTCGCAGGGTGAAAGGTCATCACGCAGTTTGCGTGATCCGGGCGCCCGCCACTTATCGCGCGACAACGTCGTGGTCTCGAGCGGTCGGACCGGCCGGGTTCGACCTCGATCCCTGTCCGCCAGCGCGTCAGGCGGCGCGTGCAGAACCCGGCGAAATCACGCAAATCGCGTGACGACCGTTCACCTAGCTGTCGCCCACGCTCGGAATCGTGGCCCACAGCGAACAGTCCGTGGCGGGTTCTGCTCCACCGGCGAGGGTCGCCGTACGAGGGGGTGCAAGCGGGTCAGCGACGCTGCGGGCCAACGAGCTCAACCTGTTCGATGAGACGGTCGTGGCGATCTCGTCCGTCGGGCCGACGTACTCGCTGGCGGCCACGATGGGGCTCCTGTTCGTCGCCGTCGCCTACGCGGGACCTGCCGCGATCATCGTCAGCTTCCTGCCGATGCTGTTCATCGCGGTGGCCTACTTCTACCTCAACCGGCGCGATCCCAACTGCGGGGCGAGCTACGCCTGGCTCTCGAAGCTGGTCGGCCCCCGAGTGGGGTGGTTCAACGGATGGGTGCAGCTCGCCGCGAGCATCCTGTTCTGCATCGCCGCGCCGGTGCTGGCCGCGGACTATACGTTGCAATTCATCCACAGCATCGGATGGACCTCGCACACGCTGACCAATGCGTGGCTCATCGCGGGCATTGCCGTGGCGTGGCTCGCGTCCATCACGTTCATCACGGTCTACAGCGTGAGATGGACCGCCAACTTTCAGTGGGTGTTCCTGATCATTCAGTACGGCGTGGTCGTGGTGACCTCGATCTGGGGCATCGTCAAGGTCGCGGTTCACCACCCAGCCGGGTCCACAGGGTTTCACTGGTCGTGGTTGAACCCTCTGTCGCTCCACGGTTATCAGGGGTTGGCGGGCGGCGTCGTCCTGGGCCTGTTCCTGTTCTGGGGGTGGGACACCGCGGTGAACCTCAACGAGGAGTCCAAGAACGCGAGCAAGACACCGGGCCGTGCCGTGATCATCTCGATGTTCTTCCTGGACTTCATCTTCGTCCTGAACATCGTGGCCGCCCAGATGCTCCTGCCCGAGAAGCAGCTCGCTACCCAAGGGGCGAATCTCCTCTTCTATTTCTCCGAGCAGGTGGGAGGGCAGGGGCTGGGCTATCTGATGATCTTCGCCGTGCTGGTCTCGACCGTGGCCGACACCCAGACGACACTCCTGCCGGCGTCCCGGCTGACGCTGTCGATGTCCCGCGACGGCGTCTTCCCCAGCGTGTTCAAAGAGATCCACGGCAACTACCGGACGCCGCTCCTCGGCACGCTCCTCATCGCCGGTTTCGCGCTGTTCGGCATCCTCGTACGAACAGCCTCGCCCACGGTCAACGCGGCCTATGGCAACCTGATCAACGACATCGGGGTGCTCGTCGCGGTCTACTATGGAGCGACCGGATTGGCGTGCGCGTGGGCGTACCGCAAGGTCATGTTGCAGAGCGGCCGCTTCTTCGTGACCGGAATCCTTTTGCCCTTCCTGGCCGGCCTGTTCTGCTTCTGGGTCGGCTACGAGGTCATCCACCAATCGGGATTGGCCGCCTCGGCGGACGTCCTCGTGGCCCTCGCCCTCGGCCTCCCCCTGGTTTGGGTGGCGAAGCGCCGCACCCAAAGCGACTTCTTCGAGCAACGCCCCGTCGTCTACTCGTCCATCACCTAGCGATCCCGCTGAGCGCAAGCCGGCCGCGCCGTCGACGCACCTCCTCGATGGTCGGCAGCGCGGACCGGATGCGCATGTCGTCGGGCACCGCCGTGGCACCCGATGCGTCAGGCCCGAGCGGAACGTTGAAGTCGGCGCGAACCAGGACCCGGCGGTCCTCCACCGCCAGGTCGTCGATGGTCCGCAGCGCTCGGACCGTCACGATGCTTCCGGGCTGCACGGGACCGGCGATCTCGACGGTCACGTTGCCCCGGCTGTGGAGAATCTGCCCCCAGTGGACCGACTCGATCGTGCTCATCTCGCGGCTCCCTGCCGCGCCACCCCAAGCGCCGACTCCGCCGCGGCTTCCGGGTCCAGGTAGCGACCACCGGGGTTGATCACCCGGAACTGGTCATCGAGCTCATACACGAGCGGGATCCCGGTCGGCAGGTTGAGCGCCGCGATGTCGTGGTCGCTGATGCCGTCCAGGTGCTTGACGATGGCGCGCAGCGAGTTACCGTGCGCCGAGACGAGCACGGTCCTGCCGGCAGCGAGATCACCGACGATCGCGTCATACCAATAGGGCAGCAGCCGCTCGAGCACATCCTTCAGGCACTCCGACTTCGGCACCAGCTCGGGGGGCAGGCCCGCATACCGTGGATCGGTGAACTGCGACAGCGGGTCGTCATCGGCGATCGGCGGCGGCGGCACGTCGTATGAGCGCCGCCACAGCATGAACTGCTCCTCCCCGAACTCCTTCCTGGTCTGCGCCTTGTTCTTGCCCTGCAGGGCTCCGTAGTGGCGCTCGTTCAGCCGCCACGACCTGCGCACCGGAAGCCACTGGAGGTCAGCTGCCTCAAGCGCGATGTTGGTGGTCTGGATCGCGCGCTTGAGCAGCGAAGTGTGGACCACGTCCGGGAAGATCCCCTCGCGTGCCAGCAAGCGCCCGCCGTACTCCGCCTCGTGCCTGCCCTTCTCCGACAGGCCCACGTCCACCCAGCCGGTGAACAGACCCTTGGCATTCCACTCACTCTCTCCGTGGCGCAACAGCACCAGGTGTCTCATCGGCTGCGAACCTCGGCCCGGAAGCCCGCGGTCATCGTGTGGCCGTTGATTGCGACTCGTGTGCTCATGCGTGACAGGGTGAGGCTCGCCTACGTGATCGGTCGTCACGCGGTTTGGGTGATTCGCCGGGAGTCGGATTTTGGTCACTGCGCGCGAGGCGAATCAGGCAAACCACGTGACGACGGCTCCCCACGGGGTCGGTGGGAGGTGATCACGGCGGATGGAAGGGGACGGATCTCGTGCGAAACGCTGGAGGACGCCCGCCGGATTGCCTATCTCGCCGTCGCGCACGGCAAGAATTGCGAGCTGATCGTCCGGGACGCATACAACCGGATCATCGAGCACGAGCTGATCGAGAGACACCAGTCCGGGCCAACCGGGTCGTGATCTCGCGCTTGACACGCGGCAGCAATGCCGGAGGGTTCCCGATGCAGTCGTGTCCGGTCATGCATCGACTGCGCCTCCGGCGCGAGTCAGCACGAGCAGGGGACAACGGGCCGAGCCGGCGAGCGCCTCTGAGGTGCTGCCATGGACGAGTCGTCCGATCGCACCGTAGCCGCGCGATCCGAGGATCAGCAGGTCGACCGAGCCGCTGTAGACGGCCAGCTCGTCGCAGGTGATCCCATATGCGGCGTGCGCCTCGACGCCTCCCAGCGCTGCGATCCGCGCCCGCGCGGCGTCGACCATCTCGTCGAGCTGCTCGTCCTCGAGCGGCACCGGGCCGCCGATGAATGTGTAGCTCGGGAGCGAGACGGCCTCGAACGCCGACAGATTTGCGCCGAAGCGGCGGGCGAGCTTTCTGGCAAACGCGATTGCGTTGTCGCTCTCGGGCGAATCGTTGTAGCCGACGCCGATCTCCCGGATCTCCGTGGGGTGCTGCGCATATCCGGCGGGCGCGATTGCGACTGCGCACGGTGCGCCGTTCAGCGTTCGGTGGGTGTCGTCGGCGAGCTGTACCCGGCCGAGCGTTGCGTCGCCTGAGGAGCCCACGACAAGCAGGTCGGCTCCCACGTCCCGCGCAAGGACGTGCAGCCCGTGAGCAGGTGACTGCGCCGGGATCGTGCGCAGCTGAGCATCGATGCCACTCTGCTCACGCGACCGCTCGAGCAGATCGAGGGCCCGCTTTCGGTTCGCCTCATCGGCAGCGGCGGCCGAGCGGCCTGGTATCTGAGCCTCACCCGGATAAGCGTGGGCGAGCGTGAGCCTCGCGCCCGAGTCGACGAGCTGTCTAGCCAACGCAATCGCATCGCGTCCGCCCTGACCGTCGTCCACTCCGACGACGACGTTCGTGAACATCGAAGCAGCATGCGGCATGGCGAAGTGACCGGGCATCACCTGTTTCGAGTGATTGAGCCAGGCAGCGAATCATGCGAATCGCGTGATGAAGGCGTGGTAGCGACACCGAGGCCGAGCGAGCGGGTATCTTCGCGGCGCCGATTTGGCCCCGCAGGTCCGCCTTCGGACCCTGCGCCGCGGCGTGCGCCTGCACGACCGCGGAGGGGCGCTGCTGGCTGATGTCGTCGACGACTCGGTCGCTGTCATCGACGGTCGCCGTCCGGCGGCGCGCTTCCGAGAGTCGGGGGAGAGCTGGGCGCAGCGCGCGACGCCGACGTGCTGCTCGCACGGCTCGCAGGGCGGGCAAAGACGCTTCCCGCGGCCAGCGCCGACGGCGCCCGCGAGGTGGTCGACGCGCTTGAGAAGCGCCGCGCTCAGGCGCACACCGGACGCTCCAACGTGAACCAGTCCCGCGATTCGCAGGCCAGTCGGCGCTGCCGTGTGGGACCCGCGTCTGCGACCGGGTTGTGTGATCGGCCTTCCCTCACGTCTCGGGCGTGAATCATCCAAACCGCGTGACGACCGCTCACCCGACTGTCGCTCACGCTCCGGGCACGTGATGTTTCGACGAGCCCAATGACCGAGACCCGCAACCCTCAGCCAACGAAGGGAGCATACGATGCCAACCCATCACCCAGGTGCGGACGCTTTGAAGGCCAGCCTCAGGCGCGACCCGCGGATCCCCGACCCTCCCGCGATCGCCGTCTCGGTCGAGGGCGGGATCGCCACCCTGCGTGGGACCGTTGAGAGCTTTCCCCAGCGCAGGGCAGCTGCCGAGGACGCGCGGAGGATCGAGGGCGTCTACCACGTCGATGATCAGCTCAAGGTCGAGCTGCCACTTCCCCACCGCCGCGACGACCATGAGATCCGGGGCGCCGCACTGCAGGCTCTGATGTGGGACGTGCAAGTCCCCTCAGACTCGATAGAGGTCGAGGTCCATCACGGGTGGGTCACCTTGACGGGCGAGGTCGAGGCGCAGTTCGAGAGCGACGCGGCGTACGAGGATGCGGCGCGACTGGAGGGCGTAGTTCACGTCACCAACGAGATCAAGGTGAACGCTCATTGATCCGCGCCGGTGCGCGTCGAATCACCGAGGACATCTGCGCGTCGCCCACCGTTGCGTGCCTTCCCGGCGGCGCTTGCATGGTCCGCGATTGCCGAGGATGCAAGGCTTGCATTTCGCTTGCAGCTGCCGTCTGGCGAGTAGGCCGCCGCCGATCCCGATCGCGACCAACACTGCAGCGATAAGCCCCGGCTTAGCCCGAAGCCGGCCGTATTCCGCCTCGACGCCTGGCCAGACGCGCTCGTCGATCAGTGCCTGAACAGCATCGCGTCCCCCGGTGGACTCGGGTTGCACCGCGGGCAGGAAGGTCAGCTGCACGCGCCGGATCTTCGGGAGCGCGGCGCGCCACAGTCGCGAGGTACCGGTGATGGCGGCCGGGATGATCGGCGTCCCTGTCTCGAACGCGAGTCGTCCGGCACCGTGGCGCGGTGATCCGAGCGCGTCCGGTTGCTCGACACGCGTGCCCTCGGGAAACAGGACGACCACGCCGCCTGCGCGAAGGATCGTTCGGGCCGTCTCGAGCGCCTCTTGATCGGCCTCGCCGCGGCGAACCGGGAATGCGCCCAAGCGGGGAAGCAGCCACGCCAGCGGACCCTTGAACAGCTCCGCCTTTGCCATGTAGCGAACGTGCCGGCGCGTGGCGATCCCGATGAAGAATACGTCCAGCGAGCTCTTGTGGTTCGGGGCGATGATCGCGGAACCTTCGGCGGGAATGTGTTCACGGCCTGTGATGCTCACCCGGAACCACGCTCGCAGAGCCACCAGAGCCAGAGCCCGCACCATCGCGTAGCGCTCGTGCGAAACGCCCTGTTCGCGCGCATACGCATGCGCCTTGCTCTCGGAGCTCCGCGGGCTCTCGGAAGCGGGGTGCGTCGCAACGTCTGGCGCCGATGCATGCCTCACGGTTTCTGACATTGCTGCGGGGTCACCCTGCGTGGACATGAGCCTGCGGTAACCGGCATCCTCAAGCAGTTAGGTTGGGAGTACCAGACCCACGAGGTACGTCGCGCCGCCGACGATCACGCCCGCCAGCGTCATCTCGAGCCCCGACGACCACCACGACCGCAGCGTCACGAGCGACTTGCCGGCACCAACCAGGAAGTGAGCAACGAGCGACACGACCGCCGCCGCCACGATCGCGGTGGTTCCGGTCGTGAACATGAACGGGATCACCGGGATGATCGCGCCCAGACCGGTGGAAACGCCGGCCGCCAGCGCTGACTGCGCCGGGTTTGCCGTGCCGGCCTGCGTGACTCCGAGCTCTTCGGCCGACAGCGCCTGAAGCATCGCCTCGGGGTGCTGGGCGATAGTGGCGGCAAGCTGGTCCGCGGTACCCTCGTCGACGCCCTTGACCTGGTAGAAGAGCGAGAGCTCCTCCTTCTCCTCCTCGGGGTGCTCGGCGATCTCCTGGCGCTCGCGCTCGACATTGGCGGCCACGACCTCGGCCTCCGATCGGGCGGCCAGGAACGCCCCAGTGGACATCGACAGGGCGGAGGCGATCGCGGCCGACAGCCCGGCGGTCAGCACGAAGCTGGAGCCGCCGGTGGCGCCCGAGACGCCGGCGACGATTCCGAACACCGAGGCGAGTCCGTCGTTGGCGCCGTAGATCGCATCGGAGATCCAGCCGCCTCCGCGCTGGTGCCAGCGCTCGCGGGCGAGGATGCGATCAAGCCGCGCTCGCGCCTCGGCTGCGCCCGGGACGTCGGATTCGGCGGGCCCGGACGAATCCTTGCCGCCCCGCCGGAGCTCCCGCACGGTCGAAACGTGTGATCGCTCCTGCTCGCGTATGTCCTCAAACAGACTGTCGGTGACCGGGTCGCCGGTCGGACGGCCGTAGACATCGTCTACGTCAGACTGTTCAGCCGCTTCACGAGCTGCGAGTAGCCGGTCGACCGGGGCGACGCGTGCCTGAAGCCGCAGCCACGGCCCGACCCTGACGGTTGCCTCATCGGGGACCGCCATTCCGAGGTCGTGCATTCGCGCCTCGAGCATCATGCGATGGCGATCCTCGACCTGCGCGATCCGCCGTACGAGCTCGGCCTGACGATCGGGCAATCGCTGTGCGATCAGCGCGTACACCTTGGCCGCGAGCACCTCCCCTCGCCACGCGGTGAGGAGCCGCGCGCGGACATCACCGTCGTCGTGTGCTGAATTCGCCATTAGGCGATGGCTGCTAGCGCCGGCGTTCTTCATCGCTCGTGGCCGGAGACTAATGTCCCAATGGGTGAGCGGTCATCACACGGTTGGCGTGATCGAGCCCGCCCCGGGCGACGAGACTCAGGCCGCCGCCACGACGGCGGGTCGTCCTCGCAGGACGGCGGCGATGCCGCCCACATCCGCGAGGCCTGCCGCGGCCGTGCCGGTGACGACCGACGTGCGTGCGCCGGTCTCGAACGCGCGCAGGACGAGTCGGTCCCCGAACTGAGGGTCGGACGGATGCTCGCTCCCGGCGACGACGAGGCGGCCGTCAGGGGTGACGGCGCCGTGAAGCCGACGCTCTCCGTCCAGCAGAAGCCGTTCCACGAGGCCCTCCTCGAGTCCTCCGAGCACCGCCTCGAGGCCGGCCGCGCCGCGTCCGCCGGCAGCCGCGGCGTCGCGCGCGCGCTTCACGAGCGCGACATCGCGTCGGCTCGCGGCGGCGTCGAGAACGGGCGCCAGCTCTTCCAGCGCCGTCGCCGGGGAGAGCTCGACGAGGTCGAGTTCGACGAGCCCGGACTCGACGCCGGCGTTGGCGAGGACCTCGAGCAGGTTTTCGGCAGCGGGTGGATCGCCGGCGACGACGCCGAGCTCCCAGTGCCGCCGAGCCGCGAGACTCGCGACTCGGTCAGCGACGCGGGCCACGCGACGGCGATGATCTGCCTCGACGTGACGCTCCCAGCGCTCGCGCTGGGTCGAGACCTTCTGCCCGCGCAGCGGATTGGACGCCGTCGGGCCCTTTCGTTCCGCACCGCCGTAGACGACAGGCTCGACGTCGAACGCCTGCAGCTCCTGCGCGCGGCCGAGACGGGCTTCCAAGATTCGCACCGTGTCGCGGCCGACGAGGATCATCGCCCGTGGATGACCGTCGCCGGCACGGAGCAGAGGCATCACATGGGCGATCTCACCGAGCATCGCCTCGGTGGGAAAGCCGATCTGAACGGCAAGCCTTTGGACAACACCCGAGCGCACTCCGGCAAACAATGCCCGGCCTCGCCCCGGCGTCGCTGCGTCGCTCAGCTCGGCGAGCGCCGGCGCAAGGGCCTCTAGGCGCTCCTCGAACATCATCCGGTGAGCATGATCTCCTTCCGCGCGCAGTCGCGTCTCGATCGCCCGCAGGTCATTGTTCAGCCGAATCTGCCATGCCGGCCGAGGGTGAGCCTCCGTGGCCGGATCCACACCCACGTAGACCGACAGTACGCCGGCGTCGTCGCGCAGGTTAAAGAGGTCGCGGATCATCGGGTCCGTCCCAGCAGTTGATGCCTTCATCGAGTCATCCCATCGTCGTCGGCGCCGGGGCCAGCGCACTGAACATCGACTCTGCCTAGCCTCCAGGCCTAGCTGGTGAATGGTCATCACCCGGTTTGCGTGATTCAGCCGGCCAACCTCCCCTCGCCGTCTGTAGGGGAAACCCAACCGGAGACGTGTCCCGTGGGCGAGGCTCAAAGGCCGACCTCGACCACAAGGTAGATCTCGCGCTCGCCGGGCCCGTGCCTTCAGTCCGATATAGGGTGTTCTACGGATCGCGGATCGGGAGGGATGGCGTTGT
>Ga0187779_10000515_pt1 | contig 25845 bp, 19 predicted proteins | sample 1015_Q2_SP10_10__FD_132435 | JGI IMG/M metagenome (GOLD analysis project Ga0187779, IMG submission 132435) | Tropical peat soil microbial communities from peatlands in Department of Meta, Colombia - 1015_Q2_SP10_10_MG | ecosystem: Environmental > Terrestrial > Soil > Wetlands > Peat | place... | reverse complement strand
GCGCGGTACAACTACCTCATCGCGCGGGCGACGCTCGAGGCCCTGGTGGGACACACGCTGTGACGGCGACGCTCGAGCTCGAGCGCACGGCCGATCCGGCGGCAGACGGCGGCGCGATCATCCGGACCGCGCGGCTGACGCGCGACTACGTGCTCGGCTCGGAGACGATCCAGGCGCTCCGCGGCGTGGACCTCGAGATCGGCCGCAACGAGTTCGTCGCGGTCATGGGGCCGTCGGGTTCCGGGAAGTCCACGCTGATGAACGTGATCGGCTGCCTCGACACGCCCACGGCCGGAGAGTACTGGCTGAACGGCCAGCGCGTCTCGGACCTCGGCGACGCCGACCTCGCCCGGATCCGCAACCGGGAGATCGGCTTCGTCTTCCAGACCTTCAATCTCCTGCCCCGGGCCAGCGCGCTGCACAACGTCGAGCTGCCGCTGATCTACGCCGGCGTGGCCTCGCGCGATCGCCGCCTGCGGGCCGCCGAGGCCCTGGACGCGGTGGGGCTCGGCGACCGCAAGGACCACCGGCCGGCGGAGCTCTCGGGCGGCCAGCGCCAGCGGGTCGCGGTGGCCCGCGCCCTGATCAACCACCCCAGCATCCTCCTCGCCGACGAGCCGACGGGCAACCTGGACTCGAAGACGGGCGAGGAGATCATGCAGCTGTTCGAGCAGCTCTGGTCGCGGGGCCAGACCATCATCCTGGTCACGCACGAACACGACATCGCCGCCCACGCCCGGCGCCAGATCCACATCCTCGACGGCGTCATCGACCGGGACACGGCACGGGAAGGCTCTTCACGATGAGAACCCTGCGCTCACCGCTGGCCCTGGCCGCGCTCGTCGCGGCCGCCGCCGCCTGCAAGAAACCCCAGCCGGTGCTGCTCTACGAGCCGCAGGCGGTCGTCCGGCGCGACATCGTCGTCTCGGCGGAGGCCAACGGCTCGATCCAGCCGCTGCAGATCGTGGACGTGAAGTCCCGCGCCTCCGGCCAGATCCTCGAGATGCGGGTCGAGACGGGCGACATGGTGCACCGGGGCGACACGCTGGTGAAGGTGGACCGGCGCGACCCGACCACCACCTACAACCAGGCCCAGGCCGACCTCGAGGTCGCGCAGGCGCAGGCCGCCAACGCCGCCGCGCAGAAGACGCGCGCCGACCAGATGTTCGCGTCCGGCGTCCTGAGCGAGCAGGACCACGACAACGCCAACCTGGCCGACGCCAACGCGCGCGCTCAGCTGGTGCGGGCGCAGGCCGGCCTGCAGAGCGCGCAGGACGCCCTCACCGACTGCAACGTGCTCGCGCCGTCCGACGGCACCATCCTGACCAAGAAGGTCGAGGCCGGCGCCGTCATCACCTCCGCCGTGCGCGACGTCTCGGGCGGCACGGTGCTGCTGCAGATGGCGGACCTGAGCACCGTCCAGGTGCAGGCGCTGGTGGACGAGACCGACATCGGCAAGGTGCAGCCCGGCATGCCGGTGACGATCACGGTGGACGCGTACCCCAACCGGCCGTTCCAGGGCACGGTGCTCAAGATCGAGCCGCAGTCCACGGTCTCGCAGAACGTCACGATGTTCGCCGTGCAGGTGAACATCCCGAACCACGAGGGCCTGCTGCGGCCGGGGATGAACGCCGAGGTCGCGATCCAGATCGGGCAGCGCCAGCGGGTGCTGGCGATCCCGACCGCCGCGCTGCGCACCGTGCGCGACGTCGGCTCCGCCGCCCAGGTCCTGGGGATCGACCCGCGGGAGGTGGACCGCCAGCTGGCGGCGCAGGACTCGCTCGCCCGGGGCAGCGCGCCGGCCCGCGACGCCGTCGCCGCCCGCGGCACGGGAACCACGAGCGAGGGCGGCAGCGTGCGGGAAACGGGCACCGGACCCGCCGCCGACCCGAACGGCTCCGGCCCCGACCTGCAGCAGGTGCGCGCCATCTTCGAGAAGCAGCGCGCCGGCCGGCAGCTCACGCCCGCGGAGCAGGCGGTCCTGCAGCAGGCGATGCGCCGCTTCCAGGCGATGCGGGCCGCGGGCGGGAACGGTCAGGCGCGCCGCCGGTTCGGCGAGGGGCAGGCCTACCAGTTCGGCGGCGACTACATCGTGTTCGTGCTGCGGAACGGCCGGCCCGCGCCGGCGCGCGTCCGCACCGGGCTCACCGACATGGACTACAGCGAGATCGTCGCCGGTGTGGGCGAGCAGGACACCGTGCTGCTGCTGCCCTCGGCGTCGCTGGTCCAGCAGCAGGCGGAGATGCGCGACCGGATGCAGCGCTTCGCCGGCAGCGCGGTGCCCGGGATGCGGCAGCAGTCGTCGACCACGACCACCCCGCGGGGCACGACGACGGCGCCCCCGCCGCCGCCCGGCGGAGGCCGGTAGCCGTGCTGTTCCTCGAGATCTGGAAGGTCGCGCTGTCGGCGATCCGCGCCAACAAGCTGCGGTCGTTCCTCACCATGCTGGGCATCATCATCGGCGTCGGCGCGGTCATCACCATGATCGCCCTCGGCGCCGGCGCCCAGAAGGCCGTCCAGGACAACATCTCGGCGCTCGGCACGAACCTGCTGACGGTGATGCCGGGCCAGCAGTTCCAGCACGGCGTGGCGAGCGACCAGCGGGTCGGCCTGACGGTGGACGACGCGACGGAGATCCAGAACACCGCGCGCCACGTCGTGGCGGTCATGCCCGAGATCAACCGCTCGTTCCAGGTGAAGTACCGGAACCAGAACGCCAACATCCAGGTCACCGGCACCACGCCGAGCTACTTCACCGCCCGGAGCTACGTGGTGGCCGCGGGGCGGACGTTCACGGCGGGCGACGACGAGGCGCGCCGCCGGGTGGCGGTGATCGGCTCTGCGGTCGGCGACGACTTCGGCCAGAACGGCGCGGCCATGATCGGCCAGACGGTCGAGATCCGCGGCATCACCTTCGAGATCATCGGCCTGCTGGGGGCGAAGGGGGCACAGCAGGGCTGGATGAACCCCGACGAGCAGCTGTTCATCCCGCTCTCGACCGCGCGTTACCGGCTGATGGGCAGCGACCGGGTGCGGACCATCACCGTAAAGGTGGACGAGGCCCGGAACACCAGCGTGGCGATGATCTCGCTGGAGCAGGCCGTCCGCCGCCGGCACCGCATCCAGCCCTCGGCGGGCAACGACTTCCAGATCCGCAATCAGGCCGACCTGGCGAACACGCTCAACCAGACGACCCAGACCTTCACCGCGCTGCTCGCCGGCATCGCGCTGGTGTCGCTGCTGGTGGGCGGGATCGGCATCATGAACATCATGCTGGTCTCGGTCACCGAGCGGACCCGCGAGATCGGGGTGCGCAAGGCGCTCGGCGCGACCCGCGGCGCGATCCTGTTCCAGTTCCTGGTGGAGGCGCTGGTCCTGTGCCTGGTGGGCGGCGCCATCGGCGTGGTGTTCGGGGGCGGCGGCGCCATCGCGCTGAGCCGGATCTTCCACTGGAACACGCTGATCTCGCCGGTCTCGATCGTGCTGGCCTTCGCGTTCAGCTTCACCGTCGGGATCGTGTTCGGCGTCTGGCCGGCGCGGCGGGCGAGCATGATGGATCCGATCAGCGCCCTGAGGTACGAGTAAGGCGGGGTGTAGGGTGTAGGGTGTAGGGTGTGAGAGACCGGGTCGCGGATGCCTTCTGCACCCTCGACCCTACACCCCACACCCAGCCGTGGTAGATTCTCGGGCCCCATGCTCCCCGTGCTCGCCCTGCTCGGCGCCCTTCAGCAGGCGCCCCCCGATTCCGGCCCCGCCTTCGACGGCCGGCAGCACCAGCTCCACGTCCGGATCCCGCGCGTGGACACCACCATCACGGTGGACGGCGTGCTCGACGAGCCGGTGTGGCAGCGGGCGGCGCGGCTGGTGGGCTTCTCCCAGTACCAGCCCCAGGACGGCGTGCCCGCCGCCGAGCCCACCGAGGTCCTGGTGTGGTACTCGCCGACGGCCATCTACTTCGGGATCCGCGCCCGCGAAGCGCACGGCGACCTGGTGCACGCGACCCACGCCGACCGCGACAACATCGACGCCGACGACTACGTGCAGATCCTGCTCGACACCTACAACGACCGGCGCCGAGCCTTCCTGTTCGGCGTGAACCCGTTCGGGGTGCAGCAGGACGGCGTCCGCATCGACGCCTACGCCGGCGGTGCCGGCGGCACCTACGGCGGCGGCGGCGGCTTCGCGGCCCTGAACATCCTGAACGGGAACGTGGACCTGAACCCCGACTTCATCTTCCAGTCGCGTGGCCGGCTGGTGCCGGGGGGCTACGACGTCGAGGTCCGGATCCCGTTCAAGAGCCTGCGGTTCGCGGGCGGCGCGGTCCAGACCTGGGGCATCAACGTGCTGCGGCGGGTGCAGCACTCCGGCTACCAGGACTCGTGGGCACCGGTGGTGCGCGCCAGCGCCAGCTTCATGAACCAGTCGGGCTGGCTCGACAGCCTCACCGGGCTCCACCGCGGCCTGGTGCTGGACCTGACGCCCGTCGTGACCGACCGCGTGAACGGCGACACCACCGGCGGCGGCTACCACTACGCCACCGGCCGCGCCGGCCTGGGCGAGGTCCAGCTGGGGCTGGACGTGCACTACGGCGTCACGCCGAACCTCTCGCTCGACGGCACGGTGAAGCCGGACTTCTCGCAGGTCGAGGCGGACGTCGGCCAGGTGACGCTGAACCAGCGCTTCGCCCTGTTCTACCCGGAGAAGCGGCCGTTCTTCCTCGACGGGCTGGAGCTGCTGGACACGCCGAACCAGCTCATCTACACCCGCCGCATCGTGAGCCCCGACGCGGGCGCCAAGCTGGCGGGCAAGGCGGGGCTCTGGACCATCGCCACGATCGTGACCTCCGACTCGACGTCGGAGTCGGCGACGGGCAGCCACCCGCTGTTCGGGATCACCCGCCTCAAGTACGACCTCGGCCCGACGTCGAACCTCGGCTTCATCGGGACGATGAAGGACGACGGGGGCCAGTTCTCGCGGCTCGCCGGCGGGGACGTGCACATCGTCCACTCGCGCCTGTACTTCGTGGAGCTGCAGGCGGTCGCGTCGTGGCTGCACGACTCGACCGGATTCCACCGCGGGACGCTCACCCAGGCCACGTGGGACCGGACCGGCCGCAACGAGGGATTCAACTTCGGCATCACCGGCATCGCGCCCGACTTCGACGCCGCCGCCGGGTTCGTCAACCGCACCGGCGTCGTCAACGCGCACGCCTTCAACCGGTTCACCGGCTACGGCGCGCCGGGTGCGCTGCTCGAGACGGTGTCCAGCTTCCAGACGGTGTACCGCACCTGGGACTACAACCGGTTCGTCGGGCACGCGCCGCTGGAAGGGAGCGAGAGCGTCAACCTGCAGGCCACGCTGCGGGGCTGGTGGCAGCCGTACCTGTCTCTGACCCGGAACTTCTTCAACTTCGACTCCACGTCGCCCGGCTACAACGGGACGCCCTACGGCAGTTACCGCGTCCGCGCGCCCGCTTTCCCCGGGGACACCACCACGGCGCCGTTCGTCATTCCGGCGCGGCTCGACAACCTGTTCACCCTGGCGATCGGGCTCACCACGCCGACCTGGCGGCAGTTCACCGCCACCGCGAGCGCGAGCCGGGGCGCCACGCCCGATTTCGCCGAGGCGGATCGCGGCACGGCCACGAGCGTGAGCGGCCAGGTGGACGTCCGGCCCACGCGGGCCGTGCGCATCTCGGCGCAGTACAGCCGGCTCGACATCCATCGCCGCGACGGCTCCTGGCTCTCCACCGAGGACATCCCGCGCCTCAAGCTCGAGGTCCAGGCGACCCGCTCGATCTTCTTCCGGGTCGTCGGCCAGTACACGTCGCTGCGCAGCGCCGCCCTGCGCGACCCCTCGACCGGCGACTCGCTGGTGGTGGGGGGCGCCGTGGTGGGACCGAGCACGTCGAACGACCTGCGGGTGGACTGGCTGTTCTCCTACCGGCCGAGCCCGGGGACGCTGATTTACGTCGGCTACGGGGCCTCGTGCTCCACGTTCGACGCGGCGTGCGCGGTCGGCCGCCAGCGGTCGCGAACCGAAGACGGGTTCTTCGCGAAGCTGTCCTACCTGGTGGGGATGTAGCTCAGGACGCGGTCGCGAACAGCCGGATCGCTCCGGTGGCGAAGACCAGCGCCAGCACCGCCAGCGCCATCCCCAGCCAGAAGTAGACCCGCGCGATCGCCGCGACGGAGATGAAGTGCTTGACGCGGTGCACCACCGCGCCCAGCAGCGAGAGGTACCCCGCCAGCCCCAGCACGCCGCCCGCGATGAACAGCACCTTGGCGTCGGCGGGGAACGGCGTCGCGAGGCCGAGCCGCTTGGCCAGCGCCACGCCGAGCAGCCAGGTCAGCACCATCTGCGGGTTGCTGGCGGCGAGCGTGAACCCCGTGACGTAGCTCCAGCGCCGGCTGCGCCGGGTCCCGCGCCGCGGGTCGAGGGCCTCCGGGCGCCGGCTCTCGTGCACCGTCAGCCAGGCGAAGCCTCCCAGCAGCAGGGCCGCCACGGCGCTGAAGGTGGCGAGCACCCAGCGCGTCTCCAGCAGCGGCGCCAGGCCGAACAGGGCGATGCTGCCGTAGACCGTGTCCGAGCTCACCGATCCCGCCACCACCGCGGCCGCCGCGCGCCACTGGCCGGTCATCGCCCGCTTCGCCATCTCGATCTGCGAGCCGCCGACCGGGATCGCCGCCACGAAGCCCAGGCCCGCGGCCAGCAGGAACAGCAGCAGACCGTCCACTTACGCCGGACCGGCGCCCTGGCGCCCCGCGAGGTACTCGGCCACGAGCGCCGCCAGGCCCGCCACGTCCACGCGCTCGAAGCACCGCACGGTGCGGCAGGTCTTGAAGTACTTGTTGAGGCACGAGAGGTTGCGGCACGGGCTGCCCGCCTGGTAGCACCACGACGGCGCGTCCTGGTTGGCCGGGAGGTATCCGGGCCGGCGCGAGTCGTACCCGGACATCCGCGGCACGGTCGCGCCGAACAGCGACAGCACCGCCGTCCGGTTCCGGAACGTCCGCCCGCCCGAGCGGGAGTACCGCCGTGACGCCGCGAGATGCATGGGCCCCGTGTCGCCGGTGATGTACACGTCCGCGGCGTCGATCAGCGCCGCGTACACCTCGAGCGGCAGGCTCTTCGGGATCACGCGCACCCGCGCGCGGAGCGGTGCCGGCACGGCCTCGACCAGGCGCTGCCCGATCCCCGCCTGGCTGTGCCCCGCGCCGACCAGGATCACCGTCTCCGGGCCGGTGGCGTCGGCGATCCCCGCGAGCAGCGACGCCTCGTGCTCGAAGGGAAGCACCGTGAAGCGGCAGGCCCCGTCCGGATTGACCATCACCACCCGCGCGCCGGGCCCGACGCCCATCTCCGCCGCGCCGCGCGAGGCCGCGTCCGCCACCTCGTCCGCGTAGGTGGTCCGGACGCCGGCGTACCGGTACGGCCGCGCGGGCCGGGCCACCGGGGCCAGCACCGCCCGCACGAAGGCGTAGTACTGGTAGCTGAAGTGGTTGATCTCCCCGGTCCCGCGCTCGTTGCGGATCAGGGTCGGCGCGTGGGTCATGAAGTTGATGAACGGCGGTCCGCCGGGGGCGACCTCGCGCGGCTCGAGGAACGAGCCGAAGCTCCAGCACAGGTCGTAGTCGCCGTCCGCCAGCACGCGACGCAGCGCCGCCAGGTCGTCGGGGGTCGGCAGGTGGGCGCCCGAGAAGATCGGCAGCACCCGGCTGGCCTCGGGGTTGCCCTCGATGGCGGGGGCGATCGCCCGGTTGATCACGTAGTCGATCTCGGCGTCGGGGAAGTAGTCCCGCAGCGCGGTGATCGCGGGCTGCGTCATGACGGCGTCGCCGATGTGGATGTCGGGCACCACCAGGAAACGGCGCAGCCCGCGCGCCTGGCGCAGGGCGGCACCGTTTGCGCGCCCCAGCCAGGCCGACAGCAGCCGGCTGCCGAGCGGGGGGCGCAACGCCGCGTCCAGCAGCCGCGCGCCCAGAACGGGGAAGGCGTCCGTGAGACGGCTGGTCGCCGCGAAAGCGATGCGCTGTCCCCGCAGGTCGATGGGCTGCCCCCGAACGTGGCTCACCGTCATAGTACGCCCCGGCGCCCGGATGGCCAGAGGGACCCGCCGGAGTGCCGCCGGGCCGCCGGCCGGCTAACTTGCGGCACCGATGCCGCTCGACGCACCCGTTCCCGGCGCCCTTCGCTCCCCGGGCGCCATCCTCCTGCTCTCGTGCTACGAGCTGGGGCACCAGCCCATGGGCCTGGCGTTCCCGCTGGCGTTCCTCGAGCGGGCAGGCTTCCGTCCCGACGCCCTGGACCTGGCCGTCGAGCCGCTCGACCCCGCCAGGGTACGCGCCGCCCGCCTGGTCGCGATCTCCGTGCCGATGCACACGGCGCTCCGGATCGGCGTGCAGGCGGCCGCGCAGGTCCGCGCGCTCCATCCCGCCGTGACGGTCTGCTTCCACGGTCTCTACGCCGTCCTGAACCGGCAGTTCCTGCTCGGCGCGGGCGCCGACCTGGTCCTGGGCGGCGAGGCGGAGGATGCCCTCGTCGCCGTCGCCGAAGCGCTCGACCGCGGGGAGCGGCCCGCGCCCGACGCGGGGCCGCACCTGGCGCGGCTCGCGTTTCCCGTCCCGAGCCGCGGGCGGCTGCCGCCGCTCCACCGCTACGCGGCCTTCGAGCGGGACGGGGAGCGGCGCGTGGCGGGAGTCGTGGAGGCCAGCCGCGGCTGCCTGCACGGCTGCCGGCACTGCCCCATCCCCCCGGTGTACGGCGGCCGGTTCTTCGTGGTGCCGCCGGAGATCGTGCTCGAAGACGTGCGGCGCCAGGTGGCCGCCGGCGCGCGGCACGTCACCTTCGCAGACCCCGACTTCCTGAACGGACCGGGACACGCCGCCCGGATCGCGGCCGCGCTGCACGCCGAGTTCCCGGGACTCAGCTTCGACTTCACCGCGAAGGTCGAGCACCTGCTGGAGCACCGCGCGCTGCTGCCCCGGTTCGCCGAGGCGGGATGCGCCTTCGTCGTCACCGCCGCCGAGTCGCTGAGCGACGTCGTGCTCGAGAAGCTGGACAAGGGCCACACCCGCGCCGACCTGGAGCGCGCACTCGAGGTGGCCGCCACGGCCGGCATCGCCGTGCGCCCGTCATGGATCCCGTTCACGCCCTGGAGCACGCTCGACGACTACGTCGAGCTGGTGGACTGGCTCGTCGCCCGCGACATGGTCGACCGCGTCGAGCCGGTGCAGCTCGCGATCCGGCTGCTCCTGCCGCCCGGGTCCGCGCTGCTCGGGCGGCCGGACGTCGCGCCGTTCCTGCGCGGCCTCGACGCCGCTGCGTTCACGTACCGCTGGGAGCACCCGGACGAGCGGATGGAGCGGCTGTACCGGGCCGTGAGCGACGCGGTGCACTGGGCCAACCACGTGCGCGAGAACGCCGCGCGGACGTTCCGGAAGGTGCGCGAGGCGGCTTACGCCGCGGCCGGGCGGCGGGCGGAAGCGGTCGCGACCCACGCCGAGCGCCGCCCGGTGGCGCCGCGACTCACCGAGCCGTGGTTCTGCTGAGCGGAGCCCACGGCGGGCCAGTTGGGCCCCCTGCTCGTGTGAGTGCCGGCCCGGCGGCGGGCGGCGGGCGTCAGCCTTCCGGCCGCTCCAGAAGCCGCCGGAAGTGCTCGCGCATGCGCTCGGGCAGCGCCGGCAGCGCGACGACCCGGCGCAGCGCGCCGGCGTCCGCTCGCCCGGGCCCGGAGAGCCGCACCACCTCCGCCACCGTCACCGAATCGGCCGCGGGCGCGACGAGGTGCACCGCGTCGCCGGCCGCGACCGCTCCCTCCGTGACGACCGAGAGGTAGAAGCCGGTCCGGCCGCTCTGCTGGAACAGCCTCTCCATATCGGCGCGGCCGAACCGGAGCCCGAGCTTGAAGCAGGGCAGCCGCGGCTGCGTGACCGCGAGCACGGCGGACCCGATCCGAAACCGGTCCCCGATCCGCACCGCGGCCTCGTCGAGTCCGGTCGTGGTCAGGTTCTCGCCGAAGGCACCCCAGGGCAGGTCGCCCAGCTCAGGTCGCCACCAGGCGTAGTGCTCCGACGGGTAGGCGTACACGGCCTTGTGCACGCCGCCGTGCACCGAGGGGTCAGCCTGGGCGTCGCCCTCCAGGTTGCTCCGTCGCACCGGCACGGGGCCGCGGACCGCGCTCTTGAAGATCCCGGTGCGCACGACCCCGCCGCGCCACTCGACCTCGCGCGGCAGCCCGACGTTCACGGACACGATGGCCGCGGCCGGCCGGGATTCCTGCCGCTCCGCCGGCGGTCCGGACGGCTCCGGACGAGGCCCTGTCACCGGCCGGACGCGGCCGTCGCGGGGTCGCGCGGGGCCGCGGTGACCCCGGTCACAAACATCGTGTGGCGGCGTCGCATAGCGCCCAAGCTAACCGGTCGCTACCATTGCTTGACAGTATCCTTCTCCCCCGAGTTACATTGGCAGCCGTTACGTGAACGACGTGGAGCGCCTCCCGACCCGTGCCCGCAGGTTGCTCCGCGGGCTGTTGCCCGTCGTCCTCGCGGCGGGCGCGGTGGTCACGTGCGACAGCCCGACGGCGCCCGGCCGCCGCATGGTCGGCCTGGCGTTCCAGCCGGTGCTCCGCTACTCGATGGCGTCCTTCAGCGGCATGGCGGTGGACCAGGTCCGCCTGATCGCCGTCCACGCCGCCGACACCGTCAGCCAGACCTTCGACTTCTCCCCCGACTCGTCGCAGATCAAGGCCAGCATGTCCGTGCCGGTCACGGACACGGCGACCTACATGATCACGATCGAGCTGCTTTCGGGCGGCCAGATCATGTTCACGGGGCAGCAGGCGGTCCTGGTGACGGGAGGCCTGTCGAGCGGTCCGCCCACCCAGGTCGTCGAGCTGTCGTACGTCGGCCCCGGCGCGCAGGTCGCGTTCATCCAGATCGCGCCCGCCGACTCGGGCGTCTCCTTCGGCGGCTCGCTGCCGTTCCGGATCACGGCGATCGACTCGACGGAGAAGGCGGTCACCCAGTTCTACGTGGCGTGGTCCACCAGCAGCACGGCCAACAAGATCAACGCCAACGGCGTGTTCAAGGCGGGTACGGCGCGCGGGACGGTGTGGGTCTACGCGCACACGCCGACCGGGGTCCAGGACTCCACGCAGGTCACGGTCTCGCCGGTGCCGAGCCGGATCGTGGTCGTCAGCGGCAACAACCAGAGCGGCTCGACCGGCACGCAGCTGGCGCTGCCGCTGGTGGTGCAGGTGCTGGCCGCCGACGCGCGCGGCGTGGGCGGCGTGACGGTCCAGTTCGCGACCACGGGCGGCGGCTCGGTGAGCCCGACCTCGGCGGTGACCGACACGCTCGGCCTGGCGCAGACGCTCGCGACGCTGAGCGCCACGGCGGGAACCAACTCCTTCACGGCCTCGGTGGGCGCGCTCGCGTCGGCGTCGTTCACGGCCACGGGCGTCGGGCAGGTGGGGCCGCCGGCGAACCTGACCAAGTTCGCGGGCGACAACCAGAGCGCCACGGCCGGGACGGCCGTCGCCGTGCCGCCGTCGGTCAAGGTGACGGACGCCAACGGCGTGCCGGTCTCCGGCCAGGCCGTGACCTTCACGGTCGCGAGCGGGGGCGGCACCGTCGCAAGCGGCTCGACCTCGACCAACGCGGCGGGCATCGCCACGGTGGGCAGCTGGACCCTCGGCACGACGCCGGGCACCAATACCCTGACGGCCACGGCGACGGGCACCTCGATCACGCCGGTGACCTTCACGGCCACCGGCACGGTCGCGTCGAACGCGATCACGATCACGGTGGCGGGCGGCGGCCTGCTCGGCGTCGGGGCCCAGGGTCTGGCCCTGGTGCGGCTCCCGCAGCCGGCGCCGGCGGGCGGCGTCACGGTGACCGTCACGAGCGACAGCACCAAGTACGTCACCGTCGCGACCCCCGGCACCATCGCGTTCGCGGCCGGCGACACGGCGAAGTCCATCGCGCTGACCGGCGTGGCGGTCGGCGTCTCGATCCTGCACGCGACGGCCACCGGGTACACGGCGGGCGTCACCGCTGCGGTGGTCACGCCGAACCTCATCCTGCTGCAGCAGTCGGTCACCGTCGGCGTCGGGGCGACCACGGCGCTGGGCATCACGATCAGCCCGGCGGCGCCGGCGGGCGGGCTGGTCGTGACGCTGGCGAGCACCGACACGACCAAGCTCCGGATCACGACGCCCACGGTGACGATCGCGGCCGGCCAGACCACCGGCAGCGCGACGATCCAGGGCGTCGCGGGCGGCATCGTGGGCGTGACGGCGACCGCGCCCAACTACGCGGGCGGCGGCGCCGCGGTCACGGTGGCGGCGGCCGCGAAGAACCTGACGCTGGTCTCGGGCGGGAACCAGACCGCGAGCCCGGGCACGGCGCTGCCGCAGCCCATCGTCGTGATGGTGTCCGACAGCGCCGGCAACGGCATCGCGGGCTTCACGGTGAACTTCTCCGTCGTCGTGGGCGGCGGCTCGGTCGTCCCGACCCAGACCAGCACCGTGACCGGGGGCCTGGCGAGCACCGCGTGGACGCTCGGCAACGTCGCGGGGCCGCAGTCCATCACCGCCACCGCGAACGGCCTGGTGGGCTCGCCGCTCACGATCTCGGCCAACGCGCCGGCGATCAAGTCCACCACCGTGACGCCCAAGGTGGACACGATCACGGCGATCAACGGCACGTTCACGCTGGTCGCGCAGGCCAAGGACTCGCTGGGGAGCAACCTGACGGGCAGCTACACCTGGGTGAGCCGGACGCCGGCGGCCGTGTCGGTGAACGCGCTCGGCGTCGTCACGGGCCTCCTCAACAACGGCTCCTCGTGGGTGGTCGCGACCGAGGCGGGCGGCACCAAGGACTCGGCGCAGATCTTCGTGCAGCAGCGCGTCGCCTCGGTCACCGTGACGCCTGCGAACAAGAACCTGTACCTGACGACGAGCTTTACGTTCACCGCCAAGGCGGTGGACGGGCTCGGCACGCAGGTGCCGGGCGTGACGACCTTCAACTGGTCCAGCACCGGGCAGGCCGTCGCAGCCCTAGACACGACGCAGCACGGCGCGAGCATCGTCGTCACCGGCGCCGGCCTGGGCGCCGCCCAGGTCAAGGCGGTCTCGGGTTTGATCACGGGCGTGGCCAACGTGAGCGTGATCACGGCCATCACCCGCATCGCGGTGGCCGTGGACTCGGGCGGCGCCACCAAGAACGACACGGCGAGCCTGCCGTCGCTGGCCGTCACGCGGCGCTACCACGGGTACGCGTACGACACGCTGAACGTGCTGATGCCTTCGGTGACGGCCTTCTCGTGGGCCTCGACCAACCCGTCCGTCGCGTCGGTGCCGAACCAGACCACGGACACCGCGACCGCGACCTCGGCCGCGAACGGCATCACGAGCATCAGGGCCACCGCCCAGGGCTTCACCTCCGCCCCGGGCGCCCAGCTCACCGTGTCGCAGGTACTGGCGTCCATCCAGCTCTCGCCTCCGGCGAACAACCCGACGGCGACCGTGGGCATCGGCGGCACCGTCAGCCTCGACGCCCGAGGCCTGGACGCCAACAGCCACTACATCTCGGGCGGCACGTTCAAGTACGTGTCCCAGTTCCCGGCCATCGCGACCGTGGATTCGGCGAGCGGCCAGGTGACCGGCATCGCGAACGGCTCCGACACGATCACCGCCTCGAGCGGCGCGATCGTCTCGAACAAGCTGGCGGTCACGGTCGGGGGCGGGAGCGTGCCGAAGGTGATCTCCTTCGGCCGCGACACGGTGTCGGTGGGCCGCGGCTCGACCGCGTCCATCCCGATCCTGCTCAGCACGCCGCTCGCGACCGGCGGGCAGTTCACCGTGAACCTCGCGGTGAGCCCGGCGGCATACGCGCATTGGCAGACGGCGACGGTGACGGTCGCGGCGGGCGCGACCGCGGTGAACGCGACGCTGGTGGGCGACAGCGCGGGCACCACCACGGTGACGGCGAGCGACGGCAGCGGCGGCGGCTACACGGCGGGGAGCGCGGTCGCCAAGGTCACGGCGAACATGAAGCTCACCAGTACGAGCTACGCGATCAACGCGACCGACGTGGTGAGCACGCAGGTGCTGCTGTCCGACCCGTCGCCCGCGGGCGGCACCTACATCACCTTTGCGTACGGCACGCCGGGCGTCGCCTCGGTCTCGCCGGATCCGGCCTACATCCCGGCGGGCCAGCTGGCGGCGGACATCCAGATCCGCGGCCTGGGGGCCGGCACGACGACCATCACGCCGGTCGCCACGGGGGTGAACGGCGCGGCCTCCTCGTTCACGGTCTATGCGCCGGTCCTGACGCTGACCTCGTCCTCGGCCGTCCTCGGGCTGGGCCAGTACGACTCGAACCACTACGTCTACGTCAATTCGTACGTCAGCACGAACCTCGCGATCCCGGTGGCGCTCGCGAGCAGCGATTCGACCAAGGCCTCGGTGACGCCGGCGGTCACGATCCCGTCCGGCAGCTACTACGCGTACTTCACCATCACGGGCACCGGGCTGGGCTCGGCGAACCTCCGGGCGACGGCGACCGGCTGGACGACCTCCGACACCATCGCCGCGGTCACCACCACGCCGCACGTGGGGATCTGCTGCAACAACACGATCTACACCACGTCGGGGACCCAGTACCTGTACGTGTACGCCGAGGACTCGCTCAAGAACACGCACTACCGGGTGAACTCGCTGGCGGTGAACATCCGTTCGTCCGACACCACGGTGGTCAAGGTGCTGGACACGCTGACGACCATCCAGCCGGCCACCTACTACACGTACGGCGCCCGCGTGACGCCGGCCGCCCTGGGCGGATCGGCCTACATCATCGTCACGGCCAGCGGCCACACGCCCGACTCGGTGCTGTACACGGTGAACGGGCCGCCGCTCAGCCTGAGCTGGAGCCAGCGGCTCCTCGGCGTGGGCCAGGAAGACCTGAGCAACGTCTACGTGTCGGTCCCGAACAACGTGACGGCGCCGCTGGTGGTGACGCTGTCCAACTCGGACGCGACCAAGATCGGCGTGCCGGCCACGGTGACGATCCCCACCGGCACCTACTACGTCTACTTCACGGTCCAGGGCCTCGCGGCCGGCGGCCCCGTGACGATCGGCGCGACCGCGCCCGGCTACCAGTCCACCAGCGCGACGTACATCGTCACGACGCCGACGGTCATTTCGCCGAGCAACTACACGTTCAACAACTTCAACCCCGGCACGAACTTCTACATCTACGCCGCGGACACGCTGCGTACGACGCACTGGCGGATCGCGTCGGAGGCGGTCGGCATCGCCGTGGTGGACACCAGCAAGATCACGGTGGACTCCTCGGCGGTCACGATCGGCGCGGGGGCGTACTACACCAACGCGCCGCACATGACGCCGGCGGGCGTCGGCTCGACGCGCATCCTGCTCACGGCTCCGGGCCAGCTCTCGCTCGACTCGCCCACCGCGACCGTGAACACGCCGCCGATCGCGTTCAACTTCTTCACGACGATGCTCGGCCGCCGCCAGCACCTGAACCCGAGCAACCAGGGCTACTACATCTACACGCCCGACACCCGCGCCGTGGCGGTGTCGGCGACGATCACCCAGAAGCACGCGAACGTGGATTCGCTGGACACGCTGGCGCCCACGATCCCGTCAGGCACGTACTACCGCTACGGGGAGATCTTCGCCCCGGGCCGCCTGCCGACCAACAACGGCACCGATACGCTGACCGTGTCGGCGACCGGCTACAACCCGGGCACGGCGTACGTCACCGTGACCACGCCGAAGTTCACGACCGGGGGCCTGCCGGGCTCGACGACGACCACGAATCCGCCGATCACGCTCACCGTCTACGCGACGGACAGCATCGGCAACGCGCACTACACCATGGACACCGTGGTCGTGCAGGCGGTCTCGAGCGACACCACGGTGCTCAAGGTCACCAGCGCGTACTTCCGGATCCTGAAGAACACGTACTACGCGCAGGACTCGGTGATCGTCGTCGGGCCGGGCAGCGCCAGCGTCACCTTCTCCGACTCGGCCAACAGCGGCTACCAGCCGGTGACGACCAACACCATGACGGTCACCGGGCCGTCGCTGAGTCTCAGCAGCTCGTCCCTGGTGCTCGGCAACCGGCAGACCACGGGCACGAGCGGCATCTACGTGCAGGTGCCGAACAACGTGACCACGCCGCTGGTGGTGACGCTGACGAGCACCGGCACCACGGTGGCGACCGTGCCGGCGACGGTCACGATCCCGACCGGCCTCTACTACGCGTACTTCACCGTGACCGGCATGGACACGATCGGCACGGTGCAGATCAAGGCGAACGCCACGGGCTACACCGCGGCCACGGCGACCGTGCAGGTCACGCGGCCGAAGTTCCAGGTCAGCGCGACCACGACGCTCAACACCACCTCGCCCCGGACGGGGGTGTACATCTACGCCGAGGACGCGAACGGGAACTCGCACTACACGGCGGAGAACGTCGTGGTGACGCTGGCGTCGGCGGCCACGTCGGTGGCGACCATCGACTCGGCGACGGTCACGATCCCGGCGGGCCAGTACTACGTGAGCACGCCCACCTGGGGCCCCGGCGGCACCACGGGCACCACGCAGCTCTCGGCCAGCGACACCCGCGCGGCCCAGTACGCGTACAACACGGGGACGCTCAACGTCACCGTGCAGACGCCGTCGCTCAACTTCGACTGGGGCACCCAGTCGCTCGGCATCGGGCAGTACAACAACCTGTACGTGTACACGCCGGACAACGCGACGTCGCCCATCAACGTCACGCTGTCGCACTCGGGCACGCCGCGCACCAGCATCATCCTGAACGACACCGCGCGGACGTTCGTCACGATTCCGACCGGCACCTACTACGTGTACTTCCACGTGGTGGGCGCGACGACCGGCATGGACACGCTGGTGGCGACCACCACGTCGCCGGTCGAGAGCCCGGCCACGGCCTACACCGGGGTCAGCCTCGGCCAGGTCAGCCCGATCGGCGGCTGGCCCACGACGCTGTCCCTCGCCAACGGGGACTCCGCCCTGATCACGATGTACGCCTACGATTCGGCGCAGGTCGCGCACTACGTGCAGGCCGCGACGACCTTCACGCTCGCGCCGAGCGGCAGCATCGAGTTCGTCTCGGGCGGCGCGAACAGCGCGGTCATCACCAGCGTGGTGATCCCGAAGGACGCGTACTACGTCCAGTTCTACGTGAAGGGCGTGTCCACGGGCACGGGCCAGGCGACGATCACCGCGACGAACTACGTCGCGTACAACACCCCAACGATCACGGTGTCGCCATGACGACCTCCCTCCCGTTCGCCGCCACGCGCCGCGCGCGCTCGAAGGCCGCGGGGACGGCAGGGCTCGCACTGGCGCTCGCCCTCTGCGCCGCCGCGCGGCCGCTCGCCGCCCAGGCGCCGTCGAACCCGCCGCCTCCGGCGCCCGTCGGCACCCGCGCGCCGACGCTGCCGCCGCCGCCGGCGTCGGTCGCGCCGCCTCGCGCCGGCGCACCGTCAGCCACCGCGGTCAGCCCCGCTTCGGTGACGCCGGCCCTGCGCCCGGCTCCGGCGCCGATCGGCCTGCCCCTGGACTCGACCCGTCCCGCGGCGAGCGCAGTCGCACTGGCGCCGCCTGCCAACGCGGTGGCCCAGTGCAACGACGGCACCTTCATCGTGCCGCCCGCGGCGGTCGCGGCCTGCTCGAGCCACCGCGGCCTGCTGGCCGTGCTGCCGCAGCGCACGCCGCCGCCCGCGGTCGGACGCGTCGGCGCGACGCCGGCAGCCATGACGACGGCCGCGGCCGCCAATACGCCGCCGCCGGCGGGCGCGACGATGCGCTGCAAGGACGGCACGTACCTCGGCGGCACGCCGAGCGAGGCGGCCTGCGCGGGGCGCGGAGGCCTGGCCATGGCCATCCCGGCCGCGCCTGCGCCGCCGCCAGCCCGACCCGGCAGCGCGCGACCCGCGGCCCGCGCCTCGAGCCCGCCGGCACGTCCGTAGCCGGCAGGCGCCAGCGAGTGCCAGGAGGGCCGCCTGATCGCCGGGCGGCCCTTCGTGTCTCCGGGTACATTCCGTCCATGTCCCGCGCGTTCGTCGGCGAGCACGAGTCCTGGGGAGACCCCGGCTACCGGGTGTCCCTCCCGCCCCGGGACGATCCCGGATTCGACGCCGCCGCAGCCGAGGCGCTCCTCGAGGCCGCGCGCGCCGGCCAGACCGGCAGCGCCGAGATGGCGACGGGTTACTACTGGGGCGAGAAGCGTCTGTTTCCGGCCGTGCGTGCCATCCTCGAGCGCGCGCGGGCGCAGAACGACGAGCGCCTCGTGGAGCTGTCCGAGCGGTACCTGCAGATCTGACCAAGCCGCCGGGGCCGGGCGATCTTCCCCGGCCCGCTCCATCGACCTCCCTGGCCGACGCCGTCGGCAACGACGGCCTTCGCGTGCTCAACCGAGCAGCGCGCTGGCTCCCGACCAGACCTGCCAGCATCCGAAGCAGGCGAGGCCCGCGGCCGACACGCCGACCAACGCGCGCGCGATCCGCTCACCCAGGCTTCTCGTCGCGGCGAACATCGCGATGATCGCGGCCGACGCGGCGACCATCGTGCCGTAGAAGGCCGCGAGCAGGGCGAGGCCGTCGCCGGGGCTCGCGCGCCACGCGCCGAGCAGCAGCGGTCCCATCACCAGCGACCATCCCAGCCAGGGATTGGGGTTGAGGAAGTTCACCGCCGCCCCCGCGAGGAGGCTGCGGCTACCGGCCGGCGCGCCCTCGACCGGGAGCCGGTACCGCCGCCACGCGCCGAGCGCGCGCCAGGCGAGGACGAGCAGGAACGCGCCGCCCGCGCAACGCAGCCCCTCCGAGAGGCCGCGTGGCACCCGGCTCAGCACGAGGACGACCACCAGGATGATGGGGGCGTCGCTCACCAGCGGCGCGAGCGCCGCGGGCAGGGTGCGCCGCCAGCCGTGGCGCACCGCCTGGGAGACCAGGTACGTCTGGAAGGGACCCGGCTGCACCGCCGCTGCGAAGGCGTAGGTGCAGCCCAGGATCAGGTAGGCGCGGAGATCAGGGGACGGACTCGAGGCTCCGGGCGTAGTACAGCTCCGACTCGACTTTCAGCCGGTCGAACAGCAGGTCGGCGACGAAGGCCCGCAGCTCGTCGTCGGTGACGCACTCGCGGTCACACAGCGTGAAGAACGGCTTCATCCGCGCCGTGATGGCGGTGATGGCCGCGCCCTCCGCGCCCGTGAACGCCAGGATGTCGTGGATGCAGCGCTCGATCCGCCGCCAATCGCGCACGTTCTCGGCGGGAAACTGCGCGCAGACGGTCATGACCACCCCCGTGTCTGCGGCCCGGACGGCCGCGCGGCGGGAGCCGGCCCTCTCCCGTCTCCCGCCGCCTCAAGACTCGCCCGCGCCGCGCCGGTGCGCCACCCTCGTAGTTCTTCGGAAGCCGTGCCGTCACTCGGCGGCCCGCGCAATCCGGACGAAACTCGTCAGCAATGGGGCCGCACCTGCGCGCCCGCGGCCCGCGGTATGCACTACATTGGCTTCGGGAATGGAGGGGAGCTTCCCATGCTGCATCTCGCGCTGTGGGCCGTGCTCGCCGTCTGGGTGGGGATCGCGCTCGTCATCCTCGTCGCCATCGTTTCGACCATCGCCATTTCGACCGCGCACATGCTGCTCGACCGGCGCGGCGTCGCCGGCACCGTGTGGTGCCCGGTGCTGCAGCACTCGATGAAGGTCCTGGGCGTGCCGGCGAGCTTCGTGGGCACGGTAACCGGTTTCGACGAGGTGCGCCGCTGCGAGCGGTTCGGCGACGGCCGGATCGAGTGCCACCGGTGGTGCGTGAAGGCCGGCGAGTACGCCGAGGCGGCGAGGACGAACTAGAGATCGCGGCGGGCGAAGACGACGAAGGCCGCGAGCAGCGCCGCCGCGCCGACGGCGGCCTGCACCCCGAGGTCGTGCCGCGCGAGCCCCACGCTGACCACCTGCTGGGGCTCGTAGTACATGAACAGCGAGGCGGGCCGGAGCGACGCGATCCGCGGCCAGACCCGCGCCACGTAGTCGAGCACGTAGGAGCCCGCCAGCAGCCCCGAGATCCACGCGATGGCGGTGCCCGCCTCCCGCGACAGCGCCGACACCAGGATCGCCACCATCCCGAAGCAGGCGAACGTCAGCCACAGCGCCGCGGCCACCGGCAGGTAGCGGAGCGCCGACACACCCTCGAGCGGCCGCAGGGTGAGCCCGACCAGGGTCCCCAGCCACGCGGCGCCCGCCAGCACCGTCAGGCCGGCGAGGAGCGCCGCCGCCGCCGCCGCGACCTGGCTCGAGCGCGCGACCGGGCGCGAGGCGACGATGTCCATCGTGCCGCGGCCGATCTCCCCGGCGAGCGCCGCGCACGGCACGCGCACCGCCCACACCGCCATCATGATCAGCGCGAACGGATGCGCGTAGCCGACGCCCACGATCCCGCGCACGCTCACGCCCACGAGCAGGTCCTGGTTGAGGAGCGCCAGGAACTGCGGCGGCGCCGCCCGCAGGGCCTCGCCCAGGAACCGCGACACCGACGGCTGTCCCGCCACGAACGTCATCATCCACTCGAACAGCGCCAGCCCCACCGCCAGCGGCACCAGCGCCCCGCGGTGCAGGCGCGCGTGGTGCTCGAGCAGAACGCGCACGGCGCTCACCGGTAGTGCTCCAGGAACGCCTCCTCGAGCGTCGGCCGCTCGATCGCGACGTCGGCGAGCGGCAGCATCCCCAGCCGCGCGACCAGCGCGGGCAGGGCCGCCTGCGCCACCAGCAGCTCGACGTGCCGGGGCTTCGCCACCACCAGGTCGCCGAAGTGCGCCAGCGAGGCCGCGTCCACGTCCGCGCCGAAGTCGGCGATCACGCGGCGCCGCTCGGCACGCCGCAGGCTCTCCACGTCGCCGAAACTGACCACGGAGCCGGCGCGCAGCATCGCCACGCGGTCGCACACGCGCTCGACCTCCGGGAGCACGTGCGAGGAGAGGAACACGGTCGCGCCGCCGGCCTTGAGGTCGGCCACGATCTCGTAGAACGTCTGCTGGACCAGCGGATCGAGGCCCTTGGTGGGCTCGTCCAGGAGCGCCAGCCGCGGCTCGCACTGCAGCGCCTGCACCAGGCCGAGCTTCTGCTTCATCCCGTCGGAGTAGGTGCGCACGTGACGCGCCAGCTCCGCCGCGCCGAGACCGAGCCGCTCCAGCAGCCGTTCCCGGGCGGTCGCGGGCCGGCCCGCGAGCCGGGCGAGGAAGTCGAGCGTTTCGGCGCCCGACAAAGACGGCCAGAAGGCCATGTCGCCCGGCAGGAAGCCGATGCCGGCGCGGGCCGCCACGCCGCGGCCACCGGGCGCCCGCCCCAGCACGCGCACCTCGCCGCCGTCCGGCCGGATCAACCCGAGCAGGATCCGGATGGTCGTCGTCTTCCCGGCCCCGTTGGGGCCCAGAAAGCCGAAGACCTCTCCCGCGGTCACGTCGAGGGAGAGGTCCTTCAGGGCAACCACCGCGCCGTACCGCTTCCCGAGCGCGCGGGCCTCGATCGGCTGGGCTTCCACGCTAGCCTTCAGACCGCGATGGCATCCAGCTCCTCGTAGAGCAGCGCCGCGCTCTGGGGCCGCTCCGCCGGGTCCTTGGCGAGCGCGCGCAGGACGACGGTGGCCAGGGGCTCCGGCACGTCGGCGTTGAGGCTCCGCGGCGAGGGCGGCGTCTCCTCGATCTGCTTGGCCACCAGGGTGACGGCCGAGTCGCCGACGAACGGCGTGCGGCCGGTGAGCGACTCGAACAGCACGGCGCCCGTGGCGTAGAGGTCGGCGCGGAAGTCGACCTCGGTGCCGAGCAGCTGCTCCGGCGCCATGTACTCCGGCGTGCCGAGCGCCATCCCGGCCTGGGTCATGCCCTCGGACCGCTTGGCCAGGCGCGCGATCCCGAAATCCATCACCTTGAGCGTTCCCGACGGCTCCACGATCAGGTTCTGCGGCTTGATGTCGCGGTGGATCACGCCCTGCTCGTGCGCCACCTCCAGCGCGCGGCACAGCTGCTTGCCCACCGTGAGCGCGACGTTCACCGGCAGCGACCCGCGGGCCTGGATCAGGTGCTTCAACGACTGCCCTTCGACGTACTCCATGGTGATGAAGTACAGCCCGTCCACCTCGCCGAGGTCGTGGGTGCGGACGACGTTCCGGTGCGTGATCTTGCGCGCCAGACGGATCTCCTGCTTGAAACGGTCGAGCGCGGCCGGCTCCGCCAGCGCGGCGTCCATCCGCAGCGTCTTGATCGCGACCAGCTCGCCCAGCTCGTTGTCCCAGGCGCGGTACACCACGCCCATCCCGCCCATCCCGAGCACGCCCTTGATGTCGTAGCGGCCGGCGAACCGGCTGCCTTCGGCCAGCATCCCCGGCTCGGCCTGGGCCCGGCGCGCCGCGGTGGCCGACGCGGCCACGCCGGCGGCGTCGTACATCGGCCGCGTCACCTGGCTGCTCGAGGCGCTCATCACCTCCACGAGCTGCTGCTTCGCCTTCAGCTCCTCGACCATGTGCTGGAACGCCGCGGCCAGCTCGCCGATCTCGTCGCGGCTGGTGATCTCGGGCTTCGCCTCGTAGTCGCCCTCGGTGACGCGGCGGGTCACGCCGACCAGCGCGCGCACCGGCCGGCCGATCACGCGCCCCACCAGCCACGATCCCGCCAGGGCCAGGGCCAGGCCCACGAGGCCGGCGAACAGGATGGTGCGCTGGGTGCGGTGAAAGCCCGCCAGCTCCTCGCTCCGCGAGCGCAGGGCGAGGTAGCCGCCCATCGGATGGCGGCTGCCCTGGTTCTGCAGCGGCCGCGCACGCCCCACCATCCGCTCGGCGCCCAGCGTCGCCTCGGCACGCCCGGAGCCCGCGCCGCCCTGCGCCAGGTCCGCGACCGAGGTCGCGACGACCTGCTGGAGCTCCGGCGTCTTCGGCACGGTGCTCGCGACGACGACCGGGTGGTCGAGCGAGTCGAGGAGGTAGAACGCGACATCGGACCCGCCGGAGGCCTGCTTCACGTCGGCGGCCAGCGTATCGGTCACCCGCCGGGTCGCCACCACGACCGCGAGGACCACGCCGCTGGCGGGGTCCTTGAGCGGCGTGGCGACCGCCAGGTAGAAGCGCTGGTCGGCCTGGTTCACGTAGTACGTGCCCTGCCTGCCCTCGATGGCCTGCACCACGACCGGCGGATCGTACGTGACGCTCGGCGCCGTCGGAGCGTCGGTCCGGGCGCGCACCGCGGCCTGGTTGTCGGTGATCAGGACGTAGTCGGCGCCCAGGATGTCCCGGAAGGAGTTCGCCAGGTCCAGGATGGCGCCCGGCCCGCCCTTGTTGAAGGCGGCAATGAAGGCGGGGTTCTGGGTCGCGGCCCGTGCGCCGGCCGCCAGCTCGCGGTTCTCCGACTCGATGAACCTGAGCACGACCGTGCTGGTGTTCTCGAGCCGGCGATCCAGCGCCTCGTCCGCGCCGCGCGTCGCCTGGGCCGACACCAGTGCGAGCGTGCCGCCCAGGACCACGACCACCACCAGGGCGGTGGCCGCGAAGACCTTGAGCGTGAGCGGGAAGCGGCGGCCGGGCCTAGTAGCGCTCACGCGTCGCCCCGGATCCGTACTCCAGGCCGTACTTGTTCAGGTGCGCCACGGGGTGATAAGCGCTCGCGTCGAGCGCGACGTCCTGTCCGGTGAGCCCGCCCTGCGGCACGGTGATTTCCCGCGTCACCTCCGGAGCGCGCTCGTGCCACACGTGGAGCCGGTACGTCCCGGGCGGCACGTCGGGGATCGTGTACGAGCCGTCCGCGCCCGGCTGCGCGAAGTAGGCGTTGTCCACCACCACGACGAACCCGCTCATCTGCGGATGGATGTTGCAGTACACGCGCACCAGGCCGGCGTGGCGGAAGCGGTGATCGCCCGCCTCGCCGCGGCCGTACAGGCCGAGGTCGAAGTCGTTGGGATCGCTCAGCGAGAAGACGTTGTGGTTGAACGGGTCGCGGTTCGGGAACCGCACCACCGAGCCGACCGGCACGACGACGACCCGCGGGCTGAAGCTCCGGCCGTCGAGCGAGATGTCCACCCGGACCGGCGTGGCCCTGGGGCCCCGGCCCTCGAGGTAGACCACGGCGTTCCCCACGTCGCCGGCCGACCGCCCCCCGGCCTCCGCCACCGTCACCTGCCCGCTCACCTGCGCCCGCGCGGGCGGCGGCGCCGCGGTCCAGGCGAGGGCCGCGGCGAGGGCGGCGGTGCGGAATCGCCACCTTCTCACTATGCTTTGCATGGGACGAGTTTGACCCCGACACCGAAGCTTAGTCAAGCAGCCGATCCTATCCCAAAGGAGACGCCGGTGAGCATCCACACGCGCCTGGGGCTGGCCCTCGTGCTGAGCGCTGCGGCGGCCGTGCCGCTGGTCGCCCAGTCCCGGCAGGATTCTCTGGAAGACCGGCTGGAGAAAGCGGAGGAGGCGATCCAGCGTCTGCAGCGCGAGATCGCGAGCGAGGCGCAGGCCAAGGTCCAGTCCCGGCTCCAGAACCGGGTCGAGATCTCCGGCCTGGTGCTGTTCAACGCCTTCTACGACGGCGCGAAGTTCAACAACGCCGACGTCCCCGAGTGGATCGCGGGGGCCCAGGACACCACCGGCCGGCCCAACAGCCAGATCGGCGGCGTGCTCCGTCAGACGCGGCTCGGCATCACGGTGCGGCCGGGCAAGGTCCTCGGCGGCGACCTGAGCGCCGACCTGCAGATGGACTTCTTCGGGGCCGGCGGCGGGGTGGACGCCAACACGCGGCTGTTCTCGCCGCCCCGGATCCGCACCGCCAACGTCCGCATCGACTGGCCGCATTTCGGCCTGCTGGTCGGACAGGAGAAGGCGCTCGTCGCGCAGCAGAGCCCGGTCTCCTTCGCGGCCATCGGCTACCCGGAGTTCGCGGGGGCCGGCAACCTGTGGAACTGGATTCCGCAGGCGCGCCTGACGGCGGAGGCCGGCTCGTCGTTCCGCGTCGGCCTCCAGGCGGCGGCGCTGGACCCGCTGTGGGAGCCCACCGCGTACGCCGCGGCGCCCGATCTCGGCGAGCGCAGCGGGAGGCCGGCGGTCGAGGGGCGGTTCTACCTGGACTGGGGGAACGACGAGAACGAGAGCACCATCGGCTTCGGCGCGCACCGCGGCTGGATCGCGACCGCGGGGACGGGGACCATCGCGAGCCAGGCGCTCACGGCGGACTTCCGGATCGTGTTCGGCGGCAAGGTGACCGTGGCGGGCCAGGCGTTCACGGGCCAGGTCCTGAACATGCTCGGCGACGGCGGTATCGCTCAGGACCTCGGCCCGCTCGGCCAGCCGGTGCGGAGCCGCGGCGGCTGGGTGCAGCTGAACATCCGCCCCACGTTCGCCTGGGAGTTCGGCGGAGGGTACGGCCGCGACGACCCGACCGACAGCGACCTGCTCCAGAGCCCGACCGCCTTCGGCCCGGGCTCGCGGCTGCTGAACGCCGTGTACGAGGGGCACCTGCACTGGCGTCCCGGCGGCGGCCTGCTGCTCGGCGCCGAGTTCCGGCGGTTCGAGACCACGTTCCCCGCGGGCGTGCTCAAGGCGAACCACGTGAACATGTTTGCAGGGGTGTTCTTCTAAAGGCAGGGTGTAGGGTGTGAGGGTGTAGGGTGTAGGTGCGTCGGTCCTCACACCCTACACCCTACACCCGCCTCATCACACCCTGCTCAGTTGGGCACGACTGGCAGCACCACGTACGACGCGTGCTCCCGATCGTGGAAGATGGCATTCCTCGCCGGCTTCATCGTCACCGTCTGCCCCAG
>Ga0187779_10000514_pt1 | contig 25864 bp, 25 predicted proteins | sample 1015_Q2_SP10_10__FD_132435 | JGI IMG/M metagenome (GOLD analysis project Ga0187779, IMG submission 132435) | Tropical peat soil microbial communities from peatlands in Department of Meta, Colombia - 1015_Q2_SP10_10_MG | ecosystem: Environmental > Terrestrial > Soil > Wetlands > Peat | place... | reverse complement strand
CGGGTGAACAGCCCGTTGGGCCGCACCAGCAGGACGAGGATCACGGCGGCGAAGAGGAAGGTCGGCAGGTACTGGCTCTGGTTCGTCGGCAGCGCGCCGCCGAGGATCCCGCTCGCGAACCCGATCGCGAAGCCGCCGAGCGTCGCCGGGATCGGCCGGTTCAGCCCGCCGAGCACGACGCCCGCGAGCACGATGATCGTGTCGTCGAGCCCGAACGTCGGCGTCACCTGCGGGTTGCGGACGGTGAGCATCACGGCGACGACCGCCGCCAGGAGACCCGAGATCAGCACGGCGCCGCCGATCACGCGGTTCGCGCGGACGCCGAGGATCCGCGCGGTCCCGAAGTCCATCGCGGCGGCGCGCATGTGCAGGCCGACCGACGTACGCGTGAGCAGGAGCTGTAGCAGCGCGAGGCACACGGCGGCGACCGCGATCGAGACGATCGCGATCTTGCGGATGGCGACGCCATCGATGATCCACGGCCGGTTGAGCGGCGCGATCGACGAGGCGATCGTCCCGAGCTGCCCGAACGAGAGCACGGCGATGCTCTGCAGCAGGAAGGCGACCGCGAACGTGGCCACGAGCATCACCGCAGGCGACTGCGTTCGCAGCGGCCGGAAGACGAGCCTGTCCATGAGCAGCGTGAGTGCGAGCACGACACCGAAGCAGAGGAGGATCCCGGCCCAGGTCGGCCAGCCCCAGACGGACGAGTATGCGAGCGCGTAGGCGCCCGCCATCACGAGCTGCCCGTACGCGAAGTTGACGAGGCGGAGCACGCCGAACACGAGTCCGATCCCGACCGCCATCAGCGCGTAGACGCCGCCGAGCGAGAGCGCGTCCGCGAGCGTCTGCCACGAGATGTTGAGGATCGCGAGGGTCATGCCATGTAGGCCGCGACCAGCCGGTCGGTGTCGCCCGCGTCGCCCGGGCGGAGCGTGAGCCGCAATTCACCGTTCGCGAGCACGTGGGAGCGGTCGGCGAGGGCGACCGTCCGCTGGGCGCGCTGCTCGACGAGCAGGACGGCGATCCCGCGCCCGCGGATCCTCGCGAGCGCGTCGAAGACGACGTCGACGATGCGCGGCGCGAGCCCGAGCGAGGGCTCGTCGAGCAGGAGCACGTCGGGCTCGGCGACGAGCGCGCGCGCGATCGCGAGCTGCTGCTGCTGGCCACCCGAGAGCGCCCCCGCGGAGCGCTTCCGGAACTCCCGCAGAACCGGGAACAGCTCGAAGGCCGAGTCGAGGCGGTCGCCGCGGCCACGGTGCGCCGCATGGCCGATGCGGAGGTTCTCCTCGACGCTGAGCTCGCCGAAGATGCGGCGTCCCTCCGGCACGAGCGCGACGCCGCTGCGGGCGATGTCCTCGGAGCGGCGACCGACGAGCGAGGCTCCGTCGAGCCGCACGTCGCCGCCTGCGACCGGAGCCGCACCCATGATCGCGTGCAGCGTCGAGGACTTTCCGGCGCCGTTCGGCCCGATCAGTCCGACGATCTCGCCCGGCCTCACCTCGAGCGAGAGGTCGCGCACCGCCTCGACCGCGCCGTAGCGGACGCTGAGCCCTTCGACCGCGAGCGTCGCCGTCACGGCTCGTCCTCCACGACCGCGCTCTCGCCGAGGTAGGCGGCGGCGACGTCGAGGTTGGCGCGGATCTCGTCCGGTGTTCCCTCCGCGAGGGTCTCGCCCTGGTCGAGCACGTGGATGCGGTCGCAGACGTCCATGATGAGGGCCATGTTGTGGTCGATCAGGAGCACGCCGGCGCCGTGGTCGTCGCGGAGCGAGCGCACGACCGCGGCGAAGCCGGGCACCTCGGCCTCGGGCAGGCCGGCAGCCGGCTCGTCGAGCAGGACGAAGCTCGGATCGGTCGCGAGCGCGCGGGCGACGCCGAGCTTGCGCTCGTCCCCATGCGCGAGCGCGGACGCCGGCGCGTCCGCGTAGGCGCGAAGCCCCAGCAGCTCGAGCAGCTCGTCCGCCCGGCGGGCGGCACGCTCGCCGGCGGCGCCGACTCCGAGCGCCGACACCTCGACGTTCTCCCGCACCGAGAGCGACCGGAAGGCGTGACCGTGCTGGAACGTGCGGGCGAGCCCCTGCCGCCCGCGCCGGTGCGCGGGCCACCGGGTCACGTCCCGCTCCCCGAGAAGGACCTGCCCGCGCGTCGGCCTGTCGAAGCCGCTGAGGACGTTCACGAGCGTCGACTTGCCGGCGCCGTTGGGGCCGATCAGCCCGACGATCTCGCCGCGCCGCAACTCGAGCGAAACGCCTCGCAGCGCCTCGACGCCCTGGAACGAGCGCGACACGGAGGAGGCCCGGAGCGATCCTCCGGGCCTCCTCTCCAGCTCGTGCGGGACAGCCGACAACGCTGCTAGCCGATCTTCACCACGACCTTCGCCGTGATGGTCGTGATCTCGCGCGGCTTGTTGTTGTTGATTTCGATCACGCGGTACGCGCGGCCGAACACCGCGTGCAGCTGCGGCGAGAAGCTCACGAGGCCCGACAGCGTCGGCACCTTGTGGAACTGCTCCATGACCGCCGCCAGCGTACTGCCGTCGAGCGAGCCGTGCGCACGCCGGATCGCGGTTGCGAGCCCGTCGATCGCGGCCGGGCCGGTGATGAAGCCGCCGGTCGCCGCCTTGATCTGCTTCGCGAGCGTGTTCACGGCCGGGTTCGGGTCCTGCCCGAACGCGTTCGCGTACGTGACGAAGTAGTAGTTCGTCACCGGCGGGCTCTTCGGCAGCCAGTAGACGCCGTCGCCGGCCCACGAGTTGAGGACCGGCGTGTTGTTCCCGAGCGTGCGGAGCCCGGTGATCAGCGGAGCGAGGGCGCCGTACGCGCCCGCCGTCGACGTCACGATCACGTCCGCCGGCTTGGAGTTGATGCGGCTGACGGCGTTCTGGACGTTGTTGCCGTGGAAGGCCGGATCCTGGTACGACTCCTGGTCGACGATCTTGCCGCCGAGCTGCTTCCAGCGGACGGCGAACGCCTGGACGACGTTCTTGAAGTAGACGATCACCGTGTCCGTGGCGAGGTCGGCGGTCCGCCAACCCTTGGCCCACGCGAACTGCGCCATCGCGGATCCCTCGTCCTGCGCGACGTTGCCGAAGGTGAAGGCGAGCTTTCCCTTCGCACCGAAGCGCTTCGGCCCCATCTGGTCGGTGCCGATGCAGGGCGCGATTGTGAGCAGGCCCCTGTTGATCGACTCCTGCACGACCGGCGCGGCGAGGTCGACGTCGCAGGTGGTGAAGATCACGTTCGCGCCTTCGCCGATCAGCTTGTCCGCGCAGGCTTTCGACACGGCAGGGTTGTCGCCCTGCGTGTCGCACGTCTTGATCTCGAGCGGACGGCCCATCACGCCCCCGGTCGAGTTGATCTTCGTCACCCGCAGCTCCGCCGCCGCGAGCGCGGGCCCGTCGAAGGGCGCCATCGGCCCCGTCGAGTCGTGCGCCCAGCCGATGACGATCGGCGCGCCCGCGTTGGTCCGGGCCGCCGCGGTCGCTGCGAGGACGAGCGCCGCGGCGGCGGCAATGACGAGCGCGAGGCGCGCCCGTTTGCTTCGTGTCATCACCACTCCTCTCCGGGTCCGGCTCATGCCGCAACCCTCCGTTCCTGCCAGCACCTGGTGAAGCTCTCCAAAGCACGGCGCACGAGCTCGGCCGGCTCGACGTCCCAGAGCGAGTCGGGGTACGCGGTGCCGAAGGCGCCGTTGTCGGAGAAGATCTCGATGTCGTAGAAGCCCTCCCAGCCCGCGTCGTCGAGCGCGCCGAGAATCGCGGACACGTCTGCCACGCCGTCCCCCGGGAGCACGCGATCGGCCCAGCCACGCGTCGGCTCGCGTGCGTCGCCGACATGGACGCCGACGAACCGGTGGAACTCGCGCTCGATCTCGGCGAGCAGGTCGGGCGTGTTCCAGAGATGCCAGACGTCGAACTGGATGCCGACCGCCGAGGTCCCTGCCTCCTCGATCAGCGAGACCGCGTCGCCGATCGTGTTCGCGATCGACCAGTCCTCCATCCCGTTCCGCTGGTACGGCTCGAGCGCGACCCGGACGCCGGCACGCTCCGCCTCGTCTGCGAGCTCGCGGAGGCCCTCGAGGACGACAGAGCGCGCCACGTCTGCGTCGCGTCCCCGGCCCGAGCCGGTGAGGAAGAGGACTGCGCCCGGACGAAACGCCGCGAGCCGGTGGATCGACGCGCAACCCGCCTCGATGCGCGCGCGAGGATCCTCCGGCCCGGGCAGGTGGGGAAGCGGCAGGATGGACGGCACCGCGGGGACGGCGGTGGCGGAGCCGAGGCCGCTCGCCTCGAATGCCGCGAGCGCGGCGTCGTCGGGCCCGTCGCCGAGCTTCGACTCCCAGATGCCGATCCCGTCGAGCCCCGCCGCCGCGTAGATCTCGAGGTCGTCGGCGAAGGCCGCAGGGAGGGTGGTCACCTGCGAGAGGGAAAGACGAGGCGGGCGGTCAGGCTGGCTCGGCACGCGGGAGACCGGAATCGTGTCATGCGTTTGACATCTGATCAAGTGTGGTTCACGCTCCGCCTCGGTGGAGAGCCCACTTCCGGTCACGCGAGGCGTCGCCGTCCGCCATCGCACGATGGCGGAGGCCGCCCTCGAGCGCCTGCGCGAGGCGATCATCATGGGGGAGCTCACCCCCGGGACGCCTCTCCGGCTCGAGGATCTCGCGCGCTCGCTCGGGATGAGCATCTCGCCGATCCGCGAGGCGGTGCGCCAGCTCGAGGCGCTCGGGCTCGCCGAGCACGTGCCCCACCACGGCGCGAAGGTGATGGGCCTCGACGTCGAGGAGCTGCGGGAGCTCTTCTCGATCCGACTCGCCCTCGAGACCATGGCCGTGAAGCGGGCTGCCGAGCTCTTCGGTCCGGCCGACGACGAGGTGGCCCGCGCGCACCTCGCCGCCTTCGACGACGCTCGCCACCGCGCCGACACCCGGGCCGCCATCCGCGAGCACACGGCGTTCCACTTCACGCTGTACGAGGCATCCGGCTCGGACTGGCTCGTGCGGCTCATCCGCCCCGCATGGGACAGCTGCGAGCGGTACCGGCCCGTCCTCCTCGCCTCGACCGGCGAGTTGCAGGACCGGCACGAGGAGCTCGACGTCGAGCTGCTCGAGGCATGCGCAGCCCACGACCCCGTGCGCGCCGCGGCCGCGCTGTACGCCCACCTCGAGTCCGCGACCGACATCTACACGGTCGAGCTCAAGGGCCGCTCGATCTTCGCCTTCTAGTCTCCGCGCGAAAGCTGCGCTTTCGCGCGGGCCGGGTTTCGGCTTCGCGGAGTGGACGGCGGCGAAGCCGGTGTCCTCCTCCCTGTCGAGGGCGATCGGTTCGGGTAGCGCGGCCTCCACCCGGTGCCAGGCACCGTGCCTGGCACCGGGGGTTGACGGAGGTGCGAGGGAGGCGTGGGCACGGTCGCACGCGATCGGCGCTGCGTGCCCGCTTCCGCTTGGCTGCTCGCCGAAGAGCAGCGAACTTTCCGTCACGGTGCCTGGCACCGTGCCTGGCACCAGGGTCAAGACCGCTCCGTGCCGCTCGGCCTCGCGAGTGACCGCAGCTTCGCGAGGGCACGCTCCGACACGGGCGGCTTCAGGAGCTCCTGGGCGACGAGCGTGCCCGAGCCGGCGCCGAGGCCCGGGCCCGGCCAGGTGCTCGCGCCGATGTGGTACAGACGCTCGACGGCGGTGCCGTGGCCGGGACTGCGCGGGAACGGTCGCCAGAGGAAGTTCTGGTCGAGCGACAGCGCGCCGCCGTAGGGGTCGCCGTGCCGCAGGTTCACGTTCATCCGCTCGAGGTCGTGCGGGCCGAGCGCGACGCGCTCGACGATCGCCGACTCGAGGTTCGGGATGTGCCGCGCGAGCCGCGCCTGGATCCGGTCGGCGTAGCGCTCGCGCAGGTCGTCGCTCCACGTGCCGTCGCCGGTGTCGAGCTCGCCGGCGGCGTCGCCCTTCGGCGCGCGCGGCAGCTCCTGCAGCTGGATCCAGAGGATCCCCTTCCCCTCGGGAGCGCGGCTCCCGTCGACCGTGAGCGGCTGGCCGCAGACGATCGTCGCCTCGGCCGGCAGCAGGCCGCGGTCGGCCTCGTTGACGGCGCGCGAGACTCCGTCCAGCCCCGGCGTCACGTGCACGATCGCGGTGCGGCCGAGCCGTGCGTCGCCGTCCCAGCGGGCCGGCTCGGAGAGCGCGTAGTGGATCTGCATCTCCGCGCGGCCGTAGCGGAAGCGGCGTGCCCCCTCGCGCACCTTCGCGGGCACGTCCTCCTCGCCGACGAGCCGCTCGTAGAGCTGGGTCGGCGTCACGCCTGCGATCACGGCGCGCTCGGCCGTCACCGTCTCGCCCCCGGTGAGGCGAACGCCGACGGCACGCCCGGACTGCACGAGCACGCGCTCGACGTCCTTGCCGGTCTCGCAAGCGCCGCCGTGGTCGCGAATCAGCCGCACGAGCGCGTCGGCGAGCCTGGCGCCGCCGCCGCGCGGCACCGGCATGCCGCCCTCCTGCACCGCAACGGCGATCACCTGGGTCATGAAGCCGGACGACGCCGCGTCGGGACCGAGGCCGGTGTGCAGCACCCAGGGAGCGAGCAGGCCGTGCACGCGCTCCGACCCGAACGTCCGCTCGAGCCAGTCGCGGCCGGAGAGGAGCAGATCGCCGGTGAACGAGACGAGGCCGTCGCGCCCGATCCGCCGCAGCGCCCTGAAGCCGAACGCGAGCCCGGCGCTGCCCCACAGCTCGGTGCCGAGCACCCCGAACGCCAGGTCGGCGTTCGGGAAGAACTCCGCGAGCGTATCCCGCCATGCCTGGCCGTCGCCGCTTCGGTGCCGCTCGAACTCCTCGGCGTTGGCGTCGGCGCTGCGGAGCAGGAACGACGCCTCGCCGTCCGGGAAGGCGGATGCAGTCGGGTGCTCGGTGTTGAGGTACTCGAGCCCACGCGCCGCGAGGTCGTCGCCGAGCTGCGCGTGCGCAGCGCCCCCCACCCAGAGCGGGTGCCACGCGCTGAAGACGTCGTGGTGGAAGCCGGGCTCGGTGATCTCCGCGGTGTGGACGGCGCCGCCGAGCCAGTCGTTGCGCTCGAGCACGCACACGTGCCAGCCCGCGCGGGCGAGGAGGGCGCCGCACGCGAGCGCGTTGACGCCGCTGCCGACGAGGACGGCGTCGTAGTCAGCCATCGACCAGCTGCCTGAGCTCGTCGTCGGAGACGAGGCCCCGCTTGCGCAGGCCGAGCTCCTTCACCCGCGCGAGCAGCTCCGCGCGCCTCTCTTCGGGCACGTCGAGGCGGAGCTCCTCCGCCTTGATCCGGATCGAGTCGAGCCCGCTCTTCTTTCCGAGCACGATCCCGCGCTCTGCCCCGACGAGCTGCGACGAGTACGGCTCGATCGACGGCGGGTCGTGGAACTGGCTCGCGACGGCGCCCGACTCGCGCCGGAAGAGCGTCTCGCCCGTGACCGGCTTCCACGGCTCGAGGGCGTAGCCGGACAGCTCCTGCACGCGGGCCGATGCCTTGCGTACCCGGTCGAGCCGGAGGTTGGACTCGACGCCGTAGAGCGCCCGGAGCGTGAGCGCAACCTCGCCGAGGTTCGCGTTGCCGGCGCGCTCGCCCATGCCGTTGATCGTCCCGTGGATCCAGCGGGCGCCTGCGCGGACGGCGGCGACCGCAGAGGCGGTCGCGAGCCCGAAGTCGTTGTGGCCGTGGAAGTGCACGGGCACGCCGGGGCCGACCCATTCCACGGTGCGGCCGACGAGCTCGGCGACCGCCTCGGGCGAGGCGATGCCGAGCGTGTCGACGACGACGACCTCGCGCGCGCCCGCCTCGACTGCGGACGTGTAGACGCGTTCGTAGAAGTCCGGCTCGGCGCGTGTCGAGTCGACGCCGAAGAACGCCGCGTGGATGCCGTGCTCCGCCGCAAAGCGCATCGCACCGGTGATCCGGTCGAGCATCGTCGCGCGATCGACGCCGATCGCGCTGAGCTTGAGGTCGGAGATCGGAGACTCGATCACGGAGGCGGGGACGCCGAGCTCGACGAGCGCCTCGAGATCGGCCGGGACGGCACGCGAGAAGCCCCAGATCTGCGCATCCAGACCGGCGGCGGAGATCAGCCTCACCGCCTCCCGGTCGTCGGCCGAGACGCGAGGGAAGCCCGCCTCGATGCGGTCGACGCCGAGCTCGTCGAGCAGGCGGGCGATCTCGAGCTTCTGCTGTGCGTCGAGCACCACGCCGACCGTCTGCTCGCCGTCGCGCAGCGTCGTGTCGTACAGGCCGACGCTGCCGCCGACGCGGTACGGGTCGTTCAGCGCGCCGGTCCAGATCAGCGAGTCGATCAAGAGCAGCTCACGACGCCGTCGGGGAAGGGCGACAGCTTCTCGGCGCCCTGGGCGGTGATCAGGAAGTTGTCCTCGACGCGCAGACCGCCGCCGCCTTCCCAGTAGATGCCGGGCTCGATCGCGAGCACCATCCCCTCCTCGACGGTGCCGCCCCCGGCCTGGTGGGCGTACGGCGGCTCGTGGGCGCGCGCGCCGACACCGTGGCAGATCGGGTGCGAGGGCTGGCCCGGGTAGCCCGCCTCGGCGATGCCGTCGCGGACGAGGAGGTCGAGCTCGGCGAGGCTCGCGCCGGGCTTGCAGTGGTCGACGGCGGTCGCGTAGACCGCCATCAGCTGCTGCTCGAGCTCTCGGTAGTCGTCGCGCAGCTCGCCGAGCACGAGGTTCTTCGTGTGGTCGGCCCAGTAGCCGTCGACGCAGACCCAGATCTCGAACAGCACCGGCTCGCCCTCCTGCACGGGCAGGTCGCCGGTCGCCGTGAACGTCCTGATCCCCCGGCCGGCCCAGACGAGCGAGAACGGCAGCGCGAGGTGGACCTTGCCGCGCCAGCCGGTGCCGACGCCGTGCACGTAGCCCTGCCAGAGCGCGGCCGCCTCGGACTCCTTCATGTACACGTGCAGCCGCTCGCGCACGTGATCCATCGCGCCGGCGGCGAGCTCGTTCGCGAGCCGCAGGCGCTCCACCTCCTGCGGCGTCTTCAGCATGCGGGCGCGCGCGAGCACCGGCGTCGCGTCGACGGCGTCCGGAAACGCGTCGAACCAGGCACGCGTGAACGTCGTCGGCTCGCCGACCATGCGGTCGGCGGCCTGTGTCCCGAGCGAGAGCTCGAGCCCGACCCGGTCGTAGCCCCGGGCCGCGTCGACCGCAGCCTCGAGCGTGCGGGCGATCGGCGGCCGGGGATCGGACTCGTCGTAGCCCCTGATCAGTCGCACGTCGCCGGTCCACGCGGTGCGGGCGGCGTCGTCGGCCGAGGCCTCGAGGCAGACGAGCGACGGATCCCCCTCGCGCGGGAAGACGCACGCGTCGTAGCCCTTCATCGGCCAGAAGTTCGTGAGGTAGAGGACGTTGTCGGGCGCGCGGACGACGAGGGCATCCAGCTCCGCTTCCTCCATGAGCTTCCGCACGCGCGCGAGCTTTGCGGCGTCCTGCGGCCACGTCGAGCCGGGGCTCATCGGTCGGCGTCGACCATCATGCGAACGAGCTCGTGGAACCGCACCGTCGGCTCCCAGCCGAGCTTCTCCTTCGCCTTCGTGTAGTCGCCGACGAGCACGTCGACCTCTGCCGGCCGGAAGTAGCGAGGATCGATCTTCACGTGGTCGTGCCAGTCGAGACCTGCGTACGTGAACGCCTCCCGGAGGAACTCCTCCACCGAATGCGACTCGCCCGTCGCCAGGACGTAGTCGTCGGGCTCGTCCTGCTGCAGCATCCTCCACGCGCCTTCCATGTAGTCGCGCGCATAGCCCCAGTCCCGCTTGGCCGAGAGGTTGCCAAGGCGCAGCTCGCTCTGCTCGCCGCGCAGGATCGCGCCGACCGCGGCCGTGATCTTGCGCGTGACGAAGCTCTCCGCACGCCTGGGGGACTCGTGGTTGAACAGGATGCCGTTGGCGGCGAACATCCCGTAGGCCTCGCGGTAGTTGCGCGTGATCCAGTGGCCGAACACCTTCCCGACCGCATACGGGCTGCGGGGGTGGAACGGCGTCTCCTCGTTCTGGGGGATCTCGTGCACCTTGCCGAACATCTCGCTCGAGGACGCCTGGTAGAAGCGACAGTGCAGATCGCCTTCGCGGATCGCGTCCAGAACCCGCAGTGTCCCGAGCGCGACCGCGTCGGCGGTGTACTCGGGAATGTCGAAGCTGACCCGTACGTGGCTCTGCGCACCGAGGTTGTAGACCTCGTCCGGACGGATCGTCCGGAGGAGCTGGTTGAGGGCCGAGCCGTCGCCGAGGTCTCCGTAGACGAGCTCGATCTGGCCGACCAGATGGTCGATCCGCGCACGGTTGAAGCTGCTCGAGCGGCGCACCATCCCGTACACCTCGTAGCCCTTCTCGAGCAGGATCTCGGCGAGGTAGGAGCCGTCCTGGCCCGTGATGCCGGTGATGAACGCCTTGCGCTTCGCCGCCATGACCTTCGCCTTCTACCAGCGGACGCGCGGCGGTGCGGGCCCGCCGTGCGCCTCCTGCCACGAGACGACCGGGTTGCGGAGGACGCCGATCCGCTCGATCTCGGCCTCGATCACGTCGCCGGGCTTGAGGTACAGCGAGGCGGCGTCCTCGCTGAAGCCGGCCACGCCGCTCACGGTTCCCGTGGAGAGCACGTCGCCGGCCGAGTAGCCGAGCGGCGAGTAATGGCTCACGATCTCCGCGATCGTCGTCGACATCCGGCCGGAGTGGGACGTCTGGCGCGTCGCGCCGTTGACGCGCAGCGTCATGGCGAGATCGTGCGGATCGGGGATCTCGTCGGAGGTGACGATCCAGGGTCCCAGAGGGCAGAAAGTGTCGATCGCCTTGCAGAACGAGAAGACGCCGCTGCGCATCTCGCGACGCTGGATGTCGCGCGCCGTGATGTCGTTGAAGATCAGGTAGCCGGCGACGTGGTCCATCGCCTCCTCGGGCCCGAACCACTTTCCGGCCTTGCCGATCACGACGGCGAGCTCGAGCTCGTAGTCGAGCTCCTCCGTCAGATGCTCTGGGTACACGACCGGCTCGTCCGGCCCGACGATCGCGTCGACGTTCTGGAAGAAGACGATCCACGGCGCGATCTCGTGCGACCAGTCGACCTGCTTCGACTCCTCCTCGTGCTCCCGGAAGTTGCCCGCCGTGTGGAAGAACTTCTTCGGCACGATCGGCGCCTGCAGCTGCGCAGCCGCGAGCGGCGTACGCTCGCCGGCGTCGACCGCGCCGCCGCGCTCGAAGTACTCGCGCATCGTCGGAATGTCGAGCCGCACGATCTCGTCACCCTCGACCCGCCCGACCTTCCCGCCGTCGTACGTCACGAGCTTCATCGCGACCTCAGCCAGTCGAGCACCTCGCCCGCGTTCGCGTCCGGCGGGAAGACGGGGTAGAAGACCTTGACGATCCGCGCCTGCTCGGCGACGAGCGTGATCCGCTTGTACAGCGTCAAGCCCGCGATCTCGAACGTCGGCAGGCCGAGCGCGGCGCCGAGCCGCCGCTCCGGATCGGAGATCACGGGAAACGGCATGCGGTTGCGCCGGGCGAACTCGAGCTGGTCGTCGAGCGGCTGGGCGGAGAGACCGGCCACCCGCAGGCCGAGCGCGGCGAACGCCGAGTGCGCGTCCCGGAACGCACACGACTGGGGCGTGCAGCCGCGCGCGCCCGGCGTCTCGTCCCATCCGGGCAGCAGAGCCTGATCCGGCCGGCCGGAGCGGGGGTAGACGTAGAGCACGTCGACGTCGTGGACGTCGACCGCGCCGAGCGACGACTCGAGCGCGAGCCCCGGCAGCTCGAGCCCGACGAGGTGGCCCGCCGCACCGTCGTCCTCGGGCACGGGCAGGTCCGGCGGCAGGGTGTAGACGTCACGGCCCAGGGGTTCCATTCAGGCGCCCCCGCAGACGTCCATGGCGACGAGAGCGTATGTGTGGGCCGTCTTCACGAGGCCGTCGATGTCGAGGTTCTCCCCCAGCGCGACGTCCATGAGCCCGGTGGACGTGCCGTAGTTGACGGTCGGGATGCCGTACCGGGTGAGCACCGACGCGTCGCTGAACCAGCGCGTGACGTCACGATCCGGCACGCCGCCGAACACCTGCTCGTGCGCCGCGTCGATCGCGCGCACGAGCTCGTGACCCTCGTCGATCTCCGAGCCGGGCGCCGTCACGTAGACCTCGCCCTCGACGCCGTAGTCGGGGAAGCGCGCGTCGAGCGAACGGACGAAGTCGAGCACCTCGCCCCGCGCGACGCTCATCGGCTTCGTCGGCGGAACGCGCACGTCGAGGAAGAGGTCGGTGTGGTGCGGGGTACGCGAGACGCGCCAGCCGAAGCCGCCCTCGATCGCGCCCACGTTGACGATCGCCTTGGCGCCCCGGTACGCGTTCGACGGGTCGTCCTCCCAGGTGGTGACCCACTCCTCCACGGCGCCGAGCACCTCGTGCATGCGCAGGATGGAGTTCTCCCCGCGCTTGCCCTCGCTGAACGCCGTGTGGACGAAGTTGCCGTGGACGCGGAGGCGCAGCCACAGCGCGCCGTAGTGGCCCAGCACGACCTTGCCCTCGGTCGGCTCGCCGAGCAGGCACATGTCGGCCACGCCGCCGTGCGAGACGAGGTAGCGGGAGCCCGCCGCGTACCCTCGGTACTGCGGCCCGGTCGCGTCGCCGTACTGCGTCTTCTCGATCTCGCCGCACACCGCCGCGATGAGGACGTCGCCGCGCAGCTGCACGCCCGCGTCCTGCAGCGCGCGAACCGCCTCCACGTAGCAGGCGAGCGCGCCCTTCATGTTGGAGATGCCCAGGCCGTACAGCCGCCCGTCCCGCTCGAACGCCTGCGGCTGGAAGCCCGGAACGTCGCGCAGCCACGGCTCGCGCCCGGAATACGAGGTGTCCATGTGCCCGTTGAGCATCAGGGACTTGCCGCAGCCGGCGCCCGGCCAGAGCCCGAGCGCGTTCGCCCGGCCCTCTTCGACCTGCTGCCACTGGACGCGGAGGCCCGCCGCCTCGTACAGCGAGACCATCAGCTCCGCCATGCGCTGCTCGTCGCCGGTGAAGCTGTGAACGCCGATCATCCGGCTCGCGGTCTCGACGAGCCGCTCGCGGTCGATGCGGAGCGTCATCCCGTCACCGCCGGAAGTGCGGCAGCACCCGCTCGCCGAAGAGCCTGATCTGGTCGTGCCGACGGGCGCCCCACAGCTCGAGCATGACATGCGTGCAGCCGGCATCGCGGTATTCCTCGATCGCGGCGATGCAGTCGCCCGGCGTGCCGGCGATCGGCTTGCACTTGTCGAGCAGGGCGTCGGACACCTTCGCCTTCGCCGCGAGCCTGCCGCCCTGCTCCATCGCGTCGGCGACCGGGCGGATCTCGTCCTGCTCGATGCCGGCGAGCTCGAGCAGCGTGTCCGCTGCGCCCTGGATGTTCTGCACCTTGTTCGCGAGATACATGCCGGCGATCTCGCGGGCACCATCGCGACCCTCGTCCCGGTCGTCCTCGTGGATGGAAGCGACCACGGTGCAGCCGATGTCGATCTCGGCAGCCACGTTCCCGCACGTGTAGCGCACGAACGCCGGCGTCGTGATCGACGGCGTGAGGCACCCGTCCGCGATCTCGCCGGCGAGTGCCTGCATCTTCGGTGCCGTCGCGGCGACGTAGACCGGCGGAACGCCGCGCGGCGCGTGGGCGGACTCCTGCAACCCGGGAACCGAGGCGCTCCAGGTCGAGCCGGTGTACTCGAACGGCTCGCCGCCGAGAACACCGCGGATGATCTCGACCGCGTCGCGCATCGGCCCGAGCGTCTTGGTCGTCTGCAGACGTGCGTTGTTGAGGAAGATCTTCGACGTCCCGAAGCCGAGGATGAAGCGTCCCGGGCCGGCCGCCTCCTGGACGACGCGGGCGTCCATCGCCACCTGCACCGGGTGGCGGGTGAACGGCGAGATGATCCCCCAGCCGACCGTCAACCGCCGGGTGTGGCGCGCCATCAGCGCCGAGACGACGGTCGACGAGCGGGCCTCCATCCCGTGCTTCCGCCACCACGGGTACGCCTCCGCGAGCCAGATCGTGTCCAGCCCGGCTTCGTCCATGACCCGCGCCGACGCGAGCATCTCGTCGAGCGGCTCCATCGTCAGCTGCATGACGCCGATGCGGAACGGGACCGCCATCAGCTCGCGCTCGCGCCCAACGCCTCCTGCACCTGCTGCTCGAGCGCGCCGAGGACGTGCTGCACCTGCTGGTTCACGATGGGCTGCAGCACGCGCTGGCCCATCGAGCCGACCGGGCCGGCGATCTTCACGTCGGCGGACCAGAGCATGGTGGTCAGGCCGCCGGCCGCGTCCGCGAGCTCGAACTTCGTCACCATGTTCATCATCGCGCCGACGCCCTGGCCCTTGATCGCCATCACGGCGTAGTCCGGTTCGCGCTCCTCGGTCTTCTCCATGTCGACCTTCATCTTCAAGCCGCCGAGACCGAGCGGGATCTTGACGTTCGCCGTCCAGCGCCGGTCGTCGTGGACGTCGAAGCTCTCGACGCCGGGCATCGTCTTCGCCATCGACGCCGGGTCGTTCAGCACCCGCCAGACGGTCGTCCGCGGCGCGGCGAACGTCCGCTCGCCCCGAACGTTCACGCGTCGACCACCTCGACGAGCGCGCGCGCACGCTCGGGGCGCTGCAGCATCTCCCACACGCGGTGGTAGGGGTTGTGGCTGTCGTAGACGATGGCGTCGCCGTGTCCGCGGAGCGCATCCTGGATGGCGGCGCACACCGCGTGGATGCCGGCGCCGCCGCCCTCGCCCATGCCCTTCGTGCCGAGGGGGGTGAACGGCGACGGGCTCTCGATGCTGCCCGTGCGGAGCGGCGGCATGTCGAGCGCATGCGGCACGTGGTAGTCGTAGAAGTTGGGCGTGAGCAGGTTCCCGTCCTCGTCGTACTCGAACACCTCGTGCACCGCGGCACCGAGCGCCTGCGCCGTCGCGCCCATCACCTGGCCCTCGACGATCCGTGGATTGATCCGGATGCCGCAGTCGTCCACCGCGGCGTAGTCGACGATCTCGTAGTACCCCGTCTCGGGGTCGATCTCGACGACGCCGGCGTGGATCTGGGCGGCGTAGGTGAGCGTCAGGTTTCCGAACTTCCGCTCGACGTCGGGCACCTGGAACGGCGGCCGGTACACGTAGCGGCAGTTGAGCGTGACGCCGAGGTCCTGGGGGAGCCCCGCGTTGTTCGCGTTGATGATGGCGCCGCAGGCCATGAACGGCAGGAACGCGTCCGGATTCTCCGTGATGCGGACACCGCCGCCGGCGAGCTCGAGCGCCTCGACTGGGACACCGCCGAAGACGGCCGACGCGAGCTTCTTGATCTCCGCCGCGAGCATGTCTGTCGCGCCCTTCACCGCGCTGAGCCCGGTGACCGCGAACTGGCTTGCGTACGTACCGGAGAAGCCCGCGTGCGAGTTCCAGTAGCTGTCGTGGCCGGCGCGCACGTGCACGTCGTCGACCGAGCACTGGAGGACGTCGGCCACGATCTGCGCGGCCGTCGTCTCGTGACCCTGGCCCTGCGGCGTCGTGCCGAGCGTGACGACGATCTCGCCGAAGATGTCGAGCTTCACGGTGGCGACCTCGTTGTTGCCCGAGAACTGGAGCTCCGGGTTGATCATCCGCGACTGGCCGAAGTTGTTCGTTCCGGAGTCGAGCGTGGAGCCGATGCCGACGCCGAGCAGCTTGCCCCGCGACTCGGCGTCGCGCCGCCGCTCCTCGATGCCGCTCCAGCCGATCAGGTCGAGCGCCACGTCGAGCATCCGTGCGTAGTCGCCCGAGTCGTAGACGCAGCCGTTGGGCGTCTCGTAAGGCATGTCCTCGGCGCGGACGTAGTTGCGCTTGCGCACCTCGACGGGGTCGAGGTCGAGCTCGTGCGCGACGATGTCGATCACCCGCTCGGTGAACCAGAGATGCTGCATGCGCGAATAGCCGCGGTTGGGTGAGACCGGCGCCTTGTTCGTCGCCACCTGCGTGAACTCGAGTCGGATGTTGCGCCAGCGGTACATCCCGGGCGTCACCTGCGCCCAGATCACCCCGCCGAGCGGCTCGTAGCGCAGCCAGGCTCCCGCGTCGTCGAGCGCCTTCGTGCGGAAGCCGAGGAGCGTGCCGTCCTTCTTCACCGCCACCTCGGTGTCGTGGAAAAAGCGCTCGTTGCCGTGCGACATCGAGAGATGGAAGTCGGTCCGCCACTCCGTCCACTGAATCGGGCGGTTGAGCTTGCGGGCGAGCAGGCAGCAGACGACGAGCTGCGGATGCGAGGTGATCTTGTTGCCGAAGCCGCCGCCGATGTCCTGCGTGACGAAGCGCAGCTTGTCGAGGCCGCAGCGCATCGCCGGCCCCATCATGATCGCGGCGAAGCCCGGGAACTGGTTGTTCGTGTGGATCGTCCACTGCCCGGTGCCCCGGTTGTACTCGACGAGCGCACCGTCCGTCTCGAGCGGAGTCGAGTTGAAGCGATGGAAGTGGAGCTCCTTGATCTTGACGACGCGGTCGGCCTCGGCGAACGCCGCGTCGAGGTCTCCCCACTCGTACACGCCCTCCCACATGAGGTTCGACCCGCTCTCCTCGTGGAGGATCGGCGCCTCCGGATCCTCGGCCCGGCGCGCGTCCGTGACCGGCGCGAGCGGCTCGTAGTCCACCTCGACGAGCTCCGACGCGTCGCGCGCGAGCTCGCGCGTCTCGGCGACGACCGCGACGACCGCCTCGCCGACGTAGCGCACCTTGCCGACGGCGAGCGCGAAGTCCTTCAGGTGCGCGCCGGGCGGCGTCGAGAGCTGGAAGAACGGATCCGTGAGCGCGGCGACCTCCTCGCCGGTCAGCGTCCCGTAGACGCCCTTGATCGCCTCCGCCTGCGAAACGTCGATGGACGTGATGTGGGCGTGCGCGTACGGAGAGCGGACGAAGAAGACGTAGCCCATGCCGTGACGCTTGATGTCGTCGACGAAGACGCCCTCGCCCTCGACGAGCCGCTTGTCCTCCTTGCGCGGAACGCTCTGGCCGGCCCAGCCCTTCTGCGGCGCCTGCGTCTCGACCCGCTCGGGCGTGACGGTCGTGGTGCTCACGCCTCGCTCCCGGCGGCGGCCTTCACGGCCTCGAAGATGTTCCAGTAGCCCGTGCAGCGGCAGATGTTCCCCTGCAGCGCCTTCTTGATCTGCTCCTCGGTCGGGCTCGGGTTGGTGCGCAGCAGCGCCGTCGCGCTCATCAGCATCCCCGGCGTGCAGTAGCCGCACTGGAGCGCATGGTTCGCGCCGAACGCCTGCTGGAGCGCCGTCAGCTCGCCGCCGTCGGCCAGGCCTTCGACGGTCTCGATCACGGCGCCGTCGGCCTGCACGGCGAGCATCATGCAGCTCTTCACGAGCACGCCGTCGACGATCACCGAGCAGGCGCCACAGTTGCCCGTGTCGCAGCCGATGTGGGTGCCGGTGAGGTCGAGGTCGTCCCGGATGAGGTGGATCAGCAGCTTCCGCGCCTCCACCTCGCGCTCGTGCTCGACGCCGTTGACGGTGACGGTGACCACCTTCGAGGAGGAGACCGCGGCCATTAGTGCCCCTTCAGTGGATGTTGCCGCCCGGAGGACATTTGCTGAAGGGGCACTAACGCCTCTCCAGCGCCTGCTGGGCGGCCCGAACCGCGAGGACCTCGGCGAGGTGGAGCCGGTATTCCGCCGACGCATGCACGTCCGCCGGTGGATCCAGGCCGGCGCCCCGCACCGCGGCGCGCACCGATCCCACCCCGTCGGGCGTCAGGAGGACCGGGACGGAGTCGACGCAGCCGAGCGCGATCCGGAGCGAGCCGCCGGCGCTCGCCGCGGCGTTCGCAATGCACGTCCCGTCGACACCGAGCGTGACGGACGCAAAGCCGTCGTGCCTGCCCGCGGGAATCGTGATCCGCGTCAGCAGCTCCGCGGGCCCGACCGCGGTCAGGTAGACGCCGACGAAGAACTCCTCCGCCGGAACGACGCGCTCTCCCGCGGAGCCGGCGATCGTCATCTGCGCGCCGATCGCAGTGAGCAGCGGCGGCAGGTGGTTCGTCGGGTCGTTCGCGCAGATGTTGCCGCCGATCGTGCCGCGGTTGCGCACCTGCACGTCGGCGATCTGCGCGCAGACCTCGCCCAGGATCGGGCGTGCCTTCGCCTCGGCCGAGTCGATGATCTCCGCGCAGGTGGTCATCGGGCCGATCGAGAGCGTGCCGTCGGCGGCGAGCTCGATGCCCTTCAGCGCCTCGATGGCGTTCAGGTCGACGAGCACGTCGGGCGACGCCGCCCGCGCCTTCATCACGTTGATCAGGGTCTGACCGCCGGCAAGCGCACGGGCGCCGTCCTGCCCGGCGAGGACGGCCAGAGCGTCGGCGACCGACGACGGCTTCGCGTACCCGACCTCGCGCAGGAGCACGGGAGCGATCCTACGCACGCCCCTAACGGCTTTGCAAGCCGCATTTTATTTTCTTCCCGGAGGGGCTAGCCGGGTCGAGCAGCCGGTTCGGGCGGCTCTGCGTGGATGCGCGTACGTGCGGTCTTGAGCGGGCCGCCAGAGCGCCCCGCCCGCACGGCGAGGATCTCGGCGAGGATCGAGAACGCCGTCTCGGCAGGCGACTCGGCCCCGACGTCGAGGCCGCAGGGACCGGCGATGCGGTCGAGCGCCGACTCGGCGACGCCGGCCTCCACGAGCCGCTCGCGCCGACGCTCCTGATTGCGCCGGGAGCCGAGCGCGCCGACGTAGAACGCCTCGCTCGCGAGCGCAGCCTGCAAGGCGGGCAGGTCGAACTTGTCGTCGTGCGTGAGCACGACCACGGCGGTGCCGAGGTCGGGCTGCACCCGGGCGAACGCCTCCTCGGGCCAGGCGACGAGGATCTCGTCCGCGCTCGGGAGCCGCTCGCGGGTGGCGAAGCGGGCGCGGGCATCGGCGACGATCGTCGTCCAGCCCAGCAGCTTCGCCGCCCGGCAGAGCGCCTCGGCGGTGTCGACGGCCCCGATCACGAGCAGCCGTGCGGGCGGCCCGAAGACGTCCGCGAACACCGTCGCCTCACCGTGCTCGATCACGTGGCTCCGGCCGCGGCGCAGGGCCTCGTCCGCGAGCCCGGCGAGCTCGGCCGGCCCGTCGCCGACGGTCGTTCCGTCCTCGTGCACGAGCAGCTTCGCCCCGGCACCCGGCCCGGCGACGACGGTGAGGACCACGGCGCGGCCGCCGTCCTCGATGACCCGATGGAGCTCCTCGAAGACCGTCACTCGAGCGGCTCGACGAAGACGTCGATCTCGCCGCCGCACGGCAGCCCGACGTCGAACGCCATGTCGTCCGTGATGCCGTACGTGAGGAGCCGCGGCGGCCCGCCGGCGAGCACCTCCTGCGCGACGAGGCAGACGTCGCTCTCGACGCAGCCGCCCGAGACCGAGCCGGCGAGCTCACCGTTCTCGCTGATCACGAGCTTCGAGCCGATGGGCCGCGGTGCCGAGCGCCGGGTCGCGACGACGGTGGCGACCGCCACCTTCTCGCCCCGCTCGAGCCAGCGGTCGATGTCGGGCAGGAGCTCCTTCATGGCCACAATGTATCTGAGGGCTTGGCGAAACGGTCGCTGTGGACCAATCGCAAGCCTCGACTCCTGCTACCTGCCGAGGTACGCCTTGCGGAGGTCCTCGTCCTCGACGAGCGCGGACGCCTTGCCCTCCAGCACGAGCCGCCCGGTCGAGAGCACGTAGCCGCGATCGGCGATCGCGAGCGAGACGTTCGCGTTCTGCTCGACGACGAGCATCGCGACACCCGACTCGTGCACCTGCTTGATGATCTCGAAGCTGCGCTCGACGAGGATCGGTGCGAGCCCCATGGACGGCTCGTCCATCAGGAGCAGCTTCGGCTTCGCCATCAGCGCACGGCCCATGGCGACCATCTGCTGCTCACCGCCGGAGAGCGTGCCGGCGAGCTGCGAACGCCGCTCGTGGAGCAGCGGGAAGAGCTCGTAGACCCGGTCGAAGTCCTCCTTCGTCCCGCCGCCGTGGAGGTAGGCGCCCATCTGCAGGTTCTCGAGCACGCTCATGGGCGCGAACAGGCGCCGGTTCTCGGGCACGATCGCCATTCCCCGGCGGATCCGGTAGCTCGTCGACCGGCGTGTCACCTCCTCGCCGGCGAACCGGACCGAGCCGTTGCGCGGCTGGACGATCCCCAGCACGGTCTTGAGCGTGGTCGACTTGCCCGAGGCATTGCCGCCGAGCAGGCAGACGAGCTCGCCGGCGTGCACCTCGAGGCAGAGGTTCTGGAGGATATGGATCGGGCCGTAGTAGGTGTCGACTCCGTCGAGACGGAGCAGCGGCTCCGACCTGGCACCGGCCGCGCTCACTTCGTCGTCGCCGCCTTCGTCCCGAGGTAGGCCTCGACGACGCGCGGATCGGTGGCGACCTTCTCGAACAATCCCTCGGAGATCTTCACGCCGTGGTCGAGCGCAACGACGCGGTCGGAGATGCCCTCGACGACGTGCATGTCGTGCTCGATCACGAGGATCGTGTAGCCGGCCTCCTCACGAAGGCGCCCGATCAGCTCCGTCATCTCGTGCGTCTCGACCGGGTTCATGCCCGCGGCCGGCTCGTCGAGCAGCAGGAGCCGCGCCTTCGTCGCGGTGGCGCGCGCGATCTCGAGCCGGCGACGGTTCGCGTACGAGAGGCTGTATGCGGGCTGGTTCCAGCGGTAGCCGATCAGCCGCTGCCCGAAGAACGAGAGCCGCTCCTCCGCCAGCCGCTCGATCTCCCGCTCCTCGCTGCGCATGCCCGGCGTGCGGAGGATCGAGCGCACGATGCCGGCACGCGTGTGCGAGTACGCGGCCGCCATCACGTTCTCCTTCACGGTGAGGTTCAAGAACAGCCGCAAGGTCTGGAAGGTCCGGGCGATCCCACGTGCGGTGATCTCGTGCGGCTCCAGCCCCAGCAGCGTCTCGCCTTCGAAGCGGATGTCGCCGGAGTCGGGAGCGTAGACGCCGGTGACGAGGTTGAACAGCGTCGTCTTGCCGGCCCCGTTCGGCCCGATAACGCTCACGATCTCGCCCTTGTCGACCTCGAGATCGAGCGTCTCGATGCACTTGAGCCCGCCGAAGCTCTTCGAGACCTCCTTCAACTCGAGCAGCGGCGCCATCAGACGATCTCCACTCGCTGCGAGCCGAGCAGGCCCTGCGGTCGTGCGTTCATGAGGACGATCAGGATCACGCCGATCAGGATCAGGCGCGTGATGCTCGGCTCGACGACGAGCCGGTTCTCCCAGACGAACGCGGTCAGGTAGAGGGTCGGGATCAGCGCGACCTTCCGAAGCGCGCCGCGCAGCATCGTGAGCAGCAGCACGGCGAAGACGAGACCGATGAACGCGACGTTACCGATCGTGCGCGGGCTCGCGGGCAGCACCACCCAGTGCCGAAGGCCGCTGCCGAGGATGCCGCCGACCGCCGGCTGCCCGTCGACGCCCGCGCTCCACGTCGCTGCCACGATCGCGTGCACGGCGAAGCCGAGGCCGATCGTCCCGGCGACGACGGCCGCGAGCCAGCGCCAGGGCCTGAGCCTCGCGACGAGCGTCCCCACGATGAGCGTGTAGAAGACCCAGGTCGCATGGCCCGGGGTTCGCAGCACCTCGAGCGAGACGTTGACGACGAGCGCGCCGAGAATGACGCCGCCGAGGGTGCCGGCACCGCCGAGGATCAGGATCACGTAGATGATGATCAGGGTCGGCACGTCGAAGTCCGCCGAGAAGACGGCGGTGTTCAGCGCAGCGAAGACCGTCCCGGTCAATCCCGCGATCGCCGCACCGGCGGCGAACGCGACGAGCTTCAACCGGTTGACCGGCATCCCCATCAACTCGGCCGCGAGCGGGTCCTCGCGCAGCGACATCCAGGCCCGGCCGGTGCGGGAGCGCTCGACGAGATACACCGCCGCCAGGACGGCGAGGAACATCAGGAGCGCCACGTAGAAGTACGCCTGCAGCGATTCGATCTTGTGGCCGAACACGTTGAAGTTGTCGACGTTGGGGATCCCGTTCGGCCCTCCGGTGACGTCGTAGGAGCGCGTGAAGCCGAGGAACGACATGCGCTCGCCGTTCGTGTACACCGTGACGAAGAGCTGCCCGAAGAAGAGCGTGACGATCGCGAGATAGTCGCCGACGAGACGGCGCGACGGCAGCGCGACGAGGAAGCCGAGGATCGCGGTGGCGACCACGACGACCGGGATGACGGCGAGCGTGTCCCAGTGGATGCCGAACTTCGGCGAAGCCAGCATGGCATAGCCGTACGCGCCGAAGCCGTAGAACGCGACGTAACCGAGGTCGAGCAGCCCCGCATAGCCGACGACGATGTTCAGACCGAGCGCGAGGAGCATGTACAGCAACGTGTTGAAGCCGACCCGGATGACATAGCCGTTGCTCGTGAACGCCGGCAGCAACGCCGCAGCGATTCCGAAGGCGAGATAGAACGCCGGCCGCGGTACGCGTTCGAGCTCGCTGCGCACGTAGCCGGTGACGCCCGAGCCGCGATCGCGGCGCCCTTCGACGGACGCGACCCATTCGTCGACGCCGATCCGCGGCGACTGCCCCTCGGAGGGCTCGGGGACGGAAGGCGTGTCGGGGCCGCCGGCCATCAGACCTTCTGCACCGCAGCACGTCCGAGCACGCCGCTCGGCCTGACGACCATGACGACGATCAGGACGGCGAAGACGATCGCGTCGCTGAACGTCGAGGAGATGTAGCCGATGCTGAACGCCTGTGCCAGCCCGATCACGAGGCCCCCGACGACGGCGCCCGGCAAGTTGCCGATGCCGCCGACGACGGCGGCGATGAACGCGTAGAGCCCCGCCTGGAAGCCCATGTACGGCCAGACCTGCTGGTACGCGAGGCCGTTGAAGACGCCGGCAGCGCCGGCAAGAGCGGAGCCGATGAAGAACGTCGCGACGATCACGCGGTCGACGTCGATCCCCATCATCGCCGCCGCCTCGCGGTCGAACGACGTCGCGCGCATCGCCTTGCCGAGCTGGGTGCGCTGGACGAAGAGCGTCAGGAAGACCATCAGCACGATCGCGCCGATCACGACGATGATCTGCGCGAGCGCGACGTGCACGCCCGAGGGCAGGGTGAAGCCCTTCCGCCAGAGCTCGCCGCCCTTCCAGGCGAACGTGTTGTAGCTCTGGTACTGGGCGCCGAGGACGAGCAGCGCCGCGTTCTCGAGGAAGAACGAAACGCCGAGCGCTGTGATCAGCGGTGCGATGCGCGGTGCGTTGCGCAGTCGGCGGTACGCGAACCGCTCGATCAGCACGCCGAGCAGGCCGCCGCCGAGCATCGCGCAGAAGAACATCAGGAAGAGGAGCAGCCAGATGGAGGTCGAGAGCGCCTCGGCTCCTCCGAACACCGTGATGAGCCCGAAGCCGATGAACGACCCGACCATGTAGATGTCGCCGTGCGCGAAGTTGAGGAGCTTCAGGATGCCGTAGACCATCGAGTAGCCCAAGGCGATCAGCGCGTACACACTGCCGTGCGTGACGCCGCTGACCAGCTCCGTCAGGAAGAGGTTCCAGTTCATCGAGCCGCCCGAGAGACGGGGCGCGGCCGCCGTGCGGCCGCGCCCCTCACGTTGTTACTGGACCGTCTGGTACTTGCCGTTGACGATCTTGAAGATGTGGAACTCTGCACCTGCGAGGTCCCCGGCCGCGTTGAACTTGATCGGCGTGCCGAGAATCGTCACGGGCAGAGAGACCGTCGCGAAGGCCTTCCGCAGCGACGTGCGGCTGAGCTTGCCCCCGCCCGCCTTGCACGCTGCGGTCGCGGCGACGCCGTACATCTGGACGAGAACGTAGTTCGGCGCGCCGAACGGGCTCGTCCCGCCCGGGTACTGCTGGTTGAACGCCGCCACGGTCGAGCTGTCCGCGACGATCGTCGTCACGTCCGGGGCGAAGAACGACACGTAGTTGCCGGCGGTGAAGTTCTTCGAGTCGAACGTGCCGTCGCTGCCGAAGATCACGGCGGTCTTTCCCTGCGCCTGCGCCTGCTGCGCGAAGAGCTGCGCCTCCGACGCGACCTGGAACGGCAGGAACACGACCTTCACGCTGCTCGTGATCTTCGCGACCAGCGCCGAGAAGTCGGTCGCCTTCTGGCTCACCGACTCGCGGTCCACCGTGATGCCCTTGGCCGTGAGAGCCGGGCCGACGATGTCGGCCAGACCGGTCGAGTAGGACTCCTGGTCGTCGACGACCATCACCGTGTCGCCGGCCTTCACGCCGAGCTTGGACGTCATGTAGGTCGCATCCGTCGGACCCTGGACACCGTCGTTGGGCACGTCGCGGAAGAAGTAGCCCTTGAACGCGCCGCCGGTGAGCGAGACACGCGTCGCCGAGCCGGAGGCGAAGGCGAGCCCCGCCTTCATGAGGATCGGCCCTGCGGCCTGCACCTCGTCGCTACCGGCCGGGCCGATCACGCCCATGAGCGACCCATTCGACGCGAACGACTGCGCGACGGTGGACGCGAGCGACGCCTGCAGCTGCGTGTCGCCCTGGACGAGCTTCAGCTTGACCTTGTGCGCCTTGTTGGCGTTCCACCGGCTGACCGCGAACTCGGCCCAGTGGAGCTGGTCGTCCCCGATCGACGACACCGGCCCGGTGATCGGCGCCATCATGCCGATCTGAACCGGCTTGGAGCACGACACAGTTGCCGCCGCCGGCGAAGCCGGCCGAGCCGCTGCGGCAGCGACGATCGCAAGCGCCGCCGCGGCGGCGACGATCGCAACCAGTCCAACCCTCCTCAACATCAAGTCCCTCCTTTGGGATGTCGCCCGGTATAGACGCCCGCCGGACCGCGCGGTTTGCTGCTCCGTCCACATCGGGGCCTGAGACTGTAACCCACTGAGGCCCGTGGACGCAGGTACGCTGCGCGGCCGTGAGGTACTGCCTCCAGCCGGGAGAGACGCCGCTGTTCGGCCTGGAGCGCGGCTGCGCGGAGTTCGAGCAGCGGGTGCTCCGCTTCCCGGAGCCCTCCGGCGAGCGGTTGAACGCCGACGCCGACGAGGTTCTGTACGTGCTGTCCGGCAGCGGCGCCGCAACCGTCGGCGGCGAGCGAAGCGCATTCGCGCCGGGAACCGCGGCGTTCGTCGCACGCGGCATCCCGTGGGGCGTCGCCGACGTGTACGACCTCGAGGTTCTGTCGGTGCTCGTCCGAGAGCCGCTTCCGGCCGAGGGCCACGCCGTGCTCGAGGTCGCGGACAGCGAGGCCGACACCGCGACGGCCGGGCGGATGTTCCGGCTGCTCGCGACGCCCGAGGTCGGTTGCGCGACGGTGACGCAGTTCGTTGGCTACATCCCCGTAGGCCGCGCACCCGACCACTTCCACACCTACGACGAGGTCGTCTACGTCCTCGAAGGCGAGGGCGCGCTCCACATCGGCGGCGAGACGGCGCCGCTTCGGCCCGGCTCGGCCGTCCACCTGCCGGCGCGGCTCGTGCACTGCCTCGAGAACACGGGTCCCGGCGAGATGCAGGTGCTCGGCGTCTTCCGCCCCGCCGGCTCGCCGGCGGAGGCGTACTACCCGGACGGGACGCGGGCCCGCTACTGATGCCGCGGATCGAGCGCACCGCCGCGATCGTCTGGGAGGGGAACGTCGCCCGCGGCCGAGGCGCGATCAGCGCAGGCAGCGGCGCCTTCTCCGGGCTTCCCTACTCCCTCGCCGCACGGATCGGGCAGCCCGAGGGCAAGACGAGCCCCGAGGAGCTCCTCGCCGCGGCGCACGGCGGCTGCATCACGATGGCGCTCGCGAGCGAGCTGGCCACCGCGGGCACGCCTGCCGGCAGGCTCGAGGTCACGTGCAGGATCGTCATGGACGAGGTCGAGGGCCAGGGTCACCAGATCGTCGGCTCGCAGGTCGAGCTCG
>Ga0187779_10000511_pt1 | contig 25916 bp, 27 predicted proteins | sample 1015_Q2_SP10_10__FD_132435 | JGI IMG/M metagenome (GOLD analysis project Ga0187779, IMG submission 132435) | Tropical peat soil microbial communities from peatlands in Department of Meta, Colombia - 1015_Q2_SP10_10_MG | ecosystem: Environmental > Terrestrial > Soil > Wetlands > Peat | place... | reverse complement strand
TAATTTGTGGTAATACTTCTTCCATTACCCAACATTCAAATGCTTCGGCTTGTGGTAGTTTCGATTTAAATATTAATCGGTATATGTCAGATTCACCAATAATATTAACTGTTTGGTTTCTTCCTAAATTATCTATGAGGTGGTGTTTTACCACCCCACGACAATGTTGTTTAATTGCGTTTGTTGTATCTCTGTAACCTAATGATTTCGCAACATCAACCGCAACCGCATATTCTTTTCCATCTAATTGTAAAAAACGTACCTCGCCAAATAGTCCGTTGTTAAATACTTGTAGTTCGTTTGCCATTTTAAATGACCTCCTGTTGTTTTGTTTTACGAGGTCATTATGGTTAAAAGTAATCTAAAGTGTAAAACAATAATTACAACAAAAAAGAGTAGAACATATAGTCCTACTCTTCCCACAAATGAAATATTTGGTTTAAGGCATTACCCTTGCCTTTCAGTGGTAAAAATTTTCTTCAAAATTGTATCCTTATCATTTTCGTATTTGCCTAATACACAATTAACATCGGCAATCCATAAGTAACATTTAGCTTTTGCTCTAGTAATTGCAGTATAAACACTATTAACAGTATGAGCCCAACTATCAATCATGTAATAACATAGGATTGTATCGGCTTCACTCCCTTGTGCCTTATGTACTGTAATTGCATATGCTGGCATGATATTATCTATATGGTCATTTGTAATTAAACATTCATATTCGCCAAATCTCACAATGAAAGCGTCGTCTTCATATGAAACTATATAACCAATGTTACCGTTAAATATAGGCACTTGTCCACCGTCTAGCGTTGTGATAGAATAGTTATTCTTTGTATTGATTACCTTGTCACCAATAAATAATTTCCAAAACTTGTTTTCATATATTGGTGAATGATCTGAAAACAGAATACTTTGTACTCGTGTATTAATTGCGGTACAAGTCTTTTTACTTGGTGCAATAATTTGTGATTCCCTATTGTTTAACCAAACGTTAATAATATCACCATGATTAAACTCAAAGTCATCATAGTCAAATCTCTCAACACGTTCGCCATCTCTAATCTTGGTTGCAATATCTAAAATACCGCTTTCACCTTGTTGTCTCATTACTTCATCTAGTTTTACTTTTCTAACTGGACTATTTAATAAATCAACAAATACGTTACCAAAACCAATTGGAGGTAATTGAACATCATCACCGACTATAATAACTTGTACGCCCTTCTGAATAGCCGACAACATTTGAGCAAACAATTCTGCACCTACCATACTCGCTTCGTCCAAAATAACCACATCGGCATATACAAACTTCTCTTGGTATAGTGCTCGGTGTATTGTACTAGCTGGAAGTCCTGTTGCTTCCGCCATACGTTGAGCTGCTTTACCACTCAATGCAACTTGTACAATGTGTTTGCCTTTTTTCATGAAGTAATCAGACATAACTTTTAAAGTTGTTGTCTTACCTGTACCAGCGTATCCACATAGGATAAACAATTTACTCCTTAAACCTTCTATCACCGCTTGTCGTTGCTTTCTGTTAAGTTTAAACGGTGCATTTTCAATACAATCATGTATTAAATCTTCGTCGACTTCAACGTCAACATTATGGTTAACTTCAACAAAATCAATAATTTGTTTTTTAATTTTCCAAACCGCTTTTAATGAGTAGCCAACATTTTCAATGTGTACAAGCAGTTCATAATTGATTAATAAATCTTTTGCTTGTTGGTTTGCAAACGTTGTTTCAAATGGTAAGTAAGTTTTGTTGCTTTGATACATCCAATTATACATTTCATTATATAAATGAGCTGCAATTGTTTTAGTATCATTAATGTCACAATTGAACCCTTTGAAAATGTCATTATATGAACAATTACTTTCATACATTAAAAAGAAAACATCTTGTTTCTCTTTAACTCGGTCAATTGTAACCTCATTTGTGTTGTTTGCTAGTTTAGTAAGCATTTCACTTGTACAACCTAAACTACTCAATTCGGTCATTAACTTAACAAGTTTTTGTGAATTACTCGAACCCTCTTTGAACTTTCTGTAGTTGTTAATGATTTGTGCTGCACGAACTCGACCAATGCCATTGATTGTTATTAACGTTTCAATGTCACCATCTTCAAGAACTTGCTGTGCGTTTTCTAGTTGTAAAATTTCAGTTGCAAGTTGTTCACTTGTTACGTTTGCTAATATTGAATGTAAAACATTTTCATCATTGATATCACCAAACAACAAACTATCAACTACTAATTGCGAACCGTATTGGTTTGTTTCTTCATGTCCAATAAATTCAAATTTAGTGCCTACTTTAATTGTAGGGTTAACATTTGCACCAACTAAAACTTTTCTAGTTAAGCCATTTACACGAGCATTAACAATACAAAAGGATTCGGCAACTTTAACTCCTTTTGGAAAAATAATACTTCTAACCTCTGCTTTATAAGTTTTTTCCATATTCAATTCTCCCTTGCAATTTATACACTTGCATTATGGGAGAATATTTCGAAAAGTGTAAAATAGTAGAAAAAAGAAAAGTTTTTTCATATTTATTGTTTACTCAGGTTGTGACAATACATAGATTTATTAGAGGGTTAAAAAAATTAAATTGTTTTTTAAAATTATTCTCTGATGATCAGTAGATCAGTATAGATCAGTATATAGATCATAGATCAGTGATCATATAATAGATCTATATAAAGATCAAGATCTTCTTCTTGTAAATATACTTTCACTTCGTTTCAGTATATTTACAAGTGGGGCGTATCTTTGCAATTACACTTCGAAAACGTTTTCACCATAATAACAGTGTTAGTAATTGTGGCAACCAATTATTAACAAAGGGGGTTTAATTATGGAGAATGAAATTTGGAAAGACGTCAAAGGGTATGAGGGACTTTATAAAGTAAGCAATTTAGGTCACATAAAAAACTCAAAAGGAAAACTTTTAAAACCTACATTAAGAAGTAATGGTTATTTAGTTAAAAACCTTAATAAAGACGGTGTTAAAACTCAGTACAAAATGCACCGTATAGTCTGTGGGGCATTTATTGAAAACCCAGAAAACAAACCAGACGTAAACCACATTGATGGTAATAAACAAAATAATAAATTAACCAATTTAGAATGGTGTAATCGTTCTGAAAATATGATACACGCTGTTCAAACTGGTTTATTAAAAGGTAAAAAACGTCCTAATGTAAAATTAACAAATGAGCAAGTTGCTTATATTAGGAAAAATTATATTCCAAATGACAAAGAATACGGTATATCAGCATTATGTAAAAAATTTAAAATAAATTCTCGTTCAACTGTGTTCAATATTTTAAATGGAAAAACACATAAGTTACCAAAATAAGTAATACAAAATGGACAAAGTTATTTAGCTTTGTCCAAATATTTTATAAAGGGAGTTTTCTATAAATGACAGTTAAATTACCTCCTATTACTATTCAAGATGTGGTTACACCACCACAAAACGGAATACCAAATGGAGTACAAATGATTAACGCTCCAGAAATATGGGGTCAAACAAAAGGTAAAGGCATTGTTGTTGCGGTGTTGGATACTGGTTGTGCAACTGACCACCCTGATTTACAAGGTCAAATCATTGGCGGTAAGAACTTTACAAATGATTGGAACGCAGATCCAAATAACTTTTATGATAACAATTTTCATGGTACACACGTTGCTGGAACAATTGCTGCAAATAATTTTGGCAGTGGTATTGTTGGTGTTGCACCTGAATGTCAATTGCTTATTGGTAAAGTTCTAGATAGTAGAGGTGGCGGTGATTACGCTACTATTATTCAAGGAATATTTTGGGCGGTTGATTGGCGTGGACCAAATGGTGAACGTGCTAGGGTTATTTCGTTGTCATTAGGTGGACCATATTATGATGACCAATTACATGAGGCTGTTCGTTATGCAGTAAAAAATGGCGTTGTTGTTGTATGTGCTTCAGGTAATAGTGGCGATGGCTCAACAGATACAGATGAGATTTCTTATCCATCTTACTTTGATGAAGTTGTTGAGGTTGGTGCGGTTGATATTAACAAACAACTTGCAAGGTTCTCTGATACAAATGTTGAGTTAGATTGTGTTGCTTTAGGTGTTGATGTTTACTCATTGGCTCTTAATGGTGGCTATCAACTTTTAAGTGGAACTTCAATGGCTACACCTCATGTTAGTGGTGCGGTTGCTCTATTAATTGCACTACATGAACAACAAGCTGGTTACACGATGTATGAAACTGAAATTGTTGAGTTACTATTATCAAACACTGTTGATTTAGGTATTGATAAACGTGGTGAAGGTAATGGTCTAGTAGTTTTAAAATCAGATCAAAGTTTTACACCACCAGTTGCCGAGGCTTTAACTATTATTCCTCAAGGTAACAACTTCACAATTGGTACATTTACAAGCAAAGAAGATGCTGAGAAAGCACTAATCACGCTACAAAATATGTAAGGTAAAGACGGAGTGAACTATGTTTACTTCGTCTTTTTTTGTGCATATAGATATCAAGAGCATCGTGAACGTTATCTTGTAGAAAGGAAATCAACATGAAAGAAGTAATGTGTAAAGAGTGTAATAGTGCTCTAATAAGAATTGGCAATGAATTAGAATGTCAATATTGTGGTGGCAACGATGATTACACACCAATAATTGAAGAAGAAGTTGAAGAAGATGAGTGATAGAGTAAGATACAAATTATGCAAATGTGGTAAAAAGATTGCATACAACGAAACTTGTTGTGTACAAAAGCACAGGTTTACAAAAGAATCACTCGAGAAATATGTAGAAACATCAAAGTTAATGAATACCACACGTTGGAGAAAACTTAGAAAACGTATATTAGAACGTGACGATTTCCATTGTCAACGGTGTTGGATTAAATACAAAATACTAACAAAGGGAAGATTAGAAGTACACCATATCAAGCCACGACATAAATATGAGGATCTGATATTTGAGGAAACTAATTTAGTAACTTTGTGCAAAACGTGTAATCTTCAACTTGGTACAGATGAAGAACTTGATTTCTTATTCGTGCCAAAAAGTGTTGAATACAATTTTACATTATAAGGAGGAACTATTATGAATCAAGGTGGAAGACCACGTTCCTCTGCAAGTGTTAAAAAAGGTAGATCTGAATCAAAAGAACAATTAAAAATACGAGAAGAACAAGAGAAACGTTTGCTCGGTGGACAAGAAAAAATAAGTGAAATACCTGATTACCTTGATGATCTTGCAAAGGCATATTATAAGTTCTTAACAACGGAACTTGAGATTGGTGGTATATTATCAAACTTGGATATACCATTGTTAGAACAAACCGCAGATTGTTTAAGTAAAATTAGACAACTTGATATGTTACTAAATGAAGAAGGTTTAATTATTTACCGCAAAGATAGAGGTGGACAACTTGTATCGGTTGAAAACCCTGCAGTTAAAACCAAAATGCAATATTTAAATCAATTTAAACAATTAGGAACTCAACTTTGTTTAAGTCCTAGTGCAAGAGCTCAACTTGCTGGTCTTCAACTTCAAGCAAAACAAGATGAAGAAGACCCAGTTTTAAAAATATTAAGAGGTGACGTTTAATGAGTATAGTAAAAGCACACTCTCACATTCACGAGTTGATTGAAGTTGCACATTATGAAGACCATGAACAAAGATCTGAAAGTGCTGAGTTCAGAAAAGTCAAACAAGAATTTCATAAAAACCATGCAAAATGCTTTATCGACAACGGTAAATGTGAAGGTAATGTTGAGATTCATCATAGCATAATTGAGTATGCTGCTTCATCAGAAGTTGATTGGGAGAAAGTAATTAAGGACTATCCAGAATTTGTGGACGTTGATAACAAAGCACAAATGATGCCTTTATGTGCTAAACATCATAGGGGTAAAGGCTTTGGTATTCATAACTTAACTTATTCAATTTGGATACTTCAAAAGTACATGAAACCAGAGGCACTTGAACAATTTGAGAAAGATGTAAATGAAGCTTTAAAATAGTTTACACTTTGATCTGCAAGTTGCCATAATGTATATGTAAGTTAGTTAATAGCTTACAAGGGGAAATAGCTTAATCGGTAAAGCAGTTGGAAATCAAATCCGACTAAAAGACGTTCGACTCGTCGTGGCTGTGGTATGCCTAATATGGAGGTTCGAGACCTCCTTTCTCCAACATTATATGGGCGTGACGGTCAGCGACTTATGAAATTATTCGTTTGTCATGTGGGTTCGATTCCCACCTACGCCCACCACAAAATAAATTATAGGTTGAAGCGACAGTCGAATGACTCGCCTATAAATTAAAATGATCATTGCGTTGGGGGAGTTCCGCTTTAAAACCCTCGGTTATGGGTGTTTAGTGTAGTGATTACACGCCAGTCTCCAAAACTGGAATGAGAGGTTTGATTCCTTTAACACTTGCCAATGTGCTCGTAACTCAGTTGGTCAGAGTGCCTCCCTGTTAAGGAGGAAGTCATAGGTTCAAGTCCTATCGAGTACGCCATGTGGATATAGGAAAATTGGTTAATCCGCAACGTTTGGGACGTTGAGATTGTAGGTTCGAGTCCTACTATCCGCACCATTGGGGATATAGTGTAGTGGTTAACACACTTGACTGTCTATCAAGTAACACGAGTTCGAATCTCGTTATCCTCGCCATTATCGGTCAGACTAGGCGTAACAGTTTAAATGGTGATTTCAAATACGACGAAAAGCCTTAACCAACTGTTAGGTGGTTCGATTCCACCTCGTTCCGACCATACGGAGTGTTGTGTGAGTGGTTTAAACAACCTGTTTGCTAAACAGACGAACGTAACAGTTCCACTGGTTCGAATCCAGTACACTCCTCCATAATGGAGATATAGACATAACGGTATTGGGACGGTCTTGAAAACCGTTGGGCGTAACAGCTTTGGGGGTTCGAATCCCTCTATCTCCTTAACTTGCTTGACCCTCTTTTCTCGGTATGGGGTGTTGAGAGTCTAGTATCAACAACATACATACAACTATTAGTCTATTACCTTTTTTCTTTAGTGATTAAGGTGATAGGCTTTTTTCTCGTGTTTATAAAACAAGTATTTTATTGGCGATTTTGGGGGTGAATCTAGTATGAAACGCTTTATTATTAAAGAAAACGACGATTTGATGGGTTATAAATGGGCGAAAGAGGTTGTAAATGGTGATTTTGTCGCCAATAAATGGGTAAAACTTGAGTGTGAACGCTACATTGAACGCCTTGAAACAAAGCAATATGACCCAAATTTTAAGTTTGAATTCAACTACAAAGAGGCTCAAATCGTTATGAATTTGTTGAGTTTGGTTAATTATTCAACAGGATTTCGTGTTGGAGAGCCAATATCAGACCATTTAGCTGGGTTTCAGGCGATGATTATTGAGAATATCTTCTGCTGGTTTGATAAAAACGAAGATGAAAACGGTTTGAAAAAAAGAATGATTGAGGAAGTATATTTACAAGTAGGACGTAAATCAGGTAAATCGTTTTTATGTGCATTACTTGAGATACTTATTATGTTGAGAAGTCCACGATTTGCTCAACACGCAATCGCTGGGAAAACTCGTGATATTTCTTCAATTGTAAAACGTGAAACAGAACAGTTAATTAAAGCAAGTCCATTAATTGCAAAGTATTTTAAAATCACTCGTGAGAAAATCACTTGTACAATTAATGAATCATTCATGAAGGCTCTTAGTGGTGAAGCTAATAACATCAATGGTTTGCTACTTAGTTCATTTATCGTTGATGAAGTAGCCAATCAGGAATCACAAGATGTTATCGGTGCATTAAAGCTATCACAGATGAATACAAAAGAACGTTTATCAATTTATATCTCAACTGCTTATGACTTAGAAGTAAATGCTTTTAGGGAGTTATGTGATTACCACAAACGAATATTAGCACTTCAAGGAGATACAACAAATACATTTGGACTTATTTTTGAAATCGATGAGAAAGATGATTTCACAGATGAGAAAAACTGGATCAAGGCTTCACCACTTCAAATGACTTTTGAGAATGGTCGTGATTTCTTACGTCAAGAGTTTAAGAAAGGTTTAGACGTACCTTCATCAATGCGTGAGTTCCGAGTAAAAATTCTCAACGAGTATATTAGTGGTGGCGATGCGGAGCAATATGTTGATCTGATAGAATTACAAAAATGTAAGCGTGAAGATGATTTTGAATGGCGTGGTCATGATGTTTACATTGGTGTCGATTTATCTCAATCAAGTGATAACTGCGGTGTATCAATTTCTACTTATTTACCAAATGAGGACAAAATTGTTGCTAGGTCTTGGGCGTTCTTGCCTGAAGATAAAGTTAATGTAAAAACTAAAATTGAGAAAGTTGATTACAGACTAATGGCAGAGCAAGGTTATTGTTTTCCATGTGGTGACAATATTATTGACTATGGGTTTATTGAGAAATTCGTTTCTGAATTGACTTATGAGTACGGTGTAAATGTTTTGGGTATTGCATATGACCGATACAATGCAATTTCATCTGTGAACAAATGGCATAACGAAGGTCTGGAAACAATTGAGGTTCCTCAACGTGCTTTAAACTTGCACCCAGCTACAAAGTGGCTCAAAGAAATGATTTTAAAAAGAAATTTTGAGTATGACAAAAACCGACTTTTAGAAATCAACTTTGCAAATGCAAGGGAAATGAAGGATAACAACTTAAATACTTATATCAACAAGAAACGTTCAAAAGGTAAAGTTGATATGGTCGCTTCATTGATTAACTCAATAGCACTTTGGGAGTTAGATATGAAACAAAACAAAATTACTATTTATGGCACAGATGAAAGACCTGATGCTTTCTTAATTATATAAAAAGGTGGAAAATATAAATGGGATTCTTTGATTTTTTAAATAATGAAAACAGAAGTATTGAGAAACGTGATGATGAATATACTACTACACCAAACAATAATACTTCATTTACAAGTCTTTTCAACACTGAAGAATATGTAGGTTACTATGATATTATTGCTATACCAACGGTTCAGGCTTGTTTAGAAATTATCACAGGTACAATTGCTCAAATGCCTATCTACCTTTACAGAGAGGATTCAGATGGCAGTATTACAAAAGTTACAGGCGACAAGCGTGAGTTTCTATTAAATAATGAGGCTAGTGAATTCACAAACGCTTTTAGTCTTAAAAAAGAAATGGTCAAAAACTATTTGGTGTATGGTGGTAGCTATGTTTATATTGAGAAAGTCGGTAATAATGTAGTATCTTTACACAACCTTGAGAATGACCGAGTTAGTATTGAGAAATTCTATAAAAATGGTGCATTCCTTAGCGATGTAAACTTTTACTACTCTAGTGAAGGCGGTAATCTTGAGTTTAAAGACTATGATATGGTTAAAGTGTTACAACATAGCTATGACGGTGTAACTGGTCGAGGTATTTTAAGACATGGCAAACAACTTTTCAACATTGTAAAAGGCGAAAATCAATATGTTGAGAACATTTATAGAAATGGTGCTTTGCCAATGGGTATTTTACAAACTGAGGGGCGTTTAACAAGAGCAGTTGCCGATAGTTTGAGAAATGCTTGGCAGAATCTTTACGGTGGAGTTCGCAACGCTGGGAAGGTTGTAGTGCTTGAAGAAGGCTTGAAATATCAACCACTAACATTGAACCCAAATGATCTGCAACTTGCCGACAGCAAGAAAGACAATCGTGCAGAAATTTGTAAAATGTTCAACATTCCAGAAAGTTTAGTAAACCCACAAGCTAACAAATACGGTTCATTAGAACAAAACAACATTTACTTCTTACAATATTGTTTATCACCGATTTTAGCAAACTTTGAATCTGGTTTAAACAAATCATTGCTATTGGAAACGGAAAAAGAAGAAGGCTTGTTCTTTGCTTTTGACACGTCTGAAATTTTACGCACAACTGAGCAAGAAAAATACAATACTATTAAAACTGGTTTAGACAGTGGCGTTCTATCTATGAACGAGGCTCGTGGTAAACTTAACTTACCATCTATTAAAGATGATATTATGAAATGGTCACTTGGCAACGTGCTTTACAACCCACATACTGGTGAAATGATGATTCCAAATACAGGTGCTGGTATTGTAAACGGTGAAAACTCTGGTGATTTACCAAAACCACAAGATCCAAATGCACCAATGCCAACGTCAACAACAAAACCTCAACCTGATAATAGTGGTGATAACGGAGGTAAAGCAAATGAATAGTTTTCTTACCGCAATTGCTTTGTTTTTTCGTCATTTGTTTACTAATATCTCAAACTATTGTTTGGTTATTGGTATTGGCTGTATTCTTCACTTTGTTTATGATAAGTTTGGTACTGATACTCTTATTTTGAGTATCGGTGCTTTATTAGTTTTAATTAGCATTGTTATTGAAGTAAATAAACCGAAAAAAAGATAAAAAAAACTCAAATAAAGTTGATGTTTCGTTTACTTTCAGTTGAGTTATCCATATATTTATTATAGGGGTTGAACAAGACATGACGTTTTAGTTATGTCTATTTTTTTATCCTAAAAGGAGTTGTTGGAACAATGGAAAATATTGAGTTACGTTTGATTCCAACAGAAATTTCGGTAGACGACGATGGAAACCTTTATTGTGAAGGCTTAGTAAACCAAACTGATTCTTGGTCACAAGAACTTGGTTTAAATCGTAAGTTTGTTGAGAAAATCTCAAAGGGAGTTTTTGCGAAAGCTATTGCAAGAGCACCACGAATTGATTTCTTGGTTGAACACGATAACACAAAATTACTAGCAACAACTGAAAACGGTTCATTGGAACTACTTGAGGACGATCAAGGTTTAAAAATGAGAGCAAAAATCGCTCAAACTTCTTATGGTAAAGATATTTATGAGTTAATGAAAGAAAAAATGGTTAATCATATGTCTTTCGGTATGAAAGTTATTAGTGATACATGGAGTAAAGGTATTACTGGCGTTTACCAACGTGTAATCAATGATTTAGATTTGCGTGAAGTTTCGGTTGTACGAAATCCAGCTTATACACAATCTGCCATTGTTGCTCGAGGTTTAAATGTTGTTGAGGACGTTGAAATTCCTGATATTTCTGAAGAAAAGGAGGAAGAATCAGAGTTGGAAATCAAAAATGAAATTGAAAAAAGAGCTTATTTTTATAGCATTGACGACAGTGATGATGCGGTTAATACTTGTTTAAATTTAATTTCTGCTAGTACGCAATTACTTAAATTTGTTTCTGAAAATACACCAGAAAACACTGCTATCTTAACTCAATTACAAAAAACAATTCAAGTTTCTTCTGATATTTTAATTCTACAAACTCAAAAACCTGTAGAAGAACCAATTACAGATCAAATCATTGAGGCAATTACTTCAATTATCAATCAAGAAGATGATGAAGATGAAGTTGCAGATGATGACGCAATTGAAGAAGGCGAAGAAAGAAACAACGAAACTACTGTTGAGAAAACAGAAGAAAAAGTTTCTGAAACTGAAAAAGTTGAGCCTGAAGTAGTTGAAGAAAAACGTTCTGAAGAAAAAATTGATTTTACGGAATTACGCAAAATGATTAAGGAGGACTTAATTAATGAATAAAATTAAAGCATTAGTTGAGAAACGTAACGCACTTAACTCACAAGCAAAAGAACTTTTAGATGCTGTTGAGACTGAAGTACGTTCAATTTCCGCAGAGGAAAAAGAAAAATTTGAAAGTATTACTGCAGAAGTTCGCAACTTAGATGAAACTATTGAGCTTTTAAAAGCACAAGCAGTTGAAGAAACTGTTACTGAAGTTGTTGAAAACTCAGAAAAAAGAGGAGAAGAAAAATCTATGAATAAAGAATTAGAAGTTCGTGGTTTAGAGCAATTTATTCGTCGTCAAGATGGTGAAGAAGTTCGTTCATTAACAACAACTACTCAAGGTAATGTTGTACCTACACATTTAAGTACTGAAATCATCGAGCAATTAAACGAGGTTGCACCTCTATTCGCTATGATTCCAAAATTAACACCAGTAAACGGTAACTTAGAAATTCTTGCTGAAACTGGCATTGGTACTGCTGGTTGGGTTGGAGAATTTGATAACGTTTCAACTTCTGATTTTACAAACCGTAAAGTTAAGTTAGAACAACGTCGTGCTGGATCTGCTCTTGAATTATCTCAACAATTAATCAATGACTCAGGTATTGATATTGTTGCTTACGCAAAAGAAAAACTATATCAACGTTTAGGATTTGCTCTTGATCGTGCTGTTGTAACTGGTACAATTGCAGCTGATTCTTTCGAAGGTTTAGTAAATACTCCAGTTGATAGCGAAGTTACAACTGCAGCTGCTGGTGTTGTTTCTATTGATGACTTAATGGATACATTAAACAGCTTACACCCAACTTTACAAGCTGGTGCTGTATGGGTATTCTCACGTCCACTTTTCAACGCTGTTGCAAAAATTAAGGACGGTATGGGTCACTACTACCTAACTCGTGATGTTGTTGAAGGAAAACCAGTTTACCGTTTATTTGGTAACGACATTTTAATTTCTGATGTTGTTGATGCACCAGCTACTGGTAAAACTGCAGCTTACCTTGTTAACTTCTCTCGTGCTTACGCTGGTATGATCAAAAAAGACGTTGAGTTAAAACAAATCAATGCTGATACTCAAAACGCTCTTCGTGGTTCTCATACTTTAGTATTAGATGTATATGCTGATGCTAAAATCGTTGACCCTCAAGCGATTCGTTTCTTAGCAGTAAAATAATTAATAACATGGCGACTTCTCTCGAGGTTGCCATGTTTTTTTATTTCAAGAATTTTAAGAAACGCTAACTAGGAGGTTAACACTATGAAAGTAAAATTTATAACTTCATTTTTTAAGTGTGATGGAAAAACCTTTTTTCATCATGGTTTCACTACTGAATTAGATGACAAAGAAGCTAAAGAATATATTGAAGCTGGTTTTGCTCAAGAAATTAAAGAGGAAAAAGAGGTTACTGTTCCAAAAAGAAAAACAAACAAGAAAGTTGAGGAGTGATAACAATGCAAACATTCTCAACAATTGATTTTGAATTTGTTAAAGAATATTTACACATTGATTGGACAGAAGATGATGTTCAATTAGGTGTTTTTTTAGAAGTAGCAAGAGAATTTATTCTCAACTTAGCTGATACACAAGACCCTACTGACCTTGATGGTAAAAGAATTTCAATTATTCTGCTTTTAAAAGTAGTTTCAGATTTTTATGCAAACAGATCTACTTCAACCGATGTTGCTGTTGACCCACTTTATGCAGAAATGGTTAAACAAATCAGAACTTATAATTTAGGTAATGGCGACCCAGTGGTGAACTTACTATGAGATTAACCACAAAAGTTGATGCTGGAGAATTAAAAGAGTTTGTCGAGATTTCTGAAAGGGTTGAAGGTATAGATTCAAACGGTTTCAATGCTTCGACATATAAAACACTTATTAAAACAAGATGTAAGTCAAAAACGTTGAAAACACGAGAATTTTTAAATATGGGTGTTTCTGATATCAAAGCTAGTTACAAACTAATTGTTAGAAGACGACGTGATTTCACTATTACAGACCACCATTACGCAACGTTTAGAAATAGATTATTTAATATTTTTGGTGTTGATGAATTAGATGAATTTTATGTTGAGATTCTATTGAAGGATTTTGATCATTAATGGGATTAAAAGTTGATTTCTCTCAATTACAACATCAATTAGAAGAAATGCCTAAAAAATTGTCAAAAGATTTAACAGACAATGCACTTAAAAAATCTGCAATAGTAGTTTTGGCTGAACAAGCTATCGAGGTTCCAAAAGATACGCACAAATTGGAACACTCTTTAATGATTGGCAAAATAAAAGGCACAGGCACAAACAGAAAAGTGCAAATTGGTATAAACCCTTTATTGTATAAACAATTACAATATGGTTTTTATCAAGAGTGGGGAACAAAACATTTTGCTGGTACACATTGGATGAAACGTTCTTGGATTAAATCAAGAAGTTTAGCAAATAGAATTATTGTAAATGAAATACAGAAGGGGTTGAAGAATTAATGGCAGAAGGTTCAGATTTTGTAATTAATGAATTGGTTGTTAATACTTTGAAACCTCTTGGTATTCCAATTGTATATTTACGTTATGAAACAGATCAAAAAGCAACCGCATATTGTTTGTTTAGCATTTACAATGATGAGGAAACTGACTTTGCAGATGACACTAATGATTCAGAAACTTATTATGTTCAAGTTTCTTTCTGGTATGACCACCCTGAGGATTTTGCAAAAGTGGCTCAAATTAGAAAGTTAATGAAAGATGCTGGTTTTCATTATGACGGTGCAAATGATTTATTTAACGAAAACAGTTTTGGTAAAAACATAGATTTTATCTATATAAATTACCTTTAAAAGTATAATTTTATTTATTAATTCCCTCGATAAACATATATATATCAAGGGGATAAATAAGTAATCAACTTATTTATTACTAATAAACGGAGGTCGTTGTTAATGACTACATTGAAAAAACGTCTGGGCGGTTTAAAGAATATTTATATTTCACCAATCGACCCAGTATCAGGTAAATTTAGCGTACCAGTGCCTTTAACTGGTGCAAAAGAAATTGATGCAACATTAAACTATGACGCTGTAAAATTCTATTCTGATAATACAATTGATTACTCAGATTACATCTTTACAGGCGGAGATGGAACGTTAAAAGTAAGTGGTTTAACTAATGCTGAAACAGAATTACTATTCGGTGCAACAAACGATGACAAAGGTAACCTTACTGTTCGTGCTTCTGATGTATCTCAAGAAATGGCAATTTTATTTGAGCGTAACAAATTAGGAACAACTCAAAAAGTTCTTTATTGTATCTATGCTTGTAAGTTTGCTCCATCTTCTATTACTGCAAAAACAACAGAAGATAAAATTGAAGAAGAATTAGCAGAATTAAAATTCTCAATTCGTGCTTTCGATGACAATGCAATTTACCGCACACTTGATACTTCTGAGGTTGGTGTTGATGCAACTCAAATTACTGGTTGGTACACAACTGCACCGTCAATTTTACCAATTACAGCACCTGTAACAACTCAAACAACAAAATAATAAGTGAGAAGGTTTATCCTTCTCCCTTTGAATTATGTTTTCGATTTTTGATTTGTGTTAATCGAAAATGTAACACAAAGGACGGTAAATTAAATTAAAGGGGTATAAATATGAAACACTCTACAGTTGAATTTAAAGAACAAAAATACCGAGCTATTTTAGATTTCTTGGCACTTGGCAAGGTACAAACAGAACTTAAAAAACAAGGAATTAAATTAACATTCCAACAAATCTTTAAAGAAATCGAGGAACAAAACTTTGCAGTTATTAGTGAAATTGTAGTTCAATCAATTTTACGAGTGCAACCTCAAATTCCTAGAGAACAAATTGAAGAACATTTAACATTTGATGAACTTGAAAATGTTTTTACATTTTTAGCTGACTTAGTTGAGAAAGCACTTCCATCTCAAAAAAAGTAAGTGGGAGCGAATCGCCCTTAAAAAGTCAAAGCAAAGATGAAGATTGGGACTTAGATTATCTTCAATATTGTTGGCATACGGTGTTACAACGCCACGAAGATTTCTGGGAACAAACCCCTCGTATCTTGTTTTCTCAACTAGATATTCACATTAAAATTAATAGCGATGAGAAACAACAAAACAACAACGACGAAGAAGTAATTTGGCTATGATACGAGGTTATCATAGCCATTATTTTTTTTATCAAAAATTTTGAGAGGTGTTGATATAAATGGCAATAAATCAAGAAATAGCAAGTCTGTCGGTAACTCTTGCTCTTGATAGTGGTAAATTTCAAAAGTCCATTTCCGCTATTAATAGTGAAATCAAAAATTTGGACAAAGATTTCAAGAACGCTGGTAAAGGTGTTAGTAATTTCGAAAACACTTTCAATGGTTTATCTCAAAAAATGTCAACTGCAACTCAAAAAATGGATCTGTATAATAAAAAACTAACGGTTCAAAAAACAGAACATGAAAAGTTGCAAAGCACTATTGATAAACAGGTTAAAAAACTAAACGAAATTGAGCAAACATTAGGAAAAACTTCTCCTGAGTGGCAAAAACAAGCTGAATTAGTTCAAAAAAATTCTCAAAAATTAGGGAAACTCGGTTCAGATATTAAATCAACTGAGGGAGAAATGTCTAAACTTTCAAGAGAATTAAAAACTTCTCAAGAATCTTTTGATAAACTCACAAACAAAACTCAAACTTACGACCAAAAACTAGCAGCTATCAATAGAACTTCACAATTGGCTCAGTCTCAATTTAATTTGATGGATTCTAAATTAGCACAACTTGGTAGTTCTTCTCAAAAATTTGCTAATGAATTAAATAAGCAAAAAAACGCAACTGATACAGCTAGAGCGACACTTGATGTTTATAATGGTGAAATTGCAAAGCTAAACGACACAATTACTAAAAGTCAAGCTAAACATAGTGAATTAGGCGGAGCAATTACAAAAACTGAAAACGAACTTGTACAAGCAAAGGCGAAGTTTGGAGAAAACTCAACAGAAGTTCAAAAACTTGAACAAAAATTAGTTGGTTTAAAAAGTGAATTCTACAACTCAGAGGCTGGTATTCAAGCTGCAGAAAACAAGTTACATGGTTTTAAAGTTGAAGCTAACAACACTGAAGCAGAACTTATTAGATTAGATAGTCGATTAAGAAGTATGCCACTTCAAAATCTTTCTCATCAAATAACTGCTGTTGGCGATAGCATGAAACACATGGGACAAACTATGTCAATTGGTGTTACTGCTCCGATTGTAGGTGCGTTTACAGCATCAGTACACTCTGCTGCAGAATTTCAACATGAAATGGCTGACGTACGAAAAGAAGTTGCTGCTCAAATACCGAACACAAAAGAATTAAATCAAGTCATGAGTGATATGGGTAAAAATTCTTTACAATGGTCACAGGATTACGGTGTTTCAACAGGTGATATTAATGAAGGTCTTTTAACACTGGTTAAGGACGGTTACTCTGCAAAAGAGGCTATGGATGTAATGAGAACATCACTTGATACTTCTCGTGGTGCAAATGAGAAATTATCAGTAGTTGTTGACCAAATGGGTTCTTCTCTTGAGGCTTATGGGATGAAGGCAAAAGATGCTGCTACAACAACTAAAAATATGCAACATATGTCTGATACATTTGCATTTGTCGCAAATCATACGAAAGCAAGTATCACTTCTTTGGGTTCGGCATTTAGTACGGTTGGTAGTACAGCACACGCTTTAGGTATTCCAATGGAGCAAACTGCAACTGCAATCGGTGTTCTGGAATCGAATGGTGTAGATGCTAATACAGCTGCAACCTCATTAAAAGCTGGTTTGGTTAACTTAACAAAACCGACTAAAAAAATGAAGGAAGCTATGGCTGACATGGGTTTCTCAGCATTTGATGCAAAAGGTAAAATGAAAGATTTACCGACCATTTTAAATGAAATGGAAAAAGGCACAAAAGGTTGGACAGACCAACAAAAGAATGCTGCAATTGCTACTATTACTGGTAAGGAGTCATTATCAAGTTGGAATATCCTTTTACATAAAGGTGGAGACTATTTAGGACAATTATCAGATCGAGCAAAAAATGCCAATGGAGAGACAAAAAAATTATCTGCTCAAATGGCAAATACTCCAGTAAACCAATTTAAAAAATTGAAAGAAACTTTGCATACAGTAGGTGTTACATTTGGTACAGAAATTTTACCAGCTATTTTACCTGTTGTTCAAAAACTTCAAGAATTAGTAAACTGGTTTGCACATTTAAGTGAAGGAACTAAAAGAACAATTTTAGTTTTTGCTGCACTTGCAGCTGCGTTAGGACCTGTATTAATCATTGCTGGTCAAATGATTACGAGTATAGGTGCGATTGTAGGCGTGTTTGCAAAACTCTCAGCAGCTGGGGGAATATGGGAAGTTGTAAGTACTGCTGCTGCAGCAACAACTTCTGCACTTGCAACTGCGATTGATTTCTTATTAGGACCAATCGGTTTGGTTCTTTTAGGTATTGCAGCTGCTATTGCAATAGGTGTTCTATTGTATAAAAACTGGGATACAATTGTTGCATGGTCTAAAAAATTAGGTAGTGCAATTGCTAGTATGTGGAACGGTATTGCTAAATGGTTTGAGAGTGGTTGGCAAAAAGCAAAAAGTTTGACTAATGAAGGTATCAATGCAATTCTAGGATTCTTCAAAAAATGGGGCTCAACAATTCTTGTAATTGTTAGTGGACCTATCGGTTGGATTGTTTCGTTTATTTATAGCCACTGGAACTCGATTAAAAGTACAACTGTAAGTATTTGGAACGGTATTTCAAAGGCTATTAGTAGTGTTTGGGACGGTATCAAATCATTTATTAGTGGTGCGGTTAATAGTGTTAAATCAACTATTTCAAACGTGTGGAACGGTCTTGAAAACATTTTAACGCACCCTTTCAAAGCAGCTCAAAATGCTATTGATGGTATCATGGGCGGAGTAAAAGGTGCTATCAATAAAGTTAAGGGTGTTTTTGGTGCTAGTACATCTAGTATCAATGTAAGTGCTCAAACAGGTCAAATAGGTGCTACAGCAGAAGGTGTTGGTGTAGGATCTGAAATGGCTGTAAGTGCTTCAGGTGGTGGACTTTTAGGTTCTATTTCCGATTTCTCAAGCACACTTGGTTCGCTTGATTACTCTAGTGGTAACTATGCTGCAAGTGGTACTGTTGCAAAATACACACCTTCTTCACTAGCAGATAAGAAACAAAACGAAAACAATGATTTACTTCGTCAATTGATTGGTTTAATAGCTCAACAACATCAACAAAATCAACATAAACCTGTTGACGTTAGCGTTCAACTTGACGGAAAAACAATTGCTCAAGCTTCGGCACGTTATATGAATCAGGCAATTAATGATATAAACTATAAAAATACTAGACTTGGAGGAAGTTTCTAATGGGTTATCAAGTAAATTTTAATGGTGTGGATATCGACCAATATATGGGTATCCTAAAGGTTCATAGAACAGTATTACCAGAAAGAAAGAATTTCTCAAAAGATATTCCTTCAATGTTTGGTGAATACTACACAGGGTATAAATACAGTCCAAAACAACTCGTTTTGGATTGTTTTATTACCGCAACTTCAGCTGAAGAACACATGGACGCAATCAACACAATTTCTGATGTTCTCAACGTATCTCAACCTCAACAATTAATTATTTCAGATGAGCCTGAAAAATATATGTGGGCGATTCCAGATGGTGCAATTAGTGTTGAAAAAGTTGGTAATCATGGTCAATTCTCAATAACATTTATTTGTCATGACCCTTATTTATATTCTGTTGAAGAATATGTTTATGAGGGTGATGATAGCAAGAAACTTACGGTTGAAAACGCTGGTACGGTTGAAACATACCCTCGTATTGGTGCAAGTTTTAATAGTGATTCTTACTTTTTTCAAGCTACTAACTATGATGGACAAACTATTTTACTAGGTAACAGACCAGATTCTGAAGTACCTATGAGATTATTACCATTTATGTTTAAAGAAGATTGCTCAACTACTACAAACTGGCTTCCTACTGGCAACGTGCTAGATCCAAATCGTGAGATTATGGGTAATATCACAGTCAATGGTGGCGGTTATGCTATTATACCAAATGACTTTGGTTCAAGTGATAAGGCTTGGCATGGACCTGCGGTGAGAAGAAGTATTGGTAAAGATCTGACAGATTTTGAGATTCGTGTAAGAGTTGAGCACAGCTCAAAAGGTGATATGAAACAAATTGGTTCAACAAAATTACCACCATCACCAGCACCGAGAAATTATTATGCAGCGTCTGATGTTAAACTTCGTCAATCACGTTCTGCAAGTTCGATTCAGTTAACAGTTATTCCAAAAGGTAAGTTAGTATCTGTTTCAAATGTTGATAAAAACTTTGGACAAGTAACTTACAACGGTAAAACTGGTTATGTTGGTATGGGATTCATGAGTATTCAAAAACCACCATTGCCTATTAAATCAACTGGTAATTACATGACAAATTCAAGTACATCAATGCGTTCAGATCGTGGTACAAAATATAAAACTTTAAAAACAATACCTAAAAATACATCACTTTCTGTAAGTGACATCAAGAGTGGTTGGGGTAAAGTTTATTATGGTGGCAAAAGTGGTTATGTTTACATGACTTATTTGAGAAAAGCAAAGGTAACTTCTTACGATGCGGAAGTTTTCTCAGTTCCAATGCCTCCTAGTGTTGAGAATCAACGTGGATTACTTGAGATTTATGGCTTTGATAAAAACGGTGCAAAACTATTCAAATTTGTTGCTCGTGATAGTGAATTCTTTTATGAGTATTCTCAGCCTGAGGTTTATTTTGGTAACATTCTAGTTTTAGATGACAAAAGAAAATCACCAATCCCAAAAGTAGGTTATGTAAAAGACCCTTCTAATGGTAAATTTGTTAAACAATCTCTTGACAGTGGTAAATATGGTGATTGGAACGATATGTACGCTGAGTTTAAAATTAGACGAACAACTGATAGCAAGGGTAAACAGATTTGGTTTGCACAAGTTGATAAAATTGTTGATGGTAAAGTTGCAAAACACATTTACACAAACAACTTATCAAGCACAAGTTATCCAACAGGACAATTAAACAATGTTGTTGCTTACTTCTCACAATTCAAAGGTGACCCAGCTTGTAGTGTTATGTCTGTAACTGATGTTGAGGTTATTGAGTGGACAGGATTGACGTTCAATGATATTAAACCAATATTCCATCAAGGAGACGAATTGTTAATTGATAGTGAAACACAAACAATAACTTTAAATGGACAACCATTTATGGAAGAACTTGATATTGGTAGTCAATTCTTTAGTATTCCAACTGGTGAATCAGAGTTTATTTGTGTAACCGATGATGATACTTGTGATGTACACGCCACAATGAATGACCGCTGGATTTAAAGTAAAAGCAACATTTTATTTAGAATATCGAGGCTATAAACCTTGATATACCAACGTTTAAAAAATGGAATAAAAAAAGAGGGGCGAAAACCCCTCTTGATTATTTTATTTAGTTAAAAAAATCTAAAATCTCTTGTAATTCACGTTTCATTTCTTCATATTTTTCTAATTCTGCACAATATTTCGCAATACCTTCTGCAGCATTTCTAACCCAATGAAAACTATTTTGATCCATGTATTTATTAATACAATCATGGTTTAACATTATTTTGTTTTTAGCACCTTCAATTTTTGCATCTAAATTCTTAATTCTTCTTTTAATTACATCTAGTTTGTTTTCCACTTCCAAACCCTCGTTTTTAATGTCCATTTCTTTTATATCAAAACAACCACAATGGGGGCAATAATCTTCATTTCCAAATTCTTTTGTGAAACCTCTTTTACAATCGTTACATACCATGTTTGTCATATCAATGACCTCCTAAAGTTTTAATGTTCCTTACATAATGATCATAACATAAAAAAGATGAGCTGTCAACTCATCAATTCATCTAAATTAGTATAAAAATAAGGTTTTTCAATTAATTTTTTGTCTAATCTTGTTAAATACTGTTTAACCGCACTTGCACTTGCTTGAGTTAACTCGCCTATTTCTTCATAAGAATAACCACGTTTTCTTAAAACATATCTAGAGGCTTCTAAAAAAAGAAAAGAATGATATAATCTATAAACTTGTATTTCTTGCATTATTTCTTCTGTTAAAGTCATGTTGTTTAGCTCCTTAGAAAAGAGGGGGTTAACCCTCTTATTTTGTTAAAAAGTTTAATAACTCTTGCATTTCTTTTTTCTTTGTTTGTTCTATTGTTAAATCATTATAATACTCTGTAATTTTTTTTGCACAAATATTTACCCAGTAGTAATTTTCTGTTTTAAGGTATTCTTGTAATTGGCTGTTTTCTCTTGCAATTGAATCTGTAAACATTTTAATTCTTAAATCAATATCATTAATATGTTTTTGTGCTATTTCGAATTTTTGTTGCATTTTAACCACTCCTTGTAATGTGTTCCTTACAAATTGATCATAACATAAATACTGATAAGTGTCAACAGTTTTTTGAAATAAAAAAGCTAGGGTTAAACCCCAGCTTCCGCTAATAATCGTGAACCTTTATGTGTTAGGCTATAAAAACTCATTTTAAAACCAAACTCCGTATCTCTTCTTTTTATTAAGCCATCTTCTCTTAATGTTTTTAATTGTTTACCATATTCAAATAACTTTCTACCCTCTACTTCACCAAATTGTCCTTCTCTTGCTATAATTTCTAACACTTTCCACTCTTTTCTCATTTTTAACAACCTCTTCATTATTTATTTTGTAAGTAACTTCCTTACAAATTGATCATATAACATATTAATCAAAAACTCAACACTTTTGTTGAGATTTTATTTAGAATTGTTGACTTTTTCGCCTACAGTCCATGTATATATTATAAGGGTTGAAAGGAGGACACAAATGCTTTTTATATTGAACAACAAAGAACAAGTTGTTGGTACTTTATCAGAAATGAATGGTTCAAACTTAGCAACACCATTTTTTGATGATGAATATATGATGGATTTAGCATCAGGAGCTGAAACATTTACATTTAGTACATTAGCAACTACACCTCAAGCTCAAAACTTGGTAGTTGGTAATTATGTTGCTTTTGAATTTCAACATGATTGCAAAATGTTTGAAATTATCAATGTTACTGACGTACATAATGACCAATTTATGAAAACTGTTTATTGTGAAATGGCTGGTATTGGTTTATTAAATGAGTACGTTAGACCAGTAAGTATGCCTTCGGCAAACATAGAACAATTTTTAAACGTTATTTTACAAGACACTGAATGGGAAGTTGGAGAGATTAGTTTTCCCACTGATACTGTTTTAAGTGTTGATATTACCGATATGACTACCGTTTATCAATTAATTCAAGATTGGGTTATTAATAAATATGATGTAGAAATAAGTTATTCGGTTGATATTCGTGGCGGTAAAATAGTTGGTAAATATATAAATGTCTATGAACAACGTGGTGACTTTAGGGGTTATCGTTTTGCTTATGGCTCAAATATGGCAGAAGTTCAGAAAAAAGTTGATTCAAGTGAATTAGCGACTGCATTGTATGGTGTAGGTAAGGATGGACTTGATTTTAAAACTGCACAAGCCGATGACAAACCCTTAGATCAAGATTGGGTTGGAGATGATGATTCTTATAAAAGATGGAATCGTAACGGTTATCATATTTTTGGTGTTTATTCAAATAGTGAATGTAGTTCTGCAGCAGAATTGCTTACTTTAACAAGACAAGCATTACAACTTCGTAATCAACCAAAAATTTCATATGATATGAAAACAATTCTTTTATCTGATTCAGAGGTTTCAATAGGTGATACGGTTTATGTAATTGATAATGAATTTACACCACCTTTATATTTAGACGCTCGTGTATCTCAATTAAAAGTTTCATTTACTGACGACAGCAAAAACGAATGTACACTAGCAAACTTCAAAGAAGTTCAATCTAATATAACAGATGAAATCACTAGCATTAAATCACAATTGAGTGCAAACACAAAAAATGTTGCATTAGCTCAAGCAAGTGCGGATTATGTAGCTTCGGCAATTAATGATTTATTTAATGATGCTAGGTTGACACCAAACGAAAAGCAAACTTTACAAAATAAGTTAAATGAAATAACACTTGAACGTGATAATTTTACGACACAATCTTCAACCGCAATACAAAACGAGTTAAACGATTACGTTTTAGCTGTTAACAACGTATTAAACTATGTATCGTCAAATAATCTTTTAGCTGATATGACGATTACAACGGTTATTGATAGTCCTACCATAAATGGATTATTTGATACTTATTTCACAAGAAGAGCAAACTTACTAAAGAGAATGAGTGAAGACCATTCAATACAAGTAGTTATTAATTCTTCAAATGGTAATGTATTCAAAAATGGTGCTGGTATAGGTACGGTTCTAACAGCATTATTGTATAAAAATGGTGATCTGTATGCACCTGATACTGTTACTTATAACTGGGAGAAATTTAAGTCTGATGGTACGGTTGACCCATCATTTAAAGACCCAGCGACACAAACTTTAACAGTAAGTCCAACTGATGTTACTGGTAAAGCAACATTTTTCTGTAATGTAACAACATCTTAAAAAAGGAGAGGATAAACAATGGCAAGTATACAAGGTCAATTTACTATTACTCAAACCAATGATTTAGTTGTTCAAACAACACCTCCTACTCCTTTAATGGATGGAGCACAATGGTATAACCCAACAACAGGTCTAACATTAGTTTCATCAGGCGGTAACTGGGTTAATCCACCAACTCAACAAATTATCAATGGTTTACAAAAAGTTAGATATATTAAAATTTGGTCAAAAGGTAACTCGGCAAATGGTTCAAACCATTTAACCGAATTGAAAGCTATGGCTGGTACAACAAACCGAGCAAAAGGAATTGTTGTTACATCAAGTGCAACATTGTCAAACCCAGTTTATTGTACGGATGAAATAATAAGCACAAATAACTACTCAACTTTCGGTACTGGTTTACAATGGGTTCAACTAGATTTAGGTGCGGTTTATGAAGATTTAGATTATATTCAAGTATGGTATTACTATTCTGATGGAAGAACATATCATGGCACAAAAACTCAAGTTTCTGTTGATGGAACAACTTGGACAACATTATTTGATAGTGCGGTAACAGGTGAATATACCGAAACAATCAATGGTGCTATTGTACCTGTTAATTTAACTAAATTCACTAACACTATTACTAATAGAACTTCAAGTATTGAAGGTTCAATTAGCGATATGACAAGTGATAATAAACTTACACCTATTGAAAAAATGGCATTGAAAAAAGAAACTGATGCAATTACTGCTGAGAAAACGGTTCTCGATTCTCAAGCCACAGGATATTCAATTCCAACAACAAAATATGATACTGCTTATACAAATTTGTTAAATAACGTCATAACTCCTTATTTAGCAAACTTAACAACAACTGACAATATTGTTGGTGCAACAGTACGTTCATATTTCTCAACTTATTATACAGAAAAAGCTAATTTACAAAAAGCGATAACTGATGCTGCAAATACATTGATTGCAGCAAAAGAGGCAGCAATTGTTAAATCAGCTACACCACCATCAAGTCCATATGCTGGTCAAGTTTGGCTCGCAACTACAGGTGTAACGACACCATATATTGCGAATACTTGGTATCAATGGAATGGAACTGCTTGGGCGAAATTAACAAGAACTGATTTAGGCGAGTTGTCTGGTAAAATTAGTACAGCTCAACTTGATGCTGCAACAATTAACGCAATTGGAATTGATGCTTCAGCAATTAAAACTGGTACATTATCAGCAACTTTCATTGATGCCAGATCATTAAAAGTTGGTCAAGCTGGTAAAACTACTAATTCATTTAATATTGATACTTATGGTATGGTTCAAACTTTACTAATGCAAAAAGGTTCAACCACGAACGGTTTAATGGGTTGGATGGACGGAGATTATGGTGATTATGTAGGTTTCACATATAATGGTAGTGGTTCTGGTGTTATGCTAAAGTACAAAATGGATAGTGGTGCGGACGCTGGACAATATGGTGATTTAGTACATGGCAGATCATTTTTAAACGCTTCAGATACTCATTTGAAATTAACTAACTCAACCTCAAACAAAGTTTGGCATATGGAGACCAACTCTTCATCTAATGATCTTCGTATAGTTGAAACTG
>Ga0187779_10000510_pt1 | contig 25917 bp, 27 predicted proteins | sample 1015_Q2_SP10_10__FD_132435 | JGI IMG/M metagenome (GOLD analysis project Ga0187779, IMG submission 132435) | Tropical peat soil microbial communities from peatlands in Department of Meta, Colombia - 1015_Q2_SP10_10_MG | ecosystem: Environmental > Terrestrial > Soil > Wetlands > Peat | place... | reverse complement strand
GCTCGTGCGCCGGGGCGACACCGAGCCGCAGGCGGTGCTGGAGGAGCCGGCCTCCGAGATCGTCTGAGCCGCTCCCGTCGGCAGGACCCGTTCCTAGGATGAGGGGTGTGCTGTCGTCGCGGCTCGCCCGGCTCGTTGCGATCGGGCTGGTCGCCGGGCTGATGAGCTCGTTGTTCGGGGTCGGCGGCGGCATCGTGATCGTGCCGCTGCTGATCCTCCTCTGCGCGTTCGGGACGCGCGAGGCGACCGCCACCTCACTCGGCGCGGTCGCGATCACTGCCCTCGCGGGCGTCGCGCTCTACGCGCTCCACGGGGACGTCCGCGTCGGCTACGCGGCGCTCGTCGGCCTCCCGGCGGTTGCCGGCTCGATCGCCGGGGCGGCGCTCCAGCAGCGCGTCTCCGGTCCTGCCCTGACGCTCGGCTTCGCCGCCCTGCTCGCCGGCGTCGCGATCTGGCTGCTCGTCGGATGAGCGCCACGACCATCGCGGTCGGACTGACGCTGGGCCTCGTCGCCGGGCTGCTCTCGGGCATGTTCGGGGTCGGCGGCGGCATCCTCTTCGTGCCGACGCTCGTCGCGCTCGGGCTCGGCCAGGTCGAGGCCGCGGCGACGTCGCTGCTCGCCGTCGTCCCGACCGCCTCGGCGGGGATCTGGCGGCAGACCCGGTACGGCAACCTGCGTGCTCGGCCGGCTCTGATCCTGGGGATCGCGTCCGTCGCGGGGGTCGAGGGAGGCGTGCGGATCGCCACCTCGCTGCCCGAGCACGTCCTGCGGCGACTCTTCGCCGCGCTCCTGCTCGGCGTCGCCGCCCAGCTCGCCCATTCGGCCTTCCGGCAGCGGGGGCGCTACTCTGGGACGCGGTGACGGCCCAATCGAAGGTCGCTCGAGGTCTGCTCTTGCTCGCCATCGCTGCGCTGGCCGCTGCGGTCGGCGGTCTCGCGGGCGCGGCGCCGAAGAACCCGCAGACCACGGCGACGGCGATCGCGATCAGGATCGCGGTCCCCGGCTCGCCCGACGTCACGGGGGGCGAGGTGACAGGGCCGCCCGGTGCGTCGACCGACGTCGCGGGCTTCGCGTACCCGGACGACGGCTCGGTGGTGAAGATCGGCTCCGCCGCCGGCACGGTGGCCGCCCAGCCGGGCCCCTCGTCGAGCGCGCAGGCAACCGCCACGTCGCTCGCCGTGTCGCTCTTCGGCGGCGAGATCACCGCGGACACCGTCTCTGTCCGCGCGACCGCGGCGGCGGGTGACGTGACGGCCTCGGCCGACACGTCCGTCTCCCATGTCGAGAGCCTCGTCGTGCTCGGTCAGCCGGTGACGGCGACCGTGAACGCGCAGACCCCGCTGGCCGACTGGGGGACCCTGGACATCCTCGTCGGCACGACGACGACTGCGACTGCCGCGAACGCGCCGAAGACGGGTCAGGCGGAGGTCATCGGCCTACGGGTGACGCTGTCGGCCGACCACGGCGGGCTGCCGGCCGGAAGCGAGATCGACGTCGGGGTCGCGAAGGTCGACGCCGTGACGAGCCAGCCGGCCACGACGACGACGACGACGCCGACCACCACCACGACGACCGTGCCGAAGCCCGTCGGCCGCGTCCAGAGCCGGCCGACCGAGCCCGGCACGTCGGTCCCCGGTGTCCCGTCGACTCTCGTCAGGCAGGTCCCGGGCAACGTCAAGGCCTCGCTCACGAGCGGGGGCTACGTCTTCCCCGTGTACGGCCCGGCGACGTTCGGCGACACCTTCGGCGCTCCACGCCCCGACGTCCACGGCGGATGGCACCACGGCGAGGACATCTTCGCGCCGCTCGGGACACCGCTTCTCGCGGTCGCGGACGGCGAGATCCACACCGTGGGCTGGAACACGATCGGCGGCTGGCGCCTCTGGCTTCGGGACGACCAGGGCAACGAGTTCTACTACGCGCACCTCTCTGCGTACTCGCCGCTCGCGACCGAGGGAAGGCGCGTTCACGCGGGTGACGTGATCGGGTTCCTCGGCAAGAGCGGCGACGCCGAGTTCGGCCCGCCGCACCTCCATTTCGAGATCCACCCGGTGTCGCTCTTGTCGCTGGGCTACGACGGCGTCATCGCGCCGTATCCGTTCCTCGTCGCCTGGCGCCGCCTGCAGGACGTGCCGTTCACGGCCGGCCGCACGTACGTCACGGACGCGAGCGGGCTGCCGCGCGCCGCAGCGCCGGCTCCCGGCGCGATCCTGCTCCAGGCGACCGACGTGTCGAGCTCGAGCGGTCTCGTGCCTGGAGCGCTGGAGCGGACGCTCGCCGGAACGCCCAATCCCTGAGCGACTCCGGCGAGCCCGCGATTCGGTAGCGACCTAGCTCTCGGACGTGCCTGCGGCGACCGGCTCGTTGCCGTTCGTCTCGGCGGCGGCCGGCGTCGGTGCGTCGACGTCGAGCGGCGCGAGCTCGTCCTCGCCGGCGATCTTGTCGAGCAGCCAGCTGCGCGTCTGCGGCCCGGTCCACGGGTTGTAGAGCGCGCCGACCACGACACCCGCCAGGAGGAGCTTCCTGCTGCGCTTGCCCGCCTTCTTGCCCTTCTTGCCCTGCACGCGGTCGGCGGCGTCGGTCAGCTCGGCAAGTGCGCGCTGGAGGTTGCGCTGCACGTCCTTGTCGGTCGCGAGCTTGGTCGCCGACTGCGTCAAGCCGCTCGTCTTCGACAGGTCGCCGTAGATTCCGCGAGCCGCCTCGAGCGCCTCGCGCACGTTCTTGCGGAACTCCTCGTCCGTCAGCGCCCGCTCGATGTACGGCTTCAGGCTGTCGACGGTGTCGGAGACCCGCTCGTTGCGCTTCTTGGCCATCTGCGGCCGTCCTTTCCTCGTGTGCTTCCAGCTTGAAGTATGCCGCCCCCGCCAGGTCAGGGGGTCACTACCATGCCCCGGTGCGCACGGTGAAGCGAATCGGCGCGGCGATCGGCATCGCGCTCGGCGTGCTCGCGTACGTCTGGTACGCGGCCGTGCGCGCGGTGCCCGAGGTCGAGCGGCGCAGGGCGGCGCGCCGCGCTCGCGGCTGATGCTCGCGCCGCCCGTCGTGCGCGGCGGCATCGTCGCCCGCTGGGCCTCGCTCGTGCTCGGCCTGTTCCTGTTTGCGCTCGGCGTCGTCCTCTTGCTGGAGTCGAAGCTCGGCCTCTCCCCCTGGGACGTGCTCAGCCAGGGCATAGCGAAGCACAGCCCGCTCAGCTTCGGCAACGCCAACATCGCGGTCGCGCTGGTCGTCCTCGTCGTCGCCTGGCGGCTCGGTGCGCGGATCGGGCCCGGGACGGTCGCGAACGCGCTCCTGATCGGGCTATTCATCGACGGGCTACTCGCGATCCGCGGCGTCCATCGACTGGCGCAGGGGTCGCTCCCCGTTCGCGTCTGCGAGCTCGCCGGCGGCGTCCTGATCGTCGGCGCCGCCTCCGGTCTCTACATCGGAGCGGCCCTCGGCGCCGGCCCGCGAGATTCGCTGATGCTCGTGCTCGCGAGGCGGACGGGTGTCCGCGTCGGCGCAGTCCGCGCCGGCCTCGAGATCTCGGCGACCGCGGCCGGGTTCGCGCTCGGAGGGAAGGTCGGCGTCGGGACGCTCGCGTTCGCGCTCGGGATCGGCCCTGCCGTGGAGGCGTCGTTCTGGGCGTTGGGACGCACGCCGCTCGCGCTCCCGGCGGTTCCCGCGCCTGCACCTGCGAGTACGATCGGGCAGGCATGAGCGGACGCGCGTGAAAGGGCTGGTCTGCGCAGGGGGCGAGGCGACCAGGCTCGGGGAGCTGACCCGCGCGACGAACAAGCACCTGCTCCCGGTTGCCAGCTGGCCGATGGTCTACTACCCGCTGCAGCTGCTCCAACTGGCGGGCGTGCGCGAGGTGCTCGTGGTCACGGGCAAGCACCACGCGGGCCAGATGATCGACCTGCTCGGCGACGGTCGGCTGATCGCGCGAGGCGACGGCGGTCCGCTCTTCGACCTCGACCTCACCTACAAGGTGCAGACCGAGGCCGGCGGGATCGCCGAGGTCGTCGGGATGGCGCGCCAGTTCGCAGGGGACGACGGGCTCGTCGTCGTGCTCGGCGACAACATCTTCGAACGGGCGCAGAGCGAGGCGCTCCGCTCCTGGGGTCAGAAGCCGGACGTGGCGCAGATCTTCGTGAAGGCCGTGCCCGACCCGGAGAGCTTCGGCGTCGTCGTGTACGGCGAGGGCGGCCGCGTGGTCGACATCGTCGAGAAGGCGGGGAGGGTCGACACGAGGTTCGACACGCCGCCGTCCGACCATGCCGTCGTCGGCCTCTACTGCTACCCGCCCGACGTCTACGAAACGATCGCGACGCTCCAGCCGTCGAGCCGTGGCGAGCTCGAGATCACCGACGTCAACCGCCACTACGCGCGCGAGGGGCGGCTCGTCGTGCAGGAGGTCGAGGGTTGGTGGGAGGACGCGGGCAAGCACTGGCAGCACCTCGCCGAGATCGGCAAGCTGATCGAGCAGACGGGCGTCAACCGCTGACGACGCCGTGGTCGACGGGCTTCTGCGCATCCCGCTCCACCGCTTCACCGACGAGCGCGGCTGGTTCGTCGAGTTGCGCCGGGAGAGCCTGCTGCCGAGACCGACCGTCCAGACGAACGTCTCGTTCTCGCGCCGAGGCGTGATCCGGGGGCTCCACTATCACCTGCGGGGCCAGGACGACCTGTTCGTCTGCCTGCAGGGGACAGCGCGCGTCGTCGTGCTCGACCGCGAGACCGGCGACAGCTTCTCGGAGGACGTCGGCGACGAGAACCCGGTCGCGATCTACGTCCCCGGCCGGCACGCGCACGGCTTCGAGGCGCTCACCGACCTCCTCTTCTCCTACCACGTGACCGCCGAGTACGATCCGGCCGACCCGGACGAGCACGGGCTGTGCTGGGCCGACGAGCGGGTCCGGCACCTATGGAGCACGCAGACACCGATCCTCTCGCCGCGAGACGCCGCCGCGTGCTCGTGACCGGAGCGCACGGCCAGCTCGGCCGCGCGCTCCAGGAGGCGTTCGCCGACGAGGACGTGCTCGCGCTCGGGCGCGGCGCCTGGGACGTCACGCTGCCGCCTCCCGAGCTCCCGCCCCCGCCGCCGTCCCTCGTTCTCCACGCCGCCGCGTGGACCGACGTCGACGGGGCGGAGGCCGACCCGCAGGGCGCGGCCGCGGTCAACGTCGGCGGGACGATGCACGCCGCCGAGCTCGCGCGCGCCGCCGGGGCGTCGCTGGTCGCGTTTTCCACCGACTACGTGTTCGACGGCGAGAGGCGCGAGCCGTACGTGGAGTCCGACGGCCCGAATCCGCTCTCGGCCTACGGCAGGACGAAGCTTCAGGCGGAGGGCGCGGCCGGCGAGGACGCCTGGGTCGTTCGCAGCTCGTGGCTCTTCGCCGAACAGGGGACGAACGTCGTTCGCACGATGCTGCGGCTCGGCGCCGAGCGCGAGGAGGTCGCGGTCGTCGACGACCAGCGCGGCTGTCCGACGTACGTGTCGCATCTGGCGGCCGCGACACGAGAGCTCGTCGACGGCGACCTTCCGCGCGGCGTCTGGCACCTCGCCGCGAAGGGCGACTGCACCTGGGCGGAGTTCGCCGAGGCGATCTTCGAGCAGGCGGGCATCGCGTGCCGCGTGCGCCGGATCGGCAGCGGCGAGCTCGCCCGGCCGGCGGCGCGTCCCGCCTACTCCGTGCTCCGGAGCGAGCGACCTGGTGCGCCGCAGCTCCCCCACTGGCGCGACGGCCTGCGGGAGTGCCTCGCCCGGATCGACCGCTAGCGCCTCCGGAGCAGGAGGAAGGCGGCGCCGCCGGCCGCAACCGCAGCGGCGCCGGCGAGCGCGTACAGGAGCCAGGGGCCGCTGCCGTGCGTGATCACCGCGCGCGGCGTCGTCAGGTGCACCCCGCGGGTCGAGGCGACCTCCCGAACGGCGGTCGAGGCGATCCGGGCGAGTTCCTCCGGCGTCCCCGCGCTCGGCACGACGAGCTTCGCGACCAGGGCTCTCGCACGGGCTGTCGCCGCCGGTCCGTACAGACCGACGCCGCCCGGCTTGCCCGCCATCGCGACGAGAACCGTGCCCCGGTACGCGAACGTGATCTCCCTCGCGAGGAACGTGGCGTACTGCTGGGCGCGGCCGAAGAGCATCGGCACCGCTCCCAGGTCGCTGCTCTGCTCGATCACCGCGATCCGGATCGGGACGTGGCGCCGGGCAGCCTCGGCCGTGAGCGCGAGCAGCTCTCGGAGGTAGGGCGGAGCCGTCTGCGAGTCGACGACGATGAAGACGCGCTCCGAGAGGAGGACGTCGCTCGCCGGGTCGCCGTCAGCCCGCGCCGTCTGCGCACAGGCGAGCAGCGCTGCAGCGAGGGTGGTCGCGAGCAGCGGGCGGAGCACCTTCACCGGGGCATGGTGCCCGCTCGACGGTCGCGCTGCGTCGGGACGTGCCCGCGACTACCCTGTAGCGGCATGCGGGTCCTCGTCACGGGCGGCGCCGGGTTCATCGGCTCGCATCTCGTCCGCCGCCTCGCGGCCGGCGGGCACGAGGTCGTCGTACTCGACAAGCTCACCTACGCGGGCAACCAGGCCAATCTCGAAGACGTCGAGGCCCGTCTCGTCGTCGGCGACATCGCAGACCCCGACGCCGTGTCGGCGGCCGCGGCCGGATGCGACGCCGTCGTCAACCTCGCGGCCGAGACCCACGTCGACCGCTCGATCCTCGGCGCGCGGGAGTTCGTGCACACGAACGTCGTCGGCACGCAGACGCTGCTCGAGTGGGCGCGGGAGTCGGGTGCTCGGCTCGTCCACGTCTCGACCGACGAGGTGTACGGCGACCTCGAGGCGGGCGGGCGCTCGCGCGAGGACGATCCGCTCCGGCCGTCGAGCCCGTATGCTGCGAGCAAGGCGGCAGCCGACCTCCTCGTCCCGGCCTACGTCCGGACGTACGGCGTCAATGCCTCGGTGACCCGCGGCGCGAACACGTACGGGGCGCGCCAGTACCCGGAGAAGTTGATCCCGCTCTTCGTCACGAACGCACTCGACGGTCTCCCCCTTCCCGTGTACGGGGACGGACTGCAGGTTCGCGAATGGCTCCACGCGGAGGATCACTGCGCTGCGATCGAGCTCGTCCTGCACGAAGGCGCGCCGGGCGAGACCTACAACGTCGGCGGCGAGGAGCACGAGAACCTCGAGGTGGTGCACCGGATCGTCGAGCTGACGGGAGCCGACCCGGCGCTCATCACGCACGTCGAGGACCGGGCGGGCCACGACCGCCGCTATGCGCTCGAGGACACGAAGGTGCGAGCGCTCGGCTGGAGGCCGACCCACTCGTTCGGCGAGCGAGGGCTGCCCGAGACGGTTGCGTGGTACACGGCGAACCGGGCATGGTGCGACGCCGTGAAGTCCGAGGAGTACCGGACCTACTACGAGCGGCAGTACGCCGACCGTCTCAAGGCATGAAGGCTCCGACCGAGAACTCCAGTACCACTCAGTGACCGCCTCCTTCGGAGGCTCCCGCGCCATGCGTCTCCGCCTCGCTGCCATCCTGCTGATCTCCGCGCTCGCCCTCGTCGGTGCGGCAGGTGCGTCGAGACCCGAGTCGGGCGGGGGCGACGACGGCGGCAGCGGCTCCACGCAAGCTCCTTCGAACGGGGGCGCCGTGTTCGTCCTCACCGGCTCGGGGTACGGTCACGGCGTCGGCCTCAACCAGTACGGAGCGCGCGCGCAGGCACTCGCAGGGCGGACCGCCGGCGACATCCTCGGCTTCTACTACCCCGGCACGACGATCGGGACGGCCGCCGGTCGCACGGTTCGGGTGCTGCTCGTCCCGTCGGCGGTGTCGCTGACGGTGTTGGCGTCGACCCCCTTCACGGTGCGCGACGCAACAGGTGCTGCGTACGCGCTTCCTGCAGGCGAGGTGACGGTCGGCCCAGATCTGCAGGTCCCCGTCGACGGCGTAGCGACGCCGCTCGACGGGCCGCTCACGTTCTCGGCCCCGGCCGGCTCGCTGCTCTCCCTCGGCGGCAAGGCGTATCGCGGGAAGCTCGAGCTCAGCTCGACGGGGACGGCGCTGCAGGCGACCGACGTCGTCGGGCTGGAGGCGTACGTCCAGGGCGTCGTGCCGGGCGAGATGCCGAGCACGTGGCCCGAGGCCGCACTCGAGGCGCAGGCGATCGCCGCTCGCTCGTACGCCCTCGCGAGCGTCGTCGGGGGAGCCGCCTGGGACGTCTATCCCGACGGCCGAAGCCAGCAGTACCTCGGGGCTTCTGCCGAGACGCCGCAGACGACCGCCGCCGTCACGGCGACCGCGCGGCAGGTCGTCCTCTACGGCGGGGAGGTGGCGACGACGTTCTACTCGTCCTCCTCCGGCGGCCGCACCGCGAGCGCCTTCGACACCTTCGGGCTGAACCTCGCCTACCTGCCCACCGAGGCCGACCCCTGGGACGACACCTCGCCGTACCACGTGTGGACGCCGACGTCGTACACGGGCCAGCAGCTCGCGAGGAAGCTGGGGCTGAAGGCGCCGGTCGTCGACGTGACCTCGCAGCTCTCCGACTCCGATCGCGTCGCGTCGCTCGTCGCCGTGGCAGCCGACGGGAGCTCGCTCGAGCTCTCCGGGAGCGAGGTGTCGACGCGGCTCGCCCTTCGCTCGACGGCATTCCACCTCGGCACGCTCCGGTTCCTCACCCAGGCCTCGCCGGCGTCCGCGGGCACGAAGGTGCTCCTCGCCGGGGTCGCGCGGGACGTCGACGCGCCGACGCTGGAACGCCTCGACCAGTCGGGCCTCTGGGAGCCGGTCGTGAAGTCGTTCGCCGTCCGGCCGGACGGGTCGTTCGCCGTCGTCGTCAGGCCGAAGCAGACGACCACCTACCGCCTGTCGGCCTCCGGCCTGTCGGGGCCGGCCCTCACGATCCCCGTCGTCGGGGCTTCCGGCGCCACCGGACAGGGCACGAGCTGATGCGGCGACTCGTCCTGCTCGCGCTCGGGGTGGCACTCGGGCTGACCGCCCCTGCGAGCGCGTTCACGCCGACCGACCCGTTCGTCCCGAGGCAGTGGTACCTGACGGCGAACCACACGTACGACGCCTGGTCCGCGCTGCCGCAGCTCGACCCGGTCCGGATCGCGATCGTCGACTCGGGCGTGGACGGCGGGCACCCCGAGCTCGAGAATCGCATCGTCGCCGCCCGCAGCTTCGTCGGAGGCTCGCCTCGGGTCGACACGGACGGTCACGGGACGTTCGTCGCCGGGCTGATCGCAGCCGAGGTCGACGACGGGATCGGCATCGCGGGGAGCTTCCCTGCCGCCCAGCTCGTGATCGCGAAGGCGGTCGCGCCGGACGGGACGATCCCCGAAGGCGCCGAGGCACGGGCGATCCGCTGGGCGGTCGACGAGGGCGCGCGGGTGATCAACCTCAGCTTCGGGGGCGTCCGCGACCCGGTCGACCTCGCGCGCGACACGTACTCGGCAGAGGAAGCCGACGCGGTTGCCTACGCCGTCGCGCACCACGTCGTCGTGGTCGCGGCCGTCGGCAACGGCGACCAGGCTCCCCGCGAGCCGTGGCCGTTCGCGAGCTACCCGGCGGCGCTGCCCCACGTGCTCGGCGTGAGCGCGTATGCGAGGGACGGCGCGGTACCCGACTTCTCGAATCGCGACCGCCTGCTCAACGACGTCGCGGCGCCGGGTCTCGGCATCCTCTCGACCTTTCCGCGCAATCTGACGGCGGAGCGGCCGGACTGCTCCGAGCAGGGCTATTCGAGCTGCGGGCCCGAGGAATACCGCGTCGCAGAAGGGACGTCGTTCGCCGCGCCGCAGGTCGCCGCTGCGGCTGCGATGCTGATCTCGCTCGAGCCGAGGCTGACGCCCGACCAGGTGACGACCATCCTCGAGCGCTCGGCGACCGACATGAGCCCGGTGACGGGGTGCGATCGCTGCCCGGTCGGTCGGGACGCGCTGAGCGGCTGGGGACGGTTGGACGTGGCCGCGGCCGTGGCCGCGCTCGGCCGGCCGCTGCCGCCGCCGGACTCGCTCGAGCCGAACGACGGCGTCGGCTCGCACGCGGCGACGCTCTGGGGCTCGACGCGCACGGTCGCTGCGACGATCGACTTCTGGGACGACCCGACGGACGTCTACCGCGTGCGGTTGCGGAAGGCTCAGAAGCTCTTCGTCGTGCTCTCCGGGCGGCTCGCCGGCGCCGTCTCGCTCCATCTGCTGGCGCCCGGGGCGACGAGTCCCGACGAGACGATCGGGCTGCTCGAAGTGGCAAGGCGCCACGGCGCCGTCCAGAGGCTCGCCTACCGCGCGACCGCCGGCGGCTTCTACTCGCTCGTCCTGACGGCCACCCGGCCCTGGTCGGGTGCGTACCGGCTCGAGCTCGCGAAGAGCTGACCTCTACTGGCTCTCGAGCAGCTCCTCGGCAGGGACGCTGCGGAGGACGCGGGCGGGATTGCCGACGACCACCGTGCGCGGGGCGACGTCCTGGACGACGACCGCCCCGGCGCCGACGAACGAGTCCTCGCCGATCTCGATCCCCGGGCAGAGGATCGCTCCGCCGCCAACCCGCGCGCCGCGCCTGATCGTCGGGCCCTTCATCAGCTCGAGGCGCCTCTCGGTTCGACCCATGAAGTTGTCGTTCGTCGTCACGACGCACGGCGCGATGAAGACGTCGTCCTCGAGTGTCGAGTACGCGGTGACGTATGCGTCGGCCTGGATGCGGGTGCGCGCGCCGACGGTCGTGTCGTTCTCCACGAGCGTGCCGCGCCCGACGACGACGTCGTCTCCGAGCGTGACCCGCTCGCGGACGCAGGCCTGGTCGCCGACGATCACGCGGGCACCGACCGTCGTCCCCGCGAAGACGATCGCTCCCGTCGAGATCACCGAGCCCGCGCCGATCACCGCCGGCGGCAACGGATCCCGCGCGGCCGTCGAGCGGGGCGACAGCGTCGGCTGCTTGCCGACGACAGCGTGCTCGAGCACCTTGACGCCGGCTCCGAGCACGGTGCCCTCGTGCACGACGGCGGTCGGGTGGACGAGTGGGGTCAGGTCGTGCATGGCTCGGGCTGCGGCTGCGGCGACGAGGAGCGGCGGCGAACGCAAGACCTGACCCCACTCACGCCGGCGCTCCCGTTCTCAGCGATGTCGTGAGCCGGTCGAGCGCCCGCACGACGGCGAGTCCGTCGAGCGCCTCGCGGTGATCGCCCGGGCCGTCCTCGACGAGTCGGAGGAAATGCTGCAGCTCGAGCCGGAGCGGCTCGTCGTTCTGGATCTTCGGGCTGAAGATGTCGCCGGTTCGCGTCCGCCACTCGCCGTAGGTCTCGGCAGGCTCCCACGGCGCCTTGTCGTAGACCGTGACCTTGCGCTCCAGCTCCATGTCGTCGAACACGGCCATCTTCTCCCGCCCGACGACGGTCATCCTCCGCATCTTGTGCGGGTCGAGCCACGACAGGTGCATGTGCGCGACCTTCCCCGACGGGAAGCGGAGGAAGCAGAAGACGACGTCCTCGATTCCCTTCTGCAGGTAGTCGAGCCCGTGGGCGACTGCCTCGCTCGGCTCCTCGCCGAGGAGCCAGAGGATGACCGAGAGGTCGTGGACGCCGAGCGACCAGAGCGCGTTCTCGTTGGAGCGGATCACGCCGAGGTTCTGGCGGTTCCCGTAGACGCACGCGACCTCGCCGAGCTCGCCCTCGTCCACCAGCTCCTTCACCTTCCGGAGGCCCGGGTGGTAGAGGAGGAGATGACCGGGCATCAGGACGAGGCGGCGCTCGCGGGCCAGCGCGAGCAGCTCTTCCATCTCGTCGACGCGCATCGCCGGCGGCTTCTCGACGAACACGTGCTTGCCGGCGAGGAGGGCCTGCTTCGCGAGGGCGTGGTGCGTCGGCACCGGGGTCGCGATCACGACGGCGGCGACCGTGTCGTCCGCGAGCGCGTCGGCGAGCGACGCCGTGGTGCGGGCGGCGGGATAGCGGGCCGCGAAGTCGGCGAGGCGGCCGGCGTCCGTGTCGCAGATCCACCCGAGCTCGGCGAGCTCGCCGACGACGCGCGCGACGTTCTTGCCCCAGCCGCCGACTCCGGCGTGGGCGACGCGGGTCACAGCTTCCAGACCTTCGTGCTCGTCACGCCGGCCCGGCCGACCGCGTTCCGGAGGTCGACGACGAGCCGCGCGTCGGCGACCAGCTCGGCGTAGTCGACGCTGGAGTGCGCCGTCGCGATCACGACGGCGTCGTAGGCGGAGGGATCGAGTGCCACGGAGGCGAGCGCCACGCCGTGCTCGTCGAACGAGGGCACGTGCGGGTCGTGGTACGAGACCTCCGCGCCGGCATTCTGGAGGAGCTGGATCAGCTTCACCGCCGGTGACTCGCGCATGTCCGAGATGTCGGCCTTGTACGCCACGCCGAGCACGAGGATCCTCGAGCCGCTGAGCGACTTGCCCGCCCCGTGGTTCAGCGCCTGCGAGACGCGCGAGCGGCAGTAGTACGGCATGTCCGAGTTGACCTTTCCGGCCAGCTCGATGAACTCGGTCGTGAAGTCGAACTCGCGGGCCTTCCAGGTGAGGTAGAAGGGGTCGATCGGGATGCAGTGGCCGCCGAGGCCCGGGCCGGGCTGGAAGGGCATGAACCCGAACGGCTTCGTCGCCGCGGCTTCCACGACCTCCCACACGTCGATCCCCATCCGGTCGCAGAGCTGCGCGAGCTCGTTGACGAGCGCGATGTTGACCGAGCGGAAGATGTTCTCGAGCAGCTTCGTCAGCTCGGCGGCCTCCGGCGACGAGACGCGGTGGATCGTGTCGACCGCCGCGCCGTAGAGGGCGGCCGCCGCCTCCGTCGAGGCCTCGTTCACGCCGCCGACCACCTTCGGGACGTTCTTCGTCGTGTAGTCCGAGCGGCCCGGATCGACCCGCTCGGGCGAGAACGCGAGGTGGAAGTCCTGGCCCGCGACGAGCCCGCTGCCCTGCTCGAGCAGCGGCCGGATGTCGTCACGGGTGGTGCCGGGGTAGGTCGTCGACTCGAGGACGACGAGCTGACCGGGCCGGAGCCGCTTCGCGATCTCGCGGGCGGCGCCGAGCACGATCGCGAGGTCGGGCTCGCGCTGGCGGGAGAGCGGCGTCGGCAGCGCGATCAGGATCGCCGCCGCGTGGCGGAGCACGTCGTAGTCGGTCGTCGCGTCGAGCCCGTGCTCGCCGACGAGCTCCTCGAGGAGCGCGGACGGGACGTCCTCGATGTAGCTCCGGCCGCTCTTGATCGCCGCGACGCGCTCGGCGTCGACGTCGACGAGAACGACCCTCTTCCCGGCTTCGACGAAGACCTGGGCGAGCGGCAGCCCGACATAGCCGGCGCCGACGATGGCGACGTCGAACTCCCGCGTCGTTGTCTCGACTGCAGTCACGGCGCGGAATCGTACCGGTGCGGGATTCCGGCTACGGCGCCGTCAGGCGCCGAACCAGCGTGCCCTGCGGCTCGACCCGAAGTGCTTCTTCTCCGCGACGATCTCGAGCGACGGCTCCCGGAAGGATCCGGTCGGTCTCGGCCCGGAGAAGAAATCCACGTCGACCCGGCCGACGAGACCCCTGCCGAACTCGACGTAGCACGAGCCGCGCCCGCCGTACCCCTCCGGCCGCTCCCCGCCGCGCCTGCGGGCGACGATCTCCGCCGCGACGACCCGCGCGGCTCCCTCCGCGAACACGCCGGCCTTCGGCACGCCGACGGTGGCGACGTCCCCGACCGCGTACACCCCCGGATGGCTCGTCGCGAGCGTCCGCGAATCGACCGGGATGTAGCCGTCGACCGCTAGCCCGCTCGCCTGCACCACGTCGGGCGCGCGATGCTTGGGCACGCCGAGGAAGAGGTCGTAGGGCAGCTCGGTGCCGTTGTCGAGCGTCACGACGCGTTCCAACGGGTCGAGCGAGCTGATGCGCCGACCGGAGACGAACTCGATCCCGCGCGCCGCGAACGCCTCGAGCAGCGCCGCCGACGTGTCGGGCGACGGCGGGACCGGCGTCGAGAACGGCATCACGAGGGTGAGCTCGCAGTCGTCGCGCACCCCTCGCTCGGTCAGGTAGTCGTGGAGCAGGAGCGCCGCCTCGCTCGGTGCCGGCGGGCACTTGAACGGGGCGCCGCAGACTCCCACGACCGCCTTGCCGCGGGTGAACGTGGGGAGGACGTCGCGCAAGTGCTCGGCGCCCCCGACGGAGTAGAACTCGCTGTTCGCCTCCGCGAGGCCGGGTGTCGCGGCGAAGTCGTAGTCGGCGCCGAGCGCGACGACCAGGACGTCCGCCTCGTGGACGGCGGCGTCGGTGGTGACCTGCCTCGTCTCGGGATCGATGCCGGTGATCCTCTCGCGGAGGAGGCGGACGCCGGGCTTTGCGAACCGCGCATACGGCAGCCTGACTGCGTCGGGCTCGGCGTGGCCGAACATCACGTCGAGCTTCGAGTAGCCGAAGACGAACGCGTCTCCGCCTTCGATCAGCGTGACGCCGGCGTCGTCGCCGAACGTGTCCGAGAGGACGGTCGCGAGCTCGAGCCCGGCGAAGCCCGCTCCGAGGACGACGATCCGGTCGGTCACCCGGCGAGCCTATCCGTCCGCGAGGGCGGCCGCGATGCGCTCGGATGCGTGCCCGTCGCCGTACAACGCCGGCGGGTCGTCCGGCATCCGCGCGGCGGCCACCGCGGCGACGATCGCGTCGGGATCGTCGTCGACGAGCGTGTTCGCGCCGACCTCGACCGTGTCCGCCCATTCCGTCGACGGTCGCAGGGTCACGCAGGGGACGCCCGACCAGTAGGCCTCCTTCTGGAGCCCCCCGGAGTCCGTGAGGACGACCCGCGCAGCCGCGAGCAGCGAGGACAGCTCGAGGTAGCCGAGCGGCTGGACGAGCTCCACGTGGGGCGCCACGACGATGCGCTCGCGCTCGATCGCCGCTTCCGTCCGCGGGTGCAGGGGGAAGACGACCGGTTCGTCGAGCCGGTTGAGCCCCTCGACGATGCGTCCGAGCCTTGGCTGCGCGACGTTCGCCTCGCGGTGGACGGTCGCGACGAGGTACGAGCGGGGCGCCCGGCCGCCCGGGTGACGTTCGCGCGCGAGCGGCCCGAAGAGCCGTGCCGCGTCGGCCATCACGTCGCCGACGACGGCGACTCGCCCCTCGACGCCTTCTGCCTCGAGGATCGCGCGCGACCGCTCGTCGGGGGCGAACAGGAGCTCGGCGATCCCGTCGACGGCGATCCGGTTGCGCTCCTCGGGCATCGCGAGGTCGCCGGAGCGCAGCCCGGCCTCGACGTGGGCGACGGGGACGTCCGACTCGCTCGCCGCGCAGGCGCCCGCGAACGTCGAGTTCGTGTCGCCGTACACGAGCACCCAGTCCGGCTGCTCCGCGGCGATCGCCGCGGCGATCTCCGGCTGCATGACCGCGGCGTCGGCCGTCCTCAGGTCGAGCGAATAGCGGGGCTCGCCGAGGCCGAGCTCGGCGTAGAAGACCGCCGACATCTCGTCGTCGTAGTGCTGGCCCGTGTGGACGGCGACTTCGTCGAGCCCAGCCTCGCGGAGCGCGAGCGAGAGCGGCGCGCTCTTGATGAACTGCGGCCGGTTCCCGACGACCGAGAGGACCTTCACGTCCTCAGCGTCCCTTCAGCTTCCGGACGCGCTGCGGATGAACGCCTTCACGTCGGCGACGAGCTTCTCGCGGGACGGCTTGTGGACGTACATCATGTGGCCGGCCTCGTAGTAGGAGATCTGGACGTTGCCGCGCAGCGACGGGTCGAGCCCGAGGTGGCTGAACGTGTAGTCGCTCGCGAAGTGCGGGGTCGCGAGGTCGTAGTAGCCGCTCGCGACGAGGACGCGCGTCGACGGGTTGCGGGAGATCGTCTCCCGGAGCCCCTCCGAGACGTCGACGTACGAGTTCTTGAAGTCCTCGTAGTCCCAGGCCTCGTGCACCTTCAGGCTGAGGATCTCGTAGGGGAGCTCGCTCTCGTACCCGAGCTCACGCCGGACGTAGTCGTTCAGCGCGGACGTGTACGGGTCGGCTGTCGCGTCCATGCTCGGGTCGGACTCGATCATGTCGCCGTCGACGAAGCGGTCGATCCCGGTGTAGCGGGCGTCGATCCGCCCGATCGTGCGCCGCTGGTCGCGCAGGAGCTCCTTGCAGAAGCGGAGGATCTCGATGCGGAGGTCGTAGCGCTTCACGTACTCGACGGCGAGGCCCGTGTAGGCCGCGACCCGCTCGGCGATCTCGTCGAACTGCTGCGCCGTCAGCGTGTCGCCGCGGAAGAGCGCGAGCGTGTAGTCGGTGGCGGCGAACTGCTCGACCTCGTCGAGCAGGTCGCGGAGCGGGCGCTTCTGCAGCGCGGGGGCGAGGCGGCCGTGGTACCAGGCGGCCGCCGCGTACGTCGGCAGGAAGAGCGGGTACGGCAGGTCGTTGCCCCGCTCGAACGTCCACGTGTTGCGGTCGAAGCCGGCGGTCTGGAAGTTCAGGATCGAGGAGACCAGGAGCAGGCCGTTGAACGCGATCCCGTAGCGCTTGTAGAGGTGCGCGGCCAGGCCGGCCGAGCGGGTCGTGCCGTAGCTCTCGCCGGCGAGGAACTTCGGCGAGCCCCAGCGGTTGTGGCGGGTGAGGTAGATCCGGATCAGCTCGCCGACGCTCTCGATGTCCTTCTTGAAGTGCGCGAACTCCTTCAGCTCCTCGCCCGGGATCGCGCGCGAGTAGCCCGTGCCCACGGGGTCGATGAAGACGATGTCCGCGACGTCGAGGATCGCGTGCTCGTTGTCGACCAGGCGTCCGGGCGGCGGGCCGGGCATCCCGTCGTCGTCGAGCAGCACGCGGCGGGGGCCGAACGCGCCGAGGTGGAGCCAGACGGACGACGATCCGGGGCCGCCGTTGAAGCAGAAGACGATCGGCCGCTTCGACAGGTCGTCGACGTCGTCCCGCGTGTAGGCGACGGAGAAGAACGAGGCCCGCTTCTTGCCGTCCTCCTCGCGGAGGATCGTGCGGGAGGCGGTCGCCGTGTACGCGATCTTGCGGCGGCCGACCGTGACGCTGTGCGAGGTCTCGACGGACTCCTCTTCGTGGTGCGGCGGCGGAGGCGTCTCCTCGGCGGGCTTCTTGGTCTCCTCGGTCTTCTCGTCCGGTTTCTTCTCGGGCTCGCTCATGGGGCGCTCCTCGTCGGCTGTCGGCGCAGCCTACGCGTTGAGCACGGGTCATCGAACCGTTCTGGCGCCGTTCCCGACCAGCGCGGGCGCGGCTCGGTACGGTAGCCCGGCAGACGAGTTCCCGAGCAGAAAGCGAAGCGGTGCGAAGGGAACGGCGCGAGCCGCCTGCAAGGCGGATCGCGCCAGGGAAGAGTGCGCCGTGAAGTGATCCCGGCCTGTCCTGCGAAGAGACAGAGGAAGAGGACGGCACTGACCCTGGCCGCGTTCCTTCGGACGAGAGGTCGTTGGTCGCGGGCACGAGACGGGCTGCGCGCGTTTTCGCGCCGGAGCGAGGGTCGCCAGCCAGCAGAGCGACGAGGGCTGCGACGAGCACGACCAGGGCGCCGATCAGGAAGGCCCGCTGGAAGCCGGCGGTGAGAGCCACCGGAAGGCTGCGACCCGAGCCGAGGACGGCGCCGGTGCGATCCGTCGCGACCGCAGAGAGGACGGCGAGTCCGAGCGCACCGCCGAACTGCATCGAGGCGTTCAAGAGCCCGGAGGCGACGCCGGCATGGTCTTCGGGGACACCGTCGGTCGCGGCTGTCGTGACGCCGGTGAAGACGGCGCCGGCTCCGAGCGCGACGATCAGGATCCCCGGCAGCAGGTCGCCTAGGAAGGCGCCATCCACGGGCACGTGCGAGAGGAGGTAGAGGCCTCCGGCCGCGACGAGAGCGCCGGCGGCGATGACCGGCTTGGTGCCGATCCGCGGCACGAGCGGCGTTGCGATCCCGGCCGAGATCATGAAGCCGGCCGTGAGCGGCAGGTAGGCGACGCCGGTGTGACTGGGCGAGTAGCCCAGCACGCTCTGCATGTAGAGGCTGAGGAAGAAGAACATCGAGTAGAGGCCGCTGAACGTGATGAGCTGGGTCAGGTTGGCCGCGGCGAGTCCCTTGATCCGGAAGATCGAGAAGGGGACGAGCGGAGTGCGCGCTCGGTGCTCGTTGACGACGAAGGCGGCGAGCAGCACTCCTGCGAGCGCGAGTGTGCCGATCGTCTCGGTCGTACCCCAGCCGATCTCGGGAGCCCGCACGAAGGCGTAGATCAGAAGGAGCATCCCGGCGGTGACGAGCACCGCCCCCGGAAGATCGAAGCTGCACTGCCGGCGCCCGCGAGCCTCACCGCCGAGGAGCGCGAGTGCGCCAAGGCCGGCCAGGATGGCGACAGGGACGTTGAGGTAGAAGATCCAGCGCCAGCCCGGCCCTTCTGTGAGGACACCGCTGAGCACGACGCCGGAGGCGCCCGCGAGACCGGGCACAGCCGCCCATGCACCGAGCGCCAGATTTCGGTCGCGTCCGTTGGTGAACGTGGTCGTCAGGACCGAGAGCGCGGCCGGCGACATCATCGCCGCGCCGGCTCCCTGGGCGAGCCGGGCGGCGACGAGCATCCCCTCCGTCTGGGCCAGGCCACCCGTGAGCGAGGCGAGCGCGAAGAGAGCGAGCCCGCTGACGAGGATGCGCCGTCGCCCGACCAGGTCGGCAGCGCGCCCGCCGAGGAGCAGGAAGCCGCCGTAGGTGAGCACGTAGCCGCTGACGACCCACTGCAGGCTCTGCTCGGAGAAGTGCAGGTCGTTCCTGATCGCGGGCAGGGCGACGTTGACGATCGAGACGTCGAGGAAGTCGAGGAACTGGACGAGCAGCAGCAACGCGAGGACGAGCACGCCGCGCCTGGTCTTGAGGGCTGAGGGTTGCCCGCTCATTGCGCGCTCCGGACTGCGACCGTCTCGAGGTAGGTCGCGGGGATCGCGACTGCGCCCGAGCTCGTTCGCGCGTGGCGGTGGACGAGATCGACGAGGTCGCCGAAGAGGACGTCGCTTCCTGCCGTGCCAGCAGCCTCGAACGCCTTGAGAGTCGGGCCGTAGAACGTGCGGAAGAACTCGACGTACGCTTCGGCTGAGCGGAAGCGCCAGGTGAACGTCCGCTCCTCGCAGATCAGCGCGTCGATCTGGTCGCCGAAGAGCTCGCGCAGATACGACTCGCTACCCCAGCGGATGGGCGAGGGGGCGCCAGAGGGTGGCGGCACGTGAGCCGCGACGACCTGCAGCATCTCGCCGATGAACCCGTCCGGACTCCAGGTGGCGAGGCCGATGAACCCGCCGGGCCGGCAGACGCGGGCGAGCTCGGAGGCCGCCAGGCCGTGGTTCGGCGCGAACATCGACCCGTAGACCGAGAGGACGGCGTCGAAGCTCGCGTCCGGGAACGGAATTGCCTCTGCGTCGCCCTCGAGCAGCTCGATCGCCAGTCCCTCGGCTTCGGCTCGCCACCTGCCGCGTTCGAGCAGCGCCGGGACGTAGTCGATGCCGACCACGTCGCAGCCGCAGCGGGCCGCGGCGAGCGCCGCGTTGCCGCTACCCGTCGCGACGTCGAGGACGCGCCAGCCCGCCTGCAGGTCGGCCGCGTCGGCAAGCGCGTCGGCAACCGGTTGGATCAACGTGGCGACGGCGTGGAAGTCGCCGCTCGCCCACATCTTCTGCTGTCGCTCCTTCAGCTGGTCGAGCGCAATCGCGGATGTCTCGGTGGTAGTCATGTCGCCTCCTTAGTTAGCACGATCGGTCGTTCGGAGTTGGACAATATACGACCGATCGTGCTAACTTGTCAAGCGATGGAGGCCGCACCTACTCGGCACACACCGCGAAAGCCGCGGTCGGACGGCGAAAGGAGCCGGCGCACGATCCTCGACGCGGCCGCGAAGCTGGCGACGGTCGAGGGCCTCGAGGGCCTTTCGATCGGACGGCTCGCCGAGCACATCGGGATGAGCAAGAGCGGCCTCTACGCCCACTTCGGCTCGAAGGAGGAGCTCCAGCTCGCGGCGATCGAGACCGCGAGCGCCATCTACCAGGCGGAGGTAGTCGCTCCGGCGGAGCAGGTTGCGACGCCGCTGGAGAAGCTCGAAGTGCTCTGCGAGCAGTTCCTCTCGCACATCGAGCGTCGCGTGTTCCCGGGCGGGTGCTTCTTCGCCTCGGCCGCCGCCGAATTCGACACCCATCCAGGGGCGGTGAAGGAGCGGATCGCCGACTTCCAGCGCGGCTGGACCGACCTCCTGGTGCGCCTCGTGCGCGAGGCTCAGGCGGCGGGCCAGCTACGCGCGGAAGATCCCGACCAGCTCGTGTTCGAGCTCAACGGCTACCTCCTGATGGCGAACACGGCGTTCCTGCTCTACGGCAGCCCCCAGCCAATCGAACGCGCCCGCCGCGCCGTCGCCGCGCGACTCGAGGGCCGAACCAGCTAGACGATCGATCCTCCCGAACGCCAAGACGTTGAAGTCGGGGTTGACGAGAGCAGCTGAGGGAACCTCCCGGTTCCCTCAGACTCCCTCCCCTGGTCCGCCCGCTACGCGTGCGGACAGATCGCTTCGCGATTGGGCCGTGAAGGATTCGAACCTTCGACCTTGGGATTAAGAGTCCCCTGCTCTACCAGCTGAGCTAACGGCCCCTGCTCTCTCCGGACTGACGCCCGGCCTGGCGGCTCGACAGTCTACCGGCGCCCGGAACGCCCTGAAATCGTCCACTGGGGTGCCGGCGGGTCCGGCGCGGGAGTGATGTAGGCTCGCGTCGGTGCGCAGGGGCTCACTCGTTCGGATCGGCGGCCTTGCGGTCTTCATCGCCGTGATCCTCGCCCTCGTCGCGACCCTCTTCCAGTGGCTGCCGCACTCGGGCTCCAAGCAGATGGACCGGATCACGGACATCTACTGGTTCGCGACGATCGTCAGCATCGGGATCTTCAGCATCGTCGCCTCGGTGATCATCTACTCGGTCATCCACTTCCGGGCGCAGCCCGGTGACGACTCGGACGGTCCGCCGATCCACGGTCACACGGGCCTCGAGATCGTCTGGACCGCGATCCCCGCGCTGCTCGTCCTGGCGATCGGCACCGCGAGCGCGATCGTCCTCTCGCAGAACGGCCGGGCCGGGACCAACCCGATGCACGTCAAGGTGATCGCCCAGCAGTTCGAGTGGACGTTCCAGTACCCGGACGAGCAGAACCTGAAGAGCCACGAGCTCGTCGTGCCGCTCGGCCGCACGATCCGCTTCGACATGGACGCGCTCGACGTGATCCACTCGTTCTGGGTGCCCGAGTGGGGCCAGAAGCAGGACGCCGTTCCCGGCATCCACACGCACGTGATCGTGACCCCCACGAAGCTCGGTCACTTCACGGTCATCTGTACGGAGCTCTGTGGCCTCGGGCATGCGACGATGCGCGCCGCCGTCGAGGTCGTCTCGCCGGCGGACTTCGCGAGCTGGGTGAAGCAGCAGCAGTCCGGCGGCGGCAACGCGGGAGCAGGAGGCGCTGCGCTCTTCACCGCGAACGGGTGCGGCGGCTGCCACACGTTCAAGCCGGCCGGCTCGAGCGGAAAGATCGGGCCCGACCTCGACAATCTCGCGGCGGACGCGCAGAAGGCCGGCCAGCCGCTCGCGGCGTACGTCAAGCAGTCGATCGTCGACCCGGACGCGTACATCGTCCCCGGCTACCAGAAGGGCGTCATGCCGACGACGTTCGGGCAGTCCCTCTCCGCCCAGCAGGTCGATACCCTGGTCACGTTCCTCAGCGGAGGATCGTCGTGACCGGTAGAAAGGGAGCCGACGCGTGAGCACCGTCGTCGAGCCGAAGCACGAGACCCCGCAGGCGTTCGAGCCGTTCGGCCCGCGCCGCCGCGGGCTGCTCATGCGGGCCGGCTGGATCCGGTCGGCCTGGTGCACGGCGGTGTTCTTCTGGGTCGGGATGTACATCGTCGTCGCCGCGCGCTGGCTCGGCGGGCTGCACCCGATCTACGACTGGACGATCATCACGCTCGTCGGCGCGCTCGTGCTCGCGCCGATCGGGTTCCTGGTCGGTCTCGGCGCGTTCGACTACTGGCTCTACTGGATCTCCGGTCGCCCGACGCGGGAGGAGGACCACTCGGGCCACGGTGCCAAGACGTGGACCGACTACTTCCGCGTCAACACGGACCACAAGGTGATCGGCGTCCAGTACACGGTCACGACGTTCGTCTTCTTCGTGATCGGCGGCCTGATGGCGATGCTCTTCCGGGCCGAGCTCGCCCAGCCGGGCCTGCAGTTCTTCAGCTCGCAGACGTTCAACGGGCTCGTCTCGATGCACGCCGTGCTGATGATCTTCCTCTTCGTGATCCCGGCCTTCGCCGGCATCGCGAACTTCGTCGTGCCCTTGATGCTCGGCGCGCCGGACATGGCGTTCCCGCGTCTGAACGCGCTCTCCTACTGGCTGCTGCCGATCGCCGGGACGATGTTCATGGCCAGCTTCGTCGCGCCCGGCGGGCCGTTCGCGGCCGGCTGGACCGGCTACGCGCCGCTCTCGGTCGACAGCCCGGTCGGCTCGATGTTCTTCAACATGGGCGTCCAGTGGGCCGGCGCCTCGTCGATCCTGACCGCCCTCAACTTCCTCGTCACGATCATCACGATGCGCGCGCCGGGGCTGACCTTCTGGCGCATGCCGCTCCTCGTCTGGGCGAACTTCACGACCTCGCTGCTCGTCGTGATCGCCACGCCGTTCATCGCCGGCTCGCAGTTCTTCGTCATGTTCGACCGCGTGCTGCACACCGACTTCTTCGTACCGAAAGGCGGCGGCTACGTCCTCGGCTACCAGCACATCTTCTGGTTCTACAGCCACCCGGCCGTCTACATCATGATGCTGCCCGGCTTCGGGATCGTCTCCGAGGTGATCTCGACGATGTCGCGCAAGCCGATCTTCGGCTACCGCCTGATGGCGCTGTCGTTCATCGGCATCCTCATCCTCGGCTTCTCCGTGTGGGCGCATCACATGTTCGTCGCGGGCATGGCCGACTGGCTGCGCGTGCCGATGATGATCTCGACGCTGCTGATCGCCGTGCCGACGGGGATCAAGGTGTTCTCGTGGTTGGCGACGCTGTGGGAGGGGAAGATCCGTCTGACCACGCCCATGCTCTGGGCGCTCGGCTTCGTCTCGATGTTCGTGATCGGCGGCCTGTCGGGCATCTACCTCGGCTCGGTGCCGGTCGACATCTACGCCTCGGACACGTACTTCATCGTCGCCCACATCCACTACGTGCTGTTCGGCGGCTCGGTGTTCACGATCTTCGCCGGGATCTACTACTGGTTCCCGAAGGTGACCGGGCGGATGTACGACGAGCGCCTCGGCAAGCTCCACTTCTGGCTCACGTTCGTCAGCTTCAACGTCACGTTCTTCCCGATGCACTACGTCGGCCTGCGCGGGATGCCGCGGCGCGTCTTCGACTACTCGAGCCAGTACGCCGACCTCAACATGGTGATCTCGATCGCCTCGTTCGTGCTCGGCGCCTCGACCGTGATCTTCTTCTACAACATGATCACGAGCTGGGTGCGGGGGCCGCTCGCGGGCGACAACCCGTGGCGCGCGAACACGCTCGAGTGGCAGGTCTCGTCGCCACCGCCGATCTTCAACTTCGACGAGATCCCGACCGTCGTCGCGGGCCCCTACGAGTACGGCGTGCCCGGCGCGCGGCACGCCATCCTCGGCGGTACGCCGGCCCACGCCGCGGAAGAGGTGCACGCGTGAGCGGCGAGTTCGCGACCGTGCTCGTCGTCGCGAACGAGACGCTCGTGGGGCGCGAGCTGATCGAGGCCGTCGAGCGGCGAGCCGCAGAGAGCCCGATCCGTGCGCTCGTCGTCGCTCCCGTGAACGAGCCGGTCGCCGGCTACGTCGTGTACGAGGGCACGAGGCGGTCAGCGGCTGGGCGCCGGCTCGACCGCACCCTGCAGGCGCTGCGCGACGCGGGGGTTCCCGCGTACGGCTACGTCTCGCCGCACGGCCCGCTCGACGCCGTCCGCGACGCCCTCGCGCAGGAGGACGTGGACGAGCTGATCGTGTCGACGCACCCCGCCGCGAGATCCGGCTGGCTGCGGCGCAACCTGATCGACGAGATCGAGCGGGTCGCAGGGAACCGGCCGGTGGAGCACGTCGTCGCCGACGTCGCTGCCGCGTCCGGAGCGGTGAACGTGCTCGTGCTGGCGAACGAGACGGTGCTCGGGCAGCCGCTGCTCGAGGCGATCCGCCAGCGGGCGGCGCGCGACCCGGTGAGCTTCCTGATCGTCAGCCCGCAGAGCGACCCGAGCGGAGCCGAGCACGAGCATGCGGACGCCGAGCGGCGTCTGCGCACGGCGGTCGCCGAGCTCCGCTCCGAAGGGCTCGACGTGCACGGGCAGATCGCACACCCCGACCCGTACACCGCGGCGATGGAGACGATCCACGACGAGCGCGTCGACGAGGTGATCGTCTCGACGTTCCCGGGCGAGCGCTCCGGCTGGCTCCGGCGCGACCTCGTGGGCCGGCTGCGGAGCGACTCGGGCCTTCCCGTCCAGCACGTCGTCGTTGCGGAGGGCGCCGGGGTGGCAGCGTGAGCGCGCACGCCGAAGCCGCGGGTCACGGGCACGAGCACGGCCACCACCACGGGCCGCCGGTCGCCAACCGCAGCTCCCGCGTCGATGCGCCGACGCTCGGGATGCTCCTGTTCATCGGCTCCGAGGCAATGCTCTTCGGCTCGTTCTTCGCCGCCTATTTCTTCGTGCGCGTCGTCAATCCGAATGCGCCCTCGCACTGGCCTCCGGCGCCGTTCCACTTCCCCGTCTTCGTCGCCGGCGTCAACACCTGCATCCTCGTCACCTCCAGCTTCACGATGCACTGGGCGTTGCAGTCGATCAAGCGCGGGAACCGCGCGGGGCTGAAGGCCGGGCTCGTCGCGACGATCGCGCTCGGGCTGGCGTTCCTCCTGACGCAGGCGATCGAGTACGCGCACGTCGGCTTCAACACGAGCGACGGTGCCTTCGCCTCGGCCTTCTTCGGGCTGACCGGGCTCCACGGCGCTCATGTCTTCATCGGGCTGTCGCTGCTCACGTTCGCGGCCGTGCGCGCGTTCCGCGGCCATTACACGCCGGAGCACCACCACGGCGTCGAGCTGCCCGGCATCTACTGGCACTTCGTCGACATCATGTGGATCGTGGTCTACACCACCGTGTACCTGCTCTAGCAAGCTCGCTCGGAGGCGTTCGTGCGGAATCCGTTCCGCGACGAAGGTGCGGCGTTCCGTCTGGTCTTCCTGACCATCGGCGCGTTCGGCCTGATCGCGATCGGATCCTGGATCTCGACGTGGCTCGGCGCCGCCGTCGCGATCGTGCTGGCCGCCGCCGGCGTCTTGGTCGTCTGGACCGGCAGGCGCGAGCGGCCGGATCGGCTTCGTCCCCGATCGCCCGACCGGCACCGGATCCTCGTCGTGGCGAACGAGACCGTCGAGGGCGAGGAGCTGCTCGCGGAGATCCGCCGCGTCACGGCCGCCCGATCGGCAGAGGTCTACGTCGTCTCGCCGGCGCTCAACTCGAAGCTCCGCACCTGGACGTCGGACGAGGACGGCGCCCGGGACGCCGCTCGGGCCCGGCTCGACCGGAGCCTCGCGCGCCTGCGCGCGGAGGGGCTCGTCGCGAGCGGCGCCGTCGGCGATGCCGACCCGGTGCTCGCGGTCGAGGACGCCCTGCGCGAGTTCGGGGCGGACGAGATCGTCGTCTCGACGCATCCCGAGGGCCGCTCGCACTGGCTCGAGCGCGGCGTGGTCGAGGCGGTGCGCGATCGCTTCGTCGGGCCGGTAACCCACGTCGTCGTCGACCTGGAGAGGCAGGCGGGCGCCGGCTGAGCAGACTTCGTGGCTCGGAGCCACGACGTCGGGGCGGGCTACTTTCCGGCGACGGCGAGCAGGTAGGCGACCAGCGCGTCGAGCTGGTTCGGCTTCAGCACCTGCCCGAAGTTCCCCGGCATCGTGTT
>Ga0187779_10000508_pt1 | contig 25966 bp, 28 predicted proteins | sample 1015_Q2_SP10_10__FD_132435 | JGI IMG/M metagenome (GOLD analysis project Ga0187779, IMG submission 132435) | Tropical peat soil microbial communities from peatlands in Department of Meta, Colombia - 1015_Q2_SP10_10_MG | ecosystem: Environmental > Terrestrial > Soil > Wetlands > Peat | place... | reverse complement strand
GGCCGCGACGTCCGTCGGAGCCCACAGGACGCCTGGCTACGATGATCGACTGAACGTTCAGTCAGCGAGGAGGACCATGGGAACGGTCGAGGAGCGAGTGGCCGGCGGCGTGTCGTTTGCGCTGACGGGCGAGCAGCGCGCCCTCCGAGAGCTCGCCCACGACTTCGCGTCGAAGGAGATCCGACCGAAGGAGCGCGAGTACGACGAGCACTCGACGCATCCGGCCGAGATCCTGGCGAAGGCGCACGCGGTCGGGCTGATGAACATCCACGTGCCTGCCGTCTACGGCGGCTCCGAGCTCACCTCGTTCGAGGGGCTGCTGATCGGCGAGGAGCTGTGCTGGGGCTGCTCCGGGATCGGGACGGCGATCGTCGGCAACAACCTCGGACACGCGCCGGTGATCATCGCCGGCACGGACGAGCAGAAGCGGCGCTGGCTCCCTCCGCTCATCGATGACCCGATCCTGACCTCGTTCGCGCTGTCCGAGCCGAACGCCGGCTCCGACGTCTCGGGGATCGAGACGAGGGCGGTTCGAGACGGCGACGCGTACGTGCTCAACGGCTCGAAGATGTTCATCACGAACGCGGGCCACGCGTCGTGGTTCACCGTGTTCGCGTCGACCGACCCGTCGCAGGGCCACCGAGGGCTGTCGGCGTTCATCGTCCCGGCGGAGATCGAGGGGGTCGTCGTGGAACGACATCTCGACAAGATGGGGCAGCGTTCCACCGACACGTCGGCACTTGCCTTCCAGGACGTTCGCGTCCCCGTCGAGAACCGCATCGGCCAGGAGGGCGAGGGCTTCAAGATCGCGATGCGAACGCTCGACTTCACGCGTCCCGGGACCGCGATCGGAGCGGTCGGCGTCGCGCGTGCCGCCTTCGAGTACGCCGCCGAGTACTCGAAGGAGCGCGTGCAGTTCGGGATGCCGATCGCGATGAACCAGGGAGTGAACTTCCTGATCGCCGACATGGCGACGAAAATCGAGGCCGCGCGACTGCTGTGTTGGCAGGCCGGGTGGATGTGCGACCAGGGCATGCGTGCGACGCTGCAGTCGAGCTACGCGAAGCGGTTCGCCGCGGACACCTGTATGGAGGTCACGACCGATGCCGTCCAGATCTTCGGCGGCTACGGGTACATGAAGGAGTATCCGGTCGAGAAGCTGATGCGCGACGCGAAGCTCTACCAGATCTACGAAGGAACCTCGCAGATCCAGCGACTCGTGATCGCCCGCGAGCTCCTGCTGCCGCGCGAGTAGCGTGCCCGCGGCGGCCGGTCTCGGCGCGTCGTCTCACGCTCTGGAGCAACACGCCTGCTCGTTAGACTCGAGGGCTTGCACGCTCGTGAGTCAACTGCCGCGGTCCGAGCGCGCCGAAGACCCTCGCGCGACCAGCGTCGTGTCCTCCTGCAGCGCTGGGCCGTCGTCATCGGCGTCGTGGCGCTGTGCGGCATCGCCTTGGGACTCGCCTTCGCAGGATCGCCGAAGACGATCGCGCCGGGAGTGCGCGTGGCGGGCGTCGACGTCAGCGGGCTCACCCCAGGCGCCGCCACCACGCTGCTCGAGCAGCGCGCGAAGGCGCTCGAGGCCGTTCCCGTCACCTTCCAGGCTGCCGGCCACACATGGCGTCTCCAGCCGCGTCTCCTCGGGATCCAGGCGAACTGGGGGGCGGCCGTGAACGCCGCGCTCCGGGAGGGAGGAGGATTCGGGCCGCTGCGCGGGCTCAAGCGCCTCGACGTCCGCGTCTTCGGCACGGACATCGCCCCGTCGGCTCAGGTGTACGAGGCCGCGCTCCAGCTCCAGCTCGATCGGATCGCGCAAGCCGTCGACGTGCCACATCGCGACGCCTCGCTCGCGCTCAACGGGCTCGCGCCGACAACAATCCCCGATCGGACCGGCCACGTGCTCGACCGGCGCGCCGCGGCGATGATGATCGTGCGCGCGCTCACGTCGCTCACGCGCGAGCCCGTCGAGCTTCCGGTGCACGTCGACAAGCCGACCGTCACGCCGAACGACCTCACCGTCGTCTCCGCGGAGGTGAAGACCGCGCTGTCGGCTCCGATCTCGATCAAGCTGGGCGCGACGCAGTGGCACATCGCGCCGGCACAGATCGCAAGCCTGCTCGAGCTTCCGGCCAACGGGCGAACCGACCTTCGCGTGGGCGGCGCCGGAGCCGACGCGTGGTTCGCAAAGCTCGAGCGGCGCCTCGACCGCGCGCCGAAGAACGCAACGTGGTCGATCAACGGGCACTCGATCCGGGTTCTTCCGGACCATCCCGGCTACACGCTCGACGTCCCCCGAAGCGCGAACGCGGTGCTGCACGCGGCGCTGGTCACCGCGCCCGACCTCCGGCTGGCGACGCTCGTGGGACAGACGGTGCCCGCGACGAGGACGACGGCGGAGGCGCAGGGCATGCACATCGTCAACCTCGTCTCCGCGTATCAGACGATCTACGGCGGCGATCCGAACCGGATCCACAACGTGCAGCTCGTCGCGCACCTGATCGACGGTCATCTGATCGCTCCCGGTGCGACGTTCTCGTTCAACCAGGCCACGGGCGCGCGGACGGCGGCCAAGGGATTCGAGGAGGCGCCGGTGATCATCAACGGCGAGCTGGCGACGGGGCTCGGCGGAGGAGTGTGCCAGGTGTCGACGACTGTGTTCAACGCCGCGTACGAGGCCGGTCTCCCGATCACTGCGAGGACGAATCACGCGCTGTACATCAGCCACTACCCGCAGGGGCGCGACGCGACGGTGAACTATCCGGACGTCGACCTGAAGTTCGTCAACGACACGAGCCACTGGATGCTGTTGCGGACCTGGGTCGGACCGTCGGCGCTCACGGTCGCCCTCTACGGGACGTCGCCCCACCGTCGGGTGGTCAGCGAGGTCGCGCCGCTCGTGGTCACCGGCCAGCCGCCGCTCCAACGCGTCCCGGACCCGTCGCTTCCGGTCGGCGAGAAGGTGCTCCAGGACGCCGGCTCGCCATCACGCTCGACGAGCGTGCGGCGACTCGTGTACACGGCGAGCGGGAAGCTCCTCTACGACACGACCTTCTACTCGTCGTACCGGTCGCAGCCGAAGATCGTGCTCGTTGGGACGAAGCAGGTTCCGAAGTCGGCGACGACCCCGTCGAAGTCGAAGTCGAAGAACAAGCAGAAGGCGACGACGTCGACGACCCAGACGACGACCGCTACGACTCCGACGACGCCTCGGCCGTAGCGATCGATCGGGCGAACGCCTCGGGGACCCGCACCGGCCTCATGCTCGACGCGTCCACGCACGCGTGCGAGGTCCAGCCGTCGGCGAGGACCTCGTCGTCGCGGGTCAGGACGTAGTCGAACTTGAAGCGCGCCCCGCTCAGCTCGCTGACACGGGCGTGAATCCGGACGGAGTCGTCGAACAGCGCAGGCCGACGGTACCGGACGAAGGACTCGAGGACGAGAGACTCGATCCCCTGTGCTCGCAGAGCCGGGTAGCCGCCGGCGAAGCGAGCGAGATAGGCAACGCGTGCCACCTCGAACCAGACGAGGTAGTTGGAGTTGTGCGCGACGCCCTGGCCGTCGGTCTCGGCGAAGCGAACGGTGACGTCGGTGTGGAAGCGGAACCCGTCGATGGCGGCACTCTACGAGGCCGCCTCTACGCCAGCGCTCAGGGAAGGGTCTAGGCGGCTGCTCGGCGCAGCGGCTTCTCGTCGAGCAGCCGGCCGCAGTTGGAGCACACCCGCTGTTCGACCTCGTAGGGAATCCCGCTACGCTGACGGATCGCTCGGGTCGTGACGGCGATGTGCTTGTGAATGCGCCTGCGAGTCATCTTCCTTCACAGTAGTTGGACGTCCGGTCGCCTCGGTTGTTGTCGGCAAATCGTCACGAAATCGTGAGGAGACGGTCACTCATCGGGCTGCTGCTCGGTCTCGTCGCGCTGTCGGGCTGCGGCACCTCCGGCGCGAAGCACGGCGCCGCCGCCACGGCGCCGCAGACGCAGAAGCCCGTGGGAGGCGTTGCCGCGCGGACGTGCGTGGCGGGCTCGTTCCACCGGTACCGCTCGAGGCGGATCGCGTACGCGGCGATCGTCCGCTCGCACGCAGTGGCCGTTCGCCGTCCCGGTGGCCGCGTCCTCGCGCGCTTCGGCTCCGTCAACCAGAACGGCGTCCCGATGGTGTTCGGCGTGCTCGGGGCGCGCCTCGACGGGGCGTGCGCGCCGACCTGGTACCGCGTCCACCTGCCGATGCGACCGAACGGGATCAAGGGCTGGGTGCCGGCGTCCGAGGTCACCATCGCGTCCGTGAACACCCGGATCGACGTCGACCTCTCCAAGCGGCGGCTGACGCTCTATCGAGACGGCCGCCCGATCCTGACCGCCACGGTGGCCGTCGGCTCGCCCGCGACGCCGACGCCGACAGGCCGGTTCTACGTCAACCAGCGACTGATTCCAGACGACAAGAACGGCCCCTACGGCCCGGCGGCGATCGGCATCTCCGCGTTCTCGAACGTGCTGACCGGCTGGACGCAGGGTGGCCCCGTGGCGATCCACGGGACGGACGAGCCGTCCTCGATCGGGCACGCGGTCTCGAACGGGTGCATCAGGCTGCCGAACAGGCTCGTGCCCCGGGTGTTCGCGCAGGCGCTTGCCGGCACGCCGGTCACCGTGCACCCCTAGGAGGTAGGGTCTTCGGCATGGCCGAGACCGACGACCAGAAGACGATGGTGGGCAAGCTCGCCGACGTCGGCGGGGACGCGATCCAGCGGATCGGCAGCGCGCCGGGCGGCGACCGCCTCCTCAACGCGCTGAACTCGACGCGCGACCGCATGGACGACATGCAGAAGAAGATGCGCGGCCTCGATGCCGTCGAGCAGCGCCTCGAAGAGGTCGAGCGGCGACTGGACAAGCTGGAGGGAAAGAGCACGTCCGCCGCCCGCGCCTCCTCGTCTGCCAAGGACAAGAAGACCACGAGCAGCAGCTAGCGCGGGAGCCTGAGGCGAAGCGCCTCGTGCGCGATCTCGAATCGCGCCGGCGTCGTCCCGACCACCTCGCCGTCCGTCTCGATCGGGAGCGGGACGGGCGCGTCGACGGAGACGGTCGCGCTCCGCAGCACGTCCACCTTCGGGTGCGCGAGGTGGGTTCCGCGATAGAGCTTCGGCGCCGTCGTGACGAAGTCGAGTTTCGTCACGTCGCCGATCAGGACGACGTCGAAGAGGCCGTCGTCCGCCTCGGCGCCGGGGGCGAGCCACATGCCGCCTCCGTGCCACTGTCCGTTGGCGACGATCACGTCGTGCATGCGGCCGCGACGCTCGTCCGCGTCCAGCCGAACGGTCACCTCGGTGTTCTGCCAGCCGAGGAACTCGCGGACGAGGGCATAGAAGAACGTGACGCGGCCGCCGAGCGCCTTCGACATCGAGTTGGCGCGGCGCGCGACAGCGCCGCTCATGCCGACGCTGGCGACGTTTGCGAACCACCGCTCGCCGTGGCTGCAATGCACACGGCCGAGGTCGATCGCCGCCGGTCTTCCGTCGCGGGCGACCGCGACCGCGTCGTCGAACTCCATCGGGATGCCGTGCGTGCGCACGAAGTCGGTTCCCGTTCCCTGCGGGATGACGGCGAGCTCGACGTCGCGTCTGCCGTTGACCACCTCGTTGAGCGTTCCGTCGCCGCCGACGACGACCAGCAGCGCGGCCTCGGCGTCACGTGCGATCTCGCCGAGCTCGCCCGGCCTCGTCGACATGCGCGTCTCGCCATCGAGGCCGAGGTCGCGCGCGCGCCGCACGAGCTCCGGCCAGCGCCTGCCGGTCGCGCCGTTGGCGGATGCCGGATTGACGAGGAAGACGACGCCTTCCATGGTCGGCGCCGGTCAGCTCAGCACGGCTGCGTCGACCTGCACGTCAGCCGGCCGTCGCGGTCGCGAGCGCGACCTGCGTCATCCGGTCGACCGCGGCGCGCAGCTCCTCGTCCGTGATGCGCGTGAACTCGCCGTCGACGACGATGTCGCTGACGGTGAGGAGGCAGCCCCCCTCGACGCCGCGGATGGCGCCGACCGTGAAGAGGGCCGCCGCCTCCATCTCGACGGCGAGCACGCCCCGCGTCGACCAGCGCACGTACTGGCCCTCATCCGGGTTGTAGAAGAGGTCGCTCGAAACGATCGGCCCGACGTGCATCGGTTGGCCGATCTCCTTCGCCGCGTGGACGGCGCCGTGGATCAGCTCCCAGCTCGCCGTCGGACAGTGCGGCTCGTTGCCGACGAGGTGCATCGCGGTCTGGTCGGCGGGGACGGCCGACAGCGCGATGATCAGGTCGCCGAGTGCGTGGTGGGGTTGGAGTCCGCCGCAGGTACCGACGCGGAGCAGCTTCGTGACGCCGAGCTGCACGAGCTCCTCGAACACGATCGTCGCTCCGGGACATCCCATGCCCGTACCCTGGACGGAGACGGGCTTCCCTTCCCAGGTGCCGGTGTATCCCAGCAGGCCGCGCTCCGAGTTCCGCTGTGAGACGTCGTCGAGGTAGGTCTCGGCGATGTACTTCGCGCGCAGCGGATCGCCGGGAAGCAGACAGGCCTGCGCGTAGTCGCCGGGCTCGGCGCGAATGTGGATCGGCATCGGCGGTCAACCCTAACCGAGTTGTGAGCGCGGGCGGTGCGGCCGATTCGCCTGTGCGACCATGGCTCGATGGGCGAGCTCTTCGAGCCGACGCTCGACCAGATCCTCGCCTTCTGTGCGGAGGACCCTGTCGAGCGCGTGTTCCTCGAGGACATCGCACGTCGAGGCCTCGGGCGCTTCTCGGCGACGGCGGAGCAGGGCGTGCGCCTGTCCGCCCTCTGTCACGTGGGTGCGAACGTCTTCCCCTCAGGAAACGGCTGCGGCAGCTTCGCGCACGTCGCCTCCCGGGGGCGGCCGCGCATGATCATCGGCTACGAGCAGCCCGTCGCCGACCTCTGGAGAGAGCTCGCGCCGCGGCTGCCCGCGCCCCGCGAGGACCGGCCGGCTCAGCCGGTGTACCTGATCGACGACCCGCCCGAGCCCGGTCACTCGAGCATTCGGCTCGCGACGGAGCGGGACTGCGTGCTCCTGCTGCCGGCGTGCGCGGCGGCACACGAGGAGGAGATCGGCGTCGACCCGATGAAGCACGACGCCGACAGCTTCCGCTGGCGCACGCGCGCGCAGATCGAGCAGCGCCGGTCCTGGCTCTGGGTCGAGGACGGTGTGATCCTCTTCAAGGCTGAGGCGTCCGCGTGGACGCCCTCCGTCGTCCAGCTCCAGCAAGTCTGGGTCGACCCGCCGGCGAGGAACCGCGGCTACGCGCAGCGCGGGATTCGCGACCTGATCCGCCTCCTGCTCGAGCAGGCCGCGACCGTCTGCCTGTTCGTCCGCCCGGAGAACGCGCCGGCGATCCGCGTCTACGAGGCGGTGGGCATGCGGCGTTGCGGTGCATACCGGTCGCTGATCTTCTAGCCGCCCGGGTCAACCGCGGCGGTCAACTCCGAAAGGGTGATGGACGACGACCGAACGGCGGGCCGACAATGATCGTGTGAAACCCCGCACAACTGCGGCAGCGGGTTTTCTCTGTGCAATCCTCGTCGTCGGAGCGATGGGGCTGTTCGTCGGCCCGACGGGGAAGGCGCAGATCGCTCACACCTGCTCGCCCATGGACCGGCAGTTCATCGACGTCGCGCAGCTGAACCTCGTGGCCGTCAGCTCGTCCGCCGACGACTTCCTTCACGGGTCCGCGAAGGCCGGCTCCGTGATCGACACGGCGGAGACGTCTCGCGCGAACGTGATGGCGACGCACCCCGAGGACCCGTCGCTGTCGCAGACGCGGGGGATCCTGAGCGCGATGTTCACCGAGTACGCGCGCGCGATCAAGGCTGATCAGCACCACCAGGACCCGGGCAAGCACATCTTCCAGGCCTACTCGCTCGCGAACTACGCACACGACATCCTGTCGCGGGCGCAGGCACCACTGGCTCGGCGCGGCTGCGACATCAGTCCCTTGCTCTGACGCGGGCGCGGTGTGACCGGCGCTGCAGGCCGCAGCCCAGCACAATGTCGGACATGGAGCCGGTCGAGCTGCGGCGGCACGTCGAGACCCACGTCAACGAGCTCGAGCTCGTCCCGAGCCGCGGCGACGTGACCGTCCTCGTCTCGGGCGGTCCGGACTCGACCTGCCTCTGGCACGTGCTGCGCGAGCTCGGCTACTCGGTGTCCGCGCTCCACGTCGACCATGGGTTGCGTGGCGCAGAGTCCGACGAGGACGCACGGTTCTGCGCCGAAGTCCTGGGAGCCGACGTCGTCGACGGCCGCGGCGGGCGCACGGAGGACGAGCTCCGTACGATTCGCTACTCGTTCGCGAGGGACCGCCTCCGGGCGACGGGACACACCGCGTCGGACCAGGTCGAGACCGTGCTGTACCGGCTCGTCTCGAGCGGGTCGGCAAAGGCGATCAAAGCCAGGCGCGAGGACGGCGTCGTCCGTCCGCTCCTCGTCGTCTGGCGGGAAGAGACCGAGGCGTACTGTCGTGCGGTCGGGCTCGACGTCCGCGTCGACTCGACGAACAGCGACACGAAGCGCGGCTTGATTCGCGAGGAGATCCTCCCGCTGCTCCGTCGGCTGCACCCCGCAGCGGAGAAGAACCTCCTGCGCCTGGCCGACGACCGACCGTCGGCGCTCGACCGGCTACTCGCTTCGACCGCCGGCTCGCAGCGGCTCGATCTCGGCAACGGCGTGACCGCCGTGCGCGAGTACGACCGTGTCTGGCTCGAGCGCGGACCGGTCGTGCTCGACCGGGAGGTGACCTGGGGCGAGTGGAGGATCCAGTCGGAGCTGCGAGGCCTTAAGGTACGCGCGTGGCGTGCCGGCGACCGGCTCGCAGGGAGGAGCAAGAAGATCCAGGACGTGTTCGTCGACGCGAAGGTTCCCCGCTCCGAACGCGAGGCGTGGCCGCTGGTCGTGCGCGGCGACGAGGTGGTCGCTGTGCCGGGCATCGTCGAGGCGGACGGAATCCACGCCGTGCTCGTCCGCGGCGAGGGAGCCGACACCCGGGGCGGCGGGGAGTGACTCCACCCGGCACGCACGCCGAGCTCGAGCGTGGCGTCGCCGAGGTGCTGATCGACGAGCAGGCGCTGCGCACGCGGATCGAGGAGCTCGGCGACGAGGTCTCGCGCGACTACGCCGGTCGCGAGCCGCTGCTGATCGGCGTGCTCAAGGGCGCGGTCTTCTTCATGGCCGACCTGATGCGGGAGCTCACGGTCCCGTGCGAGGTCGACTTCATGGCGATCTCGAGCTACGGGGCCTCGACGGACAGCTCGGGAGTCGTCCGCATCCTCAAGGACCTGGACATCAACATCGAGGCCCGGGACGTCCTGGTCGTCGAGGACATCATCGATTCCGGCCTGACCCTCTCTTACCTGATCAGGAACCTGGAGGCCCGTGAGCCGGCCAGCCTGGAAGTTTGTGCGCTTTTGACCAAGCCTGGGCGCCGGGAGATCGACGTGCCCGTTCGCTACGTCGGCTTCGAGATCCCCAACCGCTTCGTGGTGGGCTATGGGCTGGACTTCGCCGAGCGGTACAGGAATCTCCCCTACGTCGGCGTACTGGATTCGAGCCTGGTCTCGGAGGCTTGACGCCGCCCTCCGGGGCGAAGAAGCTCAATCCGACGCTGCTACCCTGCCGAAAGAGGATTAGGTGAACCGGTTCTTCCGCAGCGCGCTGTTCCCGCTCGTGATCATCGCGGCGCTGGTCTGGCTGGCCCTGCAGACCCTCGGCGGCCACGGGACCAGGAGCGAGAAGAAGACGACCTCGCAGGTGATCCAGCAGATCCAGCAGGACCCGGGCTCGATCCAGAAGGTCGTCATCAGCCCGAACAAGCACCAGTTCGAGGTGATCCAGACCGGCGGCCAGCCGAAGATCTACGTCCACTACGCGACCGACCAGTCCGAGGCCGCCGTCGAGCAGGAGATGCTCAAGAAGGGCGTCGAGTACGACTCCAAGGGGACAGGCTCGTCGCCGTGGTGGTCGATCCTGACGTCGCTGCTCCCGTTCGTGCTGCTCTTCGGCTTCTGGATCTTCCTGATGAACCAGGTCCAGGGCGGCGGCTCCAAGGTGATGTCGTTCGGCAAGTCGCGCGCGAAACGCATGACGCCCGACTCGCCGAAGATCGGCTTCAAGGACGTCGCGGGCGTCGACGAGGCGGTGGAGGAGCTCCAGGAGATCAAGGAGTTCCTCGAGAACCCGAAGAAATTCCAGGCGCTCGGCGCGCGGATCCCGAAGGGCGTGCTCCTGTACGGCCCGCCGGGAACCGGCAAGACGCTGCTCGCGCGTGCGGTCGCCGGCGAGGCGGGCGTGCCGTTCTTCTCCATCTCGGGCTCCGACTTCGTCGAGATGTTCGTCGGCGTCGGCGCCTCGCGCGTGCGCGACCTGTTCGAGCAGGCGAAGCAGGCGTCGCCGTGCATCGTGTTCATGGACGAGATCGACGCGGTCGGACGTCATCGCGGCGCCGGTCTCGGCGGCGGACACGACGAGCGCGAGCAGACGCTGAACCAGCTCCTCGTCGAGATGGACGGGTTCGAGCTGAAGGACAACATCATCTTGATCGCCGCGACGAACCGGCCGGACATCCTCGATCCGGCGCTGCTGCGCCCGGGTCGCTTCGACCGGCAGATCGTCGTCGACCGTCCCGACCGCAACGGCCGTCGCAAGATCCTCGAGGTGCACTCGAAAGGCAAACCGCTCGCTTCGGGCATCGACCTCGACACGCTCGCGGCAGGGACGCCAGGCTTCACCGGCGCCGATCTCGCGAACCTCGTCAACGAGGCCGCGTTGCTCGCAGCGCGCCGTGGCAAGAAGACGATCGACCAGGAGGAGCTGGAGGAGGGGATCATGCGCGTGATCGCCGGCCCGGAGAAGAAGACGCGACTGTTCTCCGAGCAGGAGCGTCGCATCACGGCGTATCACGAGCTCGGCCACGCGATCGTCGGCTACTTCATGGACCAGGAGTCCGAGGTCCACAAGATCTCGATCATCGGGCGCGGTCAGGCGCTCGGGTACACGATCTCGCTGCCGCGCGAGGACCGGTACCTGACGACGAAGGCGAACCTGATGGCGAACCTCGCGATGACGCTCGGCGGTCGCGCCGCGGAGGAGCTCGTCTTCAACGAGGTGACGACCGGCGCGGCGAACGACCTGGAGAAGGTCACGCAGACCGCGAAGCAGATGATCATGCGTTTCGGCATGAGCGAGAAGCTCGGCCCGCGCGTCCTCGGCCGCGGCCACGATCAGCCGTTCCTGGGTCGCGACTACGGTGCCGAAGCCGACTACTCCGAGGAGATCGCGCGCGAGATCGACGACGAGATCCGCCGCATCATCGAGGAGGCGCACGAGACCGCGAAGCAGGTCCTGCGCGAGCACATGGAGGAGCTGCACCGGGTGTCGGCGATCCTGATCGAGCGCGAGACGATCGACAAGGATCAGTTCGAGCGGTTGCTCGCCGGTGAGGCCGAGGAGTCGGTCTTCCCCGACGAGGTACCTGCGGCCGAGCCGGCGCCGGAGCCCGAAGAGGAGAAGAAGCGACAGCCCCAGCCGAAGCCGCGGCCGTTCCCGCTGCCGGGCGCGACGATGCAGCCGCCCCCGCCAGATCCTGCCAAGGGCTAGTCGCTAGAGCCTGCGGCCTCTATCCGGTCGCGCGCTCCGAGCTCTTCGCGATCGCGAAAGTCGCGCGTGTCGGGGACGATGGGCAAGCCATCAGGGCGTCAGCTCGAGGATCGAATCCGGTCCTTTGAGGTAGGGCTTCGGCTGAGGTCGGGGCAGCCGCCAATGTGCGCGCGGTAGTAGTCGTCGTGGTTGACATCGAGCACGGGCACTTTGTTCCCGAGCAACGGGTACATCAGGTCGCGTGAGCTGTCGTCGACGTGACCCGTTCCCGTCGAGTGCGGCGGGAACGAAGTCGAGCTCGTGGACGATCTCGTGAGCCATCACGAACACGAGCGCGTTGTAGGTGCCTGCCTGTGCCGAGACGAGGTCGTCCGGATCGAAACACGACTGGGCGACGAAGACCATCGCGAAACGACCGCGGCCGCCGCGGCCGACACCGCAGACCTCCGACTGCGAGGCGGGGAGGGTCCCGTCGTAGTAGATCGCGGTGAGCTTCTTCCTCGGCAGCGGGAGCAACCTGTGGACGTCGGCCGCGAGCGTGTCAGGGCCATCGTGCTCGTACGCCTGGTCGCTGCGAGGCAGACGAACGTAGGTGATGTCGGGGTGGTGCTCGTACGTGTCGACGGCGAGGATCGGCCCGCCGGCCTGTCGACGGAACCACGAGACGAGGAGCGCGACCGACGTGGCGAGCGTGCCGTTCGTGTCGAGGTGGCGGTCGAGCTCGGATCGGCCTGCGGGGACCGCGTAGACGAAGTGGATCTGCGGACCTGCGAAGTCGTCCGGCCGGTCTCTGGTTGCACGGCGCGCCGTCTGCCGGGCTCCGCCGCAGCCGGCGAGCAGGAGCAGCAGAACGGATGCGAACGCCGCCCTAGACGTCCCGTCGTGCCCCGGCGATCCGCGGCTGGTCCTCACCGCGCTCGAGCGCGGCAGCGACCTCGTCCACGACCCGGCGCACCTCCGACCGACCCTTGACCCGCCACCGCATGACCGTCGCCGGCCCACGCCTACCCCAGGGACGCGCGACCGCCTCCACCTCCCAGGGCATCACGCCTGCATATCGGAGTGGGAGGACGACGATCACCGTCGGGATCACGAGGATGAGAAACAGCACGAGCGAGAAGACGATCCCGAAGGCGCCTGTGCGATTCGCCCCGCGACCGACCGACCCGGAGTACACCTGACGCACCCCGATCGGCCGGATCGCCTCCGGAGACCAGACGACGCGGACAATCCAGTCGAGGTTGTTCTTCGACGAGTGGACTCTGCGCTTCACGGGTGTGAAGGGCAGTCGTTCAAAGAGCGTCCGACGTAGCTTGGCGCCGCCTCCGTGCAAGGATCCGGCCGTGATCTCGATCGAGATGCGGTTCCCACGGCCGTCCGTGATGGGCGTCGTGAACGTGACTCCGGATTCGTTCTCGGACGGCGGCGTGCACCTTGATCCAGACGTCGCCGCCGCTGCCGCGCGCCGGATGCTGGACGAGGGCGCGGCGATCGTCGACGTCGGCGGCGAGTCCACGCGCCCGGGCTCCGAAGGCGTTTCGGCGGACGAGGAGCTGCGGCGCGTCGTCCCGGTGCTGGAGGCGCTGCGGGGCCTGCCAGTGTCGATCGACACGTCGAAAGCCGAGGTCGCGCGCCGCGCGCTCGCGCTCGGAGCCGCGCTCGTCAACGACGTCACCGCGCTGCGCGGCGACCCCGAGCTCGCGGAGGTGGTCGCCGAGTCGGGAGCGTACCTCTGCCTGATGCACATGCAGGGCGAGCCGCGGACGATGCAGAGCCAGCCGACCTACGACGACGTCGCCGCCGATGTTGCGGGCTTCCTCGAGGAGCGTCTCGGCTTCGCGGTCGACGCAGGCGTCGCGGAGGAGCGCATCTGCCTCGATCCCGGTATCGGCTTCGGCAAGACGGTCGAGCAGAACTTCGAGCTCGTCCGGCGCCTGGACGTGCTCACGGCGCTCGGGCGTCCCGTGCTCGTCGGCTTCTCGCGCAAGAGCTCCCTCGGCCGGATCCTCGGCGACCCGACGGCGACGACCGGCCCGCTCTCGGCGAGCGTCGCGGCCGCGGTCACGGCCTACGAGCGCGGCGCCACGATCCTCCGCGTCCACGACGTCCGGCCACACGTCGAGGCGCTCGCCGTCGCGGCCGCGGTCGTCTCGGGATGATCCACGTGGAGATCCACGGGCTCGAGGTCTTCGGGCATCACGGCGTGACGGAGGACGAACGCGCGCGCGGCCAGATCTTCCTCTTCGACGTCGAGCTCGACGTCGACGATCGCGCGCTCTCCGACCGTCTCGAGGACACCGTCGACTACGTCGAGGTGGCCCGCTGCGTCGAGGACGTGTCGGAGAGCAATCGGTTCGCGCTGCTCGAGGCGCTCGCAGCCGCCGCCGCGGATGCGATCGTCGCCCGTTTCCAGGTGACTCGCGTCCGGCTGCGGGTGCGCAAGCCCGAGATCAAGGCCGCGGGTCTCGCCGCCGAATGGACCGCGGCTACGGTCGAGTGGACGCGCTGACGCGCAGCGTGTACGAAGCCCGCAGGGTGCCACGGCCCGGCCGCACCTCGACGTACGCGTAGACCCCTCGGCCGCTTGCGTTCCGGATCGTCGCGTGGTCCGGGGTCGTCCCCGGCCGCGAGCTCGACACCGCGGGCCTTCCCGCGATGCTCCTCGTCGTCGCTGGGAACAGCCGGAGGTCGACGGCGCCGCCGGTCGTCGTCGCCGACGTCGAGCCGTGCGCGGGCACGAACACGCGGTACACGTCGTCGGGGTCCTCGTAGCGGTCGACGCGCGCGAGCAGCTTCGTCGAGCGCCGTGCCGGCGTCGTGATCGGTGGCTCTCCACCCGCGAGCCCGGTCCGAACGATCTCCGAGATGGACTCGTTCGGCTCGAGCGGATCGGGGGGCGGCGCCGGAAACGAAAGCGCCGACGGGATGCTCAGCATTCCCCATCCGGTCGCGCGGTCGTGACCGGCCGGCGGGATGTCGTGTGCCGAGAAGCGCATGATGTCGAACAGCTGCGTGTTGGTGAGCTTCGGTCGCTCGGACCACACCCAGGCTGCCGCGGCGGAGACCATCGGCGCGGAGAAGCTCGTTCCCGAGACCGCCGAGTCGCCGACGAGGTAGCCCGACGGCTCGTCGACGACGGGCTCTGCGACGGGGATGGCGACTCCGGGTGCGACGAGGTCGACGAAGTTCGACTCGCTCGAAAAGTCGGCGACCGCGCCCGCCATGTCCGTTGCGCCGACCGTGAGGACGTGCGGATACGAAGCCGGATAGCTCAGCGGGTTTCCGTCCATCCCGTCGTTTCCGGCCGACGCCACCACGAGCGACCCCCGGCGAAACGCGTACTCGATCGCCGCCTCGAGCGCGGGATCGACGCCATAGCCACCGAAGCTGATGTTGATCACGCCCGGCCCGCGGTCCGCCGCCACCTCGATTCCACGGATCGCGGCCGCGGCCGTGATCCCGCCGTCGGGACTGGCGTCGTAGCTTCGCAGGACGGCCTCGGGATAGACGCCGACGAGCCCGAGCCCGTTGATCGGCGCGCCGATCACGGACGCGACCTCCGTGCCGTGGTCGTCCTCGTCTGCGATCGTCGTCTGCGTGTTGAGCAATATCGTGTTCGGGCGCGAGGAGAACTCCTCGTGCGTGATGTCCAGCCCGGAATCGACGATCGTCACGGGCTTGCCGGGCCCCGGTGGAGTCGCGGCGTCCGCGCCGATCACGGGACGCCACCACTCGAGCGGCTGGAGCGGCTCCTCGGCCGCGGCGCCGGTGACGGCGGCGGCCTGCCCGCACAGTGCGAGTGAGACAGCGACTGCGATCGTGCAGAGGAGGGCCGGGCGGGCCAGGGTGAAAGCCTAGTGGCGCGGACTAGGCTGGGCGGGTGACACGAGTCTTCGTCGGCATCGGCTCGAACCTCGGCGACCGGCGCCGCCTGCTGGTGGAGGCGATCGACGGGCTTCGCCGATTGTCCTCGACCGAGGTCGTGGCGGTCTCGACCTTCAGGGACACCGAGCCGGTCGGCCTCCGCGAGCAGCCACGGTTCCTGAACGGCGCAGTGGAGCTCGAGACCTCGCTTCCCGCGCGCGAGCTCCTCGACGCCATGCTCGTCCTCGAGCGCGACCTGGGGCGGGATCGCGCGGCCGCTCCGGCGGGCGGACCGCGGACGATCGACCTCGACCTCCTCCTCTACGGCTCGGCGTCGATCGACGAGCAGGGTCTCGAGGTTCCGCACCCGAGGTTGCACGAGCGCCGCTTCGTCCTCGAGCCCCTGGTTGAGCTCGACCCGCGGCTGGAAGTTCCTGCAAAGGGGACGGTCGAGGCGCTTCTCGCGGAGCTAGACTGATCCCCATGTCCCATCTCGACGAGCTCGACGAATTCGAGGCCGAGCTCGAGCTGCGGCTCAAGCGGGAGTACACGGCCGTCTTCGGCCTGTTCCGCTACTGCGTGCTCACGCAGGACGCGACGTACCTCTGCAACCGGCTCGAGCTGACGCAGGTCTCCCAGCCGAACTACCCCTTCTTCCACCTGAAGATGGAGGACGTCTGGGTGTGGGACAAGAACCGGCCGACGCGGATCATCCCGCGCGCCGAGGCGTGGACGTCGAGCGACGTCACGGTCGAGGAGCTCCGCGCCGAGGGCGACGAGCCGAGCCTCACGGCAGAGGTGCTCGCCGAGCGAATCGGCGAGTCGCTCTCCGCGGACGACGACTCGTAGCAGACGTCGTGCTGCTCGCGGTCGACGTGGGGAACACCCAGACGGTGTTCGGCACCTTCGACTCGACGGAGCTGACCGACCACTGGCGCGTTGCGACCGAACGTACGCGGAGCGGCGACGAGCTCGGCGCGCTCTACCGGAGCTTCCTCGACTTCGACTCGTTGACGGGCATCTGCCTCGCCTCGACCGTACCGCAGCTCGTCCGTTCGCACGAGGAGTTCGCCGAGCGCTACACGGAGGCCGAGCTGCTCGAGCTCGGACCGGGCGTGAAGACGGGGATCCCGATCCGCTACGACGACCCGCGCGAGGTCGGCCCCGACCGGATCGCGAATGCCGTCGCGGCGGCCGAGCGCTACGGCCCACCGTGCATCGTCGTCGACTTCGGCACCTCGACGAACTTCGACGTCGTCTCGCCCGATGGAGAGTACGTCGGCGGCGTGCTGGCGCCGGGGATCGAGATCTCGATGGACGCGCTGTTCGCCCGGGCGGCGCGTCTGCGCAAGGTCGAGTTCGTCGAGCCGAGCACGGTGATCGGCAAGACGACGGTGTCGGCGCTCCAGTCCGGCGTCGTCTACGGCTTCGCCGGCCAGGTCGACGGAATCGTCGAGCACGTCCGGGCGGAGCTCGGCGTCGACGCGCCCACGATTGCGACCGGCGGGCTCGCGGAGCTGATCGCGCCGCACGCGCGCACGATCGAGCGCGTCGATCCGCTTCTCACGCTCGAGGGCCTCCGGCTGGTCTGGGAGCGAAACAGGTGACCGCGAGGACCGGTTTCCTCTGACGTGTGCTCTGCGGCTGACCTCTGCGGCAGGATTCCCTGATGCAGGCGAGCGTGATCCTCGCCGTCCTCGGCACGGTCGTGACCGTCGTGCTGCTCGTGGTCGCGCTCAGAGCCTCGCGCGAGCAGAAGCCGGAGCCGCGGCAGCGTGAGCGCCGCGACCGGCTGACCGCGGCCGCGGTCCGAAAGAACCCTGGCGAGGCGCTCGCCCTCGTCGGCGACGCGCTGGCCGCGACGCACAATCCGCGGGCGCTGCTGCCGGTGATCCTCGAGGTCGTGACGGAGGCGACCGGCGCGCGGGGAGGACGGGTGCTCGAGGCGGGAGCCGAGGTCGGGTGGACCGGCGAGGTGGGGGATGCCGGTGACGCGGTCACGTTCGAGCTCGGGCGCGACGGAGGAGACACGCGTCTCGTGCTCTATCCGCCGCCCGGCGGCTTTGCGCCCGACGTCCAGCAACTCGCTGAGTGGCTCGCCGCGCAGGCGGCGGTCGCACTCGAGAACGCCAGGTTGCACCACGTCGTGCAGCGTCAGGCGATCACGGACGACCTGACGGGCCTCGTCAACCGCCGCCGGTTCGTCGAGGCGCTCGAGAGCGAGATCGTTCGGGCCCGCGGCTTCGAGTCGCTGCTGTCGGTCGTCCTCGCCGACCTCGACCACTTCAAGCTCGTCAACGACCGTTTCGGCCACCACGCGGGCGACGAGGTGCTCCACCGCTTCGCCGACATCGTCCGGGCACACCTTCGCGACGCGGACGTGCCTGGCCGGCTCGGAGGCGAGGAGTTCGCGATCCTCGTGCCGGAGACGGACGCAGAGGGCGCCGGCCGCGTTGCGGAGCGGATTCGGGCGGCGATGGCCGAGATCCGGCTGCCGACCTCTGGCGTCGTTCCCGTCACCGCCAGCTTCGGCGTCGCGCAGCTCGGTCGCGACGAATCAGGCGAAGAGCTGCTGAAACGGGCCGATCGCGCACTCTACGAGGCGAAGAGTCTTGGAAGAAACAGGGTTGTCGTGGCGGGGGTCTTCACGCCGTCGGAAAAGGTGTAGATACTTTTTAGAGGAATGCGCCGGCTTCCCAATGCAGCGCTGCTGCTTGCGCTCGTGGCTGCCGCCGCGGCCTCGGGCTATCTCTGGCGCGCCGCATTGGAGTCGCCGAGGACGCAGGTGATCCAGCGCTTCGCTCCTCCTGCCGGCGGACACGTCCGAATTGCGATCAGTCCCTCGGTCTCGGGGGAGCTCAAGGCTCGGGCCCACGGCCGGAAAGCGCGCAACACCGCGGCCCCCGGGATCGCGGCGGTCCTGGCCTCGGCCGTGACCACGGGCCCGGCTGTCGTCCCGGTCGCGGGGAGGACGCCGCGAGGCGGCGGGTCGTCCACGTCGGGCTCGCCGAAGTCTCCGAAGCCTCCGAAGACGCCGACGCCGCCGCCACCGACCTCGACGCCACCGCCGCCGACGACGACACCGACCCCTCCACCGACGACGACGCCTTCGCCGCCGCCGTCGACCGTGGTCGCTGGCCCCCGCAAGCCTGTGTCGCCGCCTCCACCTCCGCCGCCGCCGACCGGTTCAGGTCGGCCGCCCAAGTCCGAACACCATCACCGTCACGGCGACCAGGACGACCAGGGCGGACACGACGAGGGCGGGGGCAGCCAGAGCAGTGGCGGCCAGGGCTCCGACGGGCAAGGCGGAAGCGCACAGGGCGGCACCGGCGGTGGCGGCCAGGGCACCGGCTGCGGTCACTCGTCGCCGAGCGGTGGCTCCTCGCAGAGCGGCAAGAGCGGAGATGACGGCGGCGGCGGCCCGGTCCCGTCCACGCAGCAGGATCAGGGCGCTCAGGGTGGCTCAGCCGATCACAGCGGCTCAGGTAGCGACTCGAGCCACCGCGGCGGCGACGGCTCGAGCCACGTCGGCAGTTCGGGGCGCCACCACCACTGACGGCGGGACGCGGCTAGCCGCCGCCGTAGATCGAGATCGGCATCTGGTCGAGGAGGATCTCGTCTTCCAAGGCGGGCAGCTCCGCCTGGAGCCGCTCGACGATCGCTGCGGCTCCCGGCTCCGCGATCAGCAGCCGCGTGACGACCTCGTCGGTGGTCTCGAGCCGGACGAGCTCTTGCTTGAACTGACGGGGGAAGCGTCCGCGCCCGAGGTACCAGCCGTAGAACTTCTTCAGAAACCCGCACGCTCGTCGCTCGCCGAGCTCCCGCACCGTCTCGCCGATGAAGAGGATCACCTCGGCGACGATCTCCTCGCGAGTTGGCCCGGCGTCTCCACCGTCCGCGATCTCTCGCAGGACCCACGGATTGCCCTGCGCGCCGCGGCCGACCATGACGGCAGCAGCTCCGGTCGTGGCCAGCACGGCCTGCGCCCGCGCCCGCGACGCGACGTCGCCCGAGGCGACCACGGGGACGTCCACGAGCTCGACGAGCTCGGCGGTCAGCGCATGGTCGGCGCTGCCGGTGTACATCTGGCGCGCGCTGCGCGGGTGGAGGGTCAGGGAGGCCGCGCCCGCACGGACGAGCCGCGGACCGACCTCCAGGCAGGCGCGCGAGCCGTTCTCCAGGCCGCGGCGCATCTTGACGCTGACGGGGATGTCGACCGCCTCGGCCATCGACGAGACGATCCGGCAGGCGCGGTCGGGGTCGTCGAGGAGGGTCGCGCCTGCCCCGGTCTTCGTCACCTTCCTGACCGGGCAGCCAAAGTTGACGTCGACGATGTCCGCGCCCGCCGCCTCGACCATCCGGGCGGCTTCGGCCATCACCTCGGGCTCCGAGCCGAAGACCTGGATCGCCAGCGGATGCTCGTCTCCCGCGACGCGGAGGTAGCCCAGTGTCCGCTCGTTGCCGTGCTCGAGGCCGGCACAGGACACCATCTCCGAGCAGACGAGCCCGGCTCCGTAGCGGCGTCCCTGGCGCCGGAAGGCCTGGACGCTCACGCCCGCCATCGGCGCGAGGACCAGCCTCGTGGGGATCTCGACGCCCCCGATCCACCAGGATTCTCTGAGATTTACCTGCACAGAGTCCGAAATCGTACCTCCGAGCAGGTGTTGACGAAGACCCGGCGCAGCGCTACCATTCGCGCCCGCGACGGCGCGGGCAGCGCCGCGCTTTTTCGTAAGAAGGGACCTCACTGTGAAGGAAGTCATCCTCACGCCCGAGGGCTACGAGAGGCTGAAGAACGAGATCGAGGAGCTCTCGACCGTGAAGCGGCGCGAGGTCGCGGAGCGGATCCGCGTCGCGCGCGAGTTCGGAGACATCGCGGAGAACGCCGAGTACGACGACGCCAAGAACGAGCAGATGCTGCTCGAGCACAGGATCGCCACACTCGAGGAGCGGCTGCGCGACGCACGCGTCATCGAGAAGAAGGACATCGCCAAGGACGTCGTCTCGATCGGCTCGAAGGTCCGTCTCCGAGACGTCGACGCGAGGCAGACCGTCGAGTACCACATCGTCGGCTCCGCCGAGGCCAACCCTGCGGAGAACAAGCTGTCGAACGAGTCGCCTGTCGGGAAGGCCATCATCGGCAAGAAGAAGGGCGAGACCGTCGAGGTCTCGGCGCCGCGTGGGACGCTGAAGTTCAAGATCCTCGAGATCAAGGCCGCCTGACGCGGCTCCTGCCGCGTGATCGATCTCCACTCGCACATCCTCCCGGGTCTCGACGACGGCGCTCGCGACCTCGACGAGGCGCTCGCGATAGCGCGCGCTGCGGTCGCCGACGGAATCGGCTCGATCGCGGCGACGCCGCACGTACGGGACGACTACCCGACGAGCGCCGACGAGATGGAGCGCGGCGTCGTCGAGTTCCGGCGCGCGCTCGAGGCCGCCGAGATCGAGTTGGAGGTGTTCACGGGCGCCGAGATCGCGCTCGACCAGCTCGACCTGCTCGGGCCCGACGACCTTCGACGATTCGGGCTCGGAGGCAACCCGTCGTATCTCCTCGTCGAGACCCCGTACACGCAGTGGCCGCCCGCGTTCGTCGACATCGTCCTCCGGCTCGTCTCCGCCGGTTTCACGCCGTTGATCGCGCACCCGGAGCGCAATCCGATCGTCCAGCAGGACCCGGAGCCGCGTGTGGCCGCGCTCGTCGAGGGCGGCGCGCTCGTCCAGGTGACGGCGGGGTCGGTCGACGGGCGGCTCGGCTCGCGCTCCCGCGCCTGCGCGGATCGCCTGATCGACGCGGGACTCGTCCACGTGATCGCGAGCGACGCACACAGTCCGGGTCTCCGCGACGTCGGTCTCTCGCACGCGTGCAACGCGGTGGGAGACGACGACCTCGCGCGGTGGCTCACGTCGGACGTCCCGGCGGCGATCATCGGCGGAGAGCCGCTGCCCCCACGACCGCCTGTCGCCCGCACGAGCGGGGCGCGACGGACGCTCCTCTCTCGCCTGCTCGGCCGATAGGCTCTCGCGTCGTGCTCGAGCGGACCGCCGACAAGCTCGAACGCCGGTCCTAGTGGCCTCGCCGAAACGGTTTCCGGATCGCGACGAGATCGCGTCGGTGCGGGCCGAGTCCGATCGGCTCGAACCGGGTCAGCAGCTCGACGGCGGACGGCGCCTCGCCGGCCGGATCATGGCGCGGCGCGGCCACGGCGGCATCGTCTTCTTCGACCTCGTCGACCGCAGCGGCAGGATGCAGATCGTCGTCCAGGAGTCGATCGGCGAGCTGCCGGACGTCGACATCGGCGACATCGTCGGCGTCGAAGGCGTGCCGATGAAGACGAAGCGAGGCGAGCCGTCGCTGCAGGTCAACGGGTTCCACACGCTGGCGAAGATCCGAGCGCCGTTGCCTGACACGTTCCACGGCGTCACGGACGTCGAGCAGCGGTACCGGCGGCGCTACCTCGACCTGCTCATGAACGAGGAGTCGCGGCGGGACGCCGAGGTCCGCTCGCGCATGGTCACGGCGATCCGCGCCTACCTCGACGGCGAAGGGTTCTGGGAGGTCGAGACGCCGATCCTGCAACCGCGCTACGGCGGCGCATTCGCCGATCCGTTCGTGACACATGCGAACGCGCTCGACCAGGATCTCTACCTGCGGATCGCCGACGAGCTCTACCTCAAGCGTCTCATCGTCGGTGGGCTCGAGAAGGTGTACGAGCTCTCGAAGGACTTCCGCAACGAGGGGTACTCGTACAAGCACTCACCGGAGTTCACGCAACTCGAGTGGTACGAGGCGTACGCCGACTACCGCGACACGATGATGCGCATCGAGTCGCTCGTCGAGCGGGCCGCACACGCCGCGATCGGCGGGACGAGGGTCACGTTTCGCGGGCACGAGGTCGAGCTCGCGCCGCCGTGGCAGCGGCTGCGCTTTCCCGACGCGCTCGAGGAGGCGGGGGTCTGGACGCGCGACGTGGAGCAGCTTCGCGCTCGACTCGACGAGAAAGGCGTCGACACGTCGCACGACAGGACGTGGGCGCAGCTGCTCGATCACGCGTACTCGGCGTTCGTCGAGCCGAACCTGATCCAGCCGACGATCGTCTACGACTGGCCGATCGAGATGTCTCCGTTCGCACGGACGACGGACGACGACGAGACCCTCGTCGAGCGCTTCGAGACGGTCGTCAGTGGAATGGAGTTCTCCAATGCTTTCAGCGAGCTGAACGACAGCGAGGAGCAGGCGCACCGCTTCGCCATGCAGGAGGAGGAGCGCGTTGCCGGCGACGCGACGGCCGAGGTCGGCGATCCCGACTACGTCGAGGCGCTGTCCTACGGGATGCCGCCGACAGGTGGCCTCGGAGTCGGTATCGACCGGCTGGCGATGCTGCTCGCGGGTCGGGACACGATCCGCGACGTGATCCTGTTTCCGGCGCTGCGCGAGCGGAGCTGACCGCGTGGACCGGCTCGCCGCTCGCCGGTGGTGGCTCGTCGCGGCGATCGCCGTGCTCGGGCTCGTCGTCGGACTGATCGTCGCGTTCACGACGTCGACGACGCGACGCGCCGAGGCCGCGATACTCGTCTCGTCGCCGCGAGGCGTTGGCGCGGTCACCCCGGAGCTCCCGAACCTGCAGACGCTCGCCACGAGCAGCGTGCTCGCCGGAAACGTGCGCAGCACGCTCCGGCTGACACAGTCCGAGGAGACGATTCGCGCGCGGCTGCACGCATCGATCCGTCCGCACTCGCAGGTGATCGTCCTGTCTGCAACCGCGGCCGACGCCGACCATGCGCGTCAGCTGGCCCAGGAGGCCGCGACCGTGTTCACGCAGCTGGTCTCGGCGCGGTTCGGGTCGACGAGCCCGCCGCTGCACGCTGCGATTCTCGACGCTGCGCACGCGCTCTCGACCCCTGAGCGCCACGTCCTACGCGACTCGCTCCTTGGCCTCGGCGTCGGACTGCTCGTTGGTGCGCTCGCCGCGCTCGCGCTCGCCAGTCGCACGACGGCGGTGGCCGCGCCGGCGGACCTCCGGAAACGGGAAGCGTTGCTCGACCGGCGCGTCGAGGCCGTGACCGTCCGAGAGCTCGAGCTCGCGCAGCGCGCCGCGCGCCTCGTCCTCCGCGAAGAGGAGCTGGAGAGCCGCGCCGGGCCGAAGCCGACGGCCGAGCTCGAGCCAGAAGCTGAGTCAGTACCGGAGCCGGAGCCAGAACCGGAGCTCGCGGCCGAGCTCGAGCCGGAACCCGAGCCCGAGCCCGAGCCGGTGCCCGTGCCGGCGTCGGCGGAGCCGGTCTCGGCGGTCGAGCTCGTGCCCGAACCGGCACGCCTGGCCACGGTCGGCCCGCCGTGGACGCTCGTCGAGCTCGAGCGGCTCGTCGACGAAGCGGCACCGGCCGCCTCGCCCGAGACCGTCGAGGAATGGCGAGCCTACCTCTTCCACCTGCGCGAGCACGCGAGCGTCGACGGGACGCTGCCGTCCGCGTTCGACCCGCTCGTCACCGAGGTGTTCGGGCCGCTGCTCGACTGAGAGCGCAACGGCGCGAGCGGTCAGTCGATCGACGCTTGGGCGGCTCGCAGCGCGAGCTCGACCGTGATCATCCGGTTGAACAACGTCTCGTGGCCGAAATCCGGGCGGCTCGAGTCGCGGATCAACTCGGCGAGCCTCGCCGGCTCGTAGAGCGGAGCCGAACGCCACTCGCTGTCGCGGAGGTCGAGGCGCTCGAGCAGGGTTGCCCGCGCGGAAACGCGCTCGTGTAAGACGACGGGCGGCGCCATCAGCAACGGTCTTCCAAGAGCTTTGCCAGTCAGCCTGTTGATCGCCTTGCGCCCGAGCCGCACGTAGTAGGGAGCGAAGCGATGCGCGTTCGTGATGCGCGTCGGCTGCGCAGGACCGCCTTTCGTCGTCGGCACGGCCGCGACCCGCGGATCGAGGCGTTCGATCATGAGCCGCATCAAGCGGTGCCCGAAGCGGTGGCGGTAGTAGCTGGAGAAAGGAACGAGGAACACCGGGCGCAGGTGGAGCGGCAACTCGACGTCGACGTATCGGGCGGCTGCGGCGTATGCGCCGAAGTGTCCGGTCATCTTGTAGGCGAAGAGCAGATCGAGCTGCACCGTGTTCAGCTCGCCCGCATAGTCCGCCACGCGACGAGCCATGCGCTCCCGCAGATCGGCCTTCACCTCGGCGTCGGGGAACGATCTGAGCACCGACATGTCCATCGGCCTCATCAACCCGATGCCGACCCAGTTGTCCCAGTTCACCCGGGTCGACCGTCCGGCCCGCAGGAACTCCGTCTGCCACGGAAAGAACTGAAAGTGCTCGCCGCCGCCCCCGTTGACCAGGCGAGATCGTGACCGCGCCTTGACCTCGTGGACCAAGAGCACCTCCGCCAACTGAACGGCGTCGAGGTGACCGTCGGCAGCGCCGAGCGCTTGCTCGACGTACCTCGGCGCTTGCTCGCTCCAGTTGTCCGGCAACCACAGGTTGACCCAGTCCCAGCCGACCGTCTCGGCGACCCGCCGGGCGAGCCTGACGTCCTCGAGCTCGGGTGGGCCCGACGTGCTCGTGCGGAAGCTCAGGCCGGCCCTCTTCAGCAGGAGCGTGGCCAGCCGCGTGTCGTAGCCGCCCGTCAGGTCGGCCCAGAGCTCGGGTTCCTCAGGGACGAGGCGTCGGCATGTCTCGACGGCGATGTCCGTGCAGCGGCGCGCGGCGGCCTCGAGCGAGAGTGCGGTGATCGAGGGGTCGCGCTCGGGTTGCCAGTAGGTCTGCTCGATCTCACGCGTGCCGTCGAAACGCAGCCGGGTGGCGGGGTCCAGGCGGGAGATCCCCTCCCAGTTCGACCGGGCCCCGAACTGGTAGCCGATGCGCAGGAACGTCAGGAGGCCGAGCCGATCCGGCTTCGAGTCGAGCTGGCGCGCGAGGGCGAGTGCCGAGGTGGAGAGGTACGTCGCGCCGTTCCTCCGTGCGCGGTAGAGGGGGTACATCCCGAAGGCGTCGACGGCCGCTTCGACCGTCCCGTCGGTCGTGCGGACGAGACAGAAGTTCCCTTCGAGCTCGCCGACGTCGCCCGTCGGATCACCGCGCGCGACTCCGACGACCGCCGGCGCCTCGTCGCGAGCTTCCGCTTCCGACTCGCCGAACACCGTGACCTGAGCCCAGGGCGGGGTGGCGACCTTTCGGCGAGGCGCCGGTCCGCGTAGCGACTCGTAGGCATCTGCGAGTGCTGCGGCGTCGCTTGCGTTCGCCTGCCGACCGTCGGTCCCGGCGATAACGGCGACGAGCCCTCGCACCGCCTGACTATAGGTCAGCCGTGGCGACCGGCAAGCAGGCGGTCGCGTACCTGTTCGAATGCGGGACCGAGCATCAGCTTCGCGACGCGACGCGTCTCCCAGAACGCGCGCTCCCGGACGAGAGTCGGCCGTGAGAACGTCGCGATGGCCGCGACTCGCTCCGCCGGCGTGTCGGAGATCACCGAGAACCGCCCG
>Ga0187779_10000505_pt1 | contig 26050 bp, 27 predicted proteins | sample 1015_Q2_SP10_10__FD_132435 | JGI IMG/M metagenome (GOLD analysis project Ga0187779, IMG submission 132435) | Tropical peat soil microbial communities from peatlands in Department of Meta, Colombia - 1015_Q2_SP10_10_MG | ecosystem: Environmental > Terrestrial > Soil > Wetlands > Peat | place... | reverse complement strand
GTCCCGAGGATCTCGGCGTCGCGGGCGACCGCCGGCAGCTCGCTGGCCAGCTGGGCGAGAGAGACATGACGACCGCAGACGACGAGCCCGGCCGCGTCGCTCGCGGCGCGGACGCGCTCGGGCGCGTGGCCCTGGAGGTCGAACAGCTCGACGCCCTCGTAGCCCATGCCGGCGAGCGCGCTCAACGTCCCTTCGAGGTCGCGTGCGATCTCGTCGCGGACCGTGTACGACGCCAGCCCGATGCGTGCGCTCACGAACGCCCGAGCGTGCGTCAGAGCCGCTCGCGCAGATCGCCGAGTGCCGCCCACCGCGGGTCGACGGTCTCATCCTCGTGCGCGTGCGGCTCGTGGTTGAGGTTGCGGCCGCACTCGGGGCAGAGGCCGGCGCAGTCGGGACGGCAGAGGATCTGCTCCGGCAGCTGCAGGGCGATCGCGTCCCGTGCCCAGGTCGACGCGAGGAGCTGGTCGTCCACCACGTACTCGCTCCGCAGATCCTCGCCCGCAGACGGGTCCGCGGCGTGGTACTCCTGCGCGTCGACCGCGATCTCGACGACGGCGTCCTCGAGGCAGCGCATGCACGGCCCGTGCAGGCGCGTGCCGAAACGCAGTCGGAAGAGGTCACCGCCCGTCGCGCGACCGATCGTCAGCTCGCCCGAGGCGTGCTCGGGCACCGGCAGATAGCGCTGACCGCCGAGCGCGAACGGCTCGAGCTGCACCACGAGCTCGTCACGCAGCTCCTCGCCCGGCCGGAGCTTGAGCTGACGCAGTGGAAAGGTCGTCCCACCCGACTTCATGCCCGGAGGGTACCCGGCGAGCGTCGGAATGTGAGGGTGCCGTGAGGCCTCGATGACCGCGCTGTAAGGAGTCGCAAGGAACCTGTTAGGCGAGCATCGTCCGGTTCGCAGGCGCGATACAAGACAGTCACCAGGGCCAGTTCCCGCCAGTTCCAGGAAGGAGTGACCATGTCCGGCAGGCACACTCAGAAGGGGCGGCAGCGCCCGGACGGCCGACGTGCCGGGCTGCTCCTCGGCGCAGGGCTCGTCGCGCTCGTTGCCGTGGTCTCGGTCGTCGCGCTCTCCGGCGGCGCCACCACCGCCGCGAGAGCGCAGTCCGCCGCCACGCCGCCGAACAACACGTCGTTGCCGACGATCTCCGGCACCGCCGCGGTCGGGCAGACGCTCGACGCCTCCCCGGGCTCCTGGTCGGGTACGACGCCGATCTCGTTCGCCTACCAGTGGCTTCGCTGCGACTCCAGCGGCTCCAACTGCGTCTCGGTGAGCGGTGCGACCTCCGCCACGTACGCGGTCGGGAGCTCGGACGTCGGATCCCGCCTGCGCGTGCGCGTGACGGCGACGAACGGCGCCGGCCAGGAGAGCGCCGAGTCCAACGCCACCTCCACGGTCACGACCGCGTCCGCCCCGAAGAACACCGCCGAGCCCACGATCTCCGGCTCGGCGGTCCAGGGGCAGGCGCTGACCGGATCGAACGGCAGCTGGACGGGGACCTCGCCGATCTCGTTCACGCTCCAGTGGGTCCGGTGCCCGTCGAACGGCGGCGCGGCGGACGGCGGGAACTGCACGTTCATCTCGGGCGCCACCGGCTCGACCTACACGCTCACGTCGGACGACGTCGGCAAGCGCATGCGGTTCCGCGTCAAGGGGTCGAACAGCGCCGGCTCCCAGACCGTCGCCTCCAACCCGACGGCGACCGTGGCAGCAAACGGTACGAGCGTGCCGAAGAACCAGCAGGAGCCGACGATCTCGGGCCAGGCCGTGACGGGCTCGACGCTCAGCGCGTCCACGGGCACGTGGTCGGGCACGACGCCGATGACGTTCGCCTACCAGTGGGTCCGCTGCGGCTCGAACGGCGGCAAGTCGGACGGCTCGAACTGCACCTTCCTCAGCGGCGCGAACGGCGCGTCGTACGTCCTCCAGAGCGCCGACGTCGGCAAGCGGATGCGCGTGCGCGTGACGGCGACGAACAGCGCGGGCTCGTCGACCGCCGCCTCGAACCCGACGTCGAGCGTCGCCGCGGCGCCGGTTCTCCCGTCGGGCGCGATCACCCTGCCGAACGGGAAGATCTCGATCCCGGTGACCAGCGTCTCGCTGCCGGCGCAGCTGATCGTCGACGGCGTCCAGTTCTCGCCGAACCCGGTCACTTCGCGACAGGGCCCGATCGCGATGCGGGTGCATGTCTCCGACACGCGCGGCTACGTCGTCCGCGACGCGCTCGTGTTCGCGCGTTCGGTGCCGCTCCTGACGACGACCCCGGCCGAGCAGCGGACGGGTCAGGACGGCTGGCTCACGCTGCAGTTCCAGCCCCAGGCCGATTTCCCGGTGCGCACGGGCTACAACGTCCAGTTCTTCATCAGGGCCAGAAAGGACGGTGACAACCTCCTCGCAGGCGTCTCGGCGCGCAGGCTCGTCCAGGTCGCGACGCACGGCTGAGACAGGCGACCTCCGGCCCGGTCGTTACAAGAGACCCAGGAACACGAAGCCGGAAGGAGCGACGATGACGAATCGACCGCGCGCGAGATCCCGCTCGCGCCTCACGTCCATGCTGGCGGGCTCCGTGGTGACGGTGGTCGCCTTCGTGCTCGCAGTCCTGTTCGCGAGCGGCTCGGCCCCCGCGCAGACGCAGGCGGCGCCGAGCAACACGTCCCTACCGACGGTGTCGGGCTCCGCGGTCGCGGGTCAGACGCTGACCGCCTCGCCCGGCTCGTGGTCGGGCGACACGCCGATCTCGTTCAGCTATCAGTGGCTGCGCTGCAACGCCGGCGGCTCGAGCTGCAACCCGATCACGGGCGAGACGGGGGTCCACCGCCTGGTCGACAACGGCGACGTCGGCTCGACCCTCCGCGTGCGCGTGACCGCGACGAACTCCAGCGGCTCGACGAGCGCGGACTCGAACGCGACGTCGGTCGTCGCAGCGAGCGGCGGGGGAGGCGGCGGCGGCTCGGGCGTCCCGGCCAACTCGACGGCCCCGTCCGTCTCCGGCTCGCCCGTCCAGGGTCAGAAGCTCACGGCATCCCCTGGCACGTGGACCGGCACCACGCCGATCACGTTCACATACCAGTGGCAGCGCTGCGACGCGAGCGGCGCGAACTGCTCGGCCATCCCCGGCGAGACCGGGATCGACCGGCTCGTCGACGCCGGCGACGTGGGCTCGACGCTGCGCGTGCAGGTGACCGCAACGAACACCGCAGGGTCGAACAACGCGACCTCGGCCGTGACGGCGGTCGTCACTGCGAGCGGAGGCGGCAGCGGCGGCTCCGGCGCGCCGAGCAACTCGTCGCCGCCGGCGGTCACCGGCTCCGCGGTCCAGGGTCAGACGCTGACCGCGACGACCGGGACATGGGCGGGAAAGACGCCGATCACCTTCACCGACCAGTGGTACCGCTGCGACGCGAACGGCAACAACTGTGTGGCGATCCCGGGCGAGACTGGTCCGACGCGCGTGGTCGACAGCGGCGACGTCGGCTCGCGGCTCAAGGTCAGGATCACCGCGAAGAACAGCGCCGGCACGACCACGGCCGATTCGGCACCGACCTCGGTCGTCACGGCCAGCGGCACCACGCCGCCGCCCTCGGGGAACCTGCCGGCGGGAGCGATCACGCTTGCGAACGGGAAGATCTCGATCCCGGTGACGAGCGTGCCCGAGGATCAGCGGTTGATCATCGACAGCGTCCGGTTCACGCCGAACCCGGTCCGCTCACGGAGCGACCCGATCACGATCCGCATCCACGTGGTCGACACGCGCGGCTACTGGGTGCGCGACGCGCTCGTTTTCGTCCGCTCGGTGCCGATCCTCACCTCGACGCCGCCGGAGGCGCTGACGGCACAGAACGGCGCCGTCGAGTTCCAGGTGCTGCCGAGGGCGGACTTCCCGTTGAAGAACGGCTACGCGGTGCAGTTCTTCGTCCGCGCGCGGAAGGGCGGTGACGATCCCCTCGCCGGCGTGTCCGCGCGGCGGCTCGTCCAGGTGAGGACCGCGAAGAGCTGATCGTGCGAGCGGAGCCGAGGCGCAGGCGGCGTGCCGACACGTCGCCGCCTGCGCCTCCGGCGGCCTGGGCGCGCGCGAAGACGAGGTCGGGCTAGAGGTACGAGTCGTCGTCGAGGTCGCGGTCGGGGCCGATCCCCGCGACCACCGTCTCCTGCGAGCGTTCGTGGAGCCGCTCCCGGCCGCGCTTCACGGCGCCGAGGAACTTGTCGAGGTTCACCTCGAGCGTCGAGAGGATCCCGTCCGCCCAGTCCTCCATCTCGAGCCGCGTCTCGCGGGCCTGCCGGCGCGCCTCGTCGACGATGTCCTGCGACTGGCGCTCCGCGATCTTGACGATCTCGGTCTGCGACGCCTCGCGGACGGCCTGCTCGCGGGCCTCGCCGATCAGCCGGTCGCACTCGCGCTTCGCCTCCGCGAGCATCTCCTGCCGTTCCTTCACGATCCAGCGCGCCTGCTTGATCTCCTCGGGAATCGTGGCCCGCATCTGGTCGAGGATGTCGTAGATCTCCTCGCGGTCGATCCGAACCTGGTCGGTGAGCGGAACGGCCTTCGCGTTGTGCACGAGATCGTCGAGCTTGTCGATGAGAACGAGGACGTCCATCAGGCCTTCGGCATCTTACTCTTGCGGGCTCACGGGGGCGCCGGGACGACCGTCGGGATGCAGCTCGCGGAAGCGGCGCGCAACGGCTTCGGGCACGAGCTCGTCGACCCGTCCGCCGAACGACGCGATCTCCTTGACGCCGCTCGACGAGACGAAGCTGAACGCCGGGCTGGACATGACGTACATCGTCTCGATCTCCGGGGCGAGCAGTCGGTTCAGCTGGTTCATCTGCGCTTCCCACTCGAAGTCCGCGAGGACGCGCAGCCCTTTCACCATCGTCCGTGCATCGTGCTTGCGGGCGAAGTCGACGACGAGCTCCGAGAACACGTCGACGACGACGTTGTCGAGATGCGCGACCGCCTCCTCGAGGAAGGCGACTCGCTCCTCGATCGTGAACGTCGTCGACTTGTGCGTCGGGTCGCGGACGACGCCGACGACGACGCGGTCGAAGATCGCGGCGGCCCGGCCGATCACGTCGACGTGCCCGTTCGTGACGGGGTCGTACGAGCCGGGGCAGATGGCGGTGATCATGGGCGGAAGAGGGTGATCCGGGCGGAACCGTACCGGCGGCTCACGACGAGGTCGAGCGGAAGCGCCGGCTCCACCTTCGCCGCCGTCTCGACCACCACGAGGCCGTCCGGCTCGAGCACGGGCGGCAGCCGCTCGGCAAGCCGAGGCTCGAGCTTCGCCCACTCCTCGTACGGCGGATCGGCGAGCACGAGGTCGTAGCGGCGTCCGCCCGCGGCCTCCTCGCGAAGGACGTCGAGCGCGTCCCGCCGGAGCACGACCGCGCCGGTCAGGTGGAGCTTCTCGAGGTTCGTCCGGATCGAGCGCTCCGCAGCTCCGTCCGTCTCGACGAAGACGCACCGCGACGCTCCCCGCGAGAGCGCCTCCAGCCCCACCGCGCCCGAGCCCGCGAAGAGGTCGAGGACGACGGCGTCGTCGACCGGGCCGATCAGGTTGAACGCCGCCTCGCGCACGCGGTCACCGGTCGGCCGCGTCCCGAGCCCCCTGGGCGCGACGATCCGATGCCCCTTCCGGGAGCCGGCGACGATCCGCATCCGCGGAGCGTACGGCTACGATCGCCCGACCGTGCCCCACGTCGCACAGATCAACATCGCGACGCTCCGCGCGCCGCTCGACGACCCGTCGATCGCCGACTTCGTCGACAGCCTGGACGCGATCAACGCCCTCGCCGACGACGCGCCCGGGTTCGTGTGGCGCCTGCAGACCGACGAGGGGAACGCGACCGCGATCCAGGCGTTCCCCGACCCGCTGACCCTCGTCAACATGAGCGTCTGGGAGTCCGTCGAGGCGCTGCAGGACTACGCCTACCGCTCCCGACACCGCGACTTCGTCGCGCGGCGCCGCGAGTGGTTCGCCGAGGGCTCGTCGCGCTACGCGATCTGGCGAATCGCTCCGGGCGAGACGCCGAGCGTCGACGACGGCAAGGAGCGACTCGACTTCCTCGAGCGGTACGGGCCGTCGCCGTACGCGTTCCGCTTCGGCCGCGTGCCGGAGCCGCTGATCGTGCGGCGGACGACGCTCGCCGACCCGCGCACGGTCGATCTCGTGCTCCGACTGAACGACGAGCTCGTGGCGATGTACCCGGAGCCCGGCGCGAACCACTTCACGCTCGACCCGAAGTCGGTGCTACCGCCCAAGGGGATCATGGTGCGAGCCGAGCTCGGTGGCGCAGACGTCGGCTGCGGCGCGGTCCGCGTGCTCGACGACGCGCGCGCCGAGATCAAGCGCATGTTCGTCGCCCCTTCGATGCGCGGCCTGAAGATCGGCGCGGCGGTGCTCGACCGGCTGGAGGCGGAGGCGCGCGGCCTCGGCGTGTCGGAGCTCGTGCTCGAGACGGGGGTGCGTCAGCTCGCGGCGATCGGCCTCTACGAGAAGGCCGGCTTCGAGCCGACTCCCTTGTGGGGCGAGTACCTGCGCTCCCCCGATACGAGCCGCTGCTACCGGAAGCCGCTCTAGGATCCCGCCGTGGCGACGTTCTGCCTCGTCCACGGCGCCTGGCACGGCGGCTGGGCCTGGGACCGGCTCGCGGAGCAGCTCGAGGTGCGGGGCCACTCGGTGGTCGCGCCGGATCTGCCCTGCGACAACCCGGAAGCCGGGGTCGTCGAGTACGCCGCCGTCGTCGGCGACGCGCTCGCCGAGGTCGAAGACGCGATTGTCGTCGGGCACTCGCTCGCCGGGGTCACGATCCCGCTCGTGCCGGCCTCGCGACACGTCTACCTCTGTGCGTACGTGCCGCAGCCGGGCCGAGCGCTCACCGACCGCGACGAGGCGGCCCGGGGGCCGGGGTTCGCGAAGTCGGCGCGTCGGGACGAGCTGCAGCGCTCGTACTGGCCCGACCTCGTAGCGGCAGCGCAAGACCTCCAGTACCCGCCCGAGGCGGCGGAGCTGACGGTACGCCTGCGTCCGCAGGGCCGCCGGCCCAGCGTCGACCCCAGCCCGCTCACGACGTTGCCGGACGTGCCGGTGTCGTTCGTCGTCACGACGGAGGACTACGCGATCCCGCCGGACTACCAGCGCCGGATGGCGCGCGAGGAGCTCGGCGTGGAGCCGATCGAGCTCGCAAGCGGCCACTCGCCGATGCTGACCCACCCGCGCGAGCTGGCAGCGATCCTCGACGCGCTGGCGTAGCTGCGCCTACGACTCGCCGAGGTGCTCTGACTCGCCGACGAGCCTCTCGACTCCGCCCGCGAGCAGGCCCTCGTCGGGCAGCGCGTGCGCCACGTCACGTGCTCGCTCGAGCAGATCCTGATCCTGCCGCAGCCGCGTGAAGCGGAGGTCGGAGAGCCCCGACTGGCGCGCGCCGAGCAGCTGCCCCTCGCCGCGGATCTCGAGGTCGCGCTCGGCGAGCTCGAAGCCGTCCGTCGAGGCGACCATCGCCTCCAGCCGCTCGCATGCAGCATCGGTCAGCTCCTCCTTCGCGCGCGAGACGAGCAGGCAGTACGACTGCTCGGCGCCCCGACCGACGCGTCCGCGCAGCTGATGCAGCTGGGCGAGGCCGAAGCGGTCGGCCTCCTGCACGATCATGATCGTCGCGTTCGGGACGTCCACGCCGACCTCGATCACGGTCGTCGCGACGAGCACGTCGAGCTCGCCCGCCTTGAACCGCGCCATCAGGTCGCGCCTCTCCTGCGTGCGCAGGCGCCCGTGCACGCAGCCGACGCGGAACCCGCGCAGCTCGCCGCTCCGCAACCGCTCCGCCTCCTCCTCGGCCGCCTTCGCGACGTTCGTCTCCGACGCCTCGATCAGCGGACAGACGACGTACGCCTGCCTTCCATGGCGCAGGAGGCGGCTGAGCCGGGTGTAGGCCTCGCTCGCTCGCTCCTGCGGGATCCAGCGCGTGACGACCGGCTTCCGGTTGGCCGGCGGTGCGTCGATCTCCGAGACGGAGAGGTCGCCGTAGACGGTCAGCGCGAGCGTCCGCGGGATCGGCGTCGCCGTCATGTGGAGGACGTGCGGCGCGCGCCCTTCCGCGAGCGCCGAGCGCTGCTCGACGCCGAAGCGGTGCTGCTCGTCGACGACCGCGACGGCGAGGTCGCGGAACTCGACCTCGCGCTGGATCAGCGCGTGCGTGCCGACGACGAGCTGGCAGTCGCCGGAGGCGACGAGCCGACGGACCGTCGCATGCTCCTTGGCCGACAGCGAGCTCGTGAGCAGCGCGACGCGCACGCCGAGGGCCGCGCAGAGGCCTTCGACCGTGAGGAAGTGCTGCTCGGCCAGGGTCTCCGTCGGCGCCATCAGCGCTCCCTGCCGCCCCGCTTCGACCGCACGGAGCAATGCGTAGAGGGCGACGACCGTCTTGCCCGAGCCGACGTCGCCCTGGAGGAGGCGCTGCATCGGCGTCTCGCGCGCCAGATCGCGGTCGAGCTCGGCGATCGCGCGCTCCTGCGCGTCGGTGAGCGTGAAGGGCAGCGCCTCGCGGTACCTGGCGACGAGCTCGCCGGAAGGGCCGAGCGCCTCCGCGAACGACGCCTCGCGCTCCGCCGTCCGGCGCGCGAGCGCGAGCTGCAACGTCAGGAGTTCGTCGAACGCGAGCCGCCGCCGTCCTGCCTCGGCTTCCTCCAGTGTCCGGGGATGGTGGAGGGCGAGCAGCGCGTCGGCGACGAGCGGCAGCCGCTCGGCAGCGCGAAGCTCGGCGGGGAGCGGGTCGGGGACAGCGCGGACGAACGCGAGCGCGGACTCGACGATCCCGCGCAGCTGCTTCTGCCCGAGCTCCTCGCTCGCCGGGTAGACGGGCGCGTAGTCGGCGGTGTCGGACGCGTCGCCGAGGTCGTAGGACTCCACTGCGAAGCCGTGCCGGTTAGGCCGGCCGCGCAAGCGGATCCGCGTTCCCGGGACGAGCTTCGCCTCCAGCCACGGCTGGTTGAACCACGTCGCGCGGATCTCGCCCGTGTCGTCAGTGACGCGTGCCGTGAGGATGTGCAGCCGCCCGCGACGCCGGCCGGTCGCCGAGCGGACGACCGCTTCCAGCACGGCCTCCTCGTCGCCGAAGAGCTCCGAGATCCGCCGCTCAGGGGCGGGCTGCTCGTAGCGCCGCGGCCGGTGCGCGAGGAGGTCGCCCACGGTGCGAAGCCCGAGCCGAGCGAGACGCCGTTTCGCGGTCGGCCCGACAGCGGGCAGCGACTCGACCGACCGCTCGAGGACGTCCGGCGCCGGTCCGGAGCGCGAAGGGGGCCAGCCGTCGGTCGGGTCCACGCCGCCGAAGCCGGCGGACAGCCGGAGTGGTGCCATGGTCGGAGCCACCGCGGACCGAGTATAGGTCCCGGGTCCGGACGGCCGGACGACCGATCGTTCGGCGCTGTCGCCTAGGCTGGGTCCTGGAACCAGAAGAAGCCGACGGCGCCCGGGCCCGCGTGCGTGCCGACGACGGCGCCGAGCGTGGCGACGAACTCGATCTCCGCCTCCGGCCGGCCCTTGTGGACGAGGTCGGTGAGGACGTCGACCCAGTCCGGTGCCTCTGCGTGCGCGATCGAGACGCGGAGCCCCGGCCGGTTCTCCGTGCTCTCGAGGAAGAGCCTGCCGAACTCATCGAGCGCCTTCTGCCGCCCGCGCACCCGGCCGACCGGGAGCACCTCGCCGTCCTCGATCGAGAGGATCGGCTTCACGTTCAGGATCGCTCCCGCCAGCGCCTGCGCCTTGCCGATGCGGCCGCCTTTCGCCAGGTACTCGAGCGTACCGACCGTGAAGACGACGCGGTTGTCGCGCCGGAAGCGCTCGACGAGTGCGTCGACCTCCTCGTCGGTCGTCCCCTGCTCGAGCCTGCGCTCGATCGCAAGCGCGAGCATCGCCATCGCCATCGACGCCGTCCCCGTGTCGACGACCCGTACCCGCTCGCCTTCCCCCTCTGCGGCGAGCAATGCCGACTGGTTCGTCCCGGAGAGCTTCGCCGAGACGGTCAGGACGTAGATGCGTTCGTAGCCGGCGAGCTCCGCGTAGGCGTCCGCGAAGTCCTGCGGCGTCGGCTGCGAGGTGGTCGGCAGCTCGCTCGCGGTGCGGAGGCGCTCGTAGAAGTCGTGCGGCGAGAGCTCGACGAAGTCCCGGTACGCCTCGTCGCCGAAGCGGACGTAGAGCGGGACGACGCGCATGTTCGCGAACCGCTCGGCCGCCTCGTGCCAGTCGCTCGTCGAGTCGAGCACGATCGCGGTGTTCGCCTCCGTCAGGTTCACGGACGGCTCCCAACGGCGGCACGGATGGCCGCCACGAGCTCCTCGACCGGCTCGCCCTTCCGGACGAGCCCGACCGCACCCGCCTCACGGATCGCCGCGTCGTCCTCGTCCGTCGCCTCCGCCGTGAGCCCGAGGACGGCGACACCCGGGCACGCGGCGACGACCGCGGCTGTCGCGGCGGAGCCGTCGACACCGGGCAGACGCAGATCCATCAGCACGACGTCCGCGCGAAGCTCGGCGCACGCCGTGGCAGCAACGGCCCCGTCGGAGACGCCGCCGACGACCTCGAGCCCGTCCTGCATCCCGAGCAGCAGCTCGAGGGACGCTCGGTAGACGTCGTTGTCCTCCACGAGCAGGATGCGGGTCGCGGCCACGGGTCGAGGGGCAGGCTACTCGGCGAAGACGAGCAGCGGGTAGTGCGGCTGACCACCCGAGTGCACTTCGATCTGGACGGACGGGTGCGCCGTGCGGAGACGCTCGAGCAGCGTGTCGAGCGCAGGCTCGTCAACGCCGGTCAGGAACGTCAGCAGCTCGCGACCGTCGGCCAGAACGCGCTCGGCGACGGCCGCGGCGACGGCCTCGAAGTCCTCGGAGGAAGCGACCGCAACGTCGTCGACCAAGCCGAGCCAGGCGCCCTCGCGCACCTGCACGCCGTCGAGCTCGACCGTCCGAGAGGCTCGCGCGACCTCTCCGGTGACGACCTCGGAGAGCGCCTCGGTCATCGCCGCCTCGTTCTCGCCCGCCGCCCTCGAGGCCATGTAGGGCACCATCGCCGCGAGCCCGGCCTGGACGGACCGGGAGGGGACGACCCTCGCCGGCCGCGCGGCGAGCACGACCGCCTGCTCGGCGCTCAGGATCACGTTGCCGTTGTTCGGCAGGACGATCACCTCGCTCGCGGGGGTGGCGTCGATGGCGGCGACGATCTCCGCCGTCGACGGGTTCATCGTCTGGCCGCCCTCGATCACGCGCGTCGCGCCGTAGCTCTCGAACAGCCGCTTGTTTCCCTCGCCGGCGGCGACCGCCACGAGCCCCGTCTCGAGCGTCGGGATCGTCTCGGGCACGCCCGCGGTGAGGCGCTCTTCGCGCTCGGCCGTCTGGCGGTGCATGTTCGCGATCTCCACCCCCTCGACCGTCCCGAGAGCAGTGCCGAGCCTGAGCGCTGCGCCGGGGTCGTCCGTGTGCACGTGCACCTTCAGCGCGCTCGAGTCGCCGACGACGAGCAGCGAGTCGCCGAGCTGCTCGAGCTCCCGCTCGAACGCGTCCGCGTCGAGCTCCTCGCCCTCGATCACGAAGACGGTGCAGTAGCGGTAGCGGGAGAGCTCCTGATGGATCGCATCGAAGCTCAAGGCCTCGTGCTCGACCGGCGCGACCGGCAGCTCCTCGCCCGCGACTCCTGTTGCCAGCCCGCGCGCGATCTCGACCAACCCTGCGCCGCCCGCGTCGACGACGCCCGCCTCTCGCAGGACGGCCAGCAGCTCCGGGGTGCGCGCGACGGCCTGCTCGCCGCGCTCCACCACGCGGCGGAGGAACTCGACCTTCGAGAGCGAGCGGACGTCGGGCTTCTCGCCCTCCTCGGCCATCTCGCGGACGACCGTTAGCATCGTCCCCTCGACCGGCCGCCGGACCGCACGGTACGCGGCGTCGCTGGCCGAGCGGAAGGCCTTCGACAGCACGGCGGAGTCGATCTCGTCGTGGTCCGCGAGCACCTCGGCGAAGCCGCGGACGATCTGGGAGAAGATGACGCCCGAGTTGCCGCGCGCACCCATCAGCGCCGCGCGGCTGAGCTCCTTCGCCACGGCTGCCTGGCCGTCTGCATGGGACCTCTCGAGCGCGTCGACCACGGAGCGCACCGTCAGCGTGAGGTTCGTGCCCGTGTCGCCGTCGGGGACCGGGTAGACGTTGAGGTCGTCGATCCGGCGCCGGTTCGCCTCGATGCTCGCGAGCGACGTGCGCGCGAGCTCTCGCGCGCGGTCGATCTGCAGCTCAGGCACGGCGCACGTCCTCGATGTGCACCTCGACGGCGGCGACGTGCAGCCCCGTGATCCGCTCGACCTCGTAGGTGACGCGGGAGCGGACGGTCGCGGCCACCTCGGCGAGGTTGAGCCCGTGCTCGACGACGACGTGGAGGTCGATCGCGAGCCCGTCGTCGCGTCCGGCGACGTCGATTCCCCTCGTCAGCCGGTTGCGGGCGAGGAGCCGCGGCAGGCCGCGGCTCGCCATCCCGACCACGCCGTAGCACTCGGCCGCCGTGGTGCCCACGAGCTGAGCGATCGCCTCGGAGGTGACGGACACCGTCCCGAGGTCGCTCGTCGCCGCACGGTGCGTGCGCTCCACGTCGCGACCTTAGACGACGCGGCTGGAGCGGGCTACAGCGCCTTGACGACCTTGCCGGACTTGAGGCAGCGCGTGCAGACGTACGCCCGCGTCGGCTTGCCGTCGATGAGCGCGCGGACGCGCTGGAGGTTCGGATCGAAGCGTCTCTTCGTCGCCACCATCGAGTGGCTCCGGTTGTGGCCGAAGGACGGCTTCTTGCCGCAGATGGCGCAGACCTTGGACATGCGGCTGCCGAGTGTACCGGAGCGTTGCGCGGGCCCGCGGCCCTAGCGGGCCGCTGCTGCCCGGAGATGCGAGAACAGGTCGGCCATCTCGAGCGCCGTCTTGACGGCCTCGGCCCCCTTGTCGAGCCGCGCTTCCGCCTGGTCGGCCCGTTCGAGCGTCAGGACGCCGAACGCGACGGGGACGCCCGTCTCGAGGGCGGCGAGCTGCAAGCCGCTCGCGGCCTCCGACGCCACGAAGTCGAAGTGCGGTGTGTCTCCGCGGATGACGCAGCCGAGCGCCACGATGCACGCGAAGCGGCGGGTCTTCGCGAGCGCCATCGCCCCGATCGGCAGCTCGAACGCGCCCGGCACCGGCATCACCGTGATTGCGTCCCGCGCCACCCCGGAGCTGTCGAGCTCGTCGAGGGCGCTCTGGAGCAGGCGGGACGTGAACTCGCCGTTGAAGCGGCTCACGACGATGCCCACTGCCCGGCGCGACCCGTCGGGTGTGCCCTCGAGGACGTTGTAGCCGGGCGGAACGTCGAGCTCCCCGGGTGCGTGCTCGCCCGCTGCGTGGACGACCGGTGCGGGGTCGACGAGCGGTGCGAGCGGGCTCTCCGGCTCCGGCAGCTCGTCGAGCTGGGGTTCGGCCAGGGACTCGGACTCGGACTCGGACTCGTCCTCGTCGCGCGCGTCGTCCTCGTCGAGCGCGTGGGGCGTCGCAGCGGGATCGGGCAGCCGGTCCGACAGCTGCGACGGCCGCGCCGACTCGTCGCTCTCGGAGCCGTGCCCGCTCACGAACCGGGACACGTCCTCCGAGGAGGGCCACCCGTCGAGGACGTTCTCGCGCGCCTCCTCGAGGTCGTCGTCCCCAGTGGGTCCGGAGTCGGCGAAACCCTCGTCGCGCCCGGACGTCGAGAATCGGTCGTCCTCGCGCTCCCGCGCGACTCGGTCGTACGGCTCGCTCATCTGCCAACCCTCGGTTGGACGCTCACGCTTCGGCCCCCTCGTACTGGTCGGGTTCGTACCGCATGCCCTGATGATGAAGACGGCTGCCGATGGTATGTCCGAGCTTCTCGCGCTTCGTCTCCAGGTAGCGTCGGTTCTCGGCGTTCGCCGGCACCTCGATCGGCACCTGCCCGACGACGGTGAGGCCGAAACCGTCGATGCCCGTCAGCTTCTTCGGGTTGTTCGTGAGGATGCGGATCGTCGTCAGGCCGAGGTCGGCGAGGATCTGGTTGCCGATCCCGTACTCGCGGGCGTCGGCGGGGAAGCCGAGTTCGAGGTTCGCCTCCACGGTGTCCAGGCCTGCCTCCTGCAGCTCGTAGGCGCGGAGCTTGTTCAGGAGCCCGATCCCGCGTCCTTCCTGGGCCATGTACAGCAGGACGCCGCGGCCCTCCGCCTGGATCTGGGCGAGCGCCTGCTCGAGCTGCTCGCCGCAGTCGCAGCGCAGCGAGTGGAAGACGTCGCCGGTCAGGCACTCGGAGTGGACGCGGACGAGGACGTCCTCCGCGCCGTCGACGTCGCCCAGCACGAGCGCGAGGTGCGTCTTGCCGCTCAGCTTCTCACGGAAGGCGATCGCGGTGAACTCGCCGTGCTCCGTCGGCAGCCGCACTTCGGCGCCGCGCTCGACGAGCTTCTCGTGGCGGCGGCGATACTCGACGAGGTCGGCGACCGTGATCAGCTTCAGTCCGTGGCGCTCGCAGTAGGGGATGAGGTCCGAGACGCGCGCCATCGTCCCGTCGTCCTTCATCACCTCACACACGACCCCCGCAGGAACGAGGCCGGCGAGTCGAGCCAGGTCGACCGCGGCCTCCGTCTGGCCGATGCGCTCGAGCACGCCGCCGGGCTTCGCGCGAAGCGGGAACACGTGGCCCGGCTGAACGAGGTCGTGGGGGCTCGAGCTCGGGTCGATCGCGACCTGGATCGTGCGTGCGCGGTCGTGCGCGGAGATCCCCGTCGAGACGCCTTCGCGCGCCTCGATCGAGACCGTGAAGGCGGTCTGGAACGGCGTCTCGTTCCGGTCCGTCATCGGCCGCAGCTCGAGGTCCTCGCACCGTTCGGGCGTGAGGCAGAGGCAGATCAGGCCCCGGCCGTGCGTCGCCATGAAGTTGACGGCGTCCGGCGTGACGAACTGGGCGGCGATCGTCAGGTCGCCCTCGTTCTCGCGGTCGGCGTCGTCGCAGACGACGACGAACCGCCCCGCGCGGATCTCCTCGATCGCCTCCTCGACCGAGGCGAAGGGCGTCGTGGTCACGTCGATCGCCATCGCCGAATCGTAGCCATGGCGCGGCTCAGGATCCGGCGAGGAGGCGCTCGACGTACTTGGCGAGCACGTCGGCCTCGAGGTTGACGTCGCGGCCCGGCTCGAGCGCACCGAGCGTCGTCGCGGCGAGCGTGTGCGGGACGAGCACGACCGCGAACGCGTCGTCGAGGAGCTCGGCGATCGTGAGCGAGACGCCGTCGACCGTGATCGAGCCCTTCTCGACGCAGTAGCGCAGAACGTCTTCCGACGCCTCGACGACGATCCGCGCTCCGTCGCCCTCGGGCTTGACGGCTCGGACGCGACCGACGCCGTCGACGTGCCCCTGCACGTAGTGCCCACCAAGCGGCTCGCCGGCCCGTAACGCCGGCTCGACGTTCACCGCGTCGCCGGGAACGAGCCGGGCGAGCGAGGTCCTGTCGAGCGTCTCCGGCACGGCATGGAAGCGGAGCCGGTCGCCGGACACCTGCTCGGCCGTGAGGCAGCAGCCGTCGATCGCGACCGAGTCGCCGACGGCAACGCGCGGCGCGGTCTCGGGCGCTCGGACGACCACCACCGCGCCGTCCTCCGGGCCGCCCTCCAACGCGACGACGCGCCCCAGCTCGCGGACGATTCCGGTGAACACGACGACAGGCTACCCCCGGCGCGGAGCGCGTCCTACGGCTCGTGGACGTACGCCTCGAGCAGGACGTCGCCGCCCGTTCGCCGGGCCGAGAGACGGGTCAACGAGACGGCGTCGGGCAGGTCGCCGAGGAACCTGGGCCCCGCGCCCGCCAGGGTCGGCGCGACGAAAACGAGCAGCTTGTCGACGAGCTCCTCCGCGAAGAACGCCGTCGCGAGCGTCGGGCCGCCCTCGAGCAGGAGCGACTGGACACCCTCCACGGCGAGGGCGTCGAGCTCCGCCCGGAGCGGGCCAGACCGGAGCTCGAGCTCGGATCCGGGAGGGAGCGGCCCGCGGCCGAAGGCGAGTCGACGCGGCTGGCGGTCGGCGGGAACGTCACGGGCGTCGAGCCGCGGCGCATCGGCCCGCACCGTTCCCATCCCGACGGCGACGGCGTCGGACGCGGCCCGCAGCTCGTGGACGAGGCGTCGCGACTCCTCTCCGGTGACCCACCGCGAGCCCGGAACCGTGACGCGACCGTCGAGCGTCACCGCGACCTTGTACGTGACGAACGGCCTCGCCGCAGAGACCCATGTCCGCCACGCCTCGTTCTGGCGTCGCGCCTCGAACGAGTCGACGACCTCGACCTCGACACCTGCGGCGACCAGCCGCTCCACGCCGCCGTCCGCGACGGGGTTCGGATCGCGTGAGCCGACGACCACCTTCGCGACGCCCGCCTCGATCAGCGCCTCCGTGCAGGGTGGAGTCGAGCCATGGTGGTTGCACGGCTCGAGCGAGACGTACACGGCCGCCCCGCGGGCCGCGTCACCCGCTGCGCGGAGAGCGTGGATCTCGGCGTGCGGCTCGCCCTTCCGCTCGTGCCAGCCCCCGCCGACGACCTCGCCGCCGGCCGACACGACGACCGCGCCGACGACAGGGTTCGGGCGCGTCGTGCCGCGGCCGTGCTCGGCGAGCTCGATCGCGCGGTCGAGGTGGCTCATGACGCCGACGCGGCGATCCGCGCGTAGGCGTCCGCGGGATCGGCATTGCCGAAGATCGCGCTGCCGGCGACGAGCAGACGCGCACCCGCTTCGCGCAGCCCCTGCGCATTCTCGTCGCCGACCCCGCCGTCGACCTGGATCGGCACGCCGACGAGCCCGTGCAGCGCCGAGACGCGCCCGAGCGCCTCCGGCATGAATGACTGGCCCGAGTAACCCGGGTGGATGCTCATGCAGAGCACGATCTCCGCACCCGCCTCGCGGGCGAACGCGGCCGCGTCCTCGGGCGACGTCTCGGGGTTGAACGCTACCCCGACCGAGAGTCCGTGCTCGCGCGCCGCCGCGGCGACGCCGGCCGGATCACTCGTCGCCTCCACGTGGAAGGTGACCGAGTCGCCGCCCGACGAGGCGATCTCCGCAAAGTGGTGTGCGGGGTCGTCGACCATCAGGTGGCAGTCGAGGACGCCGCCGGCGGCATGAACGGCCGGCGCGATCGAACGGAGCACGACCGGGCCGACCGTCACCGGCGGAACGAAGTGGGCGTCGCCGACGTCGAAGTGGAAGATTCGCGCACCCGCGACGCAGAGCAACTCGATCTGTTCGCCGAGCCGCATGAAGTCCGCCGCGTAGAGGGACGGCTCGACCTCGACGTCACCGCGGATCCACTCGCTCCAGCCCACGGTCAGATCCTACGGCCCGGCCCCTCTCCCCCGGCCCCTGGCCGAGAGCCTTGTAACAGACTGTCACTTGGGGTCTTATGTGACACGTTGCCGCGGTGTGATGCGGGAAACCGACGCCCCGGGGACATAGTGACAGTCTGTTACTTGGCTTGCGTCAGAGCTCTTCGGTTCGCCGATGCGCAGGCGGGCGACGAAGAAGCCGCTCGTGCCGTGGACGTGCGGCAGCGTCCGGAGGAACTCGGGGCGCGTCGCGTGCCGGAAGCGCGGCCACTCGGCACCGAGCGACGGGTCGACCTCGAGCCCCGACGCGTCGACGACGTCCTCGGCCTCCTCGCGATTGATCGTGCAGACCGAGTAGACGACCGTCCCGCCGGGGCGCACCCGCTCGGCCGCCGCGAGCAGCAGCTCGAGCTGGAGCTCGGGGAGCGGCGCGGAGCGCCAACGGAGATCGGGTCGCGATGCGAGCACGCCGAGGCCGGAGCAGGGCGCGTCGACGAGCGCGCGGTCGAAGTCGCGCAGCTCGGCCGGGAGCGCGCGGCCGTCGGCGCAGACGACCCGAACGTCGTCGGCGTGGAGCCGGCGGACGTTCTCCTCCAGCTCTCTCGCGCGTGCGTCGTCGACCTCCACCGCAACGACCTCGCCGGCGAGCATCGTCGCCTTCCCGCCCGGCGCGGCGCAGACGTCGAGCGTCCGCTCGCCGGGCTTGGCGCCGACCGCGAGGCCGACGAGCTGCGAGCTGCGGCTCTGCGGCCAGATGCGCCCGTCCGCGAGCGCGGCCTCATCGACTCGCTCGACCACCCAGGCGCCCGGGATCGCTGGATCGGGCGTTCCGTCGATCTCCCCCCGAACGAGCCTGACCGCCGTCTCGGGCGGCTCGTTCTGTGCCCGCATCAGCTCCCTCGCGTCGTCCGAGCCGAGATCGCGCCACCACGTCTCGGCGATCCAGTCCGGATACGAGTGGCGGAGCGCCGCCTCGGCGGGCGTCGCCTCCGGGAGCGATTCGACGAGGTCCCGCGCGCCGTCGGCGAGCCGACGGAGCACTGCGTTCGCGAACGGAACCGCGCGCTCGAGCCCGGCAGCGCGGACGAGCTCGACCGACTCGTTGACGGCGGCGTAACGCGGGACGCCGTCCAGGAACGCGAGCTGGTACGCGCCGAGGCGAAGCGCTGCCCGCACCGGCGGGTCGAGTCGCTCGACCCGCCGCCCGCCGATCTGCACGATCGCGAAGTCCAGCGTCCGCACGCGTTGGACGGAGCCGTAGGCGAGACGTTGCGCCAGCGCCCGTTCGCGCTCGTCCAGCCCGTCGACGGCCGTGTGCAACGCCCGGTCCGCGTATGCGTCGTCCTCGAAGACGCGGCGCAGCACCTGAAAGGCAGCGCGGCGCGCCGGCGTGACTAGCGCAGACCGCGCAGCCATGCCTCGTACGCCATCCGGCGGCCGCCGTCCGGCTGCACCTCGACCGGCTCGAACGCGCGGTTCGCTCCGACTCGGGCGCGCCAGACCGTCACGGACCGGCCCTCGAGCTCGGCCCTCGCGCCGATGTGCGGTGACAGCGCGCGAACCCTGCGGACGAGCTCAGCGGCCGGCCCTGTCGGATCGAGCCGCCGATCGGCCGGCCCGATCTTGTCTGCGTACATCACGCCCGTTTCGGGCTGCTCGACGAACGTCGGAGTCCCGGCGAGCACGTCGTCGAGGAGCTCGACTGCGATCTCTGCGGCCCGCCGGTACACCGCTCCCGCATCGTCGTCGGCGCCGATCGGGAACGCTTGCTGCGCGGCGATCGGCCCGGCATCGAGCTCGCGCACCGTCCGATGGACCGTCACACCGGTCTCGGCGTCGCCGGCGAGGATCGCACGCTCCACGGGAGCGGCGCCGCGCCAGCGTGGTAGCAGCGACGGATGGACGTTCAGCCAGAGCCGCTCCTCGAGAAGCTCGTCGGGGATCAGCAGCCCGTAGGCGCAGACGACGACCGTCGTCGCGTCGAGCTCGAGCCCGGCCGCCGGGCGCTCGGGCTGGAGAACCGGGATCCCGAGCCGCTCGGCGACCAGCTTCGCCGGCGGGTGCGCGACCTTCCGGCCGCGACCGGCCGGCGCGTCGGGTCGCGTGAGGAGGACGGCGACCTCGTGCCGTGCCGCGAGCCGTTCGAGCACGTCCGCGCCGAGCGGAGCCGTCGCGGCGACTGCGATTCGCGCCACGGCCTACCGGGAGGCGAGCAGGAGGCGGGGGCGCAGCTTGGCGAGCGCCTCCTTGCGCGAAGCCGGATCGGTGCGGTCGAGGATGAGCACGCCGTCGAGGTGGTCTACCTCGTGCTGCACGATCCTCGCCGGCATGCCTTCGAACTCGTATCGCACGTCGGCTCCGGCCGCGTCCTTGCCCTCGATCACGACCTCGGTCGAGCGCTCGACGGGGACGCGCACCGTCCCGAGCGAGAGGCACCCCTCCTCGTCCAGGTTGGGCTCTCCACCCGCCTTCGTGATCACCGGGTTGACGAGCACGCCGTCGACGCCGTCGTGCTGGAAGACGAAGCAGCGCCGGGCGACGCCGACCTGCGTCGCGGCGAGCCCCACGCCGTCCGCGTCGTGCATGAGCGCGGTCATCCTCTCCACGAGCCGCTCGAGCTCGGAGTCGAAGGCCTCCACCTCGTTCGCGCGCATGCGGAGAACCGGGTCGCCGTACTGCCTGACCTGCGAGAGCGCAATCCGCTTGCGCAGCTCGCGCTCGGCAGCCCGTTGCGCTTCCTCGGTCGTCTCCTCCCCGGCCACCTCGTGCTCGTGCTCGTGCTCGTGCTCGTGCTCGTGCTCGTGCTCGTGGTCGCTGTCGTGGTCGTGGTCGTGCTCGTGCGTGGACACGGCGCAAGCGTATCGGGCTAGAGCGACTGGGGGTCGACGTCCACGACGGCTGCGAGCCCGTCCCGGCGCAGCGCGGGCGTCGCGGCCTCGAGGAGCGACGCGGCGGCGCGGGCGACCCTCCGCGGCTCGCCGGTCTTGGCCACGAGCTGCACGCGGTAGCGGCCGCGCAGCCGAAGGAGAGGCGCGGGGCCGAGGAGCTCGGCGCCGAGCCCTTCGAGGCGCGATCGGATCTCGCGTAGCGCGCGCTGCGGCCGGTCCCGGTCGGCGCCCGAGACGACGATCGACACGAGATGGCGAAACGGCGGGTAGCCGAGCTCCTCGCGCCGGACGAGCTCGCCGGCGAGAAACCCGTCGACGTCGTGCCGGGCGGCGAACGAGAAGGGCGTCGCGTCGGGCTGGAAGGTCTGGACGAGGACGAGGCCCGGCGCGTCGCGCCCGCTGCGCCCGGCCAGCTGCGTGACGAGCTGGAAGGTCCGCTCTTCGGCTCGGAAGTCGGGCAGCGTCAGGCCGGTGTCCGCGTCGACGACGGCCGCGAGCCGGACGTCGGGGAAGTGATGACCCTTCGCGACCATCTGCGTCCCGATCAGCACGGCGCGGTCGCTCGTCGCAAACCGTTCGAGCGCGGCGCGAAGCGCGCCCGGGCGCTCGGTCGTGTCCGCGTCCAGGCGGATCCGCAGGAGCTCAGGCGCGTGCTTCTCGAGCTCCGACTCGAGCCTCTGCGTCCCGGCGCCGACGCGCGCGAGCTCGATCGAACCGCATGCGGGACACGCCCTGGGCACCATCTCGGAGTAGCCGCAGTGGTGACAGTGCAGGCGGCCGTCGGCGTGGAGCGTCAGCGCGACGTCGCAGGAGGCGCAGCGACGCGAGACGCCGCAGGCGCGGCAGTGGACGGCCGGCGCAATCCCGCGGCGGTTCAGGAGCAGGATCGCCCGGCCGCCCGACGACGAGATCTCGGCGAGCTCGCGCAAGAGCGGGGCGGAGAGCGGATAGCCCGCTTCGCGCCGAAGGTCGACGAGCCGGACGAGCGGGAGCGGCGCGCCGATCCGGCTTCCCAGCGTCAGCCGCGCCAGCCGCTGCCAGCTCTCCGGCCGGGGAGTCGCGCTGCCGTAGACGGCGACCGCGCCCTCGAGGGCGGCCCGTTTCGCCGCGACCGAGCGTGCGTCGTACCGGGGGTCGGCGTCCTGCTTGAACGCGCCGTCGTGCTCCTCGTCGACGACGATGAGCCCGACATCGCGCATGGGCGCGAAGATCGCAGAGCGTGCCCCGACGACGATCCGGGCCTCTCCGCCCGCGATTCGCTCGCGCTCGTCCCGTCGCTCCGCATCGCCGAGGCCCGAGTGCAGGATCGCGACCGTGTCGCCGAAGCGAGCGCGGAACCGGCCGACGGTCTGCGGTGCGAGCGCGATCTCCGGGACGAGGACGATCACGCCCCTACCCTGCTCGAGCGCCGCGGCGGCGGCCTGGAGGTAGACCTCGGTCTTGCCGCTTCCGGTCGGCCCCGTGACGAGGACATGGCCTCCGCCTCGCTCGAGCAGCGAGACGATCTCCTGCACCGCTGCCCGCTGGTCGGCGGTCAGCTCCTCCGGCTCGCGCTCTCCGGCGAGGGACTCGCGTTCCGCCGGGGAGGGCCGCTCTGCACGGCGCTGCGCACTCTTCGGCGCGACGAGCTCGAGCGCACGGGCCGGCGTCGAGCCGTAGTAGTCGGCGAGCCACAGTGCAAGCTCCACGAGGAAGGGCGGAACCGAGCCGAGCAGCTTCCCGACCGCGATCGGCTCGATGCCCTCGGGCTTCGGGACGCCGACCTGCGTGACGACGCCGCGTGCGGTCTGCCGCCCGAGCCGGATCGAGAGGATCGCTCCGGCTCCGACGTCGTCCGGCACCTCGTACGTGAACGGGCGCGCGAGCGAACGGGTCGTGACGAGCGGGTAGACCGAGGCGAGCGGCACCGGCCGAGCGTAGCCGCGGCGCCCACGGGCCGGGCTAGGCGCCGGCAGCCGTGAGGACGAAGTCGGTGCCGAAGCCGAGCAAGAGCCCGAGCATCAGCCCCCAGGCGACGCTCGTGCGCCGACCGAACGACCGGCAGACCGAGAGCAGCTCGATCACGACGTAGAGGATCGACCCGGCGGCGAGCGCGAGGAAGGCGATCGAGACGGGATCGCTCACCCATGCCTGGCCGACGAGCGTTCCGACGAGTGTTGGCCCGCCGCCGATCAGGCCCAGCAACCCGAGAAACCCCCAGCCCGGCCGCTCGTCCCCGCCCGAGAGCGGTCCGACGATCCCGAACCCTTCCGTCGCGTTGTGCAGGCCGAAGCCGATGATCAGGACGTAGGCGAGCGCGAGCTTCCCGTCGGCGGCCGACTGTCCGATCGCAAGGCCCTCCGAGAAGTTGTGCAGACCGATGCCGGTCGCGATCAGCAGAGCGAGCGACCCGGCCGGCGAGAGGCCAGCGTGCACGCCGTCGAGCTCCGCCGCCGACGCTGCACCGACGCTGAGGAAGCTCCTGCGGCGGCGCCTCGAGATCAGCTCGTCGTAGTAGACGAGGCTCGTCAGGCCCGCCGCGAAGCACGCGCCGAAGATCGCCGCCAGCGCGGAGAAACGGAGCCACGAGCCGGTGTGGTCGATCGCGGCGGCGGTCAGCGCGCCCTCGACCGGCCCGATGCCGTGGGTGATGACGTCCCAGAGCAGGAAGAGGAGGATCCCCGTCGCCGTCGCGGCGAGGAGCGCCTTCAGCGCGACCGGCTGGTGCCGCAGGCGTGCGACCGGGAGGCCCAGGAAGATCGTGGAGCCCGCGAGCGCGCCGAGGAGGACGATGTGCGTGGAGGACACAGTCGGAGCGAGGGTGCCGTGCCGAATCCGATGTAAGGCATGCCTTACACGGCCCGCTCACTATAGTGGACGTCGTGGCGCCGGGCCAGGGACATTCGGTCGACGAGTACCTGGAGACCATCTACTTCCTGGCATTCCCGATCGGCGAGTACCGGCCCGCGGCCGGCTCGAGCGCGATCGCCTCCCGGGTGGCCGAGATGCTCGGCGTCTCGCGTGCTTCCGCCGGGGAGATGCTGAAGCGACTCGAGGCCGACGGTCTCGTCGAGCGCGGCGAACAGAAGGAGGCGATCCTCACGCCGACCGGGATCGAGCGTGCGCAGCGGGTCGTGCGCAAGCACCGACTGATCGAGCGCTTCCTCACCGACTTCATGGGCTATACGGCCGCCGAGTCGCACGTCCACGCCGACGAACTGGGCGACACCTTCAGCGACGACATGATCGCCCGCATCGAGGAGCGCCTCGGTAGCCCGGAGCGCTGCCCGCACGGCTGGCCGGTCGATCCCGGAGTCGAGCAGGCGGAGAACCGCGAGCTCGTCTCTCTCGACCAGGTCCAGGCAGGGCAGACCGCCGTCGTCGTCCGGCTCGCCGAGCACGACGGCGACCTCCTCCACTGGTTCTACGACGAGGGCCTCGTGCCGGGCACGGCCGTCGAGGTCCGCGAGGCGCAGCCTGCGGCCGGTCAGCTCAAGGTGGCGGTCGGTGGAGCGGAGCGGGCCATCGCCGAGAAGGCCGCACAGGGCCTGTACGTGCGCGTGGCCGCCTGACGCCCGCGGGATTCTCAGACAACTCTCATCCCGCTCTCAGACCCGCTTCATGCGGGCGCGCTGTACTGGAGCCACCCAACGAAAGGATCTCCGATGTCAGCCGCAGCACTCACGCTCGCCGCAGCACCCGAGCCGCCCGCCCGATCGCTGACCGGGCTCGAAGCGGCGGCCGCGTACCTCGCGCTCGAGCCGGACGAGCTCAGCGCCTGGCTCGACCACGGCGGCACGCTGCCCGTCCTCGCGCGGGCTCTCGGGCGGTCGGCGGACGACGCGGTCGCGATCGTGCTGGCCCACGTGCCGCACCACGAGGAGCTCGCCGAGCTGCGGCGCCGGCTCGTTCGGGGCCAGTGGCACCCGCGGCCGAGGCGCGGCTCGGCACGCCTCGCGGCGTAGATCGTCGCCGTCGGCTAGACGGCGGCGGGGGCGGCGAGTCCCGCGGCCGCGCGAAGCGCGTCGGCCTTGTCCGTCCGCTCCCAGGTGAAGTCCCGGTCGTTCCGGCCGAAATGCCCGTACGCAGCCGTCTTCCTGTAGATCGGCCTGCGTAGGTCGAGGTCACGGATGATCGCGCCGGGCCTGAGGTCGAAGTGGTCGAAGATGAGCTGCTCGATCGTCGCCTGCGGCACGGCCTCGGTCCCGAAGCAGTCGACGAGCACCGACAACGGATGCGCGACGCCGATCGCGTACGCCACCTGGACCTGGCAGCGGTCGGCAAGACCTGCAGCGACGACGTTCTTCGCGACGTAGCGCGCCGCGTAGGCCGCCGAGCGGTCGACCTTCGTCGGATCCTTGCCCGAGAACGCACCGCCGCCGTGCGGGGCCGCGCCGCCGTAGGAGTCGACGATGATCTTCCGGCCGGTGAGCCCGGTATCCCCCATCGGTCCGCCGATCACGAACTTGCCGGTGGGGTTGACGTAGAAGAAGTCCCTCGCGCCGAGCCGCTCCGGGTCGAAGAGATGGCGGTAGTCGGCATGCAGGATCGGCTCGACGACGTGCTCGATCAGGTCCGGCTTCAAGAGCGTCTCGCTGTCGATCCCGTCGCGGTGCTGGGTCGAGATCAGAAGCCGCTCGATCTCGACCGGGCGCCGGTAGCCGTGCTCGTCCAACTCGTAGCGGACCGTCACCTGGGTCTTGCCGTCCGGTCGCAGATACGGCAGCACGTCGGCCTTGCGCACCTCGGACAGCCGCTTGGCGAGCTTGTGCGCGACCATGATCGGCAGGGGCATCAGCTCGTCCGTCTCCCGGCTCGCGTAGCCGAACATCATTCCCTGGTCGCCCGCGCCGATCAGGTCGATCGGGTCGGTGTCGCCGTGCTGGGCCTCGAACGACTCGTCCACTCCCTGGGCGATGTCCGGGGACTGCTCGTCGATCGCGACCACGACGCCGCACGTCTCCGCGTCGAAGCCGTACTTCGCGCGCGTGTAGCCGATGTCGGCGATCCGCTCCCGCACGACCTGCCGCACGTCGACGTACGTCTCGGTCGTGATCTCCCCCGCGACGACGACGAGGCCCGTCGTGATCAGCGTCTCGCAGGCGACGCGACCGTCGGGGTCGTCGGCGAGGACGGCGTCGAGGACGGAGTCCGAGATCTGGTCGGCGATCTTGTCGGGATGGCCCTCGGTGACCGACTCGGAGGTGAACTGGAAGCTCGAGCCCATCGGCGGCAGGCTAGCGGAAGGGGTCGTCAGCGGACCCTGACCACGGCCGCGAAATGCGTGCGCGAGCCGTCGACGGTCGCTGCGGCCGCAACGGTGTCGAGGGAGAGCAGGGCGTCGAACGCCTGGTCGGTGGACGGGCTCGAGCTCGACCCGGAGCCGAGCGCGCCGAGCACCGTCTTCAGGAGCGGCCCGAGCGCGTGGACGTCGACGTATGCGAAGCCGCTCGTCTTCCCACCGAGCCCGACCTCCTGCGCCGCCTGCTTGAAGCGGTCGGTGTCGACGAGCTTCGGACCGGAGGCGCCGAGCGAGCTCGCGGCGTTCGTGCTCGTCGAGATGAGCACCACGTCGCCGACCGTCGCCGTCGTCAGCTTCAGCCCCTGGATCGGCGCCGTCGCGCCGGAGCCGCCGAGCTTCGCGGCGAGCGCGTCGAACGTCGCCCTGGTGCGTGCGACGTCCTTCGGCTTCACGGCAACCGTGATCTCTGGGATGAGGAGGCTGGGCCGGACGTAGACCACACCCTCGCCGTCGAAGGCGGCGAGGAGGTCGGCCGCCTGCACGCCCAGCTGCTTCTCGATCTGCGACGACGAG
>Ga0187779_10000504_pt1 | contig 26091 bp, 22 predicted proteins | sample 1015_Q2_SP10_10__FD_132435 | JGI IMG/M metagenome (GOLD analysis project Ga0187779, IMG submission 132435) | Tropical peat soil microbial communities from peatlands in Department of Meta, Colombia - 1015_Q2_SP10_10_MG | ecosystem: Environmental > Terrestrial > Soil > Wetlands > Peat | place... | reverse complement strand
CGCTGGGCGATCCGCGAGTACCGACGAATATCCATGCCAAAGATATTCTGTTAGGTATGCGATTCAAGATGGACCTGTATGCGAATGTGCGTCCGGTGAAGCTGCTGGATGCAGCGCTGTGTCCGCTGAAAGGCATGGAGCCGAAGGACGTCAATTTCACGGTGATCCGGGAGAATACGGAAGGGCTGTATTGCGATGTGGGTGGCGTGTTCAAGCATGGGACTCCGGATGAGGTCGCAGTGCAGGAAGACGTGAATACGCGCAAGGGAGTGGAGCGAGTGATCCGTTTTGCCTTTGATTATGCGCGCAACCACGGACGCAAGAAAGTGCTGATGGCCGATAAGTCGAATGTGATGACGTTCGCGCACGGGCTATGGCAGCGGGTATTCAAAGAGGTGGCGGCGGAGCATCCGGAGATCGCGGCGTCGCACATGTATGTGGATGCGCTGTGCCTGCAGATGGTACGCGAGCCGCAGCAGTTCGAAGTGATCGTGACCAACAACATGTTTGGCGACATCATCACCGACCTGGCTGCCGCCCTGCAGGGCGGGCTGGGAATGGCAGCCAGCGGGAATATCCATCCGCTGAAGACCTCGATGTTCGAGCCGGTGCACGGCTCAGCGCCTCCCCTGGCAGGGAAGAACGTAGCGAATCCGTTTGGCGCGATCCTGACCTCGGCGATGATGCTGACCCACGTCGGGCTGCCCGAGTATGGCGAACGAATCGAGGTGGCCGTGCTCGATGCGGTGAAACAGAAGAAAATGACGAGCGATGTCGGCGGGAGCCTGGGGACGAACGAAGCGGCAGAGTGGGTGGCAAAGAGGGTGAGTTGACGGCAAGAACCTGGCGAGTAGATCTAAGCGCGCAGATTTGAAGCTTAAAGAGGTTCGCTAGTGAAAACAGTTCTCCACAGTAAGAGAAAACCCGCGCCCATGATGGCAGCCTGGTTCCTGGCCTTGGCCCTTCCCTGCGTGAGTTTGGCCACAACGCCCCCGGCAACGAAGAAGGAGAAGCCCCAGATCTCGCAAGCGCAAGCGGAAGAACTATTCCAGAAAGTCAAAGAAATCCTCCAATTTGCCAGCGACGATACGGGACTGGCGATCCATCATCCGGTGGAGCGGAAGCTGGCGAGCCGCGAACAGGTAGAGCAGAACTTTGACGAGCAGGTGAAAGATGACAAGGCGGCGCAGAAGCTGGCGCGCTCCGAAATCGTGATGAAGAAGTTCGGCCTGCTGCCGAGAGATTACGACCTCAAGTCTTTTCTGGAGAAGGCACAGAAGGAACAGGTGCTCGGCTTTTACCGCTTCTCGGACCACACCATGTACCTGCTGGACTGGGTGCCTCCGCAGGCGCAGCTTCCAGTGATGGCACACGAGTTGACGCACGCGCTGCAGGACCAGGCGATCGACCTTGGCCAATTCCTGCAGGAGAGCGATCCTCCGAAGTACGAAATCAAGGAGACGGGAAGGCAGCGAGAGGCGCTGCTGAACAAGCAAGAAGAAGAAGAGGTCGAAGCGGAGATCCGTGATGACGAGCGGGTAGCAGCGCGGGACGCCTTGCTCGAAGGACAGAGCGAGGTGGTGATGATCGACTATGTCCTGAAGAGCGCGAACCAGACGAACCTGACCAATCCGGGCTACGTCGAAGAGTTGCGGGCGGGCATGCAGGATCCGCACGGGTCGCAGCTACTGGCCACCGCGCCCAAGGTGCTGCAGGAGGGATTTACTTTTCCGTATTACTACGGCACGAATTTTGTCCGCGAGCTGCTGGTGAAGGGCGGCAAGCCGATGGCCTATGGAGAGGCGCTCAAGCGGCCTCCGGAGACTTCGCGGCAACTGATGGAGCCGAAGACGTACCTCGGCGGGGAGAAGCTGGAACAACTGCACCTGCCGCCGCTCAGAGAGTTGTTGGTCAAGCGATATGAGAAGTACGATGTGGGTGCGGTGGGCGAGTTCGACGTCAAGGTGATGCTGGAGCAGTTCTCGGGCACAAAGACGGCCGACAAGTTGGCGAAAGAATGGCGCGGCGGGGCGTATTACGCGGCCAGGATCCGCAACAACGAAAAGAAGGAAGCGGCGCCTCCAGCTCTGAGGACGCAGGATGTCGCGCTGTTCTATCTCTCACGTTGGTCATCGGCGGAGGTTGCGAACAGATTCGCAGCTGAGTATGCAGCGACGCTCCCTAGACGTTACAAGTCGGTCGAGCCGGTACGCCTGGGTTCTACGAACGAAAAGCTGCTGACGACACGCTGGCTGACGGAAGAAGGGCCGGTGCTCATCGAGGCGCACGGAGATGAGGTGCTGGCGCTGGAAAGTTTTGATCCGGAGATACTGGAAGCCGTGCGCAAATCGGTTTTTGCCAGTCACTGAGCGTTATTACGCGTTCTGTATAATTTTCAATTCACAATCCAGTTCGCAGGGAGAAAGCTTTGCCACAAGCGGAGATAGGCATTATCGGCGGCAGCGGTTTGTATCAGATGCCGGGATTCAGTGATGGGAAAGAAGTCATCCTGGAGACGCCCTTCGGTGCGCCCTCGGAGGCGTATGTGCTGGGTTCGTTGGAAGGACGCAAGGTCGCATTCCTGGCGCGGCACGGGCGGGGGCACCGCATCTCGCCGAGCGAGCTGAACTTTCGCGCCAACATCTATGGAATGAAAATGCTGGGGGTAGAACGGATCCTGTCGCTTTCAGCGGTGGGATCGTTGAAGGAGGAGCACAAGCCGACCGAGTTTGTGATCGCTGACCAATTCGTAGACAGAACCAAGCAGAGAATCTCCACGTTCTTCTCGGATGGCATCGTGGCGCATGTGGGATTTGCTGATCCCGTTTGCGGCGAACTGGGGAAGGTCGTGAAGGGCGCGTGCGACAAGGCCAGGATCAAGGCAAAACTGGGCGGAGCGTATGTGTGCATCGAAGGCCCGCAGTTTTCCACCAAGGCCGAGTCGAATCTGTACAGAAGCTGGGGAATGGACGTCATCGGAATGACGAACGTACAAGAGGCCAAGCTGGCGCGCGAGGCGGAGATCTGCTACGCGACGGTGGCGATGGTTACCGATTACGACTGCTGGCATCCGTCGCACGATAGCGTGACTGTAGAGCAGATCATCGCGGTGCTCATGCAGAACGCGAGCAACGCCTGTGAGGTAGTGCGCAGCGCGGTTGCAGCCATGCCCAGGGAGCGCAAGTGCAAGTGCGGCGCGTCGCTGAAGCATGCCATCATCACGCAGCCGGATAAGATCAGCCCCGCGGCCCGCAAGCGACTGGCGCTGTTGCTGGATAAATACCTGCCGGCGGAGAACAAGTAGTGGCAATCCTGGCGGTGGGCTCGATTGCGCTGGATACGATCAAGAGTCCTTATGGCAAGCGAGAGCGCGCCCTGGGCGGTTCGGCGACCTTTTTCTCGCTTTCGGCGAGCTATTTCGCCGAGGTGAGGATGATCGGCGTGGTGGGAGAAGACTTTACCGCTGCGGATGAAGAGGTGCTCAAACGGCGGGGAGTGGATACGCGCGGGATCGAGCGCTCCGAGGGTAAGACATTTCACTGGTCAGGCGAGTATGGGGCAAATCCGAACGATTGCAAGATGCACGACCTGCAGCTGAATGTCTTCGAGAGGTTCCAGCCCAAGATCCCCAGGGAGTACCAGGATTCGGAATATCTGTTCCTGGGAAACATCAATCCATCGTTGCAGGTGGAAGTACACGCCAAGATGAAGAAGACCGCGCGGCTGGTGGGACTGGATTCGCATCCGTTCTGGATCGATACCGTGCCAGAACAGTTGACGGCGGCCATCAAGGAAGTGGACGTGATGATCATCAATGATGGCGAGGCACGGCAGTTCGCCGGCGAGCATAATCTGTTGCGCGCGGCGAAGAGGATCCTGGATAAAGGCCCGCGGGCGCTGGTGATCAAACACGGTGAGTACGGAGCGACGATCTTTTTTCGGGATAATTCGTTCGGTCTGGGCGCTCATCCATTTCGCTCGCCGGCAGTGCCGCTGGAAGAGGTGCAGGACCCGACGGGCGCGGGCGATGCGTTTGCAGGAGGATTCATGGGCTATATCGCATCGCAGGGCATACTGACGGCTGAGGTGCTGAAGCGGGCTATGTTCTATGGCGGCGTGATGGGCGGCTTCGCGGTAGAACGATTTGGAACCGAGCGCTTGCTAGAGCTGACACGCAAGGAGATCGATGCGCGCTTCCATCTCTTTCGGCAGATGACGCACTTGGATTGAAGACCCACTTGGACCAAGCAGAGAGCGAGGAAGCCAGGCGAGACACTGTTCTGCTGGCTATGATGGCCAGCGCCGGCTCCATCCTTTCATTTCTCTATTTTTTCTTCTCAGACCAGATACTTCTTTACGGCGATGCGGTCGCGCATATCAACATCGCGCGGCGCGTGTTCGATTCGCGCACTCCCGGGCCGCAGCAACTGGGCACGGTGTGGCTGCCGCTGCAGCACATGCTGACCATCCCGTTCATCACCTGGGATTGGGCGTGGCGGACGGGGGCAGGCGGCTCGGTAGTCTCGATGGCAGCTTATGTTGCAGCGGCGATGGGCATCGCCAGATTGTTCTGGGGCGGCGGCGTTGCGAGAAGTGTGCTCTGGACTTCACGGTCACTGCGATGGGCGGGATGGATTGCAGCGCTGGTCTATCTGGCAAATCCGAATCTGATGTATCTGCAAAGCACAGCGATGAATGAACCGCTGGCAATGGCTTTGGCCATCTGGACGATTGTTTTCTATGGCGAGTTCGCGAGAGGGCTGAGGTCGCATGAGTTGAACGCTGCCGGCGAGAAGTTGCAAGGTTGCGCTATTGCGTTGGCGGGTGGAATGCTGACTCGATATGACGCGTGGATGCTGGCAGCGCTGATCGGCGCGGCGGTGTCATGGCAGTTGATCAGCACAGGCGGCGTGCCCGGAGCACTGCGAAGACCGGTCAGAAACACGATCATCCTTGTTGCGCTGGCGCCGGCGCTGTGGCTTGCTTACAACCTGGGTACCTATGGCAATCCGCTGGAGTTCGCAACCGGCCCATACTCCGCCAGGGCGATAGCGCAGCGCTCGCAGTCAGGCGGCGAGAGCTATCCCGGAGAGCACAACCCACGGCTGGCGGCCATCTACTACCTGAAGGCAGCCGAATTGAATGCGGCACCACAGCGGATGCCAGCTTTGTTTGTCGCGACTGTGCTTCTGGGATCGGCCGCAATGCTCTGGGGCGGCAATCTCTGGCTGCTGGCGATGTTCTGGTCGCCGGCGTTTTTTTATCCACTTTCGATGGCCTACGGAAGCGTCCCCATCTTCATGCCGGTGTGGTGGCCATTTTCCTACTACAACACGCGGTACGGGATTCAACTGCTGCCGCTTTTCGCGGTGGCCTTGGGATTCGTGCTCGTCAATTGCCTCGTCATGAAGAGCAGAACACGTGCCTGGCTGGCTGGGCTGCTGATCGTCTTGCCGCTGGCCGGTTATCTGTACCAATGGCGCGAGACACCTGTGGTCCTGCGCGAGGCAAGAGTCAATGCCGAAACCCGAGTCGCCTTTGAAACACAGCTTGCTTTGGCGCTGGAGAAATTGCCGCAGGGTACGACGCTCCTCATCTATACAGCCAATCATGTTGGCGCGCTGCAGCGGGCTGGCATTCATCTGCGGCGGGCGATCACGGAAAACAACTACATGATCTGGCAGGGTGCGCTGCAGCGTCCAGCTCAGGAAGCCGACTACGTTGTGGCGATGGAAGGCGATCCGGTCTGGCTGGCGGCGGAGCGGGATAAGGCGCTTCTGGAGCCGGTCACCAGAGTCGCGGTGAAGGGCCAGCCAGCCGCGGTAATCTACAAAAGCAAGACTACCCTGCACTAAGAGAGTGTTAAAATCCGGCCAAAGTTGAGAGGGAAGCGATGATCGTCTCCGTGCACGATACGCTTGCGCATCTGGCCTCGGCTGAGGTGCTCTCCAGCACTTTGGTGCGGTTGATCCTCGCCGCTCTATTGGGCGGAGTCATTGGCTTGGAGCGCGAGCTGAGTCACAAGCCTGCAGGGCTGCGGACCAATATGTTTATCTGCTTTGGCGCAGCCATGTTCACGGTCCTTTCGGTGCAGCTCGCCGGCGCATTTGTCGGGGACCACACGCGCATCGCGGCACAGATCATCCCCGGGATCGGCTTTCTAGGCGCAGGTTCGATCCTGCATTCACGCGGGGGAGTGCAGGGCCTGACTACAGCAGCCACCCTCTTTGTGGTAGCCGCGATCGGCATGGCGGCGGGCGGCGGTTTCTACCTGGAAGCCATCTTTGCCACCATTCTGATCCTGATCGCGTTGAACCTACTGGGATGGTTCGAAGCGCGCTTCAGCCTGAAGCCGCAGGTCATGCGTTACGAGGCCCTGGGAGTTAAGGCAGAAGATAGTATTGGCGAGATCAACCGGATTCTCGATGAAGAGCACCACATCACCGAGTCAGTCCAGATCAGCGTGCTTGATGGCGGCTACCGCGTCTATTTCACTGTCGATGCTACGCGTGCCGAACACGAGGCCGTGCTGCAGAAGCTGCGGGAATCGGCTGTCTTCAAACGCGTGGCCATATTGCGGGAGCGGACCGGCGAGTGAACGGCCCGGCGGCGGTTCCTTTTCATAAGGCCACGGCTTGCGGCAATGACTTCCTTCTGATCGACGGCATGCATGCGCCGGCAGACCTGAGCGGCTTCAGCCGGAGGATCTGCGATCGTCACAACGGAATTGGCGCGGATGGGGTCGAATGGCTTTTCCCCGACCCCAATCAAGGCGCCGATGTCCGGGCGCGACTCTTCAACGCCGACGGTTCCGAGGCGGAGATCTCAGGCAACGGCACGCGCTGCGTTGCGGCCCAATGGGTCAGCGAGCACGGCAACGATGTTGTCAAAGTTCGGACCGGGGCTGGTGTCAAGACTTGCAGATTGCTGGCAAGGAACGGCCCGAGGTTCACCTTCGAGAGTGAGATGGGAGAGCCGCAGGTGGGAGAGGAATTTCCCATCAAGCTGGCGTTCGGAGAGGTAAAGGGAACGCCGGTTTCCATGGGGAATCCCCACTTTGTGGTTTTCGTGGATGAGTTCGGCGCCGGCTGGCAGGCGGAGGCAGCTGAGATCGGCCGTCATCATGACTTCAAGCATGGCATTAATGTCGAGTTCGTACGGCCCAGCAAGAACAATATGATCCATGTGCTATTTTTCGAACGAGGCGTAGGGGAGACGCGCTCTTCAGGCACGGGTTCTTGCGCTGCTGCAGTGGCGGCTATCGCGGCATGCAAGTGTCACTCGCCAGTCGAGGTGATCGCTCCGGGTGGAGTGCAAACCGTGCGCTGGGAGGGCGCAGTTTTTCTGCGGGGAGAGGCACAACTGCTCTGCCGCGGAGAATTCTTCATTTAAGATACCGCCAGATGGCGAAATCCTCTGCCAACAGAGAGAGTTTGCGCAAGCCTTCGGCTCTGCGACCGGGAGACACCGTGGGCGTGGTGGCCCCCGCCAGCGGCGTCAAACAGGAACCGCTGGAAGCTGGGTGCCGGCGTTTGGAGCGGATGGGGTACAAGACGTGCTATCTGCCTTCGATCTTCGAGGAAGACTCTTTCTTTGCCGGCCCGGTGAAGCGACGGGCGCGGGAGCTGGAAGAGATGTTTGTCCGCGACGATATTCGAGCGATCGTGTGCGCGCGCGGCGGCTATGGCTCGAACTATCTGCTGGAGGCGCTGGATTGGAGCAAGCTCCGAAAGCATCCAAAGATATTCGTCGGCTACAGCGATCTGACTACACTGATGACCGAGCTGATGCGGCGGTGCAACATGGTCTGCCTGCACGGACCGATGGTCAGCAAGGATCTTGCGGCGGAAGACGGCGTGGATGAGGCCTCATGGTATGCGGCGCTCAGCGGGCTGAAGAGCTGGGAGCTGAGAGCAGGCACCGGGCTGATCGAGGGCGAGGCGGAGGGGCGGCTCTGTGGCGGCTGCCTTTCGTTGCTCGCCGCCTCGCTGGGAACGCCCTACGAGATCGAGACCAGGGGAACGCTGTTGTTCATGGAAGATGTGAATGCCAAGCCTTTTCAGATCGACCGCATGCTGATGCAGTTGCGGCTGGCAGGGAAACTCAAAGGCGTAAACGGGCTTATCTTTGGGGAGATGAAGGACTGCGAGCAGGCGGGGGAAGATCTGAACCTGCAGCAAGTCATCAAACGCGCGACCTATGATTTGCGCGTGCCGGTGGCATTCGGATTGCGCTCGGGGCACGTTTCGCGCGCGAACATGACACTGCCATTGGGAGTACGTGCGAGGCTGAGTGCTGGCGTGGGTGCGAAGCTAAGCATTCTGGAGGCGGCGACCTCAGCGTGATGAACTCAGAGAGCGGGCCAAGGCACGTTCATTTGATCGGTATCTGCGGCACGGCGATGGCTTCGCTGGCGGGGATGCTGCAGCAGGCGGGCCACAAGATCACGGGCTCGGATGCGGCAGCGTATCCGCCGATGTCAGATTTTCTGAAGTCCCGTTCTATTCCAATCCTGCAGCCGTTTGCTGAGCGCAATCTTGTGCCCCGCCCAGATCTGGTGGTCGTGGGCAATGCCATCTCACGGGGAAACGTGGAATTGGAATACGTGTTGAATGAGCGCATCCCCATGCGCTCGCTGCCCCAGATGTTGTGGGAGGAGTTCCTGCAGACGCGCGAGCCGGTGGTCGTGGCCGGCACGCATGGCAAGACGACCACAACCTCGATGCTAGCCTGGATCTTCGAAAGCGCAGGGCGCAATCCTTCTTTTCTGATCGGCGGGATCGCCGAGAACTTCGCTAGCAGCTTCGCGCTGACCGCCGGGAAGCAGTTCATCATCGAGGGCGATGAATACGACTCCGCGTTCTTTGACAAAGGCCCCAAGTTCATGCACTACATTCCGGCTGCTCTGATATTGACGCATGTGGAGTATGACCATGCCGATATCTATCCCGACCTGCAATCGGTGAAGACGGCGTTCAAACGGCTGGTGAATCTGGTGCCGGGGCGGGGAAGCATCATCGCTTTCGATGGCAGTGAGAACGTGAAGGAGTGCGTGGCCAAGGCGCTGGCGCCGCTCGAATTCTACGGATTTTGCGAGGCCGCAACCTGGCGAGCGACGGAATTGGATTTCGCCGCGGAGAGCACAAGATGGCGGGTGCTGCGGGAAGGAAAACCTTGGGGCCGGTTCCAGTTTCCGCTGGCCGGGGCCTATAACGTGCTGAATGCCACCGCGGCCGCGGCAATGGCGTCGCACTTTGGAATCGAGCCCGAAGAGATTGCGGAAGCCTTCCTCAGCTTCAAGAGCGTCAAGCGCCGGCTGGAGGTGAAGGCCGAGGTGAACGGAGTCACGATCATCGACGACTTTGCCCATCATCCCACGGCGATCGAGGCAACCCTGGAGGCACTGCGCACACGCTATCGCGGAAGAAGGCTGTGGGCTGTCTTCGAGCCCCGCTCGAACACCTTGCGCAGAAAGGTATTTGCCGGCGAACTGGTTTCGAGCCTGGCGCTGGCGGATGAGATCGTGATGGCCAATGTGTTTCGCGCGGAGGCCATTCCTGAAGCCGAACGGATGGAGCCCGCGGTCGTTATCGATGGCCTGAATCGCAAGGGCAAGCGGGCCCGGCTGCTGGCTGATGCCGATGCCATCGTCGCTGCCATCGCTCCTGAGTTGCGGCCCGGCGACGTGGTCGCGATACTTTCCAACGGTGCATTCGGCGGCATCTACGAAAAGCTGCCCATGAAATTGCGCGCGCAGAACGAGGTCCCGGCCTGAGCGCCCGGCATCCATGGAAATGGCTGTTACTGCTGCTCGGGCTTGCCGGTGGCCTGTGGGCGGCAGAGGCGCCGGTGGATTATTACGTGACGCTGGCTGATCCAGCGCGGCACCTGCTGCATGTGCGCATCCATCTCTCGGGCAGCGCCCCCGAACGCGATGTTCAACTTCCCGTCTGGAATGCGCTCTATCAGATTCGTGACTTCAGCCAGAACCTGCTCTGGCTGCGCGCGCAGGATGAAAGCGGGCGTCCCCTGCCGGTCAGGCAACTGGATAAAGCATCGTGGCGCATCAGCCATGCGGAGAGTGGCGCCGAGGTGGAGTACGAGATTGTGGCTGATCTGCCGGGACCGTTCGGCGCGCAGCTGACTCCTGAGCACGCCTTCCTGAATCTGGCGGAGGTACTTGCCTATCCCACCGATTCACGCAAGGCACGAGCGACAGTCACGTTTGATGGAGTTCCGGCACAATGGAAGGTGGCAACGGCGATGGCGCGGTTGCATCCAGGCAACACAGAAATCGCATTCATCGCGCCAGATTATGATCACTTAGTCGATGCGCCGATCGAGGTCAGTCCCTTCGCGGAGCAGGTATTTGCTTTGAAGGGCGCTGAGTACCGCGTCGTGGTCGATGCACCGGTCGCGGAATACAGCCTGCCGGCATTAGCCAACAAAGCCCAGAGGATCGCAGCCGCAGCGACGGATTGGATGCAGGACAGGCCCTTTGAGCATTACCTCTTCATCTACCACTTTTCCCACAACCGCAACGGTGGTGGCATGGAGCATGCGGAATCTTGCGCGATCGATCACGATGCCGACCATCTGCAGGCGGATCCGGCGGCACTCGATGGCACTACAGCACATGAGTTTTTTCATCTTTGGAATGTGAAGCGTATCCGGCCGGCATCGCTCGAGCCGGTCGACTACACGCGCGAGAATTACACCCGGGCGCTGTGGTTCAGCGAGGGAGTCACGACCACAGCCAGTAACTTGATCCTGCTGCGTGCGGGCCTCATGACACCGCAAGCATATTTGCACGAGCTGGAGTTGCAGATCACTTCTTTGCAGCTCAGAGCGGCGCGTAAGACGCAGTCGGCGGAGCAATCGAGCCTGGACGCCTGGCTCGAGAAGTATCCCGACTATCGCCGGCCCGAAAGAAGCATTTCCTACTACAGCAAGGGCGAGCTGCTGGGCGTGATGCTCGATTTGGAGATCCGTCACGTCAGCGGAGGCAAGAAGTCGTTGCGAGAACTCTTTCAGTGGATGAACGAGCACTATGCCAGGCAGGGCAAGTTCTTTGATGATTCCAATGGCGTGCGAGAAGCGGCAGAGGCGGTGACCGGTTCGAGCTTTGAGCATTTCTTCTCTGCCTACGTCAGCGGGGTGGAGGAGCTACCTTACAACGAATGGCTCAACACCGTGGGGCTGCAGGCGGTGCAGCATGAGACGGTCGTTCCGGTCATAGGGTTCGAAACGGTGCGCAATTTCAGCGCACAGACGCAGGTGGTTTCTGTACAGGAGAATAGTGAGGCTGCGCGCATGGGTATCGTGCCGGGCGACTTCATCCTGAAGGTGAATGGACAGCAGGCATCGCGCGATTTGAATCGCATGCTCGAGGGCATGCGCCCCGGCGAGATTGTGCGCCTGACGGTGCAGGGCAACAAAGGAACGCGCGCGCTGCGCCTCACTTTGGGTGGCAGGGAAGAGCAGCAGGTGAAAGTGGTAGAGCTTGCGGCGGCGAGTGATGCCCAGCGGGCGCGCCGCCAAGCGTGGCTGAGAGGCGAAGCGGAGAAGTGATGGCCGCGCTACGCACGACACTGGCGCTCCTATTTCTGGCGATCTTCACCCCATTGGCTGCGTCGGTGTGCTTTCCGTGGACATTTCTGACCGGCAGTGCCGACCGCATGTATGCGATCGCGATCGGCGGCGCCAGATTCGCGGTATGGTTGGCGGGGGTCAAAGTCGCGGTGCAGGGCCGTGAGCGTCTGGCTCCGAAGGTGAGCTATATCTTCATGTGCAACCACGTCTCGAATGTGGATCCGCCCATCGTGATTCCTGCGCTGCCCGGGCGCGCTTCAGTGCTGGTGAAGAAAGAGGTGTTCAAGGTCCCCATCCTGGGGCGGGCGATGCGAATGGCTTCGCTGGTGCCGATCGACCGCAGCGACCGCGAAGCCGCGATCGCCAGCATCGGACGCGCTGCGGATGTGCTCAAGGCAGGCTTGCACATGGCCATCTTTCCCGAAGGTACCCGCTCGGCCGACGGTCGCCTGCTGCCCTTCAAGAAAGGACCATTTCATCTGGCGATGGATAGCGGTGTCCCCGTCGTGCCCATCACCGTGCTGGCAACGTATGAGATGTGTCCCAAGGGCCAGTTCGTGATCAGGCCGGGGACTGCTACAGTAGTCTTCCATGAGCCGATTGACCCAAAGCAGAAGGCGAGTCGCGACGAGTTGATGGAAGCAGTGCGGCAGAGCATCGCCAGCTCACTTCCGGAGGGTCGGCGCTGATGATCAGCGGTGCTTGCGGCGGTCAACAGCGGTCACCTTCGCGGAATCAAGAAACTGGACTTCCACTTCGCCAGTGTCATAACGCGCCAGCGTAAGCAAGGATTCTCGATGCTCCCCGGCGGAGTCGTTGAAGATGGTCTTCAGCTCGCCTGCGCTGTTCACCTTGATCCAGCGAGTCCAGCGGCCATTCGGAGGGAGAGAGGAGACGCCGAAGCTGCCGCCCGGATAGTCAATCTCGATGTTGCGCAGCATGGAAGGGCCTTTGTTGATGAGAATCAGAGTCAGGCCGGGGACGTGAAAGTAGCCGCAACCCGCAAAGGAAAAGGTGAAAAGAAAAATTGCGCAGCAGGCAACGGTCCTATACGGCTTGATCATTTCTCTGGCGTGGCTGCCTGAGCACGCAGAAGTTTGGCAAACTCAGGCAGCCTGTTGAAAACAGCGACGCAGCGTAGCCACTGTTTATTTTCGATGGCCGGGTAGCCGCTTACAGTTTTTCCTGCCTCAACATCGTTGGGCACGCCGCTTTGCGCGGTGATGATGACGTTGTCGCCGATCGTACAGTGGCCGGCGACTCCGACTTGCCCGGCCAGGATCGTGCTCTGGCCCACCTTGGTTGAACCGGCCAGGCCGACCTGCGCGCAAAGCATGGTGTCTTCTCCGACCAGTGAGCCATGGCCGACCTGCACCAGGTTGTCGATTTTCACTCCGCGCTTGACCCGTGTTTCGCCGATGCTGGCGCGGTCTACGCAAGCGTTCGCCTGGAGCTCGACATCGTCTTCGATCGCTGCTGCTCCCGACTGGGGGATCTTCAGCCACGCGCCGTGAGCATCTTTGGCGAATCCGAAGCCGTCGCTGCCCACGACAGCGCCGTTCTGCAGGATCACGTTATTGCCGATGGTGCAGTACTCGCGCACTACAGCGTGAGCGTGAGCGAAAAAGTTCCGCCCGATTCTGGCGCCACGGTAGATCACAACATGCGGAAGCAGCACGCAGCCTTCGCCTATCTCGACCTCGGCGTCGACCACGGCATAGGGACCGACATGTGCATCCTTGCCGATCCGTGCGCTGGGATGAATGATCGCCGTGGGATGAACTCCGGGCGCGTACTCGGGTGGCCGATAGAAAAGCGCGACAGCTTTGGCGAATCCTAGGTAAGGATCAGCAACACGGAGCGTGGCCGCAGGAATGTGCGCGAAGTCTTGAGGGACGATCACCGCTGTAGCTTTTGTACTCTTCGCTGCCGAAGCATACCGGGAGTTGGAGACAAAGGTGAGATCACCGGCAGTGGCCTCTTCGATCCCGCGGATACGATGGATCTCCTCTGAGCCAGAAGCTCCCACAAGGTGGGCGCCGAGGTGTTTCGCGATTTCGTTGAGCTGCATATGGTGGCAAGCCCGAAGAACGATTGTAGCGGAGGTCACGGCGCGACGCTTTGTTCACCAGGGCCGGATTACTCGGTGAACATCGGCACCTGCGCTTCTGAGGCCGCCGGCCGGCGGCGCCGGCGCGCCTGCGGTCCGCCAATGACAGCCAGTACCAGAAGCGACTCCAGCGCGGAGCGGGGGACGAATATGCGTTGCGTATTGGCTCGGGTATCGGGCGGGATGATGTAAAAGCCCTCGCCCGCGAAATGTGCCAGGTCGTTGGGCATCATGCCTTCCAGCACATCGTTGTCGCGGAACTTGAGGCGTACCCACAAGCCCTCGGTGCGTGGCCGCGCAGCGAACGTCTTGCGTTGGATGGATTCAGGCTCATTGAACTCGCGCACGAAGTAAATCCCCTTGACCTCGCTCAGATCGATCTGCACCATCTTGCCCGCCACGTTGAGCAATTCGAGCTTGCCTTCGGCGATGAAGCTGGCTGGCGCCACATACCCTTGGACAGAATCGCGGTCCAGCTTGCGGACGATGACTTTTTTATGGGTCGAAGGCATGGCAGTGGTTGCCAGGCACCCCTATATCTTGGGCCTGGCCAGCCCTCAAGAGATTTTGCCATGTTTCGTGGCCGCTTGAGTGCGAGAAACCGGGCGCAGTAGTCAAATCGTTAACCTTTGTGATATGGTACAGGGTTTGCCGTTTCTTCTCGGCAAATTATGCCTTGTAAGTCCATTATTAATAAGGACTTAGAGGGCTGAGCCCGAATGCCGGCCATATCGCCATGGCTGGCTCTCAAAGATGGCCGATTACATATACATGATGGAAAGCCGGCTCTCGCCGGAACAGCAGCGCGGAGCCGTCCTTTTGCAGGATCTGGCCCGCGCGCATGAGATGAATCTATATCTCACCGGCGGCACCATTCGCGACATCATCAGCGGCTTCACCATCCGCGATCTGGATTTCACGGTGGAAGGCAATCCGTTGCGGCTGCAGCGCGAGCTTGAGAAAGCCGGCACCGAGATCCAGGGAGTGAATGAAAGCTGGCAGGAGCTGCTGCTGCAACTTCCAGGTAGCCTGCGCGCCAGCATCAACATGGCCCGCAGCGAGAAATACGGGAAGCCTGGGAAACCTCCGGACGTTCGCTCTGCCCCCATTATGGAAGACCTGCGGCGGCGGGATTTCACGGTAAACGCCATGGCGCTCTCCCTGAATCCCGGTTCGAGAGGCTTGCTGCTCGATCCCGCGAACGGGCTGGCCGATCTCGAGGCGAAGCTGCTGCGTATTCTGCACAATTATTCTTTTCTGGAAGACCCCTCGCGGCTTATCCGCGCCACCCGCTTCATGGCGCGGTTCCACTGGACCCTGGAAGAGCGCACCCAGGCCCGCTACGACGCCGCCATAGAGAACGATTACATCGAGCACATGGAAGAGCGGGCCGCCGGTCAGGAGATCGAGCAGCTCGCGTACGAAGATGAACCTATGCCGGTCATGAAGGCGCTGGAAAAAGAAGGCTGGCTCAAGGCGCTGCATCCGCGGCTGAGCGTCTCCAAGATCGATACTCAGGGTTTGGCGCAGCTGCTCAAGACCCGGCAGCAGATGGTCGAACTGGGCTATACGCCCAATATTTCTGCGGGCGTGATGTACTTCCTGATGTCGCGCGTGGCCGATCGCGACGTCGCTGAAATGCAGCACATGATTCCACGCAAGGGCTTCGTGAAGGCGTGGCAGAACCTCGAGAGCGATTCCAAACAGCTCGCCCAGAGGTTGAACAGCAAAGAGGCCGCCGTGCCTTCGAAGGCCTGGAATTTGCTTACGCAGAGCAGGCCTGAGCTCATTGCCTTTCTGGAGACCACAGCCCGGCAACAGGCGGTGAAGCAGAAGATACGGAATTTCCTCGGCAAGTGGCGGCAGATCAAGACACGGTTTCCGCTGCCCCAGATGACTGAGATGCGCATAACACCTGACCTGCCAGCATATCCCAGGCTGGCGAACGACATGTTCTTCCTCATGCTCGATGGCAAACTGCGCTCGAGCTCGGAGATCGCGAAGTATCTCAAGCCGTTTGCGCCGCCCCCGCCTCCGCCACCACCCCCGCCGCCGAAGAAAGGACGCGTTAAGAAACACGAAGAGGAAGAAGGGCAGGAAAAGGCGGGCAAGAAGGCGGCCGGCGCTGAAGCCGCCGCTAAGACGGGCGCCAAGCCGGCAGCCGCTGCCCACCCTGCAAAAGAGGCAAAGAAAGAGGTCAAGAAGAAGTCTTCAACCAAGAAGAAATCGCCCGCGAAAAGAAGAAGCTCCAGCAAAAGATCGAAATCTTCGAAAAAGAAGAAGCGCCGATAATCCGCAAATCTTCAGCCAGTGACCTGCACTGTTTTCCGGCGTAGCTGACGCTCTCGCTTGCCGCTAGAATGGAAGTGATGGCCGAGTTCGTTCACCTGCATCTTCACTCTGATTATTCGCTGCTCGATGGCGCCTGTGACATCGAGAAGCTGGTGGCCCGCGCTAAAGAGCTGAAGATGCCAGCCGTCGCTATCACCGATCACGGCAACATCTTCGGCGCTGCATCGTTCTATCACCATGCCAGGGCCGCGGGCATCAGGCCCATCATCGGCTGCGAGCTCTACGTCTGCAAGAAAGACGATCACCGCGCTCCTCCCGAAGGCGATACCTACAACCACCTCTGCGTGCTGGCTGAAAGTGACGAGGGCTACCGCAACCTGGTGAAGATCACCTCGGAGGCTTCTCTGCACGGCTTCTATTACAAGCCCCGCATCAGCAAGAGATTCCTGGCAGAGCACGCAAAGGGACTCATCGGCCTCTCTGGGTGCCTGAAAGGCGAAGTCGCAGAGCGGCTGGCGGAAGAAAGATACGATCAGGCACGCGAGGCAGCGGGCTTTTACCGCGAGGTCTTTGGCAAGGACAACTTCTTTCTCGAGATTCAGGATCAGGGCCTGGAGATGGAGCATCGGATCCATCCCCATCTCTTCCAGCTCGAAAAGGAGACGGGGATACCGATGGTGGCGACCAACGACAGCCACTATCTTTGCGAAGACGACGCGCGCGCACACGACGTCCTGGTGTGCGTCCAGACCGGGAAGACCATACAAGATACGAACCGGCTAAAGTTTTACGGCAATCAGTTTTTTGTGAAGAGCGCAGAGGAGATGGGACGCGTCTTCACAGACCATCCTGCCGTGCTCAGCCGCACGCTTGCCATCGCCGAGCGCTGCCAGGTGCAGCTGGGCAAGGTCAGGAATCCCTTTCCCCACTTCGAAGTCCCAGCGGGATACACCCTCGACAGTTACTTTGAGCACATCACGCGCGAAGGATTTGCCCGCCGTCTTCCTCAACTGCGCGAGCTGGAGAGCAAAGGCCAGCTGCGGCGGCCGATGGCCGAGTACGAGCAGCGCCTGAACCGTGAGATCGCGGTCATTCAGCAGATGCGCTTCCCGGGCTATTTCCTGATCGTCTGGGATTTCATCCGCTACGCCAAAGAGCACGACATTCCTGTGGGACCGGGGCGCGGTTCTGCAGCCGGCTCGCTGGTCTCGTATGCGTTGTCCATCACCGATATTGACCCATTGCAGCACGAGCTGCTGTTCGAGAGATTCCTGAATCCGGAGCGGATCTCGATGCCCGATATCGACATTGATTTTTGCATGAACCGGCGCGGCGAGGTCATTGACTACGTGACGCAGAAGTACGGCCGCGAACAGGTGGCCCAGATCATCACCTTCAACACCATGGCGGCCAAGGCGGCCATCAAAGACGTTGGCCGGGTGATGGATATTCCATATAACGAGGTCGACCGCATCGCGAAAATGGTACCGGCCACGCTGAACATCACACTGGACACGGCCTTGAAAGAGTCGCCTCAGCTGCAGGCTGCCTACAACAACGAGCCGCAGATCCGCGAGTTGCTGGACGTTGCTCGCAAGCTGGAAGGACTGGTAAGAAACGCCGGAGTCCACGCCGCTGGTGTGGTCATCGCGCCCGAGCCGCTGATGAATCTGGTGCCGCTGCATCGTACCAAGAACGATGAGATCGTCACCGCCTTTGACATGACTGCCATCGAGAAGATGGGCCTGCTCAAGATGGACTTTCTCGGCCTGACGACCCTGACGGTTCTGACCGACGCCCTGCAGCTCATCCGGCAGCGGGAGGGCCAAGCGCTCGATTTGATGGGCATTGCGCTCGATGATGCCGAGACCTATCAGAAGGTCTTCCACAAGGGATTGACCTCTGGCGTATTTCAATTTGAGTCGCACGGCATGCGCGATGTCCTGCGGCGCTACCAGCCCAGCTCGGTCGAAGACCTCACGGCGTTGAACGCTCTTTACCGCCCGGGCCCGATTCAGGGCGGCATGATCGATGACTTCATCGAGCGCAAGCATGGCCGCCGGCAGGTCGACTATGAGCTTCCCGAGCTGGAAGAGATTCTCAAAGAGACGCTTGGGGTCATCGTCTACCAGGAGCAGGTGATGCAGATCGCCAATCGCTTGGCCGGCTACTCGATGGGTGAAGCCGACCTGCTGCGGCGTGCGATGGGAAAGAAGATTGCCGAAGAGATGGCGGCCCAGCGCGAACGTTTCGTGCGCGGTGCGCTGGAGCGCGGATTTCCTGAAAAGAAGATTGTCCGCCTCTTCGACCTGATGGAGCAGTTCGCCGGCTATGGGTTCAACAAGTCCCATTCTGCCGCGTACGCCCTGCTGGCCTATCAGACCGCCTGGCTCAAGACGCATTATCCGGTCGAATTCATGGCCGCGCTGCTGACCTCAGAGACCGGTAATACCGATAAGGTCGTGAAGTACATCAACGAGTGCCGCGAGGTGGGCATCGCCGTTGAGCCGCCCGAGATCAACGTGAGCGACGCGAACTTTACTCCGCACGGCGGCGCCATCCGCTTTGGTTTGGCGGCGGTGAGGAACGTGGGCCATACCGCCATCGATTCCATTCTCAAGGTGCGTAAAGAGTCCGGGACATTCAGAAGCTTTTTTGATTTCTGCGAGCGGGCGGATCTGCGTGTGCTCAACAAGCGCGTGCTCGAATCACTCATCAAGAGCGGCGCCACCGATTGTCTTGGCACGCGTGCGCAGCTCATGGCGGTTCTCGATAAGGCGATCGAGCGCGGCCAAAAGGTGCAGCGCGATGTCGAATCTGGACAGCATGGACTGTTTGGAGTCTTCCAGGATGCCCCCGTGGCCGACTCGGACGCATTGCCCACCGTTCCGGATTGGGATGAGCACGAGCGCCTGGCCGCTGAGAAAGAAGTGCTCGGTTTCTTCATTACCGGGCACCCCCTCGAAAAGTACAAGGCAAAGCTCGAAGACTTCAACGCTCTCGATACCGAAGCCATCTCGGAGATGAAAAACTCCACCGGCAAAGATGAGATTTACGCGGCCGGCATCATCAGCAATGTGCGAGTGCTGCGCTCCAAGCGCGGGGAGCTCTATGCCCAGGCGCAACTGGAAGACATGGTCGGCTCTGCCGATATGCTGGTCTTTCCCGAAGCCTTCCGGCGTCTGCAGGAAAAAGTGAAGCTTGAAGTTCCTGTGCTGGTCCGCACCGGAGTGCGTGTGGAAGAGGGCAGCACGCCGCGGCTCACGGTGAGCGATATCACCCCCCTGGAGGAAGCCAGGCCAAAGCTGGCGCGCTCGCTGCGCATCCGCATCACGCTCGAGCGCGCCGACACAGGCCGCGTCGACGCCTTGCACACGCTCTTCCGCGAGCGGCCGGGCGAGGCCAAAGTCCTGCTTGATGTGGAGCGCGGAGGCGACTTCATGGTGGTGATGGAGCCCGATGGTTATAATGTTGTTCCTGACCGCGCTTTTGTCGCGCGCGTAGAGGAGCTGCTGGGGCGCGGCGCGGTGCGCATCATCGACTGAGCATCTTTCCCCAACGAGAGCCCATTTGGATCCCTCCACCAAAGCCCAGCGCGAGCTAGAGAGCATCGAGCGGCAGATCCTGTCTCTGGAAGACGCTGCCGGCGATAACCAGGAAGCTCGCCTGCGCCTGCAGCGGCTGCACGAGCAGGTGGAGCAGTTGCGCCAGCAGATCTCCGCGCAGCAGAGCGCCTGGCAGAAGACGGAGCTCGCCCGGCATCCGCAGCGCCCCTACACACTGGATTACGTGGAGCGAATCTTCAACGACTGGAGCGAGATCCACGGCGACCGCGGCTACGGCGATGATCCCGCCATCGTCTGCGGTTTTGCCCGTTTCGCCGGCCACCAGGTCGCGGTCATCGGGCATCAGAAAGGCCGCGACACCAAGAGCAAGGTCTACCGCAACTTCGGCATGCCCAATCCCGAGGGCTACCGCAAGGCGCTGCGCGTGATGAAGCTGGCTGAGAAATTCGGCCGCCCGCTCTTCACCTTCGTGGATACCCCCGGCGCCTATCCAGGTCTCGGAGCAGAGGAGCGCGGCCAGGCTGAGGCCATCGCGCGCAACTTGCGCGAGATGGCGCGCCTGAAGATTCCCATCATCACCACCATTACCGGCGAAGGCGGCAGCGGCGGAGCGCTCGCCATCGCTGTGGCCGACAAGGTCCTCATGATGGAGAACACTATCTACTCCGTCATCTCGCCCGAGGGCTGCGCCTCCATCATGTGGCGCGATGCCTCCAAGCGCGATATCGCTGCCCAGGCCCTGCGCATCACCTCCCGCGACCTGATGGAGCTGGGATGCATCGACGAGGTCATCCCCGAACCCGATGGCGGTGCGCACCGTGACCACGAAGCTGCGGCCAAGCTGCTGGAGACGGCCCTGCGCAAGAACCTGGGCGCTTTGCTCAAGATACCTCTCCAGGATCTGCCGGCCACGCGCTACGAGAAGTTCCGCAAGATGGCACAGTTCTTCACTCCGCAGTAAGGAACTGGTTTTTTCGGAACACCGCGAGGCAGTGGGGAGCTTTGCTCCCGTATAATAAAGAGTTTGCACGAGAGCCGCGCCGAGCAGCGCTCTCTCGTGTGCTTTTGCAGAGTTTCAATGGCAACCAGCGATCTCGCAGTCCAGAACAAGACCCAGGCACAGCGAGAAGAGCGAAAGCGCGTGGTCAACGATTTCAGCATTCAGGTGGCCACGGTCAACGGCTCCGGCTCCCAATCCGCCAACAGCGTGTTGCTGCGGACTCTGTTTCAGATGGGCGTCCCGGTCTCCGGCAAGAACCTGTTTCCCTCCAATATTGCCGGCCTCCCCACCTGGTACACCATCCGAGCTAGCAAGCAGGGCTACATCGCCCGCAAGAAAGAGATCGACTTCCTCATCGCCATGAATCCGGAGACGGCGAAAGAGGATGTGCTTTCGCTCGCTCCCGGCGCCGCAGTCCTCTACGACGAGCCGCTGAAGCTGAAAGAACTGCGCCAGGACCTGATCTTCTACTCCGTTCCCTTCGACAAGCTGGTGGCGACCGTGTGTCCCGAGGCCAAGCTGCGCAAGCTGGTCAAGAACATGATCTACGTCGGCGTGGCCGCGCATCTGCTGAACCTCGACATGCAGCAGGCGGAAAGAGCGCTGCGCAAGCAGTTCAAGAAGAAGCAGAAGGCCGCCGACCTGAACTTTGCCGCCGTGCGCGCCGGCTACGATTACGCCGCCGCCACGCTCACCAAAGCTGATCCCTACTTTGCCGAGCCCTCGAACCAGACCCAGGGAAAGATCATCATGGATGGCAACGCCGCCGCCGCGCTCGGCTGCATGTTCGCCGGCGTCACCGTGGTCACCTGGTATCCCATCACGCCCTCGTCGTCTCTGGTCGAAACGCTCATCGAGTATCTCAAGCGCTTTCGCATCGGGCCTGATGGCAAAGCCACCTTCGCCGTTGTGCAGGCGGAGGATGAACTGGCCGCAGTCGGCATGGTGCTGGGTGCGGGATGGACCGGCGCTCGCGCCATGACCTCGACCTCCGGCCCCGGCATCTCGCTCATGGCCGAATTCGCCGGTCTGGGATATTACGCCGAGGTTCCCGGTGTCATCTTCGACATTCAGCGGGTCGGGCCGTCCACCGGCTTGCCCACGCGCACCTCGCAAGGTGACGTACTCGCCGTGGCTACGCTCTCCCACGGCGATACCAAACACATCATGCTTTTCCCCGGGACCTTGGAAGAGTGCTACACGCTGGCCATCGAAGCTTTCGACCTTGCCGAGCACTTCCAGACGCCGGTCTTCGTGCTCAGCGATCTCGATCTCGGCATGAATAACTGGATGAGCGAGCCGCTGCCCTATCCCGCCAAGCCCATCGCCCGCGGCAAGGTCCTGAGCAAGGAAGATCTGGAAAAGGCCGGCTCTTTCGCGCGCTACAAAGATGTGGATGGCGACGGCATCCCTTACCGGACACTGCCGGGAACACGCCATCCCGCGGCCGCCTACTTCACGCGCGGCAGTGGACACAACGAGCGCGCGCAATACAGCGAGCGCCCGGATGACTACCAGAACAACCTCGACCGGCTGGCTCGCAAGTTTGAGACCGCGCGCGGCGCAGTGCCCAAGCCCCTCAGGATCAGGCATCAGAACGCCAGCCTGGGCATTATCGCCTATGGCAGCTCGCACTGGGCCATTCTGGAATCCCTTGATCAGTTGAGCAGCGAATACAAGCTCAACGCGGATTATCTGCGCCTGCGGGCCTATCCCTTCAGCCGCGAGGTCCACGAATTTATCGAGCAGCACGAGCGCGTCTACGTCGTGGAGCAGAACCGCGACGGTCAGATGCTGAGCCTGCTCAAGCTCGACCTGCCGGCGGCGCAGGTGGGCAAGCTGCGCAGCGTGCGCCACTACAACGGATTGCCTCTCGATGCCCGATCGGTGACCGATGAGATCATTTCGCAGGAAGGCAAATAGCCATGGCTACCACCCCCAGCGCTCCCAAGGTCAACCACATCGGCCTGAGCATCCTCGATTACAAGGGCGGCAGGACCACGCTTTGCGCCGGCTGCGGACATAACGTCATCAGCGAGCGCATCATCGACGCCCTCTACGAGATGGGCATGGAGCCCGAGCGCATCATCAAGATGAGCGGCATCGGCTGCTCGTCCAAGACCCCGGCATATTTCGTGAGCCGCGCCCACAGCTTCAACAGCGTGCACGGGCGCATGCCCTCGGTCACCACCGGCGCGCTGCTCGCCAACCGCACGTTGTTTGCCCTGGGTGTGAGCGGCGATGGCGATACCGCTTCCATCGGCTTGGGCCAGTTCATCCACCTCATGCGCCGCAATCTGCCGCTCATCTACATCATCGAAGATAACGGCGTCTATGGCCTGACCAAGGGCCAGTTTTCAGCCACCGCCGACCTGGGTTCGAAGCTGAAGACCGGCGTCATCAATGACCTGCCCGCGCTCGATACCTGCGCGCTGGCCATTCAGGCGGGCGCCACCTTTGTCGGCCGGTCTTTCTCCGGCGACAAGCGCCAGTTGCTGGCTATGCTCAAGGCTGCTATCTCGCACCGGGGAACGGTGATGCTCGATATCGTCTCGCCCTGTGTGACCTTCAACGACCACGAAGGCTCTACCAAGTCCTACGACTACATGAAAGAGCACGATGAGCCGCTGCACGAGCTCAGCTTCGTGCCACATTTCGAAAACATCACCGTGGATTACGACCCGGGCACGACCGTTGACGTCACCATGCACGATGGCTCGCACCTGCGGCTGCGCAAGCTGAATGAGGGCTACGACCCCACTGACCGCGCCGCCGCCATGCGCACTCTCATGGAGTCACACGCGCGCGGCGAAGTGCTCACCGGCGTCTTCTACATCGACACCAGAAAAGCGAACTTCATCGATCTGCTGAACATGACCGAAAGCCCGCTCGCCACCCTGCCGCAAGAGCAGGTCCGGCCGCCCAAGAAAGCCTTGGACGAGGTAATGGACGAGCTGCGGTAGCCTTTCCCAGACTTTACTGAAAATCTGGTATGGACGGGTGGCCCACCCTTTCAAGTCTCAGCATACAGCGGGTGCCCCGTCCCTAGCTACGCTAGGGCGGGGATTTCCGGTTTTCCGAACCAAACGCGGAAAATCAACCGCAATGTCCTTCGCGCAAGAGCGCGCTCAGGATGACAGGACTTGAGTCAACCACGCTTTGACCGACGAAAGCTGGGCAAATTGCGGACGGGTGGTGGGCGGATCAACGCCACTTTTACGCACCCTTCGCAAAAGGCGCGAAGGATGGGGCACCCGCAGCTCTCGTTAGGGCGGGGATTTTCAACCCACCATCCTGTCCGGTAAGATGAACATACTCCGCGCGATCCCTGAGGCCAGCGTCTCGTCGCGATAGTACTCCTTCAGTATGCCATTCTCCCAATCGAGCAGGTCGCCGTTTTCGGCTGCGAACTCGGCCCAGGTCTGCTTCTTCTGGGCCCGGGCCATGCGTTCGCGGATAAGAAACAGAAAAGCCCAGGTGATGGTCTCGTGGTAGCGGTCGGGCTTGCCGTGCGCCGTCTCGAACTTCACCAAGCGTGACGAGAAGCGCTGGATGGCCTCGAGGATTGCTCTCTGCCCAACGAGTCCTTTCACCACCAAGACCACGTGCGGCTGGCCTTTCTCTACTTGAGCCTGTATCCGCCGTTCGAAGCAGGCCATTAATTCCTCGTCGCTCATGCAGCCGCACTCCCAGACTTAGGATTGGTCATGCAAACGATGACCGCGGCGGCGTACACCAGCAGCGCGCCTACCGCGATCTGTCCGTTCAGTAGATGGATGGCCACCGCGAAGGCAAAGATCACCAGCAGCAGCCATCCGCCCAGCTTCATCGCTTGTGGCACCAGAAAGAGCATGGCCGCGGCGACCTCACCTCCGCCCAGCGCGAAGCGCACCCACGGCGGAAGGCCCATCGCTGCCAGATGATGCGCGGTCAGCGGTGAGAGCGCAAAGTGGATGGATTCCAGCAGCACGACCAAACCGAGTGTCCACTTCAGGCAGGTGATGGTGATGGAAGGATTGCGAGTGATATTCATTTGCGTCCCTTTCTTTTCTTTGGTGATGGGTCGCCGGCGCGCTCAGCCAGGCGGTGGCTGGCGGAGGCGTTCAGCGTAAGCCCGTAAAACTTCTTCAGCTCTGCGATGCGGCGCAGACTCTCTGCATTGAACGGGCCCTTGCCCTCGAAGGCATGCAGCACGATGCCTTCGAGCAGGTCGCCCAGAGTCAGGTCGCGGTAGTCTGCAAAGGCGCGCAGCACCTTGAGCAACCGTTTCTCCATCCGCACTCCGGTCTGCACCCGCTCTACGAAATATTGGTCAGTCATAGGTTTCTCTTGTGTTACCAATGTACCATGGTAACAACGCTGATGCAACCCCGCCCGCAGGGTGCCCCGTCCCTAGCTTCGCTAGAGCCCGCCCCGAGCGACCGAAGGCAGCCGAGGGGGCGGGGATTTTCCCTCGGGTTGCCTCAAATCCCTTAAACCCAATAAATATTTTTCGCTCCCTAACTTATTCTCTTCACACCACTTAGCTCCAACTGACTCTTCGACAAACCTTCGCCACACAACTTCCAGGCAACCCGTGTGCATCTAACTGTGCAGAGGAACAGAAAACCGTTCCTCTATCGAACGTGGGAGAACTTGGCAGACTGACTCGCGAGCAGCTCTCGCCGACGCGTCCACTCCGGAAGAGGACGAAAGTCCCAGGTACCCAGCCCATCAAGCCCGGAGCTTAGCCTGAATAAACGGCCCTCTCCCATGGCCAAGGGAATCGCGGTTCCCAATTTGTTCTAGAAAAAAGAAAAACGGATGCCCCAGCCTTATCGTCGGTTTTTGACGAATAGGCTGGGGATTTCCAACGGCCTGCCTCAAAAAAGGTGAAAGCAGGGCCTTCCACTCTGCCGAAGGCTAGCGCGCAGCGTCAGCGCAGCGCGTGAATAAACGCTCTTTGAAAACCAAACCGAGGTCCTTCGACTCGGGTTTCCCCCGCTGGAGAAAGCGCGCGGGGCCCTCCCTCGCTCAGGATGACATCATATGGGAGGAGTCTGCCCGAAACGCCTACGGCTCCGGTTCGCCCTCTGGTTCGCCGGTATGTTCGGGGTTGCCGCCCGGCTCAGGAAAATCGGAGTCGCTGGCCTTGATCATGGCGTCGCGCGAGCGATGGCCCAGTTGCCCCTGCATAGAGTTATTGCTGCGATTGGTAGGCAGCTCGGGCTCGAAGGCGCCTTTGGCGATGTCGCTGTCGTGGGCTCGCCGGGACATAGCTCAGGGAAGGGTAGCGCATTACCGGCCGGTTTGCATCTGTGTACCCCCCGTTTCGCGGCGGCGAGAGCGGCGGATAGAATGAAGCAACGCGATGAGCAGCCACAGCGTCCCCGGACCTCTCTTCCGCCCGTACGAAAAACTCATCAAGATCACGGTCACCGGCAAGGAGTTGCAGGTCCCGGAGAACAACATGCTGCTGCGCGGATTTCAGTTCCTGGCGCCGGAGAACGTCGCCTATGGCCGCTTCTGCTGGAACGAAGAGTGCCAGTATT
>Ga0187779_10000503_pt1 | contig 26093 bp, 25 predicted proteins | sample 1015_Q2_SP10_10__FD_132435 | JGI IMG/M metagenome (GOLD analysis project Ga0187779, IMG submission 132435) | Tropical peat soil microbial communities from peatlands in Department of Meta, Colombia - 1015_Q2_SP10_10_MG | ecosystem: Environmental > Terrestrial > Soil > Wetlands > Peat | place... | reverse complement strand
TGCCTCAGCCCGGAGGTCCTCCGCGACGACACCATCGTCATCGACACCTTCACCGGCTAGGGCCCCGAGGCGAAGGCCTGGGCCGCCCGGTTGGCCTCGTCCAACAGGGGGCCGGGCCAGAGGCCGAGCCCCACCACCGCCAGGAGGCAAGCGACGATGGCCAGCCGGAGCGGAAGCCCGGCCGGCACCGGCGCGGACGAGCTTCCCTCGTGCATGAACGTCGAGCGGGCCACGCCCAGGTAATAGAAGAGCCCCACCACCGCCAGCGCCACGCCGAGGACCACCGGGGCCACCAGCCCCGCCCGGTAGCCGGCGAGGAAGACGAAGAGCTTGGCCCAGAACCCGGCCACGAAGGGGATGCCGGCCAGCGAGAGGAGGAAGACGAGCAGCGCGGCGCCGAGGAAGGGCGCGCGCCGCGAGAGCCCGGCCAGCCGGGGAAGGTCGTGCCCGCCCGAGCGCTCGGCGGCCGCGTGGACCACCAGGAAGGCGCCGAGGTTGGTGAAGACGTAGGTGGCGATGAAGAACAGGGCCATGGCCACCCCGAACTGGGTGGCCGCCGAGAGCGCCACCAGCACGTAGCCGATCTGCGCGATGCCGGAGAAGCCGAGGAGGCGCCGGACGTCCGACTGTCCGAGGGCGAAGAAGTTCCCGACCAGCATGCTGGCCACGCTGAGCAGCACCAGGGCCGGGCGCCAGAGCGCGAGCTGCGCGCCCCACCCGGAGAGAAGGACCACGACCAGGGCGGCCAGGCCGCCGGCCTTGGGCGCCACCGAGAGGAAGGCGACGAACGGGGTGGGCGCGCCCTGGTAGGTGTCCGGCACCCAGAAGTGGAAGGGGACCGCCCCGACCTTGAAGCCGAAGCCGGCCACCACCAGGAGCAGGCCGACGGCGAGCAGGGGGGGCATCGGGCCTGCGCCGCCGGCCTGGAGGTGGGTGGTTCCGGTCAGCCCGACGATGAGCGCCAGCCCGAAGACGGTGAGGGCCGAGCTGGAGGCCCCGGTGACGAAGAGCTTCAGGCCGGCCTCGGCGGCCAGCTTGGGGCGGTCTTCCGGGCCATCCGTCTTCGCCCAGGCGGCCAGGACGTAGAGCGGGATGCTCATCAGCTCGAAGGAGAGGACGAGGAGCGCCCAGTCCCGGACGCCGGGAAGGATCATCATCCCGGTGAGGCTGAAGAGCAGGAGCGCGTGGTACTCGGCCTGGCGCCGGGGCGCCTGCTCCTCCAGCCAGTCGATGGCGCCGAGGACGGAGAGGATGCCGGCGGCGAGGAAGACGCGCTTGAGGAAGAGGACGAAGGCGTCCGAGACGTAGGCGCCGTGGGGCGTGGCTCCCCGGAGGTCGACCAGGAAGGAGGCGGCGAGCACGAGCGAGAGGAGCGCGGCGGTGAGCCACCCCCAGAAGCGCCCGTGCCCGGGCACCAGGGCGTCGCCCAGAAGGACCAGGGCGGCCACCCCGGCCACCGCCAGGTCCAGGCCGAGGAGCGACAGCCAGTCGCTCATGGCCGGAGCACCTCGGCGAGCATGGGAAGCCGCCCGAGCAGGCTGGCGCTGGTGACGTCGATGAAGTCGAGCAGGAGCCGGGGCCAGAAGCCGAAGAGGACCAGGGCGGCGCCGAGGACGATGGGCGCCCCCCATTCGGCGCGGCGGGCGTCTCCGAGGTGGGCGAACTCGCCCACCGGCGCCGGACCCCAGAAGATCGTCTTCGCCGCCCGGAGCACGTAGACGGCGGTGACGAACGCGCCCAGCACGCCGGGCACCGTCCACCAGGAAACCGACCCGGTGGCGGCGCCGAGAAAGACCAGGAACTCCCCGACGAAGCCGGCCGTTCCCGGAAGCCCGAGCGAGGACAGGCTGGCCAGGGTGAAGAAGGCGGCCACCGCCGGCATGGAGTGGGCGAAGCCGCCCATCCGGGCGATGGTCCGGGTGTGGGCGCGCTCGTAGACCAGCCCCACCAGCGCGAAGAAGAGCCCGGTCATGATGCCGTGGGCGAACATCTGGTAGACGGCGCCGTTCCAGCCGATGGGATTGAGCGTCGCCGCGCCGAGCATCACCACCCCCATGTGGCTCACCGAGGAGTAGGCGATGACGTACTTGAGGTCGGTCTGTGCCGATGCGCAGAGCGCGCCGTAGAGCACGTTGACCACCGCCACCGTGCCCACCAGCGGCGCCCAGGTGGCCGCCGCCTCGGGGAGGAGCACCATTCCCACCCGCATCACCCCGAAGGCCCCGAGCTTCATCAGCACCCCGGCGTGGAGCATGGAGACGGCGGTGGGGGCGGAGGCGTGCCCGTCCGGGGACCAGGTGTGGAAGGGGAAGACGCCGGCCAGCGTGCCGAAGCCGAGCCAGACCAGGGGGAAGACCAGGTTCTGGGTGGCCGGGGAGAAGCGGACCCGCTCCAGGGCCTGCAGGTCGAACGTCCCGGCCCCGGAGCGTGACCAGAGGATGAGCATCGCCACCAGGATGGCCGCCGACCCGATGAGCAGCATCAGGGTCAGCTTCATGGCCGCGTACTCCCGGGAGCCGACGGAGAAGCGGCGCCAGGCGAAGCCGAAGGGACCGGCGGGCGGAATCTCGTGGCTCGACCCCCAGATGCCGATGAGCAGGTACATGGGGAGGACGGCGATCTCGTAGAAGAGGAAGAAGACGAAGAGGTCCTGGGAGACGAAGACGCCGAACACGCCGGAGACGAGGACGAGGAGGAGGATGAAGAACTCCTTGTCCCGCCGCTCCACCGTCCAGCTGGCCAGCACGCCGGTGACGATGATCAACCCGGTGAGGAGCAGGAGCGGCACGCTCCAGCCATCGGCGGCGAGCTTGAGATGAATGCCCAGGGGCGGCACCAGCGGCAGGTCCTCGAGGAGCTGGAATCCGCCCCGCTGCTTGTCCCACGAGGCGGCCGCCGCCACCGCGCCGGCCAGCGAGACCGCCGCCCCGGCCAGCGCCACCCAGCGCGTCGTCCGCCGGGCCGACCGGGGCACGAGCAGGAGCACCGCCGCCGCCACCGCCGGCGCGGCCACCACCAGCGAGAGCAGGTGCCCGGTCATCGCCAGCCGCCCATCCAGGCAAGGAGGAGCGCCCCCACCATGACCGCGAAGACGTAGTCCCGCATCCGCCCGGTCTGCAGTGGCCGCACCACCGAGCCGGTCTCGAGCGTGCTCCAGCCGATGCCGTTCATCAGCCCGTCCACCAGGTAGCGGTCCACCCACCGGGCCAGGTCGGCCACCCGCACCAGGACCTGCCGGTAGAGCAAGACCCAGGTCCGGTCGACCAGGCTCGCCCGGTCCGCCCGCTCGAGGAGGGCGGCGAGCGGAGCCGGGCGCCCCTTCTGGAACAGGACCAGCGCCAGCCCGAGGCCGGCCAGGGCCAGGGCCGAGGCGAGCAGCGGCGTCAGCTCGACCAGGTGGAGGTGGTACTCGACACCCACCGAGCGCGCCAGCCACGCTCCGAGGAGCCCGGCCAGGACCGAGGGAACGGCGAGGAAGACCAGCGGCCCGGTCATCGAGGGGCCGGGCTCGTGCGCCTGGGCGGCCGCCGCGCAGGGCGGGCCGAAGAAGGCGCGCAACAGCGCCCGCCCCATGTACAGGGCGGTGACGAAGGCCGTCCCGAGGAGCAGGAGGTAGGGCAAGAGGCCCCCCCTCTCCCCGACCACGCCCAGGATCAGATCCTTGGAGGCGAAGCCGGCGAAGCCGGGCACCCCGGCCAGGGAGAGCGCGCCCACGGCGAAGACCACGGTGGTCAGCGGCATGCGCCGGCGGAGGCCGCCCATCTGGGAGAGCTCGTTGGAGTGGACGACATGGATGACGCTCCCCGCCGCCAGGAAGAGCAGCGCCTTGAAGAAGGCGTGCGTGCCGAGGTGGAAGAAGCCGGCGAAGGCCGAGCCGGCGCCGAGCGCCGCCACCATGAAGCCGAGCTGCGAGCAGGTGGAGAAGGCGAGCATGCGCTTGATGTCCGTCTGCACCAGGGCGAGCAGCGCGGCGAAGGCCGCCGTCCCGGCGCCCACCCAGAGCATCAGAGCCCGGGTGTGCGGCGCCTGGGCGAAGAGGGGGTCGGCCCGCACCAGGAGATAGACCCCGGCGGCGACCATGGTCGCGGCGTGGAGCAGCGCGGACACCGGCGTCGGCCCCTCCATGGCGTCCGGGAGCCAGACGTGGAGCGGGAACTGGGCCGACTTGCCGACCACGGCGACGAAGAGCAGCGCCGTCACCGCTCCGGCGATGGCCGGGCGGGCGGGGGCCGTCCACTCGAAGCTGCCGGTGGTGGCGAAGAGCAGGAGCAGGCCGAAGAGAAAGCCCATGTCGGCGAGCTTGGTCATCCAGAAGGCCTTCACCGCGGCCCGGGCGGCGCTCGGCCGGTCGAAGTGGAAGCCGATGAGCAGGTAGCTCGTCACCCCCACCAGCTCCCAGCCGGCGAAGGCCTGGATCAGGTTCGGAGCGAGGACGAGGAGGTTCATGCTGAAGAGGAAGAGCGCGTGGTAGGCGAAGTAGCGGCCGTAGCTCCTCGCCGTCTCGCCGTGCATGTAGGCCACCGAGTAGACCTGGACGGCGAGGGCGACGAAGGTGACCACCGCCAGCATGGGAACGGACACGCCGTCGAGCAGCACGCCCACCTCGGCCAGCACGCGTCCCCGGGCCTCGAGCCAGGGCACCGTCCAGCGGACCACCGGCGCTCCGCCCATCCGCCCGGCGAGCAGCAGGGCCACCGCCCCGAGGGCCGCGGTGCTCCCTCCCAGGGTCACCGCGGCCGCCGCCCCTCCGCGATGGCGCAGCGGGGGGACGACGACCAGCACCAGGGCCGCCAGCGCCGGAGCGAGGAGGGCCAGGAGGGCGAGCAGAACGTCCCCGGTCACCGCCTCGCCTCCCTGGCCAGGTCGAGCACGGTGTCTCCGTACCGGCGGTAGAGGAGCATCACCAGCGCCAGCCCCACCGCCACCTCGGAGACGGTGATCGCCAGGGCGAAGAGGACGAGCACCTCGCCCGGTCCTCCCCGCAGGGTGGCGAAGGCGACGAAGGCGATGTTGGCCGCGTTGGCCATCAGCTCGATGGAGAGCAGGAGGGCCACCGCGTGCCGGCGGGTGAGCACGCCGTAGATGCCGATGCTGAAGAGGACGGTGGCCAGCAGCAGCAGCTCCCGGAGCATCATCGGACCGGCCCCTCCTCGGCCAGCGCGGCCGCCATCCCGCGGCGCCCGGCGGTCGGGCCCGGGTCGCGCCGCCGGGCGAGCACCACCGCGCCGATGACCGCGGCCAGGAGGAGCACCGAGGTGACCTCGAAGGCGAGGAGGTACTCGTCGAGCAGGCTCCGGGCGAGCTCGGCGGTGGTCGGCGGCGGAGGAGGGGTGGGCCCGCCCAGGTCGGTGCGGAGGATGGCCCCACCGACCAGGGCCAGGAAGCCGAAGGAGACCAGGAGAGCCCGCACCGAGCCGGAGCGGTCGACCTCCACCACCGCGCCCGTGTGCCGCCCGGTGACCATGACCCCGAAGATCATCAGGGTCACCACCCCGCCCACGTAGGTCAGGACCTGCACGCCGGCCAGGAAGGGAGCGTCGAGGAGCGCGTAGAGGGCCGCCGTCCCGAGCAGCGCCAGCGCCAGCCAGAGGACGGCCCGCACCAGGTTCCGGCTGGCCACCACCAGGATGGCCGCCGCCAGCACCACCGCCGCGGCGAGAGCCCCTCCCAGGCTCGCGGTCATCCGCCCGCCCCCTCCCCGGGAGCCCCGGGCGGGACGGGCGCCGGCGGTGCGGGGGCCGCGGGCGCGGCCGGCGGAGCCGCGGCCGGAGCCGGCTTGGGGGGCCGGGGGGGCTCCTGCATCCCCATCAGCTTGGTGGCGTCGCCCCAGGCCCGGGCCTTCGACTTCTCGTTGGCGTAGAGCTTGGCCATGGTCAGCACCAGGTCTTCCCGGGCGTAGGTGGGCACCTCGGGCTCGCGGGTCATGACGATGGCGTCGGTGGGGCAGACCTGGACGCAGAGCTCGCAGAAGATGCAGGCCGACATGTCGAGCACGAAGTCGTCGGCGTAGCCGCGCTTCTTCCCGGTGATGGGCGACTCGCGCTTGCCTCCGAACTTGATGCTGATCACCTGCGACGGGCAGATGCGCTCGCACTGCAGGCATCCGATGCAGGCCTCGTCCCCGTCCGCGTCGTGGAGCAGGGCGAAGCTCGACCGGTAGCGCTCGGCGCGGGGCCGGATGACGTCCGGGAACTCCACCGTCGCCGCCGGGCGCAGCATGTTGGCCAGGGTCACCCGGAGCGCGCGCAAGCTGTCGGTCAGGTAGCCCATCCCGTGCTCAGCCCACGAACACCACCCACGCGCCGGTGGCTCCCACGAGCACGACGCTCGCCGGCACCAGGGTCCGCCAGCAGAGCCGCATCAGCTGGTCGGACCGGAAGCGCAGGAGCGACCAGCGGATCCAGTACACCGCGGCGAAGAGGAGGAGCGTCTTGGCCACCATCCAGTGGAGCCCGGGGCCGAACGGGCCCCCGTCCCACCCGCCCAGGAAGAGGGCCGCGGCCACCGCCGAGGCCACCAGCGTGTGGACGTACTCCGCCATGTAGAAGAGAGCGAACTTCATCCCCGTGTACTCGGTGGTCACCCCGGCCACCAGCTCGCTCTCCGCCTCGGGGATGTCGAAGGGAATGCGGTTCGACTCGGCGAGCATGGCCAGGAGGAAGATGACCGCCGCCGGGAGGCCGAGGAAGAACGGCCAGACGACGAACCAGTGGTGCTCGGACTGGACGCGGACGATGGTCCCGATGCGCAGCGAGCCGGCGAGGATGACCGGCACCATGGCCGCCAGGAGGAGCGGCACCCCGTAGGAGATGGACTGGGCCACGGCGCGCATCCCGCCGAGCAGCGCCAGCTTGTTGTTGCTCGCCCAGCCGGCGGTGAACACCGGCAGGACGGTGAGCGCCCCGAGGGCGAGCACGTAGACCACGCCCACGTCGAGGTCGGCGGCCACCACCGTGGGCGAGAAGGGCACCGCCGCCGCCACGGCGATGGCGCACACCACGGCCACCGGAGGGGCGAGGTTGAACAGCGCCGAGTCCGCCTTGGCCGGGATGATGTCCTCCTTCTGGAGCAGCTTGAGGACGTCGGCGATGGGCTGGAGCAGCCCCGAGGGCCCGACCATGGTCGGACCGAGCCGGGTCTGCATCCGGGCGGCCAGCTTCCGCTCGAACCAGAGGGAGAAGGCGGTCACGGTCATGAGCACGGTGACGATGACCGCTCCGTACAGGCCGCCGTGGACGAAGCTGCTCACCGGTCCACCTCGCCCATGATCGGGTCGAGCGAGCCGAGGATGGCCACCGCGTCGCTCACCGTCGCCCCGGGCAGGATGTAGGGCAGCGCCGAGAGGGCATGCAGGCTCGGGGGACGGAGCTTGAGCCGGTAGGGCAGGTGCGATCCGTCGGAGATGAGGTAGCTCCCCAGCTCGCCCCGGGGCGTCTCGATGGCCACGTAGACCTGGCCGGGGGGAATCTTCGTCTGCACCGGGACCTTGATCGGCTTGCCGCTGTTGATCGGCCCGGCCGGCACGTTGTCCACCATCTCCCGCACCAGCCGGACGCTCTCCCGCACCTCCCCCAGGCGGACCTGCGCCCGGGCCAGGCAGTCGCCGCCGGTGCCGGTCACCACCTTCACCGCCACCTCGTCGTAGGCGTGGAAGGGCGCGTCCCGGCGGAGGTCGTGGTTGACGCCGCAGGCCCGGAGGATGGGGCCGGTCACCCCCAGCTCGAGGGCCAGCTCCGCGTCGAGCACCCCCACCCCGCGGGTCCGGGCGAGGAAGATACGGTTCTCCAGGGTCATCCGCTCGTACTCGCCGATGCGCCGGTCGATGATGTCCATCGCCGCGTGGACCTTGGCGCTCCACCCCGCCGGGAGGTCGTGCCGGTTTCCTCCGATGGTGTGGGTGTTGTAGTGGAAGCGCGCGCCGCTGACCTCCTCGAACAGGTCGAGGATCAGCTCGCGCTCCCGGAAGCAGTGGATGAAGACGGTGGAGCCGCCCCCCAGCGCCCCGCCCAGGTCGAGGGCGAAGGTTCCCAGCCAGAGCAGGTGCGAGGCGATGCGCTGGAGCTCGGCGAAGAGCGTCCGCATCCAGCGCGCCCGGCGCGGGACCTCGAGGTTGAGCGCCTTCTCGAAGACCATGTTCAGCGCCTGCTCGTTGGTCATCGGCGCCACGTAGTCGTTCTTGTCCACGATGGGGGTGATCTGCACGTAGGCCAGCGACTCGCACAGCTTCTCCACCGCGCGGTGGAGGAAGCCCACGTGGGGCACCGCCTTGACGATGATCTCCCCGTCCAGGGTGAGGTCCATCCGGAACACGCCATGCGTCGACGGGTGCTGCGGCCCGAAGTGGAGGAGCATCAGCTCCGCCTCCGGATCGTAGCGGTCGATGGGCAGGTGCGGGTCGACGCGCCGGCTGACCTGGACGGTGCGCATCGGCCTCACCTCCAGGGGGCGGCAGCGGTGTCGGCGGCGAAGTCCCGGCGCAGCGGATGGCCGGTGTAGTTCTCCGGCATCATCAGCCGGCGGAGGTCGGGGTGGCCGGCGAAGACCACCCCCACCAGGTCGTACTGCTCGCGCTCCTGCCAGTCCGCGCCGGCGAACAGGCCGCTCAGCGAGGGAACCGGCTGCCCCACCACCTGCCGGACCGACCAGGTGGCCAGCCGCGAGCCCGGCCCCACCGTGCGCAGGAGCGTGGTCACCTCGTGGTGCTCCACCTCGGCCGGGTCCTTCCCGGGCCGGCCCGTCCCGGGCAGCCAGTGGGTGGCCACGATGGAGACCAGCTGCCGGTAGCCGAGGGCCTTCAGGCGGCCGGCCAGCTCGAGGTGGCGCTCCACCGGCAAGAGCGGGGGCCCGTGCTTCTCGGCGGCCGCCGCCCCCAGCTCGGCGAGGAGCGCGGCCAGGTCCGGGGCGACGGAGGGAGCGAGGGGCGCCGGAGCAGGCTCGACCGGCACCGAGACGGGCGGCACCGGCTCGAGGTCGGTGGCATTCTCGGCCGAGCTCACCTGCGCCTCGTCCAGCTCCCGGGTGCGCGCCTGGTCCACCAGGCGGGGGATGGAGGGCTTGGTGATGCGGAGGAGATCCGGATTCGGCTCGGTGATCTTCAGCCCCCGGCGCGCGGCCCGGACCTTCTCCTGGAGCCGGAGGAACCCGTGCATCAGGGCCTCCGGGTTGGGCGGGCAGCCGGGGACGTAGACGTCCACCGGGACGAAGGTATCCACGCCGGGCACCACCGAGTAGAGGTTGCGGTAAAAGTCGCCGGAGATGGCGCAGGAGCCCATGGCGATGCACCACTTGGGCTCGGGCATCTGGTCCCACACCTTCTTCACCCGGGGGGCCATCTTCACGGTGATCGTCCCGGCCACGACCATCACGTCCGCCTGCCGCGGCGTGGCGCGGACGATGCTCCCCATCCGGTCGATGTCCACCCGGGAGGCGGCAGTGGCCATGAGCTCGATGCCGCAGCAGCTGGTGGCCATGGGGAAGATCCACAGCGCGTTGGTCATCCCCCAGGTCAGAACATGGTCGAGCGCCACGGTGGCCACCGTCAGGCCGGGGGCCTGCAGCAGCACCTGGTAGAGCGGATGCTCGAAGTTGCCGCCCTGGTCGACGGTGCCCGGCCGGGTCACATCCACTCCAGCGCCCCCTTCCGGATCCCCCACACCCAGCCGAGCATGAGGACGCCGACGAAGGTGACCACCGCCCACAGGCCCCCCGGGCCGAGCTCCCGGGTGATCACCCCCCAGGGCAGCACCAGCGCCGCCTCGATGTCGAAGAGGACGAAGAAGAGGGCCACCACGTAGTACCGGGCGTGGAAGCGCACCCAGGCCAGGCCGGTGGGCGTCTCGCCGCACTCGTAGGTCTCCCACTTCAGCCGCGAGCTGGACCGGGCCCGTACCCGGAGGAGGCGGGCGCCGAGCAGGAGGCTGGCGGCCACCGCCAGGGAGACGAGGAGGAAGGCGAGGAGCGCGGGACCGTGGGCCATCGGTGTTGGGGTGGATCCTTACCTCAGAAGGCTCACTGGGCGACCGGATCGTCGCTGTAGGCCTCGTCCCTCCCGCCGGGCTCGCCGGCCAGGCGGGCGATTTCGGCCCTGACCAGGTCCTGGTGCTCCACCTCCTCGTCGCGCAGCTCCCCGAAGAGCTTGCGGACCTCGGTGCTCTCGAGGAGGGGGATGGCGCGGACGAAGAAGGCATAGGCCTTCTCCTCGCCGGAGAGGGCCGCCTCGAGAGCCTCCCGCACGCTCATGAAGGCCCGGGCGGCATCGTACTCCGGGGCCTCGACGTCGAAGATGCGCTCCCGCATCGGCTGCGGCCGCTCCCCGGGGAAGAGCGCCTCCCGCCGCTCGGCCAGCTGCGAGCGGTGGATCTCCTCGATGCGCGCCATGTGCTCGAAGAAGCGAGCGGCCTCGGCGGTGTGGTGGGCGGTGAGCTGCTCGGCGAACTCCCGGTAGCGGTCCCGCGCCTCCTCCTCGATGGCGATGGCCAGGTCGAGCGCCTCCCGGAGCGAGAGCCTGGCGAACTCGATTCCCTGGGTGGCAGCCACGTTCTCCTCCCGCCTCATGGTTTGAGGAACCGGTCGAGCACCCGCTCGCGCGGGCGCCGCTCCCGGGCCAGCTCCGACTGGCGGGTCCGGACCAGCGCGTCGTAGGTCGGCGGGGGGCTCGGATTCCGGTAGAAGACCCCGGTGTAGAGCTCGGTTCCGTAGGCCCGCGCCAGGTCCAGGGCCCGGAGCTGGTTCCCCGGGTCGTGGCCCAGGCCGGCCAGGGGCTTCATCCGCGCCTTGTGGGCGCGCAGCTGCTGGTCCTCCTCCCCGAAGGTGACGCAGGGGGACTGGATGTTGACGAAGGAGAACCCCGGGTAGCGCAGCGCCTCCTCGATGAGCGAGGTCATCCCGGGCATGTCCGCCGGCGTCGCCTGGGCGACGAACCCGGCGCCGTAGGCGAGCACGTAGAGGAGGGGGTTGATCGGCTCCTCCAGGCTCCCGAAGGGCGAGGTGACGGTGGTCAGCCCCCTGGGCGAGGTCGGCGAGAGCTGCCCCTTGGTCAAACCGTAGACCTGGTTGTCCATGACCAGGTAGGTGAGGTCGATGTTGCGGCGGATGGCGTGCGCCACGTGCCCTCCGCCGATGGAGAAGCCGTCCCCGTCTCCGCCGGCGACGATGACCAGGAGGTCGGGGTTGGCCAGCTTCACGCCCTGGGCGATGGGCAGGGCCCGGCCATGCACGCTGTTGAACCCGTAGGCGGTGGTGTACCCGGGGATGCGGCTCGAGCAGCCGATGCCGGAGATGAAGGCGATCTCGTGGGGCTCCCGCCCGAGCGCGGCCAGCGCCCGGTAGAGCGACTGGAGGACGCCGTAGTCTCCGCACCCCGGGCACCAGATGGGCTTGAGCTCGCTCTTGTAGTCCTTGGCCTGGAGCGCGGGGCGCGCCGGCGGCGCCGGGACGACCGGGGCCTCGAGGCTCACGCCACACCTCCCTCGACGGCGAGCGCCGCCAGGGCGTCCGCCACCTCGGCGGGGCGGAAGGGATTGGCGCCGCTGCGGGCAAACGGGCGGACCCCCGGCGGCACGTCCACGAACATGCGCAGGATGCGGTAGAGCTGGCCCTGGTAGGAGAGCTCCACCACCAGCCCGGCCCGCACCGAGGCGAAGAACTCCCGGTAGACCTGTTCCGCCACCGGGTAGACCAGGGTGGGGATGAGCAGCTTCACCTCCAGGCCGCGCCCGCGGGCCAGCTCCACCGCCTCGCGCGCCACACCCGCCGAGCTTCCCCAGCTCACCACTCCCAGGGCCGCCCCCGGGCTGCCCACCACCTGGAACAGGTCGCGGCGCTCGAGAAGCGGGGCCAGCTTCCGGAAGCGCTTCTCGTTCATCCGCTGGTGCATCGCCCCGCTGGCGGTCGGGTCGCCGCGCTCGTTGTGCTCGATGCCGGCGCCGAGGTAGTTGCCGCCGCGCAGCCCGGGATGGCTGACCGGGCTGATGCCCGACGGGGTGAAGGCGAATCGCTGGTAGCCCTCGAGCTCGGCGCCGGCGGGCACGCGGCGGTGCTCGAGCGTGAAGCGCCCGGTGTCCACCGGGTCCACCGTCTCCTTGCGCTGGGCGATCTCCTGGTCGGAGAGGAGGATGACCGGCGTCTGGTAGCGTTCGGCCAGGTTGAAGGCCTCCACCGTCACGCCGAAGGTGTCCGCCACCGAGGTCGGCGCCAGCACCGGCCGGAGCACGTCCCCGTGCGCGGAGAAGGCCGCCTGGAAGAGGTCCGCCTGCTCGGGCTTGGTGGGGATGCCGGTGGAGGGTCCACCGCGCTGCACATCGAGCACCACCAGCGGCAACTCGGCGATGGTGGCCAGCCCGAGGATCTCCGTCTTCAGGGACAGCCCGGGGCCCGAGGTGGCGGTCATCGCCTTCTTGCCGGCGAAGGAGGCACCGAGCGCCGCCCCCACCCCGCTGATCTCGTCCTCGGCCTGGAGCACGACCCCGCCGTGCTGCCACAGCTCCCGGGAGAGGGTCTGCATCACCTCGGTGGAGGGCGTGATCGGGTATCCGCCGAAGAACTCGCACCCGGCGAAGATGGCCCCCGCGGCGCACAGGTCGTTCCCGTCGCAGAGCATGCGCGGCGCGCTGGCCGGGGCAGAGGTCAGCCGGCGGGGCCGGACGAGCGGATTCTCCCGGGCGCGCTCCAGGCCGCTGGCCAGCGCCCGCTCGTTGGCCTCGTACAGCCCGGCCCCCTTGCCGCCGAACTTCTTCTTCAGGCCGCGGAGCAGCGCCTCCGGGGAGAGGCCGAGCCACCCGGCGAGGAGTCCGAGCACCACGCTCGTCTTGGCCTTGTCCGTCCCGGCCGCCTTCTTCGCCATCTCGGTGATGGGGACGGCGAGGATCCGGTCCTGGGCCAGACCTCGCGTGGCGTCGACCTCGGGCGGCGGCCCGGCCTTCTCCTCGTGGATGACCAGCGTCTCGGCCCCGAGCGGGAGCTCGGCGCCGAAGCGGAAGAAGTCCTCCCAGTTCAGCGCCACCGCCACGTCGAGCGTTCCCCCGGGGTTGAGGACCCGGCGGCAGGAGAGCCGGACCCGGCAGGACGACTCGCCGCCGCGGATCTGCGAGCCGAAGCTCTTGGTCATCATCGCCTGGTAGCCCTCGGCTGCCGCGGCGGCGAGCAGCGACTCGCCGGCGCTGACCACGCCGTCCCCGCCGGACCCGGCCATTCCCACCACCAGGTCGTCCACCGAGCCGTCCAGACGTGCGCGGTCGGTGTCCCGATGCGCAAAGCTTGCGGCCTCGCCGGCCCTCGCCGGGGACGTCTCGTTTCCTGTGCCAGTTGGTCTGGAAGGTCCCATCGCTCGTGCGGTGCCGCGCGGGCACTTGCACAAGCCATGCGCAGCTGCCCCCCGCGGGCCGCCTTCGCCGGGCGCGTCACCGCCTCGATTCTTCCTCGCGCTGCAGGACCCTGGCCCGCTCCGCCTCCTCCTCGGAGGCGAGCCGGTAGGCGATGTAGTACTTGAGGATGTTGGCCACGTAGGTGACCGTCTCCCGGCCAATCTTCTCCGCCGCGACGTACTCCACGTTCTTGAACCAGCGGTTGGGATCGAGCCCGCGCGCTTTTGCCTCCCGCCGCAGCTCGTGGATTCGCCCCGGACCGGCGTTGTAGGCGGCGAAGGCGAAGAAGGCCCTGACCAGCGGGTCCATCGGCTCGTGCCCGAAGTAGCTACCCTCGAGGTAGCGCAGGTACTTCACGCCGGCGTGGCCCGGTCCCCTGCTCGTAGCGCCGGACGAGCACGTTGCCGAACTCCGTCCCCTGCCGGTGACCACGGACGAAGGCGTCGACCGCCGCCTTGAGCTGGGGGCTGTCCTTGCGGAGCATCCAGCCGAGCTCGTTGCCGGTGCTCACCGCCACCTCGGGCTCGAAGACGAGCTTCGGAAACAGGTCCCTCCAGAGGCGGGCCTTGAAGCCGTCCACCACGGTGAGCGGGACGAGCCCGGCGTTGACCATCTCTAGGATGTCCTCGTCCTCCAGCTCCTCGGGCACGGCGACCAGCCGCAGCGCCGCCCGGCCCTGCTCGACGAATCTCCGGTTCAGGTCCTCGAGCTGCTCCCAGGCGGCCGAGCTCCCGTGCACTGCCCGGCCGGCCGGCTCACCCGGGGCGCCCCCGGTCCGCTCACCGCCATCTCGCTCACGCCCCCGTAGAGCGGCAGGGAGAAGTCCACCTGCTTCTCGCGACCGGGGGTGATGGTCAGCCCGGCAGCCGCCAGGTCGCCCTTCCCCTCGAGGAGCGCGGGGATGATCTCCCCGCGCGAGACGGGGACGAAGACGATGGTGAGCCTCGGCACCGGGTTGTGGAGGCCCTGGTTGATCTCCTCCTCGAAGGCCCTGAGCGCCTCGTAGCTCGCGCCACCCTGCTTCCCGCGGTCCACGAAGTAGAAGGTCCGGCTGTAGACCACCAGGGCGCGGACGAAGCCCCGCTTCCTCATCGCCTCGAGGTCGCCCTTCCACGGGCGGAGGAGCTCGGGAACCTGGTCTCCGGCCGGTGGGACCTGAGCCCGGGCCGTGTCCGGGAGGGTGGCGAGCAGCGAGGCGGCAGCGAGCAACCACACGCCCCGCCGCGGCGCGGGGGCGATACGTTGGCCGAGCACCGGCCGGAGCATTCACGCCGGGGCGGCAGCGGCATGTCCCATGCAGCTCGCGCCGCACATTGACGATGGGAGAGGTGTGCCATGGCGACCACCAAGCGAGCATCGAGGAGCCGAGCCCCGGCCAAGCCGGCGCGGTCCGCCTGGGTCTTTCGCTTCGACCAGTTCGACCTCGCCCGCCGCCACGCCAGCACCTGGGACGGATTGCGCGGGCTGCTCGGCGGCAAGGGGGCGAACCTGGCCGAGATGACGCGCATCGGCCTGCCCGTTCCGCCCGGCTTCACGGTGACCACCGACGCCTGCCGGGCCTTCCTCGCCGGCGGGGAATGGCCGAGGGGGCTCTGGGAGCAGGAGCTTCAAGCTCTGGCCGCGCTCGAGGAACGCACCGGGAAAACCTTCGGGGACCCCGGCCATCCGCTCCTCGTCTCCTGCCGTTCGGGGGCCAAGTTCTCCATGCCGGGGATGATGGACACGGTGCTCAACATCGGCCTCAACGAGCGGACGGTGGAGGGCCTGGCCCGCCTCACCGGCGACCCGCGCTTCGCCTGGGACTCCTACCGGCGCCTGGTGCAGATGTTCGGCTCGGTGGTGCTGGGAGTTCCGGACGAGCCGTTCGAGGAGAAGCTCGCCGCCTGGCGCAAGAAGCGGGGCGTGGAGAACGACGCCGAGCTGGAGGCAGCCGACCTCGAGGAGATCGCCGCCACCTTCCAGGGCCTGGTGCAGAAGCATTCCGGGCGCGCCTTCCCCTCCGATCCCCAGGAACAGCTCCGGCTGGCCACCGAGGCGGTCTTCCGCTCCTGGAAGGGGAAGCGCGCTCAGGACTACCGGAAGGCGGCCGGCATCCCCGATGACCTGGGGACGGCGGTGAACATCGTGGTCATGGTCTTCGGGAACATGGGGGCGGACTCGGCCACCGGAGTGGCCACCACCCGCAACGTCTCCACCGGCGAGCGCGAGCTGGAGGGCGACTACCTGATCAACGCCCAGGGCGAGGACGTGGTGGCCGGAACCCGGACCACGAGGCCCATCGCCGGGCTGCGCGAGGAGATGCCGGACGCCTTCGCCGAGCTCTCCCGCATCGCCCACCGGCTGGAGCGGCACTACCGCAACGTCCAGGACATCGAGTTCACCATCGAGCGGGGAACGCTGTGGATGCTGCAGACCCGCGACGCCAAGCGGACCGCCCGCGCCGCGGTGCGCATCGCCGTGGAAATGGCCAGGGAGCGCCTCATCAGCCGCGAGGAGGCGGTGGCCCGCGTCGAGCCGGGGCACATCGACCTTTTCCTCCATCCGCAGTTCGACCCCGAGGCGATGCGGGCCGCGCGGGCCGACGGCCGCCTGGTGGCCTCCGGGCTCAACGTCTCACCGGGGGCGGCCACCGGACAGCTGGCCTTCGACGCCGACACCGCCGAGCGATGGTCCAAGGAGAAGCGCGAGGTGATCATGATCCGCGCCGAGACCAAGCCGGACGACGTGCACGGGCTGCTCGCCGCCCGCGGGGTGCTCACCAGCCGGGGGGGCCGGACCAGCCATGCTGCCCTGGTGGCGCGCCAGTTCGGAAAGCCGGCGGTGGTCGGCGTCCTCGCCCTGGACATCGACCCCGAGCGGCGGGTGGCGGAGGTGAAGCGCTCCGGGGTGACGCTCGCCGAGGGGGACTGGGTCTCCATCGACGGGACCACGGGCGAGGTCTTCCGCGGGAAGCTCCCCACCCAGCTCCCCTCGCTCGACGATCCCCACCTGCTCGAGCTCCTCGGCTGGGCCGACCGGTTCCGCCGCCTCGAGGTGTGGGCCAACGCCGACTACCCGCGGGACGCCGAGCGCGCGCGCACCCTGGGGGCCCAGGGGATCGGCCTCTGCCGCACCGAGCACATGTTCTTCGAGACCGAGCGGTTGCCCCTGGTCCAGAAGCTCATCCTCTCGGGGACTGCCGCCGAGCGGGCTCCGCTCCTGGCCCAGCTCCTCCCGCTCCAGCGGGCCGACTTCCAGGGACTGTTCCGGGCCATGGAGGGCAAGCCGGTCATCATCCGGCTCATCGACCCTCCGCTGCACGAGTTCCTGCCGGCCCACGACGAGCTCCTCCACGCGGTGGCCGAGCTGGAGACGCGCATCCGCCTCCGGGACGGAAACGACGACGAGCTCCAGCGCGAGCTGCGCACCAAGCGGACGCTGCTCACCGCGGTGCAGGCGCTGCAGGAGCAGAACCCGATGCTCGGGCTGCGCGGCGTGCGGCTGGGGATTCACATGCCCGAGCTGGTGACGATGCAGGTCCGGGCCATCTTCGAGGCCGCCTGCAACTGCCAGGCGGAGGGCGTCAAGGTGCATCCGAAGATCATGATTCCGCTCATCGCCCACAGCAACGAGCTGAAGATGGAGCAGGGCATGCTCGAGGCGGCCGCCCGGCAGGTGATGACCGAGCGGCGGCAGATCATCGGCTACGAGTTCGGGACGATGATCGAGGTGCCCCGGGCGGCGCTCACCGCCGATCAGATCGCCGTCTACGCGCAGTTCTTCTCCTTCGGCACCAACGACCTCACCCAGACCACCTTCGGCATCTCCCGCGACGACGCCGAGACCGGCTTCCTGGTCGAGTACCTCCAGAAGGGGGTCTTCGCGGAAAACCCGTTCGCCACGCTCGACGAGCGCGGCGTGGGCCAGCTCATGGCCACCGCCGTCCGGCTCGGGCGCTCGACGCGACCCCGGATGAACATCGGCATCTGCGGGGAGCACGGCGGAGACCCGAAGAGCATCGCCCTCTGCCACCGGCTGGGCCTGAACTACGTCTCCTGCTCCCCCTTCCGGGTGCCGGCGGCGCGCCTGGCCGCGGCCCACGCCGCCCTGGCCGAACGGCCCCGCAGCGCCAGGCGGCCGGGCAGCCGGCGGAACCGCGGTTGACCGGAGCGGACCGGGCGCAGTAGCCCTGCCTGCCCCAACCCCCGCCTCCCGAAAGAGGAGCCTGCCATGGCCAAGGTCAAGCCCATCCCGGAGGGATTGCACTCGCTGACACCGTCGCTCACCGTGGAGGGCGCCGCCGAGGCGATCGAGTTCTACAAACGGGCCTTCGGCGCCGTCGAGCACGGCCGGGCCCCCGACCCGACGGGGAAGAAGATCTGGCACGCCCAGCTCCGCATCGGGGACTCGGCCCTCTTCATCAACGACGCGTCCCCGGAGCTCGGCTCGGTGGCCAAGGCGTCGAAGCTCTGGATCTACTCGGCCGGCGTGGACGCCGCCTTCAAGCGCGCCACCGAGGCCGGGGCCAAGCCGGCCATGCCGCCGGCGGACATGTTCTGGGGCGACCGGATGGCCCAGGTCATCGACCGCTGGGGCAACGAGTGGTTCCTGGCGGAGCGCATCAAGGACATGACCCCGGCGGAGATGCAGAAGGCCCAGGAGACGTTCGTCGCCGGCATGAAGAAGAAGTGAGCCTCCCCTTCCATCACGCCTTCGCGGTGAGGGACCTGGCCTCGACCCGGGCCTTCTACGGCGGGCTGCTCGGCTGCCGGGAGGGCCGGTCCACCGAGACGTGGGTGGACTTCGACTTCTTCGGGAACCAGATCTCCGCCCACCTCGGAGCCGCCGCTTCCCCGGCCGCGGTGGGCCACGTCGACGGCGTGGAGGTTCCCATCCCTCACACCGGGGCCCTGCTCGGCTGGGAGGAGTTCCAGGCCGTCGCCGCCCGTCTCGAGGGCGCCGGGGTGAGCTTCCTCATCCCTCCCTCGGTGCGCTACCGCGGTCGCCCCGAGGAGCAGGCGACGATGTTCTTCCTCGACCCGAGCGGGAACGCGCTCGAGCTCAAGGCCTTCCGGAACCCTTCCACCGTCTTCTCCCGATGACCGACGACGTGGTGGTGGTCGGCGGCGGCGTGGTGGGCGCCAGCGTCGCCTACCACCTGGCCCGGGCCGGCGTGCCGCGGGTGACGGTGGTCGACCGCGGAGGGAGCACCACCGCCCGGGCCACCGGCGGTTTCCGCATCCAGTTCGCCACCGAGGTCAACGTCCGGCTCTCGCTCCTCTCCCGGGCCAAGCTGCTCCGATTCGCCGAGGAGACCGGCGTGGACCCGGGCTACCAGCCGCACGGGTACCTCTTCGTCGCCGGGACGGAGGCCAACCTGGACCGGCTCCGCGAGGCGATGGCCGTCCAGCGGAGCGCTGGACACCGCGAGGCACGGGAACTGTCCCGCGACGAGGTCCTGGCCTGCAACCCGGCGCTCGCGCCGGAGGGACTGCTCGGGGGGGCCTTCTCTCCCAGCGACGGATTCCTCCGGCCCACCGAGATCCAGCGCGGCTACCGCGAGGCGGCGGCCCGCCTCGGCGTCCGCTTCCTCGAGACCCCGGTGCGAGGGCTGCGCCGCCAGGGCGCGCGGCTCACCGCCGTGGAGACCCCCGGAGGAGCTCTTCCCTGCGGAACGGTGGTCAACGCCGCCGGTCCCTGGGCGGCCGAGGTGGCCCGGATGGCGGGGGCCGAGGTTCCGGTCACGCCGCTCCGCCGCCAGGTGGCGGTGACCGAGCCCACCGAAGCGCTCCCGGCCACGATGCCGATGACCATCTTCCCGGACGGCTTTCATCTCCGGGTCCGGGACGGTCAGGTGCTCCTCCTCCACCCCAGCCCTCCGGCCGAGGACCCCTACGACGTCTCCGTGGATCCACTCTGGCTCGATTCGGTGCTGGCCACGGCACGTGCCCGCATCCCGGCTCTCCGGGCGGTGCGCGTCGCCTCCGCCCACGCCGGGCTGTACGAGATGACCCCCGACGAGCATGCGCTCCTCGGCCCGGCTCTCTCCGTGGAGAATCTCTTCCTGGTCAATGGGTCCTCGGGCCACGGCGTGATGCACTCCCCGGCGCTCGGCCAGCTCGCGGCGGAGATGCTGGCCGAGGGGCGGGCGCGAGCGCTCGACGTCTCGGCGCTCCATCCCGGGCGATTCGGCGAGGGGCGGGCGAATCCCGTCCGCCGCCTGCTCTGAGCAGCCTCCTAGCCCTCGCGCAGGCGCCGGTCGGGGGCGGGGGCATCGCGGGCCACCTGCTCCAGGGCATCGGCGATGGCGTCGATCTCCGCGCCGAGCTGGGCCACCCCCTTCTCCAGCTCGACCGGCGGCAGCGTGGCGGCGCCGGCGCCGGCAGAGCGCAGGCGGACGAACTGCGAGGCGAGGCCCTCCAGCGTGTAGACGAGCCGGGTCTGCTCCGCCTGGAGTCGGTCCGCTCCGAGGCGGAGCAGCTCGCGCTGCCGGCGCTGCGCGTCGATGGCCGCCACCGCGCCCTCGAGCGAGCGGCGGATGAGCTCGTCGGGCTCGGCCGCGATGCGCGCCTCGAGGCGCCCGCGCTCCTCCTCCAGCCTGCCCACCGCCGCCGGGTCGACCTCGGCCCGCAGGGTGCGCTCCCGGCGGACGAGGTCCTCGCAGGTCCGGCGGAGCGAGGCGATGGTCGCCTCGGAGGCGCCGAGGAAGGAGCGAACCTGGGCCGGCGCCGCCCGCAGCTCGGCCGCCAGCCGGTCGCACACCGTCGCCACTCGCGCCGCGGCTGGATCCGGAGCGGGAGCCGGCGGCGGCAGGGGTGTCATCCCGAAGAGCTCCTTCAGCCACCCGGAGGAGTAGGTGGCCCCGGGGCGGAGGCGCGTCCCGGCAGGCACCCGGACGCCCCGCCCCACGGTGGCGCCCATCCCCACCACCGAGCGCTCCCCGACCACGGCATCGGAGCGGACCGTGGCGCCCCAGGAGATCAGCGCCCCACTCTCGACGACCGCCCGCGCCCCCACCGTGGCGCCCATGCCCACCCGGGCCCCCGAGCGGACGATGGCCCCGGAGCGGAGCGTGGCTCCCATCTCCACCACCGCGCCGGGCTCGACGATGGCGTCCGGGGCGATGGTGGCGCCCATCCCGATGTGCGGGGGGGCGTCCGGGGAAGGAGCGGGAGACAGCCTCCGGGCGACGAGCCATGCTCCGCCCAGCCCGAAGCCTGCGGCGAGCGGGAGGAAGATGCCGCTGCCGGTGGCGGCCAGCAGGCCGACGAAGAGCGCCGACATCCCGAGCAGCGCCGTGCCCGCCTTCCACCCTGGCCGAGCCCGGGGCCGGGCCGGCGCAATCTCCCAGGGCGCGACCCGCGCGAGCGCATCGCTCACCCGCGCCAGGCTGCGCTCCAGCGACCCCTCCGGTCCGCCCATCTCAGAAGCCAAGTGCTCCTCCGGTCCCGAGCCCAGCGGACACCCCGGGGTGGCTGTTTCTAGCGCACCGCTCTCCCGGCCCGCATGCGCTAGACGCGCGAGGGGCCGGATGGCGGCGAGGGCTCGGACGGGAGCCGGGCGTCGCTTCGCGCCTTCAGCCGGCGGATGTCCTCCTCCATCTCGGCCAGGCGGCGCTCGAGGGGGCTCCCGCCGGGCGGCGCACGCAGCCGGGCCCAGTCCTCGAGGAGGGGACGGACACCGATGCGGAGGGTGGCGGTGAGGGCGCCGAGGAAGATGGAGGACGCGAGCACCGCCCCCACCACCAGCTCCGTGATTTCACCGGCGGAGAATCCCAGGGCGACACCTCCCGGGTCCTCTCGGCTACGAAGCCGCCCGCCGTCGATTGCGCCGCAGAGACGGCACCTGCTCACCCAGGTGACACCTGCCGGCGGCCTCCGGTGGGCGGGTCGCGCCTCACCCGCTCGCCGTCGACCGATGGACCGTGCCAGTCTCGCCTTCTCGGGATGGCGACGGCTCGAACACGCAACGGGCAGCTTCTCCTGGTCGTGGACGACCAGCCGTTCTTCACCGCCTTCCTTCAGGACAAGCTCACCGGGCTGGGCTACGGGGTGGTCACCGCCCGCGACGCGTCCGAGGCGCTGTCCTTCATCAAGCAGGTCGGTCCACCGCTGGTCATCGTGCTGGATCTCATGATGCCCCGCGTGAGCGGGCAGGAGCTCCTGCGTCACCTCGCCGAGAGCGAGCACGCGCGCGGGATCCGCGTGGTGCTGGTGTCGGCGAGCCACGCGGTCCAGGCGGCGGCCGCGGGAAGCCCTCTGGTGGTGGGGCGGCTCCAGAAGCCCGTCGATTTCGGCGAGGTGGCCCGGCTGGTCCAGCTCGCGGCCCGCGATCTCGGCGGCACCCGCGACGCGCGACCGTCCTGAGCGCAGCTGTCCGGGGCTAGCGGTGCCCGCCGCCGCCGTGGCCGCCGCCGCCGAAACCACCACCGTGCCCGCCGAACCCACCCCCGGCGTGCCCGGAGAAGCCGCTGCTCACGTGGCCCGAGAAGCTCCCGGAGGGACGCGCGGCGAACCCGCCTCCGCGGTAGCCGCCGAAGCTGCCCGAGACGCGAGGGGGCATGCTGCCAGGCGCCTGGTAGCCTCCTCGGAAGGCCATCGAGCCGGGCCGGGACATTCCATAGGCTGCGCTCGGCGGACGCCCTCCCCAGCCGGCGGCAGGCGGACGAGGTGCCCCCGTTGCCGGGCGCGGTCCGGCGACGGTGGCTCCCGCCCCGTGCGGAGCGGCCGGGTGGTAGGGCGGCGCAGAAGCGGTGTGCCAGTGGCCCCCGTGCCAGTACCCGCCGCCGTACCAACCTCCGTAGCGGCCGGCGTACCCGTACCAGTGCCCGTAGCCGTACCCGTACCAGCCGTATCCCCAGGGACCGTAGGCGCCCCAGTAAGGCATCGGGCCCCAGCCCCAGACCCACGGCGCGACCAGCCAGCACCAGCCGACGCTCGGGTAGTAGGCATACATGTCCGGGGTCCCGCCGCTCGGCGGAAGGTAGGTGTAGCCGTTCCCATACGGCATCCACAGCCAGCCGTACTGCGCGGTGTAGACCCACTGGCCCGCGGGCGCCGCAGACTGCTCGGCGACCGCCGCCGGCTGCTCATCCGGAGCGGGAGGAATCTCGGCAGGCGGCGGGGGGATGGCGTCCGTGGGCGCAGGACCCGGCGGCTGGACCGACTGGACTTCGGACGTGTCCCACTGCGCAGGCTCCCCGGCCGCCCGTGCGGCGAGAGGCGCGAGAAGCAAGGCTGCGAGGACCGTCCGCATCATGGCCATTAGACGGTCGAGCCTGGCCGTTGTTCAAGCCACCCCCGGGGTCCGGGCCACCCTCCCCCGGCGCCACGGAGAGGGGCGCTATCCTCGGTGGGTGAATCCGCATTGGGCCGTGCCGGTGCTGCTCGCCGCCCAGGCCGCCGGGGCCACCAGCTATCCAGTCGGTCCAACCAGGGCGTACTCGTCGCCGTGCGCGCTTGTCAGCCAGGTTGGCCTCCTCCCGGGGGACGTGGTGGAAGTGGATCCGGGGACCTACGTCGACGCCTGCCAGCTCACCGCCTCCGGCACCGCTGCGGCGCCGATCGTCCTCAGGGGCCTGCCCGGTCCGATGCCGGTGTTCGATGCCACTGGAGTCGACCTCTCCGGGGTCGGCTCCATCCCCCGCGCCATCTTCCAGTTCACCGGGGGGAGCTACTGGGTGGTCCAGCACCTGGAGCTGAAGAACGCGTCCAATTCCTCATCCAACGGAGCGGCCTTCCGGGCCACCGCCGGCTCCCACGACATCCTCATCGAAGACGTCTCGGTCCACGATTGCCAGGACGGCTTCATGTCCGACGGCGCGGCCACGGTCACCATCCAGGCGAGCGATGTCTTCCACAACGGTGCCGGCGACGGGTACTCGCACAACCTCTACATGCAGGGCGACGCGACGACCCTGGTCGGCAACCACATCCATGACTCGGCGGGAGGGCAGAACGTGAAGCTGCGCTCCCGCTTCGCGGCGGTCCTCTACAACCGGATCGAGAACGCCGGGAACTACGAGATCGACCTCATCCAGGGCCCGAGCACGAGCCAGCCCGACGCCAACGCCGTGCTCATCGGCAACGTGGTCATCCGCCCCACCTCGTCGGGGAACGACAGCCAGGTCATCCTCTTCGGGACGGACGACGCCACCCAGGCCGCCCGCGACGGGAGCCTCTACGCGGTGAACAACACCTTCCTTCTCCAGAACTCCTCCAACCGCCTCCTGCACGCCAACGTCCCCGCGGCCGGAAGCCAGATCGTCTTCGACAACAACCTGGTCTACGCCACCGTGGCCGGGACGGCGCTCACCGCCGACGCCACCACCGGCTCCATCCTGGTGGGGAGCAACAACTGGATCGCCTCGGACGTCGCCACGGCCGGGTCACTGACCCGGACGGTGAGCGGCTCCGACCCGGGATTGGTGAGCACCACCGACGTCCACCTCCGGCCCGGCTCTCCGGCCATCGATCGAGGTCTCGACGATCCGACCTACGTCGACGGCGCCGGTGCGGTGCAGAGCGCCGTCCCGACGGCAGAGTTCTCCTCGCCCGAGGGGACGACGCCGCGCCCGAGCGACGGGAGCCTCGACATCGGGGCCTACGAGCTGGCCCCGGCGGACGGAGGCTCGGACGGCGGCGTCCCCGACGCCGGCGGCGGAGCGCCGGATGGCGGACCGATCACACCCGACGGCGGCCAGGGGGACTCGGCAGCCGTCGCCGGCAGCTGCGGCTGTACCGAGGCGGGTGGCCCGCTCCTCCCGGCCCTGGTCCTGGTCGCGGCGTGGCTCCGCACCTCCCGCCGGCGCTAGTGTCCCCGGCTGGTGCAGATCGCGCCTCAGGACGCCGCCAGCCCGGGTGGGGGAGCGTGGGCCAGCATGACCTCCCTCGTCCGGCTCTGTGCCTCGTCCACCGTGAGGCCGCTCACGTCGAGCGCCGGGCCGTAGCGAACGACGATGCGATCGAAGGGCGTGGGGAAGAGGGCGCGATCCCACCGCCAGGTCTTCACGCCGCGGGCACAGTCGTAGGCGATGGGGACGATCGGCGCGCCGGTGGCCTGAGCCAGCTCCACGCAGCCGCGCTTCACCTTCGCCACCGGACCCGCGGGACCATCGACGGCGATGCTGACCGCCTCACCGCGGCGCAGCGCCTCGGTCAGCTCGCGGAGCGCCTCCCGGCCGCCGTCGCCGGTGGCGCCCCGGGCGAGCTGCAGGCCCATCCAGCGCGCGAAGCGGGCGACCGGCCAGAGGGGCGGCGACCGGCTGACCATCATCCAGCGCCGCTGGTGGCGGTGGATGACGTGCATCATCGGCTCGTGGTGGTGGAAGTTGACTAGCACCGCCGCTCCCGCGGGCGACTGGCCGGTGACGCGGATGCGGCACGTCCGGAGCACCAGCTGCGCGTACCCGTAGAGGACGAGGGCCACGGGCCACTCGGCGACCGTCCAGAAAGCGCGCGAGGCAAGCGAGGCCATCAGAGGTCCTGGCTGGCTCAACCGGCCGTTCAACATACCCGAACGCCGCCGGGGCGCGCGTGTCGGGCGGACGCTGGGGCTCGCGAAGTGTGGAGCGGCCTCCCCCGTCGGAGATCAGGGACTCGCCTGTTCCACCGTGACCGCCACCAGGAACGTGCCGGCGGCGGTCGGCGCAGGCTTGACGATGGCCAGCGCCTTCCAGGGCCTTCCGTCGTCCCCCCGGAAGGCCCAGCTCGTCCTCTGCGCAGTCCCCTCCAGACTGCTCCCGGTCCTCGTCCACGACCGGGCGAGCGTCTTCCCCACCGACTCGCTGACCATCTCCTCGGTGAGCCGGGGGCCGGTGATTTCCCACGAGCGCTCCCAGCGCCGGCGGTCGCCCTTCTGCTCCCCGTCCTTCACCTCGGCGTCCTTGGGAAGCTCGACGCCGCCCAGACGGCGGAGGTACTTGTCCGCCATCGCACCGCGCGCATAGCCGCTCTCCGGCCGCCAGTCGTACTCCATCGACAGCGCCACCGACTGCGCGGCGCCGAGACCATCCAGCCTCTCGACCACGTGCAGGGCCCCGTCGATTCCGGAGGAGAGACCGGCGGTGGTGATGATCCGTCCGCTGTCCACGAAGCGCTCGTCGCCGGTGACCTGGATCCGCGGAAACTGCTTCGCCAGCTGGTCGAGGTTGCCGTTGGCGGTGGTGGTGGCCCGCAGGCCGTCGAGCAGCCCGGCGCTCGCCAGCCAGAAGGCGCCGTTGCACACGGACATCGTGACCTTGGTCTCCCGGCTACGCTGCTGGATCCACTTCACCGTCGGGTGCGCCGGGCCGAGCGGCCCGGGGATCCCGCCTCCGGGAAGCACCAGGATGTCCGCCCTGGGCGCATTGGCCAGGGTGTAGTTCGGGGTGACCACCATCCCCATGTTCGTCGCCAGCGGGTCCCCACTCGCCGCGACGGAGAACACGTCGTAGCCGGCCTCGCCGAACACCTCCCAGGGTCCCGTGTAGTCGATGATCTGAACGCCCGGGAACAGGAGGATGGCCACCTTCTTCCTCGGCCGGTTGAAGTCCTTGAGGTAGCCGCTCAGGTCTCCGCTCAGCCCGGCCAGGCAACCTTCGTTGGCGGCGAGGTAGATCTTCCCCTCGACGACCTTGAACAGGGCGGGGTCCCCTTCCATCTGCCTCATGTGGAGGCACCGCCCCTCGCCCTGGACCGCATATCGCTCGGGGTCGGCCAGGAACCGCTCGCGGTGCGCCTCGCTGGCGAAGGCGTAGGTGAACTTGCCGTACTG
>Ga0187779_10000501_pt1 | contig 26144 bp, 21 predicted proteins | sample 1015_Q2_SP10_10__FD_132435 | JGI IMG/M metagenome (GOLD analysis project Ga0187779, IMG submission 132435) | Tropical peat soil microbial communities from peatlands in Department of Meta, Colombia - 1015_Q2_SP10_10_MG | ecosystem: Environmental > Terrestrial > Soil > Wetlands > Peat | place... | reverse complement strand
GAGTAGTGCTGCTTGAGCAGCTGGAACACGCAGCGCGGATGCTGCAGCGTAAGGTCGTATGCCACTTTGGGCGGGAGCATGGGCGGCGGCGGCTGCTGTCCCGGCTTCTGCTGCTGGGCAACAGCGGCGTGCGCCGGGTGCGTAGCGGCGCCCCCCTTGCTCATGTCACCGCCTTCCTCATAATTCCATGTGGATTTGTCGTAGCTCTGGCCGACCGGATCAAAACCTGAGTACAGGCCGTCATCCGGCAGCTTGAAGCCTTCTTTCACGATGAAAGCGGCGTTGGTGTAGTTGACCAGATAGTCGTGGGCGGTGCGGTTGTTCTCGATGGCGTAGCGGACAAGCCCGCCGAGAAAGGCGATGTCGGCGCCGGCGCGAATCTGCAAAAACAGATCGGCGGTGGCGGCGGTGCGCGTAAAGCGCGGATCCACCACGATCATCCTGGCGTTACGGTTGCGTTTGGCCTCGATGGCCCACTTGAAGCCGCAGGGGTGGTTTTCGGCAGGATTGCCACCCATGATGAGGATCATGTCGGCATTCTTGATGTCGGTGTAGCCATTGGTCATGGCCCCGCGCCCAAAAGTTGGTCCCAAACTTGAGACCGTGGGCCCGTGTCAAACCCGGGCCTGGGTTTCCAGGTAGCAGACCCCCAGGCTGCGCATGGCCTTTCCCGCCAGATAATTGAACTCGTTGGTGTCGGTGCAACCGCCGATCCAGGCGATGCTCTCGCAGCGGTTCACGGCGCGGCCCTGCGAATCCTGCGCGACGAAGGTGTCGTCGCGAGTCTTCTTCACCAGGTGCGCGATCTCGTCGAGGGCCTGGTCCCAACCGATGTCCTCCCAGCGGTCCGAGCCGGGACGGCGCACCTGCGGCTTGAGCAGGCGTCGCGGGTTGAGAATATCCTGCTGCAGAGATGCGCCCTTGGGGCAGAGGGTGCCGCGGTTGATGGGGTGATCGGGATCGCCCTCTACGTGGATCACCTGCGGCGTCACGTTCTTGGCTTTGTCGCCGATGGTGTAGATGATGACGCCGCAGCTCACCGAACAATATGGACAGGTGGAGCGCGTCTCTGAAGCACGGGCGATCTTCAGGCTTCGCAGTTGCGCATACGCAGGCGCGGGGTCGATTCCAAGTAAAGCGAGACCTGCTCCGCCTGCGGCACCGACCTTCAGGAAATCTCTTCGGTTCAGATCCATGAGATTGACCTCCTGTGCGATTCAGCCAAAACGGATTCGACCGGAAAGAACGGCAGAATTGTATACCTGTTTTCTCTGAGGGTTTTTCGGATTGTCTGCGTCGCGCAAAAAATTTACCGTGGTGTAACAATACGGTCATAAGTTTCATCGGAACATCAGTTACCTTTGCCGGCTTTGCGCCCCGCCCCCACCAGGGTTACCGCGATCACGCAGTTCTCAGCAGAGCGGTTGTGCCAGGCATGGCGAGTCCCGTTCTGGACCACGCAGTCGCCTGCTCTTAGAAACACCTGCGCTCCATCATCCAGCTCCAGGTACGCCTCGCCCGAGACCACCACGTCGAAATCCACGGTGTCCGTCGTGTGCATGCCCGGATGGTCTGGTTCCAGGACCTCGACCATCCCCGGCAACTTCTGCTGGATCTCTTCCAGAGCTCCAGTGACGGCAAGCTGGTCGAGGCCAGCCTTCGTATCCGGTGGCAGGGTGAAAAACCCAAAGCGAAAACCATTCGCGGCCGGGAAATAACGAGGGTGCGCCGGCTGCGTGCCGTCAGAAGGCAGCTGAGGGACTGAGTCACTTCCCCAGAGGCGGTGAAACTCGTATCCCGGCAGCATAGCCAGCGTTATCGGCTGTATGGGGTGACTGCGCACCACCACCGACTTGCCGGACTTGTTCTGTCCGGTCACGACACACTTGATGTCCATAGGAACTCCTCGGGCCTGCTGTGTGCTGAACCTACTGCAGCGGCAGGCCAACACGCTTGAGTGTGAGATGGTCTGCCCGAGCATCGCCGTGGATGAAGCTGCAATGGTAGGGGTTTAGAAAGGGCACGTCAATGGAAACAGGCCCGGCACGGGTGCAAGCAGCACTGCGGCTGGCGCTATTGACATCCTTGCCGAAAAGCACGGACAATGAGCGGTTCAGTGTACTGAACATCGCGCATGACTGATACCGCGACGGCCCTGCCCAGCATCGCCGGAATGCTTCGCGGATACTCGATCGAAGTGAGCCCGGGCGACGCCAAGATCATCGAGGCAGCTTCGCGCCGGCTTGATGCGGGCACCGAAGTCTCGCTCACCTGGGTCCCCGGCGCCGACCCAGCCGCCATGGTGACTTCTGCTGCTAAATTGCGGCGTGCCGGCCTCTTCCCGGTGCCCCACATCGCGGCGCGGCATCTGGAGAGCGCGGCCCAGCTCGAGCAGCTAGCTGCACGACTCGCCGGTGAAGCTGGAGTTGACCGAATCCTGGTTGTCGGCGGTGACCGCTCCCGGCCGGCCGGACCCTATGACTGCAGCCTGGCTGTGATGCAAAGCGGTGCGTTCCAGAACGCAGGCATCGTGCGCATGGCAGTTGCAGGTTTTCCTGAGGGAAATCCGAATCTTCCGAACGCAGAGCTTGATCGCGCGCTGGAGACAAAAGTTGAGTTTGCGCGAGGCACCGGTCTGCAGCTCTCCATCGTGACGCAATTCGCCTTCAAGGCAGAACCCATTGTGGAGTGGCTGCGGCGGCTGCGCGCCAGAGGTGTTGCCGTTCCCGTTCGCATCGGCCTCGCCGGCCCGGCGGGGATGATGACATTGACGCACTATGCCGTGCGCTGCGGAATCGGCAACTCATTGCGCGTGCTGACCGAGAACCCGTCGTTTGCCAGGCTGCTTGCAGATAAAGGTCCGGAACCGATCATTCGCGGCGTCGTGCAGGGCATCTCCTCTGCAGAAGAGCTGAGGAGAAAAGATCAGCTGCCATTGGGAATCGCCGGGCTTCACTTCTTCGTCTTCGACGGATTCAACAAGACCATTGACTGGATCAACGCCCAGCTAGCCCACTAACCGCGTGTTTAACCTTGCGCCGTGCGCCAGCCCTTGGCATAGGTTTCCCGCGCCACTCTTGAGTATGGAGCAGGACTCACGACCGCCCGCAGTTCTATCTGCCGGTGCCGCTCGACAGTGGTTTTTTGCGAACCGCCGCCGGCTTCGCCCCAGACCAGCGTGACTTCGGCGCCCATCTCGATCTCCGGGTCCACCACGCCGAGTGAAAGCATGGTGCGTTCGTTGTAGCTGTAACCGCTGAACATCGAAAAACCGACAATCTTCCCGTGGCTCAGCACCTTGTCGTACGAGGCGGAGGTGTAATTCGAGAGCGGCAGATCGATGTACTTGTAGATGTCTCCCGGTTCGAACAGCGAGGCCATGGCCTTGAGTACGTCCTGCGAGTCCCAGGCGAAGGTCACTTTCTTCCGGTGCGCTTGCCCGGCCATTTTCTGCAAAGACTCTTTTCCGATGAAGTCGTGGTCGAATTTGACGAAGGGCCCGTAGCCGAGCGCGTAGGGCGACATGTAGTAGTCCTCAATTTTGCCGGAGTCGAAGCTGCCGCCGATCGAGCCCGTACCCTCGTAGCTGGCTGCCGGCAACCATTGTCTGTAAGCTTTCATCTTCTCGCCGCTATAGACCGCCGGAAGCGGCGACGGGATCCATCCCGACTCAAGCGTGTTGGTGGCATAGGCCCTGGCGCCTACTTCCTTGAGGCCGAAATCTTTTCCCGCATTCACGATGGCGGCGCGGATCTCCTCCCGTTCTTCGTACGGTCCCCAGACCTCGAGGCCGGGAGCGCCGGCCATGCCATGCCGCAGCGCGCGGACTTTGCGTCCGGCGATCCTGATGTAATCCATGTTGAAGAACTTGATATCGGGGACCGGCCCGCCGTTCAGCTTCTCGAGGACCTGGGAAGCGTTGGGACCCTGGATCTGATAGCGATAGCAGGTGCGCACCACCGCCTTGCCCTTCGGGTTCGAGGGCGATCGGTCGTCCTTCTCGATCTTCACGTCGTATCCGCCGGTTTCGGAGTGGAATTGGATCCAGTTCGCAGCCGGGGCACGTCCGACAAAGACCAGCCGGTTCTCTCCCAGATGGAAGAGAATGCCGTCGCCGATCACGTATCCGTCGTAGCTGCAGGGAGCAAACTGCTTGGCGCGGTCGAAGGGAAACTTGGCGAAGCTGTTGGTGGCAAGGTGAGAGAGCATCTTGAGCGCGTCGGGGCCTTCCATATACACGTTCGCCATATGGTGCGATTGATCGAAGAGCACAGCGGTTTCCCGCCAAGCCCGTTGTTCGTCGCGCCAGTTCGAAAACTCGTAGGGGACGACGGGGTATACGTAGGCCCCGATCTGCGAGTTGCGCAGCATGTTCACCGGATTCCCGGCGCTCTGCAAGAGATCTTCCAGACTTCTTTCTTTCATGGCGCTCTCCCAGCGGCAGGACCGCAGGCGGCGTTCAGTATACGGAACCTGCCGGAGTTTTGCTACCGGCGGCGGGACCCCCGCTTCAGGCCCGCTCGGCGCGTGAATCCGGCCGGTTGCGCGGCATCCGTGAGAACACTCGGTGGAGCGGCGCCCGGCTTTTTTCGTTGTTGAGGTGCACGAATTTCTTGAGCAGGCGCATGAAGATCTTCTGTTCTTGTTGGTCGAGCTCGCGCAGCAGGCGGCGCTCCAGAAGCTGGGCCGAGGGGACGAGTTTCCTCAGCAGGCCGTCACCTGCCGGCGTCAGGTGCAAGAGGCGAAAGCGCCGGCTCTTCACCGGCCGCATGCGCCTGACCAGCCCGCGCTCTTCCAGGCGGACGGCCAGGTCAGCGGCGGTCGAGGTGTCGAGCGCGCAGAAGCGCGCCAGCGTGACCTGATCGATGCCGGGATGATCATGCAGAATGCGCAGCACGCAGTACTGCACCGGAGTGACGCCGCGACCCATGGCGGTGTGAAACATCGAGACCGCGATCTGCTGCGCTCGCCGTATCAGGTGGCCAGGCTCGTCATACACGTCGATGGGGAATGCATCGGCTCTTGCCTGACGGCCGGGGGATGCTGCTGCGCGGCGACTCATGATTCGATTCTATCTAAGCCGTTTGCGTTCCCAGAAGCCTCGAAGAGACCCGAAGTATGACGGGCGGAACTTTCTGCACCGAGGCCCCGTATCCTGAGGCAGAGGCAAAGAGGTGAAACCATGTACTGCAACTACTGCGGAAAAGTGATCCAGGAAGACGCCAATCTCTGCGCCTACTGTGGCAAGAGAGTGGGCGTTTCCATCGCGCGGAAAAGGCTGGTGCGGCCGCGCGAGGGCAGGAGGATCGCCGGAGTCGCGCTCGGTCTGGCGGAATATTTCGATCTCGATGTGACCCTGGTGCGGCTGGTGTGGGCAATCTCGGTGATCTTTGCCGGATGCGGTCTGCTGGCCTACTTTGTGGGCTGGGTGGTGATGCCCTCGGAGCCGCACAGCCAGGCTTTGCCGGCGGGCGAGACACAGCCGGCCACAAAGTGAGCCAAGGCCCTAGACCTTAGCCGATTCGGAGACGACTGCGACTTAAATAATAATAATGTGGGTGGATTTGTCGCGCAAAATATCTGGATTCAATAAGTTACGGGTAAAATCTTGAAAATAAATCAGTTAGGAGCGGGTATGTAAGACTCGCCAGATACTTGGTGAAAGCCTAGCTCAATCTTTGGCGAATGTCAAGCGAACAGTTTGCCTGAACTCTCCGGCTAATCCGGGCTGTGCCGAGGTGATTATCGCTCACAACTTCTGATAGTCGCTATTCTGGATGGCGATGGTCAACTGCTTGCTGACGCCGTTCACGGTAGCGCCGGCAACGTGGTTGGGGCCGTTGGGAATGGTCTCGAACTGCACAGACATCTGCACCGCATCGCTGGGATCGCTGAGATAACTCGCGATGGACAGGCTCTGCAGACCACCGCTGGCCTGGTTGATCACCACGGTCATATTGTCGCCTGGTTTGAGGTAATTGGAGATCACCAGGCGGAGTTCACCCGGGGCGCCAGCGGGCCCGGCTGAGATGTTCCCCTGCTGCTGGGCCTGCGCGACCCGCTCTTTACTAGGCGGAACATACTGCTGGATCAGATCTTTGATGCTGTCGGCATAGTCTTTGAACTCTTCCTTCTTTTTCTCAACGACGTGCTTCTTGACCCGGCCCTGGCGGCGGCCACCACCGCTGCTATTGTCGGAGTCGGGTGATTCCACGGCAGTCTTCTGCGACTTGCCGTCTGGGCCGAGGCGCACCTGGAAAACCTCCTGCTTTTTCTCCTCGCCTTTCAGGCTGATGGTGTCCTGTTCCCGCCAGGTGTACTGCATGAGGGCCTGCTGGTTGGCAGCCATGGACTGCTTGAATTCAGCAATCCTCTGCTGCAATCCGGGATTTTGAGCAAAGAGCGGGCGAGCGAGGGGCAACCCGGCGAACAAGAAAACAAAGAGCAGCCTGCTCACGAAGTGATGTCGTTTTAGCGTTTGGTCCATGGGCTCCTCCTAGCATGTCCCATACCCAAGGTACATGTGTCGAGCGCGCCGGGAGTATCATTCCCTTCCAGCGGAGGGCCAATCGTAACAGCCCGCTATAGAACCCGGCAACTACACTAAATGACAGTTACAAGGATTCCTGAAGAGCGATAGATTACACAGCTCCTGCTTTGTTGTTGCTTTGATGGCTGGCAGTGAAGCGGATACCGAGGCAGGTGTGCCGGTTTGAAACCCCGAACTTCCAAGAGCTGCCACTCCAGTCCTTAAGATTCAGTGAGCGGTGCGGAAGGGAGCATGAATATGAAGACTGCGAGAGCGAAAAAGTGCTTACTGGCCTTCCCGCTCATTATGTGCCTTTCACTTTGGGCACAGGATACCGGGTGGCCGCGCAAGAACGTTCAGCCGGCCGGTACGCTGGTCTCTTATCAGCCGCAGGTAGATGACTGGAAAAACTTCCAGGACATCACGTGGCGGCAGGCGTTCCAACTGACGCCAGCCAATGGCAAACAGGTGGTCGGCGCGGCCGAGCTTGAAGCCGCCACCAACGTCGACTCTGTGAACCACATGGTGCAACTGAGCAATATCAGGGTGCTGAACACCTATTTCCCCTCGCTCGACCCGGCGACCTCCGCCAGCATGGACCAGATGTTGCGCAGCTTTGTGCCCAGCGTGGTGAATATCTCGCTGGAGCGGGTGGTGGCCTGCGTTCCCAAGAGGCAGACCACAAAGACGGTCACGCTGAAGAATGACCCGCCGTTCATCTTTGTCAGCTACTCGCCGGCGATCCTGCTGGGCGTGGATGGCGAGCCGGTGCTGGCAGAGGTGCCGGACACGGGATTGAAATTCGTGGTGAACACCACGTGGCCGCTTTTCTTCGACAAGGCGAAACCGCAGTACTACCTGCTGGTGCAAAGCACCTGGCTAACGGCGGGCGACCTGCATGGCCCCTGGGCGCAGGCGAAGAAGCTTCCGAAGGACTTCAGCAAGATCCCAGATTCGGGGAGGTTCGCTGAGGTGAAGAAGGCAGTGCCACCCCCGGAGGTCGCGAATGGGGTGACGCCAAGCGTCTTTTACAGCACGGTCCCGGCCGAGGCGATCCTGTTCGAGGGCCGGCCGAGTTATACGCCTATCCCGGGAACGCAGCTGAGCTATGCGAACAACACAGACAGCCCGGTCTTTCAGTATGGCGCGACGCAGGCCTACTACTACCTTGCGGCGGGCCGCTGGTTCAGCGCGTCGAGCCTCTCGGGGCCGTGGACGTTTGCCTCCATGAACCTGCCGCCCGACTTTTCCAAGATCCCGCTCTCGAGCCCGGCCAGCGCCATCCTTGCCTCAGTGCCGGGGACGCCGCAGGCGGAAGATTCAGTGCTTATCGCGCAGATCCCGACGACGATGGTGCTGAATCCGGCAACGGCTGCGGCCCAGGCAAAGGTGAGCTACATAGGCGAGCCGCAATTCGCGCCGATCGAAGGAACTTCGCTGCAGTACGCGACCAACACTCCGGACAAAGTGATCCAGGCGGACAATGCCTACTACCTGTGTCTGCAGGGAGTCTGGTTCACCTCAGGCAGCCCGCAAGGCCCGTGGACAACGGCCGCCTCGATCCCGCAGGCCATCTACAGCATCCCGCCGAGTTCGCCGGTTTACAACGTGACCTACGTGACGCAGACGACGACCTCCGATGGAAACGTGCAGGCGAGTTACACGGCCGGCTATCTGGGAGCTTTCGTCACGGGAGCGGCGGTGGGCGCGGTCGTGGCCAGCGGCAGCGGCTGGTACTATCCGCCTTACGTCGGCTATCCGGTGGGCGGCTGGCCTGCGTACTATCCTTATCCCACGGCCTATGGCGCCAACGCCTATTACACCAACCGCGGCGCGTACGGTTATTCAGAGACCACCTACGGAGCTTACGGATCAGCAACGCACGCGGCCCAATACAATCCCTACACCGGCACATATGCCGCGGGGACGTCGGCTTCGACCGCGTACGGCAAACAGAGCGTAGGCCAGGCTTATAACCCCTACACCGGAACCTACGGTGCTACGCATCAAGGCTCGAGCCCGACTGCGCAATGGGGCCAGTCATACGTCTCCAATGGAAATCAGGCCGCATACGGGCAACACTACTCGACGGCGCAAGGTACGGTCGGTTCGGTGCAGGGCTCGCAAGGAGGCAAGGCCTACGGGGCCTCCACCGCCTACGGCAACACTGCGGTGGGAAAGAGCGCCAGCGGCGATCTTTATGCCGGCCACGACGGCAACGTGTATCAGAACAACGGCTCAGGCTGGCAAAAGTACAACAACAGCACCGGCACCTGGAACAATGTGAACACGCAGCAGGCCCAGCAGCAGGCGCAGCAGGAGAAGAGTTACCAGCAGCAGCACTCCGCCGGGGCTGAGCCTTCTTCGGCGAGCGCGCAACAGCGCGAGCAGAACTTCAACCAAGAACGCTCTTCTGGAGGAGGGTCGTCGCAGAACCTGGATGCGGAGAGGCAGAACCGCTCCAGCGGAGAGGCACAAAGCGGCCACTTTCAGCAGTATCAGCGCTCGGGCGGCGGAGGGGGCGGCGGCGGCAGCTGGGGCGGCGGACACAGCTTTGGCGGCTATGGCGGCGGCGGACGGAGCTGGAGCGGAGGCGGAGGAGGCAGGCGGCGTTAGCCGGCCTTTGCTGGAGCGTCCTCGATTGGACCGACACCTTTCAGTTCATCGTGCAGCACCTGGATAAGGGCGACCAGCAAAGAGATCAGCACCGGGCCGATGAAGAGGCCGACGAAGCCGAATTGGAGCAGACCGCCGATAAGCGAGAACAACAGCAGCAGCGGATGCAGCTCGACTCGGCCGAAGACGAGCAACGGGCGGATGATGTTGTCTGAGCCGGACACTACCACCAGTCCCCAAATCAGAAGAAAGATACCTTTGCCGACGTGGTGAGTCATGAACAGGTAGATGGCGGCCGGTCCCCATACCACACTGGTGCCAACCACCGGGATCACAGAACAGACTGAGGTCAGCATTCCGAGCAGGAACGGACTGCCCACGCCAGCGATGAGCAGGCCAATGGTCATAAGCACGCCCTGTGCGATGGCGACCCCGAGGATGCCGTACAGATTGGCCACGATGCTGTTCTCCACGGTCTTGAACAGCTTCCTGGTACGAGCTTCCGGCAGAGGGATGAGCGAGGCTGACGTGTGCAGCCACTTTTGCCCGTCGCGAAAGAGAAAGAACAGAATGAAGAGCGTCAGGACGGCGCTTGCTGTCGCATTCAAGGCCTCGCGAGCAAAGGCTTTGCCAAGACCCACCATGCGATCGCCAATCCGGGAGGGCAGGTCGGCAGAACGTTGTTGCAGCTCCAGACCCTGAATGCTGACGTAGTTTTGCAGCCAGGCGAAAAAGTTGTCGCGGACGTGGGCTATGTAGGCAGGCGCGCCTCCCTGGGCCGCACTCTGGGCCTTGAGGTAATGCGCAGCGTTGACGATCTCGCCCCCGGTGAGGGCGGTGATGGCCAACACGGGGACGATGACAGCGCAGAGCACGCCAAGCACCATCAACAGCGCCGCCCAGCTGGGCGAGTGCACGCGCTTGCCCAATCTTTCATAGAGCGGACGACATCCGATAGCAATGATGAGGGCGTAGATCGCCGGGCGAAAGAACGGCTGCAGGACTCCCAGGGAGAAACCTACGACCAGGAGCAGCGTCGCAATAATGAAGACATATCTGGCGGTGCGCGGCGAGATGGGCATCTGGGACGCCTTTCTTTGACGCGCTGATTGTAGCCGGGCGGTAAGGTCCAGACTACTGTTTCCAGTAACAGGGCAGGCCGCCAAGAAACTAAGCGCAAGCGCGAGACGTGTAGGTCTGCCGCCGCAGGTTTAGCAGGCCACCCCTGCCGAGTGTCTCATTCACAGGACTGTAATACAGGCAGGCGTATAATGCGCCGCGTTCCAACCACTGCGCCACTTGTTTCTTACATAAGGAGATACCATGACACCCATCACTCAAATCGAGAAGTTGCTCTACACGGCAAAGGCACACACTACGGGCGGCCGCGAGGGCGGAGCGTCGCGCACCTCCGACGGCCACCTGGAGGTCAAGCTCTCGGTTCCCGGCCATGGAACGGGCACGAACCCCGAGCAGTTGTTCGCTGTCGGCTGGTCTGCGTGCTTCCTTTCGGCGATCAAGATCGTGGCCGCCGCAATGAAGGTCAAGCTGCCGCCAGATGTCGCCGTGGATCCCGAAGTGGACCTTGGCACAACCAACGGCTCATACTTCATTCAAGCCCGCCTCAATGTCATTCTGCCGGGGATCGAGCGCGAAACCGCCGAGAAGATCGTGGAGGGCGCGCACCAACAGTGTCCGTACTCCAAAGCGACACGCGGCAACATCAACGTGGTGACCACGGTTACGACCGAACCTGCCGCACAGGTCGCTTGATGCAATAGTGGCAAGTCCCATTCTGCTCACCGGCGCGGAGGGCAGCGCCGGTGCTGCAGGAAACACGCTCGCCGAGCCGCGGTCGAAGCGAGGGCTTGGGAGAATCTGCGGGCCAGGAATCGGGCCCGCAGTAGTCACGCAGTGACCATTTTCGCCGACCAGGACTTTACGAAATCTGCGAAGCGTTCGAGGGCACGGGGGAAGTCGTCGCCGGCGGCGGCAAAGCCCAGACGGAAATGCGAGGGCGTATCGAAGCAGTCGCCGGGCGCCAGCAGGATGCCATGTGCGGTGGCGGCCTGGCAGAACCGGCGCGCATCCTCGCCACCCACCAGCCAGGGGAAAGCGGTCATGCCGCCTTGCGGCGGAATCCAGCCGAGCACGTCGCCATGTTCGGCCATGAAGCGCTCGAATTGTTTGAGATTGCGGGTGGCAGCTTCCTGCGCCTTGCCCAGCACCGCGTCACGTTTGCGGATAGCGATCTCTGAGAGAATCTCTCCGGTCGTAGTGTTGCTGATCGAGAAGTACGCGCGGGCATTCCAGTACTGCTGGCGGCGCGGCGCATCGTGCTCGATTATCCATCCCGTGCGCACGCCGGCGATGGAAAATGCCTTCGACAGGTCGGAGATGACGGTGGCATGCGACAGGCGCGCCGCTGATCGCGTTTGCCTTCGGTGGTAGATGGGATGGTAGACCTCGTCGCTTACCAGCTGGATGCCGCGCTCAGCGGTGAAGGCGTGCAGGGCTTCCATGTCGCCGTCGGCGATAGTCGCGCCGGTGGGGTTGTGCGGGCTGTTGACCAAAATGAGCCGAGTCCTGGAGTCGGCGAGTCGCTTGATCTCATCGGGATCGATGCAGAAGCCGTTCTCGCGGCGCAGGCGATAGAAGCGGGTCTCCAAGCCAAGAGATTCGGGGAGCGCGGAGAATGTAGCGAAGCCAGGGAACGGGAGGATCACGTTGGCACCCGGCTCAGCAGCCAGCCACATCAAGGCCACAAGCGCTTCGGAGGCGCCGGTCACGACCTGGACGGCCTCGACCGGGACATGCTGCATTTCAGCGATGGCCTCCCGCAGACTGTCGGCGCCGGCGGGGCGGCTGTAGACGAGTTTGTGGTGCAGGAAGCGGTGGCGGGTCTCGTCGTCGGCGAGCGAGAGGATGTCGTTTACCGTCCACGCCGGACCGGTGCTGGCAGCCAGGTTGAATTCTATGTCGTGTTCGTACTGGTCGAGCCAGGCATCGAGCAGGAAGGGCTTGAGCTGCATGCGGGCACCTCGAAGAAATCGGTCCCTGCTATTGATTCCGCAAAGGGGCACAGGGATGGATTATTAATCAACGAAATGGCGGCTGACATTCCCGCTGAGGCCGGGGTTGAAGACTCAAGGGTACCGCAAAGAGCGTGTGGTCCGGTCGTTACACTGGCAGGCTCATACGGCGCAGCAGCTCCTGGAACCGCGGATCGGAGCGCAGCGGATCGAAGGTGGGACCGGCGAGATCCATCGGCAGCCAGGGATCGCGCTCCTGGTAGGCCTTTTCCAGCCAGGTCAGGGCCCGCTCTTTCTCATTCAGTTCCGCGTAGCCGCGCGCGACCTCGGCGCTGCGAGAATAGAAGTCACCCGTGGCGTTGTGCTGTTCTGCATCCTCCACTAACCACCGCAGCATCGCCTTCTGCCCCGCCCGCTGGTATATCTCTTTGGCGCGCCGGGTCCTCTCGGGCTCGTACTGAGACGGCCATAATGCCAGAGATTCCTGGAAGCGGCCCTGGTCCCAGTACACGGAGGCGAGCATATTGCGCGCATACGGAAAGTCGGGCTCCATCTGGAGGGCCTTCTGCCCCTGCTCGATGGCGGCAGGAAATTGGTGGTCGTAGTAGTAGGTGAAGCCAAGGTCTACGGTCAGCAGGGAGGAGAGAGGATCGAGCGCCAAGGCCTGTTGTATCTCATGGCGCGCATCGGTCGGGCGACGCATGGAGAGGAGATAGTGGGCGTAGTGCTGGCGCACCTGCACGTCTCCCGGATCCAGCTGAAGGGCCCGCTGAAACTCCTTTTCAGCGCCTGGGAAGTCCCACTCGTGCCACTTCACGATGGCGATCGCGTAGTGGGCTGCGGCCGTGGAGTCATCGAGCTGGACAACCTTGCGGGCGGCCTCCTTCATCTTGGCATCGGCCTCCCTGATGCTGACTTCCATTTGTCTTCCGCCTCCGATGGAATAGCAATCGATGATGCCGACGTAGGCAGGTGCATAACCCGCATCGATCTCCAAGGCATGCTGAAAATAGACCAGCGCCTTGCGCATGTCATCGGGAGTCCTCCTTGCCTGCAGGTAACGCCCCTTCAGAAATGACTCGTAGGCGCGCGGATCAACCGGGCGGGCCTGGGCCAGCCGGGCCTGCTCCTGGTTGCGCACCTTGATCCTTATCTCGCCGGCAACGACGAGGGCGATCTCACCCTGCAGCGCCGAGATGTCACGCAGATCGCGCTCATAGCTCTGCGCCCATAAGGTACGTTCCTGCGATAGATGCACCAGTCTGGTAGTGATGCGCACGCGATCGCGGTCTCTGGCTACCGCTCCTTCCAACACCGCATCCACGCCCAGTTGCCGGGCGATCTCCGGCAGGGGTTTCTTCGAGCCTTTAAAGGCCATGGCAGAGGTGCGGGAAATGACTCTAAGTGCGCTGATCTTCCCCAGCTCTGTGATCAGTGCCTCGGTCATGCCATCCACGAAGTATTCCTGTTCCGCATTACCGGTGAGGTTTTCCAGTGGTAATACGGCGATAGACGTGATCTCGCCCTCCATAGGCCGGCCAAGCAACCGATCGCGCCAGCCAGCCAGATCTGACCGAAAGACCAGGAGAACGACCACGATGGCTGCAGCGAGTGCGATGAGCATCGTCCGCCGGCGCGAAGGGAATCTGCGCTTGAGCGTTGGTTGCGCCGTGGGAGTGTCTTCGGGGAATGGTAGCCCGGCAGCTGCGGCCCGCGCAATCTGGGCGGCGGGCGGCGGTTGCGCGCCATTCTCGACTGGCGCGATGAAGCGGTAGCCGCGGCGCGGCAAGGTTTCAATAAAACGTGGTTTGTCGGCGGAATCTTGCAGCGCCAAGCGGAGGCGCTTTACGGCCGCATTGATGCCCTGCTCGAAGTCAACGAAGGTCTCGTCAGGCCATAGCTGCTTCTGCAATTCCTCGCGGGTGACCAATTCGCCCGGCTGCTCCAGGAGCGCGGCCAGGACCTGAAAGGGCTGGCCCTCAAGCTTGACCTTGACGCCGCCTTTGCGCAACTCGCCGGAGCGCAGGTCGGCTTCAAAGGTACCGAAGCGGACGATTCCCGACTTTGCGATAGGCACAGACATCCCGCCCCCTGCGGAAGAAGAGTCTAGGTCAAATCTTATTGCATTCCAACGGGCTTAGCGACTTGCGTAGGTCAACGGTTCATCCAGCAGGATTGCTTCTTCATCCCCAAAGCACCTACAAAGCACCTCCGCGCCATCGACACAAGACCGCAGCAACGCCATCCTGCCAGTTCGAGAGGGGGATCCCCTCTCAGATTGGGGACGCAAATGCCAATTCTCAGGGCGCTACTCTCGGTTTCAGTTCTCGTGGCCGTAGGTATGCTGTCCGCCTGCGGTGGCGGGTCCACGAGCACCACAGAAGACTCCATTCCACCAGCTCCCTCAGCGGTCATCATCTCGCCCCCGTCTGCTTTGCTGGATCAAGGCGCTACCATCCACTTCTTCGCCAGCGTGCCCGGAAGCAGCAATCAAGCTGTGGCCTGGAGCATTCAGGAAGGCACAGGCGGAGGATCCATCAGCCAGGCTGGCCTGTACACCTCGCCGGCAGCCGCAATGGAGGTGCACGTAATCGCCACCAGCGTGGCAGACCCGAGCAAGTTCTCCAGCGCGCTGGTGACTGTAAACCCGGTCAGCGTTTCCATACCTTCGACGGCCGGGGTGCCGCGCGGACGGCCGCGCCGGTTCACTGCGGTGGTGACGGGGACGGTGGTGAAGGATGTGACCTGGACGGTTGAGGAAGGAGCCAGTGGCGGCACCATCACGGGCGACGGGCTGTACACCGCGCCGATGAGCGGCGGCCCTTTCCACGTGACGGCCCGTTCGGTGGCTGATCCCTCCCAATCGGCGACGGCGGCGGTCGTGCTTACCGACGGCGGATTCAGGATGTTGAACACATCTACGCTGGTGCCGCGCATCGCCCACACCGCCACCCTGTTGTCGAACGGCAAGGTGCTGATCGCGGGAGGTAGTGAGTGCGATGCCAACGAGTGTTCGACCGATTTCGAGGGGTTGACACGCGGACTATCGAGCGCGGAACTATTCGATCCAGCCACGGAGATCTTTTCCGTCACCGGCCCAATGTCCATCGCTCGCGCGGGCCACACCGCCACTTTGCTGAATGACGGGACCGTGCTGGTCACAGGCGGCATGAATCCGGGCGGTGGGAGTGACCGCACGGCGGAGATCTACGATCCGGCTACCGGCAGCTTCACTCGCATTGGGGACATGGCAGAGGGACGTGTCCAGCACACGGCTTCGCTGCTGGGGGACGGGCGCGTGCTTATTGCTGGCGGCTTTGAGGGAAGCTTGTACGACTTTGGACTCTATTCTGTGCAGACCGCAGAACTTTACGACCCGGCCACACAAACCTTCAACCCGGCGGGAGACATGCCGAAGGCAGCAGGATCGCATACGGCAAGTGTGCTGCTTGATGGCACCGTCTTGGCCGCTGGCGGCGAGGGTAATAGTTGTCCCGACGGTACGCTCGGGCTCGCCATCTTCGACCTGGCCAGCAAGAGTTTCAGCGCCGGTATGAGTCTGCCAAAGCGTCGAGCGGGGCACAGCGCCACTACCGTGAATGGCGGGCGGGTGTTGTTCACCGGGGGCGAAGATCCTTGCGACCGAAAGACCCTTTACGACACGGCAGTAGTGTTCGACCCAGCCACCTCGAGCTTTTCCCCGGAAAACGTGATGCGCGAGCCGCGGGTGAGGCATTCAGCAACCCTGCTTCTGGATGGCAAGGTGCTGGTCGTCGGCTCAACAGCGGAGCTCTTCGACTCAGCTACTTCCAGCTTCGCGCTCACCGGTGATCCAAATGTGCGCCGCGCTGACAGACGAGCCACCCGGCTGGCCGATGGGCGGGTATTGTTCACCGGTTCCACCGCCGTGGCGGAAATCTACGAGTAGCGCGGACGCGTCGCGGCTGTTGATGGGGCCTCCTCGGGTACTCATGGTCCATTGCGGACAGCCGCCGCACAAGCTCAGACCCTTAGCCAGCCGCGGAATCCCCTGGCAGCATAGTAGGATTCCGCGCCGTTGTGATACACGAAAACCGTGTCGTAGCGGCGGTCACAAAAGAGCGCACCGCCGAGTCTTCTGATGGCAGACGGCGTTTTCACCCAGCTGGACGTTCTGGTGTCGAAATCTCCAAGCTTCTGCAACTCTCGATATTGTTCTTCCCCTAGCAGTTCGATGCCCATGGCGGCTGCCATATCCATAGCGCTATTCTTTGGTTTATGTTCTTTCCTTGGCTCCAGCGCTTCGCGGTCGTAGCAGACACTTCTGCGGCCTTTAGGACTTTCGGCTGAACAATCGTAAAGAATGTATTCGCCCGTCTTCTTGTCATGACCAACAACATCCGGCTCACCGCCAGTCTTTTCCATTTCGTTGAGTGACCACAGTTTTTCAGCGTTAGCTTCCAGCTTCGCCAGTACCGGAGGCCATGCAAGACCTGCGTGGCGGCTCATATTCATCTCGAAACGGGCCTGCAATGCTCTAAGCAGTTCTTCACGTTGTTTCGGAGACAGCGCCTGCCGCGTGCGTTCGTCGGTATCTTTCATGATGGTTTCCTTGATCCCCTGGCCGGTAGGTGCGGAAGCAGATCCAGTCTGGCAGTCTTACGGTTGGGCTGGCTGCCGCAGTTGTTCAGAGAGGCTTATCAGATTTTGAGGCAGCACACGAATGAGGCCATGGCGCGGGCTGTTGATGTCAGCGAGGAGAAAAAACGACATTGAGATGACCAGGGGCAAGGTCAGCAACAGCAATCTGCTCCCCCGGCGCGAGTCATAGCCGCTTAACCAGCAAGAACCAATAGCGATGACGATCAAAAGACCCCATGATCCGTTTGGCACCCGGTTCGACCAGGCGGCTTGTGTGTATCCCTGCGAATTCAATACGTCGTTCATCCCCGAGACCGCCAGGGCGAGGGTCGGTGTGGGCTGCTGGGCAGCAGCAAGTTGCACGACCGACCAGAGCTCAGTCTGAAGCTGTGCGGTCTGCGCGTTGATGGAACGAAGCTGTGCCTCATCGGCCTCCTCATAGAAGCGAATGCGCTGCTCCAGATAGCTCCTCAGCAATGCGTGCACCTTAGATGCATCAGTGGCCGGGAGCAGATCAGCGCGGACATACTCCGTACCGATCGCATTGGCCTCTTCTTCTTCGTAGTTCTTCCTTTGGTCGTAGCGGTTGAGGACCATGGAAAAACTGAAAGCAATGATGAGTCCCAAGAGCGTCAGGGTAGCGGTCAGGATCAAGTCAAAATCGGGCCGTTCTGCCTCATCGATAGGCCGTACCTTCTTGTGAAAGAAGCTGCCGAGCTGTGCTGATGACCACAGAACGACAAAGGACAAGCCGAACACCATGACCGGCGAGTCCATCACATATCGCATGCGCTATACCCGCCTTCTTCGCTGCTCGGTGTAGCGATTGAGAGCATCGAGGATCACCGGATAGGCCTCTGCTGCCGGACGGATCTCATCTACTTCGACGATCTTTCCTTCCAGTTGCTTATAGTCCTGGAAAAAGCGGCGCAGCATCAGCAAGCGGTGCGGAGGTATCTCGCCGGCTTCGTGATAGGTGTCGAACTCCGGGTCTTTCGTGGCCACCGCGATGATCTTGTGGTCCTTCTTGCCCGAGTCGATCATGGTCATGAGTCCGATAGTGCGGGCGTGCATCATGGTGAGCGGAACCACAGTCTCCTGGCAGAGCACAAGCGCGTCGAGCGGGTCATCGTCTTCCGCCAGAGTCTGTGGAATGAAGCCGTAGTTCGCCGGGTAGTAGACGGCTGAATACAGGACGCGGTCGAGCTTGATCAGCCCGCTGGCCTTATCCAGCTCATACTTCACGCTGGAACCAGACGGAATCTCGATAATGGCGGTAAACTCTCCCGGCAACTTCTCGCCGGCTGCTATGTCGTGCCAGGGATGGAACATTGCCACGGAATTCTACACCGGGAAAACTCGCCGTTGCTCCTAGCCCTTGGCCCGGAGGTTTGCGAAATAGTGGTTGCGCGGGGCGGGCTTAGGTCCGATTTTGGCTGATTGATCGGTCTTGCCAGACGACCTCCGGACTTTGCCTTTCGAGCGGACTCGCTTATGCGTGCGCTATGCTTGCACTCTCACCGTATTTCACTTTTGGCTGAAAGAACATAATACCCCGGCAGGAATGAACGGTCGCGGAGGGTACCATGGGAAAGATAAACTGGGGACGAGTCGTTCTGTGCGGGCTTGTGACAGGCGGGCTCGTCATGGCTATTACGACGCCTGTTTTTTACCTAGCTTTCGACGAGAGTGAGTACATGCGAGCCATGCGTACAGCTCGAGTGGCAGCTCATCCACACTTTGAGCCGATATTAGTGGCGGCTCCCATGAACTTTTTGGCCGGAATCTGGGTGCTGTGGATTTATGCTGCCATCCGTCCTCGCTACGGCCCCGGACCGAGGACCGCGATGGTGGCAGGCCTGGCTGGGTGGTTCGCCGTTGCAATCCTTGAGGTTGAATTAGCGTCGCTACTTCTGCTTCCCATCTCATTCTCCGGACTCGCCGTGCCCCTGGGCGTAGCCCTGCCAGCCATGGTCGTGGCGGCGATGGTGGGCGCTTGGCAGTATAAAGAGTGAGCAGAGTCATTAACGAGCCGGTTGCGGCTCAAATGCGGCACAACGCAGTGATTCGAAGAGCCAGACGGAGAAATCAATGCTTCATAGCAAGCAGGTCCCCATCGCGGAATCCGCGCTCCTGGTCATCGACGCGCAGGACTCCTTCAAGCTGGGAGAGCGCTGGGCGCGACGCAACAATAAAGACTTCGAGAAGAATGTTGGCCGGCTGGTGGCCCTCTATCGTCAGCATGGCCTGCCGGTGATCTATTTCCTGCATAGTGACGAGGATCCCGGTTTCGAGCGCAGCAGCCCCCATTGCAAGCTGATGGACTTTCTTTCGCCGCTGAGCTCCGAGCCCGTGCTGCACAAAGAAACCCGTAACGTCTTCACCAGCACCGGCCTGCCGGCCCTGCTGATGGAAAAAGGCGTTCGCCGGGTGGTGATCACCGGCATCCAGATGGAGCAGTGCTGCGAGACTTCTGCCCGGGTGGCTGCAGACCTGGGCTACGCAGTGGACTTTGTCAGCGAAGCGACGATGACTTTCCCCATCCCCAACCATGACAAGCCGGGAGAAGAGCTGGGAGTGGATGCCATCCGTGAACGCACCGAGTACGCGCTACGAAGACGGTTTGCAGCCATCGCTAGCGTCGCTTCCATCGCCGAGGAGCTGGAAGAACGGAACGGTCTCGCGTAACGCGTAGGATTTGAGGCCGCCGAGCCGCGCCCTAAAAGTCCTCCAAAACCCACAGGTTCGCATTTTTAGCGCTCCCATCGATGGCCAGATGATTGCCGTCCGGCGACGGCAGAGCGCGCAGATAGGTTCTGAATCCGTCGAGTTGCCAGAGCTTGCGGGCCTTCCCGCTCCGCTCGACAAAAAGCAGTTCCGCCCCCTGCCGGATCGCGCTGCATGCAAAGAAGCCGTCACCCGTCGTGGACCAGGTCAGCGTTCTGAGGTGCGCACTCGGCGAAATCGAAACACGTTGCACGCTGGCATCGCTCAACGAGACCAGGTCGAATTGTCCGCTGTAGGGCTCATAAACGGCCGCGTGCATTCCATCCGGAGAAAGAGACCAGCGGAACTCGTTCGCGTCTGGCTCCTTTACCTCTGCCAGCCGTTCGCTTCTTCCGCGAAGCGCATCGAGCCTGTAGAAAACGATCTTGTTATCAACCGATGGAACCTGCGCGAGCACGCAAACGCCTCGCGCTGAAGCGCCGCAGGCAATCGAAAGATTCTTGTCGAGCAGCAGCTCCTGCTCGGCGCCTCCGGCCGCCGCTACACGTTCCAGTCGGTCCGTCTCCTGCGCGCCGGTGGAATCATGCCGCAGGTAGAGCACCCATTTCTGGTCGGGAGTGAGGGACAGGTCTGTGACCTGATTGCCGACGGTAACAAGTGGAGCGGCCTGGCTGCTGTCGAGCGGCTGTTTGAATACGCCCCACTTGCCCAGGCGATTCGAGCGGAAGTAGAGCGCGCTCGCGTCTTCGCTCCAACTCATACTCGATGAAAGGTCTTCGCTGAGCGTCAGCCGTCGCGGCGTTGCAACGCGTCGACCTTGCTGGTCGTAGTCAGCCACGAACACGTTCATCAAGTCCGAGGAGCGGGTAAATGCAAGTTTTTTCCCGTCAGCGGTCTTGGAAAGGTTGGTAACGCAGTATCCGGCCCAGTCGGTGATTTGCTCGGGCGGAGACACGGCCGTGGCGGATTGCGGGTCGAGCTTGATCTGCCACAGATTGCAGCTGAGCCCATGCAGATCGGGCGTTCCCCCGACAAAGATCAGGCGATCGGCTGAGAGCCAGATCAGGTCCTGATAGTCCTCTTCCAATTCGCTGACCGCTGCAAGAGCAGGTCCGCTCGCCAATTCCCACGACCTCCCTGTCTTGCGATCCAGAATCTCGATGTGCGATTCGTTGTGTGCATTAACCGATACATTGCGAATATAGCTGAGGCGGCTGCCATCCGGAGACCAGTGGATTGCGCGGAACCGGCTGGTATTCCCGCCTTGCACGAGCAGTGTCGGCGTTCCGCCCCTCAGGTCGACGGCCCGGATTTCGTGCCCGTCATTCTCGGCAAGCGCGACCATGCCCTCCGGGCTCACGCCCCAGGGGTCGGCGCCCTCTGCCAGCTTGCGCGAAGGCTCTCCAGCAATTGATAGGACCCAAAGCGCCGTTGGTTGCAGCGGAAACTCCGCGATGGCGAAGAAGTGCTGGGAGTCAGGCAGCCAGTAGCCGATTTCCCAGTTGGGTCGGCTCCGCTGGTAAACGTCGGGGTCCGCGAGGTTGACGACGGTGCCGCCGTCCATGCCCCGGATGTGCATGCCATTGAAGTCGGTAAAGGCGAAGTACTTGCCGTCCGGCGAAATCGCGCCGCCCGTAACCGGGTTCTCGGCGGAATTCACGGTGAGCTGCCGCTGCCGCCAGTCGCCCAGAATGCGCTCTCTAGGGGCAGCTTTCCGCGGCGAAGAATAGAACACTGCGCATGCCCCAAGCAGAAGAACCGCGCTCACCAACAAAATCCGAAGTGGAGACCCTTGCATCCTCTCCGCTTGGGAAGGGATTGTGGCGGCGCGATCCGGCCGGTTGCGCCACTCCACCGAGCCCTTCCAGCGGTAGCCTTTGCGGGTCAGCGTTTCGATGAATTGCGGCTCCTTCGCCGAGTCGCCCAGCGCCGCACGCAGGCGGTTCATGGCTGCGTTGATGCTGTGTCCGAACTCCACGATGGTGTCGTTCGGCCACAGCTGCTTTTGCAGTTCTTCCCGGGAAACCAACTCGCCCGGAGAGCTCAGGAGCAGAATCAGGATTTGCAGCGGCTGTTCGGAAAGGCGTGCGGTCATCTGTCCTTCGTGCCGCAGTTCACCTGTGCGAACATCAAGCTCGAAGCCGGAAAAGTAGGCCCGCCCTCCATGGTGTGGCTGACTAGGCACTGCGTCCCCCAACGACAATCGACCGTGATTCTAGCACCATTGTTTGCACAAATTTCTTCGAGCGCCGCGACCTAGGCCCAATGATTGCAAGCAGATAGCAGCGGTGACAGAAATATGAGAATTCCGTGATGTGCCTTGCATTGCATGTTCCACAGCTCTACCAGAGACTGACCGGCGTTCGGCCGAACCCTTTGGCTCTTTGGAGGACGTAGTGAACCCAGTCACCAGGTCGACTCTTGCCGCCGCGCTCGCCGCGCTCCTAGCTCTTGGCTTCGCAAGTACCGAGGCAAAGGCACAGCAGAATCCGGCGGCCGTGCCCATGCACACACACTACCGCGTCGTATTCATCGGCTCACTCGCCGGCCCGAGTAATCACTTCCCGATCTATGGGGCACACATTTTGAACAACGATGGGTCATTCGTCGGCTGGGCCGACGTCGGGCTGCCTGATCCCTACCCCGACAATTGTTGGGATAGCGACGAGTGCATCGTCGCTCATGCCTTCTTCTGGAAAAACGGCCGGATCTTCGATCTCGGTTCGCTCGCCGACGGTTACAGCAGTGATGTCAACTGGATGAGCCCCGGGGGCCTCATCTCCGGAGAATCGCAAACCGGACAAATCGACCCGGACATCGGCTGGACCATGCACGGCACTCTATGGGTTCATGGTCACCTCATCGACCTCGGCACGCTGGAAGGCGGGCCGACCAGCCTCACCACGTCGGTGAACGATTTCGGAGAAGTTTCCGGCTTCGCGCTGAACACCATCCCCGACCCCTACTCGATGTTCGGCGGCAACCAGACCCGCGCGTATCGGTGGAAAAACGGAACCATGATGGACTTGGGCACTCTGGGCGGGCCGGATGCGATGGCCATGCGCATCAATCAGCGCGGCCAGATCGCTGGAAACTCTTACATCAATTATGACCCCAGCGATGCCTGCGTCTTGAGAACCGGCGGTTTCTTCTGGGAGAACGGCGTCATGACCGACGTGGGAGGCTTCGGCGGAACATGCACAACGGTGGGTGACATGAACGAGCGCGGGCAGATCGTCGGCGGCTCATTTCTGGCGGGCGACCAGGCGCAACATGCGTTTCTTTGGCAGCGGGGGAAGCTAACGGACCTTGGAACTTTGGGTGGCAATTTCGCTTCTGCGCTGCGGGTGAACGATGTGGGTGACGTGGTGGGATTCCAGTCGCTTCGCACGGATGATGCTGTGGTCCACGCAACCCTGTGGACCAGAGGCCGCATTCTTGACCTCGGCGCGCTGGCCCCGGGCGGATGCAGCTATGCCTCCAGTGTGAACTCGCGCTTGCAGGTGGTCGGAATCAACTCCAGCGACTGTGGTTTCGGCGACGATTCCAATCGCGCTGTGATCTCGGAAGGCGCCGGGCAAATCGTGGACTTGAATTCGCTGATTCCGCCAAACTCCGGGGTGCAGCTCTTGAACGCTTCGGTCATCAACGAGCTGGGAGAGATTGTCGCGGTGGGACGCTTTGCCGATGGCAGGCACTCGCCGGTACTGCTGGTTCCTTGCGACAGCGGCCCGCAAACTCCGGTTGCATCCTGCAGCAATATTGGCGCGCCTCCCTCGGCCAGGCTCATGGCGCCGCTACAAACGCGCCCTGCAGCATCGCCGAAGATGTACAACATCTCGCCCTGGCTGGATGGCAAGATCCTTTTTGGTCCAATGGGGCGGCTGCCCCGGAAACGGTGAGCGAAAGTCAGGAGTCTCTGGAAACGGCGCTGGATGACTATCGAATTACGGTTTGCAGCCATCGCTAGCGTCGCTTCCATCGCCGAGGAGCTGGAAGAAGCGAGGGTGCCGCGGAACTCGCGCGCGCAGGATTCTTGAAATCAGTTCCGGAATCCCGGAAAACCCCCGTCTTAACGTAGCTAGGGACGGGGCACCCTCAGCCTTTCAGCGGGCCAGGATTCGCTGCCTCAGCCTGCGGCGGGCTTGATGATGAGGTCCTGGAATTCGGGATCGTCGTGGAGGCAAACAAGGTCGGGGTCGCGGGAGGCCCAATTGAAGTTGCTGTAGCCGGCCTCGCGAGCGCGGCGGAGAAAGGCCAGGGCCTCTGGCTTCTTCTGCAGAATACCGTAGGCGCAGGCAGCATTGTAGAGAGTATTGGAGTCTTTGGGGCGCAAGGTCACGGCCATCTCGGCCTCGCGCATGGCGCCCTCGACGTTCTTGCGGCTCGCGTAGAGGACGGCGAGGAAGCTGCGGGCGCGCACGTCATCGGGGACGAGTTCGAGCTGGCGCTGCAGAGACTGGATCCAGAGGCCTTCGAATATGGCGGCCTCGGAGGTGTGGCCGAGCTCGCGCAACGCATTCAGGTAGGGTGGGTAGATGTTGTAATCGTCGCCGTTGGCGGCGATGGCACGTTCGACCAATGCGGCGGCCTTGGCAGCCTGGCCGGAGGTGAATAGTGCGCGGCCGAGTACGTCGTAGGCGCCCTCGCAGTCGGCCTTGAGCGCGATAGCTTCTTCCGCGTAGCGGCAGGCGTCCTCATACTTCTTTTCAGCTACCGCCAGGCGGGCGCGGGCCACGAGCAGCTCGGGCAGCTTGGGCTGCAGGGCCATGCCGCGCTCGCAGGCTGCGAGCCCCTTCTCGATCCAGCGCTGGTTCTGCTCGCGCAACAGGTGGAACCAGCCGCAGGAGCTGGCCAGACCGGCGTAGGCAAGGGCGAAGTTGGGATCGAGATTGATGGCCTGTTCGAACATCTGCATAGCGAACTCGAGGTTGAGCTGGCGGGCGTAGCTGCGGGCACGCAGATACACGTCGTAGGCTTTCAGATTCTGCGTGGGCTTGGCAGCTATGGTCTTCTCTTCCTGGCGGGAGAGGGTGATCTGCATGGCCTGGGCTATGCTGCGGGCGATCTCGTCCTGCACTTCGAAGACGTCCTTGAGCTCTCGGTCATAGCGCTCTGCCCACAGCGACTGGCGGGTGGCAGTTTCGACCAATTGGGCGGTGACGCGCAGGCGCTCGCCGGAGCGGCGAATGCTGCCGCTGAGCACGTGGGCGGAATTAAGCTCCTGGCCGACCTGGGGAGCGGTGACGGGTTTGTCGCGGTAGGGCAGCATCTCGGCGCGGGGGAACACGCGCAGGCTGGAGATCTTGGAGAGCTCGGTGATGATGTCTTCAGTCATGCCGTCGCGGAAGTATTCATCTTCTTTAGAGCCGCTCAAGTTCTCGAAGTAGAGCACGGCGATGGAGCGCTCCGACGCCTGGACTGGCGCGGACTTGCTGGCCTTGGCAGCGGCGGGGCGGCGGCCGGAGTCGAGGTCGCGCTTGAGGCGCATGAGGTCGGTCTTCAGCTCAGAAGCGCTCTGCGAGCGCAGGGCCCGGTTCTTCTCCAGGGTCTTGTTGATGATGCGCTGCAGGTCGGGGGGAAGGTTGGCATCGAGCTCGAGCACAGGCGTGGGCTCGCGGTTGAGGATGGCCTCGAAGATGATGGGCGCGGTCTCTCCCTTGAAGGGCAGCGCACCGGTGGCCATCTGGTAGAGGACGGCACCGAAAGAGAAGAGATCGGTTCGTGCGTCGAGCTCTTCGCCGCGGGCCTGCTCGGGCGACATATAGGCGACCGTGCCCACAGTGCTGCCCGGATGGGTGAGGTGCTGGCCGGGTACGCCGCCGGTGGCGGTAGCCGTATCGGCGCTGGCGGCGGCGACCTTGGCAAGGCCGAAATCGAGGATCTTGGCCATGCCGCGGTTTGTGATAAAGAGGTTCGACGGCTTCAGGTCGCGATGGATGACGCCCTTGCTGTGAGCGGCATCGAGCGCATCGGCGATCTGGATGGACCACTCAAGCAGGTCGGTGAGAGGGATCGGCTTTTTGGTGAGGCGATGGTCGAGCGTCTGGCCCTCGAGCAGCTCCATGACGATGAAGGGCTGGCCCTTGTCTTCGCCGATCTCGTGCACGGTGCAGATGCTGGGATGGTTGAGGGCGGAGGCAGACTGGGCCTCGCGGCGGAACCGCTCGAGCGCCTGCGTGTCGCGGGCCATCTCTTCGGGTAGGAACTTGAGCGCGACGTGGCGGTGGAGGCTGAGATCTTCAGCTTCATAAACCACCCCCATACCGCCACGGCCCAGCTTGTTCAGGACGCGGTAGTGGGAGATGGTCTGGCCGATCATGAAGAAGTAGGAAGAGCAGGCACATACTAAGCGCGCGCGAAGAGCAAGTCAACGCGGCGACGCTCGAGGCTGAAGTCCCGAGCTAATTGTGGTGCTTTGTGCGGACCGAAGCCGCCCCCTAAGAGAAGGGGGTTCGCAGGGGAATATTTTCTCAACCCGGTGTCCGCTTCGATATGGGAACAGCGACCCGTCTTAATGGTCGGCCCTAGCAGACGATTTCCGAACTTGGCTATTTGAGCAGAGAATTTTTGAACCAGCAGATTCAATAGCTTAGGTCCGATTTTGGAAGAATGGTCGG